>ERZ1643247.3774-NODE-3774-length-10427-cov-2.808234_pt1 | contig 10427 bp, 9 predicted proteins | sample MGYA00579264_ERZ1643247 | MGnify/ENA primary metagenome ERZ1643247 (study PRJEB29033, sample SAMEA4952262) | chicken gut metagenome | biome: Broiler Chicken; feature: Gastrointestinal Tract; material: Caecum | place: Ireland | collected 2018 | study: Broiler... | reverse complement strand
CAAATATGTCGCAGGAGCTGGGCCAGGGCGCCAAGGTAAGCCGCTACAAGGGCCTTGGCGAAATGAACCCCGAACAGCTTTGGGAGACAACCATGGACCCGGAAAACCGCGTTATTGTGCAAATTACCATTGAAGACGCCATGAAGGCGGACGAGACGTTCAGCATTTTGATGGGCGATAAGGTAGAGCCGCGCAAAGAATTTATTGAAAAGAACGCGCAATATGCAAACCTGGATATCTGATTGGGAGTTAATATTATGATTGAAAATTCGATCACCGAGGGCACACGCCTGATCGTAAGGGACATCAACGATGAAATGGAATCTGCTTTCATCGATTATTCCATGTCCGTCATCACACAGCGCGCGCTGCCCGACGTGCGCGATGGCCTGAAACCGGTGCACCGCCGCATTTTGTACACCATGCACGAGCGCGGAAACGACCCCAGCCACCCCACGCGCAAATCTGCCGATACGGTGGGTGCTGTGCTGGGCTCTTACCACCCCCACGGCGACGCCTCTGTGTACGACGCCATGGTGCGCCTGGCGCAGGATTTTTCCATGCGCTACCCTCTGGTGGACGGGCAGGGCAACTTTGGCTCTGTGGACGGTGACCCCCCTGCTGCATACCGTTACACGGAAGCGCGCATGAGCAAGCTGGCGGTGGAGCTTCTGCGCGACATCGACAAGGACACAGTGGATTTTGTGCCCAACTTTGACGAATCAAAGCAAGAGCCCAGCGTGCTGCCCTGCCGTGTGCCGAACCTTCTGGTGAATGGCTCTACCGGCATTGCCGTGGGCATGGCCACCAACATTCCCCCGCATAACCTGCGCGAGGTGATAGACGCCATTGCCGCCTTGATTCAGAACCCGGACATTGACCTTGCCGGTTTGATGGAACACATCAAAGGGCCGGATTTTCCCACCGGCGGCATCATCATGGGGCGAAGCGGCATTCGCGCGGCGTATGCCACAGGCCGCGGCAAAATTACCCTGCGCGGCCGTGCAGAAATAGAAGAAAAGAAAAATGGCCGCTTCCAGATTATTGTCACCGAAATTCCCTATATGGTGAACAAGGCGCGCCTGATTGAAAATATTGCAGACCTTGTGAAAGATAAGCGCATCGAGGGCATTTCAGACCTGAACGATGAATCGAACCGCAAGGGCATGCGCATTGTCATCGAGCTCAAGCGCGAGGCCAACCCGCAGGTTGTGCTGAACCAGCTGTACCGTTATACGCAGCTGCAGGACACAGTGGGCGTTATTATGCTGGCGCTGGACGGCGGCGTGCCCAAGGTGATGACGCTGAAGGATATGCTGCAAAAGTATATCGATTTTCAAGATTCTGTGGTGCGCCGCCGCACCCAGTACGATTTGAAAAAAGCGGAAGAGCGCGCGCATATTCTGGAGGGCCTGAAACGCGCCACCGACATTGTGGACGAGATTATTGCCACCATTCGCGCCTGCAAGGGCGGCCAAGCCGAGGCAAAGCAGGCCGTGATGGACCGCTTTGGCTTTGACGAGCCGCAGGCGGCCGCCATCTGCGCGTTCCGCCTTGGCCAGTTGGCCGGCCTGGAAATTTTGAAAATTGAAAATGAACTGGGCGAATTGCAGGCAAAAATTACCGATTGGCGCGAGACGCTGGCAGACGACCGGCGCGTGCTGCAGCTGGTGATGGATGAGCTGAACGAGCTGCGGGAAAAATACGGCGACGAGCGCCGCACGGAAATTGCGCATGTATCGGGCGAAGTGGATATTGAAGACCTCATTCCGGAAGAGACCTGTGTGTTCACCCTGACTCATGCGGGCTATATCAAGCGCCAGCCGGCCGATACCTATCAGGCGCAGCGCCGCGGCGGGCGCGGCATTACGGCGCTTTCGCACAAAGAAGAAGACTTTGTAGAGGAATTGTTCCTTGCCTCTACCCATGACCACATTCTGTTTGTGACAGACTGCGGGCGGGTTTACCGGCTGAAAGGCTACCAGATTTATGAGGGCAGCCGCACGTCCAAGGGCGTGAACATTGTAAACCTTTTGCAGCTGCAGCCGGAGGAAAACGTCACCAATATGCTGCGCGTCCCGGCAGGCGCTGCGGACGGTGAAAGCTACCTTGCCATGCTGACAAGGCAGGGCGTCATCAAGCGCACACCGCTTTCCGCTTATGAAAACATCCGGCGCTCCGGCCTGATTGCCATCAACCTGAATGAGGGCGACCGCCTTGCCTGGAGCGGCATTACCAGCGGCGAAAACGAACTGATTGTGGCCACCAAGCAGGGCATGGCAATTCGCTTTGCAGAAAGCGACCTGCGCGTGCTGGGCCGCACGGCCACAGGTGTGCGCGCCATCCGGCTTGCCGAAGATGACGAAGTGGTGGGCGCGGGCATTGTGCGCGAAGGCGCCACCGTGCTTACCGTCACGGAGGAGGGCAAGGGCCGCCGCACGCATATTGCAGATTACCGCTTGCAGTACCGCGGCGGCAAGGGCATCCGCAACTATGGCGAAAAGGGCCATGTGGCGGGCATCCGTGTCATCAGTGAAGAGGATGATATCATCCTGATCAGCCTGGAGGGCATCATCATCCGCATGCATGCCGAGGACATCAATGTGCAAAGCCGCTATGGCAGCGGTGTGCGCGTGATGCGCCTTGCAGAGGGCGACCGTGTGGTGACAGTGGCCCGCACCGAGCGCAGCGAGGAAGAAGAAGTTGCAAAGCCGGAACAGGATGCACAAGAGCCTGAACTTACCCGGGAAGAAATTGCTGCCCTGGAGCAGGCCGAAGAAGCCGGGCAGCAGGAACAGGAAGAATAAGTATCCCCCTTGGCTCCACGGCGGCGGCTCAAAAGGACCGCCGCATTGGATAAAGCCGCGCTTTGCGCGAGCAACCGCATATTATGCGGAAGAGAAGGAGTTTTATCATTGAGGAAGAACCAGTTGATTTCAGGTGCATTTTTTGCTGTCTACACAATTTTGCAGATGTTTCTGCAAAAATATGTGTGGGAGAATGCGGTAATTACCACCATTTCTATTTCCATGCTGTTAGAATCAGCAGCTATTTTGGCATTTGCCGCCATTGCAGTTTACCTGCTTTGCTTTGAGGTATCGGAAGCCAAGAAAAAGGCAATTGCTTTGGCAGGCGTTTTGTACATCATCTATGTGGGGCTGTATTTCTCTGTACATCAAAGCCTTGCTATGATGGGCCTGATAAATATCGGCAACCTGATGAAAAATGACGGTGCCATTTATGCGGTAATTGCAGTGAAAGTGCTGCTGGTGGCCGCAGCTGTGGTGTTCCTTCTGCTGGGAGAAAAAAAGCAGAATGAAACGGCAGAACTTGCCGAAGAGCCTGCCGCTGAAGAAGCTGCCGCGCCGGCTGAACCTGTGGAAGAAGAGAAACCTGTGGAGGAAACCCAGGAACCGGAACCTGCGGAATAAACTTTGGCAAAAGGCGTGTGCCTTTTCTTGCTAAACTAGGTAAATGAAAAAACCCCCGGCCCGTTCAAAACGGGCGGGGGTTTTTGAATTATTTGCACAAAAGTTCAAAGTTCTTTTTATCCATCGCACCCTTTACCAGGTTCCACAGGGCTTCTTTTGGGTTGCCGTGAAAGTGAAGGCCTTCCACACATCTGTCAAACTTCCGCGCTGTGCAGTAAAGGTAGGAATACCAGTTGGAATTCAGCTTTTTTCCGGCACAGGCTGTGAGATACAGGTGTTCCAGCAGATAATCAAATTCCTTTTGAAATGCTTTGGCATCCATGGGGAAAAGCAATTTCAAATCTGCCTTATCCACGGCTTCCCGTTTTTCCATTGCCTTTAAAATCTCTTTGGCCGCCTCGCTTAAAGGCGCAGCTGGCTTTGCCCGCTTCAAAAGCTGATATGCCGTTACCGACAAATACACCGGCTTTTTTCCAAGCGCCTTGCAGTAAAACACTTTTCTGTTTTCAATCAGGGATACAAGGTCCTGCATACTGTAGCCCAGCGAGGAAACAGACGGCAATGTCTTGTGCGCATTCAGCATAAGAAATCCATTCTTTTCTATATGCTCCAAAAGCTCTTCACCGCGGGCTGTTCCCGCAGCTTCAAAAATTTCTGGCCGCTTTACTTTTTGCAAAAGCACACTTCCGCAGTTTTTGCAAAAATACGTTTCTATTTCTGAACAGCGGGCGCCGCTGTGATAGGCATACCGGTCTGCAAACAGCCCGCCGCCTTCAAGCTGGTATCCTATGCCAATGTTGCTGCTGTTGCAGTGCGGGCATCTTTGAATTTGCGTTTCTTTCATATGGCTCCCCCGTAAACAGATAAAAGCATCGCATTTTCAAACGCGGCAGCAAAGTTTTATGCGCCGGTTATGCGTCGGCTTTTGTCAGTTTCTGCTTCAGCTTTGCCTGGCAGCGGCGCAGCCAGCCGCCATGCAGGTAATAAATCAGGAACATTGCACTTGTTAAAATCCAGCTTACGGGGTAGCTCCACATCAGGGTATATACACTGCGGGACAAAGGCAGCACCCAAATCACCCATGCAATGCGCAGCGCGCAAATGCCAGACAGCATCAGCAAAACAGGGAACAGTGCATCGCCGCAGCCGCGCACCACTGTGTTGAAGATTTCAAGCCCAATATAGGTGATATAGAAGGGCACCACGCGGTAAATCAGGCCCTTTCCAAGCTCCAGCACTTCGGCGTCCTGGGTGAACATGCGCAGCAGCGGCTGGTTGAACAGGCACATCATAACGCTTACAAACAAAGAGGCCCCAGCGGCCATCGCAAGGCCTATGCGCACGCTTTGGCGCACGCGTTCCATCTTTTGCGCACCGAAATTCTGCCCGGAAAAGGTAGTGAGGGCCATACCAATCGAGTCCAAAATCATCCAGTGGAAGCCCTCTATTTTTCCATAAGCCGCACAGGCCGCCACCACCACGGTGCCAAACGAGTTGATAGACGCCTGCAAAATCAGATTGGAAAGGGTGAACATGTTGTTTCCCATCCCGGTGGGCAGGCCCACGCGCAGCACATCCCACAGGGCGTCCCCGTGAAAACGAAGCTTTTTCCAGTTCAGCTTATATGGCTGCTCGTCACAAAGAAGCACATACCCGGCCAGCAAAGCGCTGATGCACTGGCTGATGATGGTGCCAATGGCGGCGCCCGCCGCCCCCATTTGAAACCAGCCCACAAACACAATGTCCAGCACAATATTGACACCGCACGATACCATCAGAAAATAAAGGGGACGCTTGGTATCGCCCACGGCGCGCAGAACACCTGCCGCCACATTATAGAAAAACGAAGGGATGGTGCCAAAAAAGTAAATGCGAATATATCCCATGGCGTGCGGCATCACGTCGGAAGGCGTGTCCATCCAAACCAGCACCTGCGGGGCCGCCAAAACGCCCAGCACCATGAAAAATGCACCGCCCACTATGCTGAGCGCCACCGAGGTGTGCACGGCCCGGCTCACGTCTTCAAAGCGGCGCGCGCCATAGCTTTGCGCCACAGCCACCGATGTGCCAACACCAACGCCCACCAGCAGGTTTACCACAAGGCTGATGATGGTGCCGGTAGAGCCGCCCACGGCGGCAAGCCCGGCCGCACCCACATATTGGCCCACAATAATGGCGTCTGCCGTGTTGTAAAGCTGCTGGAAAAATGTACCCAGCAAAATGGGCCAAAACAGCATCAGAAGCTGGTGCAAGATAGGCCCCTCCAGAATGGAGTTCACGCCAAGATGTTCCTGTCTCATTCTCCGCTTCCTTTCATATACAGCCACACACCGGGCGCGCCGCAGCACGCCCGGTGTCTTTCTTTTTCTCATCATATCACTCATCCCGGCTGTTTGTCGAGGGGGCGGCGCAAAAACTTTTTGGCAGCGGGGTTTCTTTTTCTTTTTTCAAACAATAGGGAAAGGTAAAATTTGAAAATATGCAGATATAACAAAAATATAGAATGAAACTTGTACAATATTTAACTTGTATTATAACGTTATATTATGATAATATGAGGCTAGAAATTTTAATTCAGGGAAAGGTGTGGATCATGAACATGACAGAGCGTCAGAAATGTCTGGTACTTCTCTCGAAGAATGTGTTCACCGCTGCGGGGCAGGCCCCGTTTGACGGCTTTGTTGCAGTAGAAGGCAACAAAATTGCGGCTGTGGGCCCGCGTGCACAGGCAGACGAATGGGTGAACAAGGCAACCCAGGTGCTGGAACTGGGAGACCGCGTGATAACACCGGGCTTTGTAGACGTACATACGTTTTTCACCGGCTGGGCACTTTTAAGCCTTGGCGCCGATTTTTCCAATGTAAAGACAGATGTGCAGGGCGTTGCCGCGCTGAAAGAGTATGAGAAGACGGCCCCTGCGGGCACAGCTCTGTTCGGCCACAACTGGCAGCCGGATACTTTTGAGGTGACTGATGAAGCCCTGCTGGATAACACCTGGCCCGATAAACCCGTGGTGGTGTTCACGGCCGACCGCGGAAACTGCTGGATGAACCAGGCAGCCAAAACACGCTATGGCTTCGGCCCGGAAAAGTGCTATGCGGAAATGACTTGGAAGATGATTCGCGAATATCTGCAGCTGCCCGGCATGAAGGAAAAATATAAGGAATATATGCAGATGCTGAACGAGCGCGGTGTCACCACCATCAAAGAGATGACGTTCGACACCTATTATGGCTTTGCCGGTAAAATGGAAGAGCTGGAAAAGGAAGACGCTTTGACGGTGCGCGTGTCCATGATGAGCCAGCCCGTGGGCGAGGGCATCAACATCGAGCACGGCAAGGCCATGCAGAAGCGGTTCACCGGGCCTTTTGTCTCATTCTCTGGCTACAACCGCATGACGGACCGCTCAATCCCCTCCTCCATGGCGGAATTGATTGAGCCGTATAAATCTCACCCCGGCATGACGAATACAGTGCCCGTGGAATGGGACCTGATTGAAAAAGAGACACACCTGGCAGATGAAAACGGCTTCCGCTATTCTTTGCACTGCCCGGGCGATGGCGCCATCCGCCATACGTGCCAGAAGGATGAAAACGGAAAGCTGAAAAACCGCCACGCCATCACAGACCTTGAATATTCGAACCCGGCAGACCTTGAAAAGTTCGGCGCCATGGGCGGCATCACAGAGGTGTATGCACAAATCCAGTCGCTGGATCACAAGCAGGATGTGCTGGATATGATTGACACCCAGCTGGGCGGCGACCGCGGCAAGAATTACTGGAACCGCCGCAAAATGTGGGATTGCGGCCTCACCGTCACCTGTGGCACAGACCTTCCCCTGCTCATCCCCAACATCCCCGAGGCCATCTACTGCGGCGTGGGCGGGCACTTTGCCGACGGCGGCACCTACAATGAACAGAACATGCTGACGGTGCCCGAGATGCTTACCGCATGGACGAAGAACGGCCAGTATAACTGCTATAACGAAGACCGCCTTGGCACGCTGGAGGCCGGCAAGCTGGCCGACATTGCCGTATTGGACGGCGATGTGTTCACCATGCCGAACGAGCAGGTGAAGGACGTGAAGGTGGCGCTTACCATCTCGGACGGGCGCATTGTATACAGCGCACTGTAAGAAACCGGGCGGTGCCGCGCCCGGCACCGTCATAACCACCATATAACCATATACTAATAAACAGAAAGGAAGGTTTTTATGGCACATATCAAACGCGAGCAGCTTGCGGCCATTGGCATCCACTATGTGTATTACCCGCTGGATTACATGCTGGATTCCCAGGCAAAAGCTGGCTATAAGACAATTGAGATGCTGGGCATGGCGCCGCATTACCTGATGGATGAGACGGGATATCAGGACCCTGTAGAGCTGCGCAAAAAGGTAGAGGCCCGCGGCATGACCATCGGGTGCTACACCCCGGAATGCGCTACCTATTATTACACCATGAATGCGCCGGAAGGCGGCTTTCACGACCGCAGCATGGAATATTTCAAGCGCGGGCTGGAAGCGGCGGAAAAAATGGGCGCCAAAAAACTGCTTACCAACTGCATTGGCGCGCCGTTTGATGAAGAATATAACCGCGCGTACGATCGCGCCGTGCGCAGCCTGAAGGAACTTTCCAAAACGGCGGCAGACCACGGCATCACCATTGCGGTGGAAACCGTGCGCCCGGAAGAAAGCCGCGTAGTCATCACCCTGCCGGAGCTTGTGCGCCTTCTGAAAGACGTCGGCAGCCCCAACGTGAAAGCCGGGCTGGACACAGTGGCCATGGGCGTGGCCGGTGAGACGCCGCGCCAGTGGTTTGAAACGCTGGGCAGCGACATTGTGCACACGCATTTCATCGATGGCCGCCCCTATGCACACCTTGTGTGGGGCGATGGGCTGTACCCGCTGGAAAAATACCTCAATGTGCTGAACGAGTTCGGCTATGAGGGCCTGCTTGGGCAAGAGATTACCGACGGCCGTTATTTTGACGACCCTGCGGCTGCAGATATGCGCAACTTCAAGGCCTTTGAGCCATTTTTTGAAAACTGAAAGGAGGAAATGAGATGGCGACGCCAAAAATCCGCCGCGAACAGGTGGCGGGCATGAATATCCACTATGTGAATTATTCGCTGGATTATTTTCTCGACGCGCAGCAGCGCATCGGCTTTAAAAGCATCGAGCTTTGGTGCGCGGCCCCGCATGTGTGGCTGGACCATATGCGTTATTATGACGCAAAAGAGATTCGGCAGAAAATAGAAAGCCGCGGCCTTGCCGTGCATGTGCTTACACCGGAAAACTGTACCTATCCGTATCAGTTTGCCGCCAAAGAGCCAGAACACATCGAGCGCTCGTTCGGCTATTTTTCGAATGGCATCCGCCTTGCAAACGAGCTGGGCTGCGAGTATATGGAGGTAAACTCCGGCTGGGGCTACTGGAATGAAGATAAGCAGGAGGCATGGAAGCGCAGCGCGGCCATGCTGCACCGCCTGGCCGAAGTGGCGAAGGAAAACGGCATCACCCTGGTGATGGAATCGATCCGCCCGGAAGAAAGCCAGCTTGTCATCAACCTTGAAGCGGCACAGAAGATGCTGAAGGAGGTAAACCACCCGAACCTGAAAGGCATGGTGGACACCTGCGCCATGGGCGTGGCCGGTGAAACGCTGGAAGATTGGTTCCAGGCGCTGGGCAGCGATATCCGCCACATGCATTTCATTGACGGCACGCCGTACGGCCACCTTGTGTGGGGCGACGGCAGCCATCATCTGGGCCGGTTTATCGAAGTGCTGAACCGCTATGGCTATGAGGGTTACCTTGGCCAGGAGATTACCGACGGCCGCTATTATATGGACCCTGCGGCAGCCGACCTTCGCAACATGAAAAACTTCGAACGCTATATCGAAGATTAAGTTTTTCAAATTTTACCCATTGCAAAAGGAGAGAAAGACCATGAAGGCAAATGAAGTTATCAGGAAGGTGCTGGACGAGCACGGAGAGATTACAGAGGTATATTGGGTGGCATGCGGCGGCAGTCTCATCGACCTGTACCCCTCCCATTTTCTGATGAATGTGGAAAGCGCCAAAACCTCCTCTGGCTGGCACACGGCCAAGGAATTTTTGGTGGCCACGCCGAAAAAACTGGGCAAACACAGCCTTGTGGTGATGTGCAGCCATTCCGGCAACACCAAAGAGGCAGTGGACGCCGCCGTGCTGGCCTACGAGCGCGGCGCCGCCGTTGTGACGCTGACGGACAATGCCGGCTCCAAGGCGGATGACCCCCGCTTCATCGCCTGGGTATACCCGTGGGGCGACGGCGTCCCCACATCGGAAGTGCCTCTTGGCATCTGCCCGATGCTGGCTGCCGAGCTGATTAAAGCCCAGGAAGGGTTTGAAAAATACGATGCCCTGGTGGATGGCCTTGCCAAGTGAAAGTGAATGCCGAGCTGGGCGAAAAATTTGCCGACCTGTGCGAAGAGAACAAGTTCTTCTACATTCTGGGCTCTGGCGCCAACTTCAGCCAGACCTATGGCTTTGCCATCTGCAGCCTGATGGAGATGCAGTGGCAGCACTGCAGCTACATCCATTCCGGTGAGTACTTCCACGGCCCGTTCGAGTGCACGGAAAATGGCGTGTTCTACTTTTTGCAGATGGGCTCTTCCCCGGCCCGCGTGATGGACGAGCGCGCCCTGGCCTTCCTGAAAACGCATACCGACCGCCTGATGGTGCTGGATGCGATGGAGTACGGCATGGACGCTGTGGACGAGGGTGTGCGCGCTTATCTGGAGCCGGCGCTGTTCTATGCCATGAACGTAGAGCTGCGTGCCGCCCGCGGCAAACGCTTTGATCATTCGCCCGAGATCCGCCGCTATATGGGCATTGAGAAGTATTAATTTCTAAACTTTTAAGTTCATTTTTGGAAAGGAAACTGTGAAACCATGTCTTACAACGTGAAAGTGCTCGGCTTTGGCGATAACGTCGTAGATAAATACGAGCATATC
>ERZ1643247.3772-NODE-3772-length-10429-cov-4.040100_pt1 | contig 10429 bp, 7 predicted proteins | sample MGYA00579264_ERZ1643247 | MGnify/ENA primary metagenome ERZ1643247 (study PRJEB29033, sample SAMEA4952262) | chicken gut metagenome | biome: Broiler Chicken; feature: Gastrointestinal Tract; material: Caecum | place: Ireland | collected 2018 | study: Broiler... | reverse complement strand
TGGCGTTGATCCCTCTGATAGTCCCGCAAGAGGGTGTGCATTGGCTGCCTCTGCAAGCTGCTGCGGGCGCTGCCCTGTTCATCGCTATCGGTATGCTTGTGTTCCAGCAATGCTACAAGTGGAGTAAAGCCCAGTTGATTTTCTGCTTTACTCCCACATTGTTGCGCAGATATCTGAACCGCAGGAGGAAGGAGTGAGAGTTTGCATTGCCGGCACGGGCGGTCCCGTTTACCGGAGCAGACAGTTACCACGCTTTATTGTCACGGCGGTAAGCCAGCATTTCTGCGAAACGGTGCATATGCTGTTGGTTGGTTCCGCAACAGCCTCCGCAGATTTTTAACGGAAAGTCCCACAGCAGTGTCATCAGTCTGTCTGCCAGTTCTTCCGGTGAAGAAGAAATCAGATGATCGCATCCGTCCAGTTCCTCCGGGCTGAGGTTGGCGGCATTGGCCTGAATACCCTGACGCACCAAAGGCGTATCGTTCCGGGGATGCAGCAGCGCCTGGTGCAACACATCGGGATGTACGCAGTTGGCCATATAGCACAGTGGGCGGGTGGAAGTTTCCTTTTCGATGGCATCGATGGCGTCATGAATGAAAGTACCGTCTATCAGGCGTCCGTCACGACATACCATGAAGCTGATGATGTAAGGCAGTCCTGTTGCAGCCATGGCATTGGCCATTCCGATGGCTTCTGTCAGTTGCGGCATGATGCCGGCAAACAGATAGTCCGCCCCCGACTGTGCCAGCGTGCGGACTGTCGGGAAATGAAACTCCATGGCTTCTTCTACCGACAGATAGTAGCGGCCGTCGTACGCATTGCCGCGGCATCCGGCCAGTCCGCCGATATATACGGGAGTGGAAGCTTCGTCACGGAAGCGGGAGAGAAAGGCCATAGTATCCGCCAGTACATTTTTATGCCGGTAATCGGACGCGGCTATTTGCTCGATGTTCGCTCTGCGGGTGGGAGTCATCAGCATCAGTGGCAGGCGGAACTCAGTGGCTATCTGCAGGTATTGCCGGTAGATGGATGCCAGAATCTCACGATGGGAGTCATCGTAGATCAGTGCGGCATGTGCAATGTGTTTGTCCGGTGAAATGTGAAACTCGTGACGCAAACGTTCTACGATAGCGCCTTCGGTGAGAATGAAAGGAGAAGTCCGGAATGATTCTATAAAAGATAACTGTTCCATAAAAATGACTTTAAAAGTTTTACTTTACATCCGGCAACAAATATAGGATTTATCGGCTCACTCCGGTCATCTGCTCTCAGTACATTCACATCCTTTTGTAATCTTTCAGAAAAACAAGAGGTTCTGTTTATTTATAGTCTTTTATAAACCCTTCCATTAACCATTTGGCGAGTGCCTGCCGGTTGGAGGGGATCACCAGGCGACGCTGGTCGAAGGTATTCTGGATATTGCCCAACTCGACAAAAACAGAGGCGGGCGTGGTGTGGGCCAGAACATAGAGGTTGCGTCCGCTTACGGTGCCCGAAAACCCCCGGTTAGGTTGATGCTTGCCGTATTTGGACTCGAAGGTTTCCTTCATGTTTTTGGCGAGACGCTTACTCTCGGCTTTGCGGTTGGAGTGGTAAAAGAAGACGTCGGTCTGGGTACCTTTGCTGCGACTGTCCACATGAATGAAGATGGCGCGGCAGTATTTATACTTCTTGCGGTCTTTACGATAAAGGGCATTGATTTTGTCGCAACGCTGCTGAAGGCGCTGTACCTGGTTCAGCGGGATGGGAGAGCCCATGCAGGTTTCACGTTTACTGTTCGAGAGATAAGCCTCGTCACGGATGCCGTCTTTGGCATCTTGAATGATGATACGGACTTCGGCACCCTCCTGCATCAGGTTGCGGGCAAGGCGAAGGGCGATGTCGTAGGCATATTCGTCTTCGTGGAGTTCGTGTTTGCCAACGCGTCCGATGGCGCCCGGATCGGGACCGCCATGTCCGCTGACAACATAGAAGCAGGTACCGGCAAGGCGATTGGAAGTGACCTTGACATTTGAAAGCCACTTCCCGAAGAGCGGCTCGTTGACTTCCGTACGGCGCGGGTGATGTGCGGATGTCTTTTCGGCTGCTGCCTCCGTCGTTTTTCCGGAAGTGGCGGCCGACGCTTTCTTGACAGGGGGAATCAGGTAAGTGACACCCATTTTAAGAGTTCTGCTCTTCCCTAGTTTGGCTTTGTTGAGTTCGATGAAATCATTGTAGTATTTCTTCGGGGCGCGGTTGTGGCGCAGGAGGAAGGTAGAGATACCTTCACCGGATCTGGGAGTGGCTTTCTGCTGTGCCCGCAAAGCCGGGGCAGTCAATAAAAGACAGAAGAACAGGAGAAGACAGAGTTTTCTTTTCATATCGCTACGTATAAAAGATGCAGGCTCGGGCTGCTGTGCTATTGTTTGACTTCTAAGGTGAATTTTTGCTTTTTCGCTCGCAAAGATAGCCTTTTAAACCAATAATTTTCTCTACTTTTGCGTCGATATAACTTTTTTAAGGCAATATAATCGTAAACTCAATATCATTATGGCAAAACAATTCAAGCCCGAAACCCTGTGCGTACAAGCAGGATGGACTCCGAAAAAGGGCGAGCCGCGCGTGCTGCCCATCTATCAAAGTACTACTTTTAAATACGAAACCAGTGAGCAGATGGCCCGCTTGTTCGATCTTGAAGACAGCGGTTACTTTTATACCCGTCTGCAAAATCCGACGAACGACGCTGTAGCCGCCAAGATTGCCGCTCTCGAAGGAGGTGTGGGAGCTATGTTGACTTCCAGTGGACAGGCTGCCAATTTCTATGCCATATTCAACATTTGCCAGGCGGGCGATCATTTTGTTTGTTCGTCGGCCATCTACGGCGGAACGTTTAACCTCTTTGGCGTGACGATGAAGAAATTGGGTATCGATGTCACTTTCGTCAGCCCCGATGCCGGTGAAGAAGAGATTTCGGCGGCTTTCCGTCCGAATACGAAAGCACTGTTCGGCGAGACCATCTCCAATCCGTCACTTGAAGTGCTCGACATTGAGAAATTCGCCCGCATTGCCCATAGTCACGGTGTGCCTTTGATTGTTGATAATACATTCCCGACACCGATCAACTGTCGTCCGTTTGAGTGGGGAGCCGATATCGTGGTTCACTCCACTACTAAATACATGGACGGGCATGCCACCAGTGTAGGCGGCTGCATCGTAGACAGCGGAAACTTCGATTGGGAAGCCCATGCGGACAAGTTCCCAGGACTCTGCACACCGGATGAATCGTATCACGGACTGACCTATACCAAGGCTTTCGGCAAGGGCGCTTATATGACAAAGGCAACCGCGCAATTGATGCGTGACCTGGGCAGTATTCAAAGTCCGCAAAACGCTTTCTTGTTGAATCTGGGCTTGGAGACGTTGCATTTGCGCATGCCTCAGCACTGTGGCAATGCACAGAAGGTAGCCGAATATCTTGCGCAGAACGACAAGGTGGCATGGGTAAACTATTGCGGTCTGCCGGGCAACAAATACTACGAACTGGCGCAGAAGTATATGCCGAATGGCTCGTGCGGTGTGATCTCTTTCGGCTTGAAAGGCGGTCGTGAGTTGTCCATCAAATTTATGGATTCGCTGAAGCTGGCGGCCATCGTTACCCATGTAGCCGATGCACGCACATGTGTGCTTCATCCCGCCAGTCATACGCATCGCCAGCTGACAGACGAACAATTGATAGAAGCCGGTGTTCGTCCGGATCTGATCCGCTTGTCGGTGGGAATCGAAAATGCGGATGATATTATCGCGGACATCGAACAGGCGCTGAACGCATAAGATACCGTTTAAAACAGGAAAGCCCGTACATCCTTTTTGTTAGAGAAGAGGTAGTACGGGCTTTTTCTGTACAGCCCGGTACACAAGGTACCGGACAGACAGTCGTCATCATTTAAGAAAGGTTGAAAAGTTAGGCTGTATTCTTCTGTTAAGAATTTCTTTCTCCGGAGGCAGTTTCCCTGCCCCCTCCCAATGCCTGATACAAGGTGATGACTCCCTGGATTTCGGTAAAGCGGTTGGCCACCTGGGAGAGTTGCGCATTAAGCAGTGTCTGCTGTGCGGTGAGCACTTCCAGGTAAGTCGTGTTACCATGCTTCATCAGTAGTTGCGTGCTGCGTGCAGCATTCTCCAGAGAGGCTACCTGACGGTTGAAATAGGCCGATTTGTCTCGTGCCGTCTGATATTGTACCAGAGCATTGTTGACTTCACTTCCGGCATTGAGTAAGGTCTGCTCAAAGCTGAGGCGTGCCTCTTCCTGCTGCGCCTTGGCTATGCGGAGTTGGGCGATGTTTGCTCCGCGGTTAAACAAGGGCTGGGTAAGAGAGGCTACTGCTGTGGCAAGAAACTTACCGGGGTTGACAATCATGGCACCTGCCGAATTGGTCCATCCCGCACTGCCACTCAGTGTGATCGAGGGGTAAAAGGCGGAACGGGCGGCATTGGTAGTGTAGAATGCCTGTGCCAGCGACTGTTCGGCACTGCGTACGTCGGGCCGGTTGGAGAGTATCTGCAGGGGTACGCCTACCGATAGATTCTCCGGGAGCTGTTGGTCGGCCAGACGTCCGCGGGGGATACGGTGGGGGACATCCGCCAGCAGCAAAGAAAGGGCGTTCTCGGCTTGGTTGAGCTGCTCTTGCAGATCGAGCAGAGTCGTACATATATTATAATAGGTAGCTTCGGTTTGCGACAAGGCAGCTTCGGTCACCATTCCCGCTGCTTTCATGGCACGGGTGGTGGCGACGCTCTCTTTCCAGGCAGCTTCCGTAGCGGTGGAGATTTCGATCTGGGCGTCGAGCATCAACAAGGTAAAATAGTTGTTGGCCACGGCGGCACTCAGTTGGGTCTGCACAGCCTGTTCATAATCTCAGCTTTGGGCCACGACAGCTTGGGCACGACGTTTGGCATTGGTCAGTCGGCCAAAGATATCTATCTCCCAACTGGCACTGACGGGCAGTGAATAGGTCTGAGTAGCTTTTCCGCCATCGAAGCTGCTTGCCGTACCTTGCGGAGAAAGTGAAAAAGCCGGCAGATAGGAGAGGCGTGCGGAAAGCAAGGTAGCTTCAGCCTCTTTCACCCGTAAGTGGGCAGTGCGCAGATCGGTGTTGCGCACGAGGGCAGAGTCGATCAGTACGCGCAGATACGGGTCGGTGAAAACCTCCCGCCAGCTGAGGTTGCCGAAGTTGGCGGCAGTATCACTTCGTTGGATTTCCGGATCGGCGGAAGTCAACCCGGGGGTGTCTGTTCCTCCGTGTCCGTAAAGTCCGTCGGGAATCTCCGTGACGGGTTTGTATTTGGAGTAGATGCCGCAACTGCTTAGGGCGAGGATAGCGGCAAGGGATATGATTAACTTTTTCATGCTTGTTTATTTATTTTAGAGGGCGATTCTTAGCTTCTTCTTTTTCGTGTTCACTCACTTCCTGCTCTGTCTGAATCTGCCAGTCATGACTTGGTTCTATCTGTACGGGACGTATCCGTTCCTGTAGCCATTGGAAGGCAATGAACAGCGACGGTACGATGAACAGCAGTGCCAGTGTACCGATGACCATGCCACCTACAGCACCTGTTCCCAGCGAGCGGTTACCGTTTGCACCTACGCCGCTGGCTACCATCAGCGGGAGCAGACCGAAGATCATGGTCAATGCCGTCATTAATATCGGGCGCAGGCGGGCTTTGGCGGCACTCAATGCAGAAGCAATCAGTCCCATGCCTGCCTTACGGCGTTCGGCGGCATATTCCGTCAGCAAGATGGCGGTTTTGGCAAGCAATCCAATGAGCATGATCAGTCCCGTTTGCAGGTAGATGTTATTCTCCAGCCCGAACATGCGTGCGAAGAGGAATGAACCCATCAGGCCGCAGGGTACGCTCAGGAGGACGGCGAACGGGATCAGGAAGCTTTCGTAGAGTGCACTCAGGATCAGGTAGATCATCAGAAAACAGATGCCGAAGATGATGGCCGTCGTACCGCTTTGCTGATTCTCTTCGCGGGTGATGCCTCCGTAATCGTATCCATAACCTTTGGGCAGGGAAGTGGAAGCTGTCTCCTGAACGGCACGGATGGCGTCACCCGTACTGTAACCATCGGCCGGCATGGCATTTACGGCAATAGAGTTGTACATATTGAAACGGCTCAGTGATTCGGCGCCATACGTACGGGTCAGTGTGAGGAATTGGCTGAGGGGAGCCATCTCTCCGTTAGACATGCGTACGAATGTATTGTTCAGTGACGCTTCGTCAAGCCGGTACTGCGGGTCGGACTGGATCATCACCTTGTACACCTTTGAGAATCGGTTGAAGTTGGACACATACTGTCCGCCATAGTATCCGGAAAGAGTACTCAATACCTGGTCCGGTGTGATACCGGCACGCTTGCATTTCGACGGATCGACTTCGACCAGCCACTGCGGATAGCGCACGTCGAATGTAGAGTAGGCCATGGCGATTTCCGGACGTTGGTTGAGGGCTCCCAGATACTGCTGTGTGGTCTGGAAGAATTCATTGACGTCTCCTCCGGTCTTATCCTGCATGTGAAGTTCAAGTGCGTTACCCATTCCGTAGCCCGGAATCATACCCGGTGAGATGGCGAATACACTGGCATCCTTGATGTCTGCCGTCCGTCCGTACACTTGTCCGATCACTGCCTGCACATCATCTTCTTTTCCGGGGCGTTCGTCGCATGGTTTCAGTTTCAAGATCAGCATACCGAAGGAGCTTCCTTGTCCGGCCAGCAATCCGTATCCTGCCACCTTTTGCACATGCTTCACTTGTGGAATCTGTTCCATGCGTTCCTCGATACGTTTCATTACATCGTCTGTCGTCCGTAGCGAACTGCCTGCGGCCGTACTGACGTTGACGAATACGACGCCCTGGTCTTCATCGGGCACAAGACTGGTTTTTGTTGTATTCATCAGTACTACCAGTAAGGCGATGGAAGCTATCAGGAGTGATCCTGTCAGCCACCGGCGCTTGATGAAGAAGAGAACGATGCCTTTGTATTTTTCTACCACAACATCGAAAGCTGCATTGAATGCTTTACGGAAACGGGCGGCGAAGTTCTGTTTCTGGGTACCGTCTTCATTGATGTACGGTTTCAGTAGCAGGGCGCAAAGTGCCGGACTCAGTGTCAGGGCGTTTACTGCCGAGATACCTACCGCAACGGCCATTGTCAGTCCGAATTGAGTATAGAACGTACCCGATGTGCCGGACATGAACGATACGGGGATAAAAACTGCCATGAACACCAATGAGGAGGTGATGACGGCATTGCTGATTCCTTTCATGGCATCGACACTTGCCATATAGGATGATTTGTATCCCACGTCAAACCGTGCTTGCACGGCTTCGACCACCACAATGGCATCGTCCACTACCGTACCGATGACCAGTACCAGGGCAAACAACGTAATCAGGTTGATACTGAATCCGGCTATCGCCATGAAAGCGAACGTACCGATAAGTGATACAATGATCCCCACCAGTGGAATCAGTGTCGAGCGGATATCCTGCAAAAAGACATACACGACAAGGATAACCAACAGAATGGCTTCCAACAGTGTCTTCACCACTTCGTGGATGGAGGCATACAGGAAGTCGTTGGACGACATCAGTTGTGTCAGTTCCACTCCTTGGGGAAGTTCTTTCCTTGCCTCTTCAAGGAATCGGTTGATTTGGTTGTTCACCTCTGTGGCATTGGAGCCGGCTGTCTGGAAGAGCATACACGAGACACCGTTATGCCCGTCCGTCGTACCACTGTAAGCATAACTTTCCTGTCCCAGTTCGATTGTGGCGATATCTTTTAGTTTCAGCACCTGTCCGTCGTCGGTGGAACGGATCACGATCTCACCGAATTCTTCCGGTGTGATTCGGCGTCCTTTGTATTTCATGGTATATTGATACGTTTCATCGGAATTTTCACCGAACGATCCGGTGGCCGACTCAATGTTCTGTTCCGCCAGGACAGTCGATACGTCCGAAGGGATCAGCCGGTATTGTGCCATTACGTCCGGTTTCATCCAGATACGCAAGCTATAATCTCCTCCCATAATCATCATGTCTCCGACGCCCGAGATACGGAGAATCTCAGGTTTGAGGTTGATGCTGATATAGTTGGCCAGGAAGGCTTCGTCGTACGAGTCGTCCGGGCTGTGGAGCGAGAACATTTGCAGGATACTCGTCTGCCGCTTCGAAGTGGTGACACCTACTTGGTTTACCTCCGAGGGGAGCTGTCCGGTAGCTTTGGAAACTCGGTTCTGTACATTCACCGCCGCCATGTCCGGGTCAGTCCCCTGTTTAAAGTAGACGGTGATAGAGACTGTTCCGGCATTGGTAGCGCTGGAGGTCATGTAGGTCATGTCTTCCACACCGTTGATGGCCTCTTCGAGTGGTGCGATAACACTCTTTTGCAGAGTTTCTGCGCTGGCACCGAAGTAACTGGTGCTCACCATGATGGTGGGCGGGGCAATGTCCGGATATTGTTCTACGGGTAGCGTAAACAATCCGATAATCCCGACCACGACAATGGTTATGGATATAACAGCCGATAGGACAGGCCGTTCAATGAAAGTTCGTAAATTCATAATATTCTTGTTAGTAATACGTTTAATAAGTGGATATTAAAAGCCGGCTTACTTGGATGGGCGGCTGTGGCAGTTCGGTTCATCATTCACCATTTATTGTTTTTATCTCTGTTCCTTCGCGAAGCAATCCTACACCTTCTGCCACAATCACGTCGCCGGGCTGCAAACCGCTCTCCACAATGTACTCCTGCCCGCCGTTCACACGTGTCACTTGTACCGGAGCGGATTGCGCTTTTCCGTCCACAACCTTATATGCAAATACTTTATCCTGTACCTCAAATGTGGCAGCTTGCGGAATGACCAATGCACCCGCTTTTTCTGTCGGTACAATCACATTGCCCGCGCCGCCGCTGTGCAACAATCCTTCCCGGTTGGGAAATACTGCCCGCAGGCTGACTGTTCCGGTGTTCCGGTCTATCACTCCGCTGATTGTCTCGATTCGTCCTTGTTGCGGATAGTCCGATCGGTCATTCAGTTGGAGGCCGATTTCCGGCATTTGTTTCAGTGCTTCTTCCTTCGATCCGTAGCGTCGGATCAGTCCTAAGAGTTGGTTTTCCGTCATCGAGAAGTAGACGTACATGTCCGAGTTGTCCGAAACGGTAGTCAGCGGTTCAGGCAGACTGGCACTCACCAACGTTCCTACCCGATAGGGCAGTGTTCCCACCACTCCGTCCGCCGGACTTTTTACCAATGTGTACGATAAGTTGTTCCGGGCGTTCACCTCCTGAGCCTTCATCTGTGCCAATTGCGCTTGTGCTGCCAAAAGAGAGTTTTTGGCCGTACTCAGGTCGAAGGCCGAAACCACATTCTGCTTATATAATTCCTGTTTGCTGTCATACGTCAGTTGTGCTGTAGCCAGTGAGGCTTTGGCTGCTTCCACGTTTGCCAATGCTGTCTGCAGGGCAGCTTCGTAAGGCACTTGGTCGATGATGAACAACGACTGTCCCCGTTTTACCCGTTCTCCTTCGCTGACACACACCTGTGTCAGTGTACCGCTCACTTGCGGATAGATTTCGATGTCTTGGCGTCCGCGTATTGTTGCCGAGTACGTACTCGATAGCGTCCGGTCGGTAGGCGCAAGGGTTATTACTTTGTATCCCGATTCTACAGTTGCCTGCGGTGCTTGCTTGCATCCGGTGGCGGCCAAACAGCAGGCGAATAATATAGCCTGCTTTACTTTACTAACCTTTTCAATCATAATTCCTATTTAATTTTGTCGTGGCAAAGGTAGAGCGTTTTCACTGTCGACTGCTTTTCATACCCGCCCCCAGTATTGTTCATTATCGGAACAGTATGCGGGCTAATTCACTAAAAAGACCTATTTTTGTAGGCAAAATAAAGAACATGATATGGAAAAAAGAAACCCGCTTACCCTTACGCTCGACCAGCCGTTTGTGGCAGGGACCGATGATTTTTCTCCCTTTTACAACCGTTTGCATAAACTCAATTGTGCCATTATCCTTTATTGCCGTGCCGGCCGTGGTACAATGGCCATCGATCTGAAGAAATACGAGATAACGGTAAATACCCAGGTTGTACTCCTTCCGGGTGCTGTTATCAGCCTTGATGAGAAGAGCGATGATTTTCGGGTCTCCTTTTTTTTTTTTTCGCTTCACATATTGAAATGTTTCGTGAGGCTTGTATCCGTTTTGAACCCTCCTTTTTTCATTTTATAAAAGAGAAGCCCTGTTATACACTTCCTTCCGAATTTACCGCCCCCATAAACGGTCTCCTGCATGCTACGTCTGCTATTTATGCCGATACCGATCATCGTTTCCGCAACCAGATAGCGCGTAATCACCTGCAAAGTTTCCTGCTTGATGTAT
>ERZ1643247.3770-NODE-3770-length-10430-cov-8.093205_pt1 | contig 10430 bp, 8 predicted proteins | sample MGYA00579264_ERZ1643247 | MGnify/ENA primary metagenome ERZ1643247 (study PRJEB29033, sample SAMEA4952262) | chicken gut metagenome | biome: Broiler Chicken; feature: Gastrointestinal Tract; material: Caecum | place: Ireland | collected 2018 | study: Broiler... | reverse complement strand
AACCGAAGGGTCTGACGGCGATGAAGCCGATCAGACCTTTTGCTTTTATGACGGGAATAAGACATTCCCGCTGACAAATTATAAATTGCGTAGCAATCCGCATGAACTGACTTTATGGGTTTCACTATATATCTGACTTTTGATGTTAAAAGCTAACTGCGCATATACGCTTATTTTACGAAAAACTACTCCCATTACCCTAAAAAATGTTCAACTGGGGCACAAGTCTTGCAGCCAAAAGACACGGTTTCGACCGTGTTTTTTCTTATGCATGATCAGCCGTTTTTGCGGAATTTAAAATTCTAATTATTTCATAGCCGTTGTAATGACATACATCTATCATTTATGGTTCTCTGAACGCTAATATTAATTTGGCTATTGACGATTTTCATGTTGTATGGTATAATAAATTTAATAAAAAAAGGGAACATCTTTGGATTCATGATTTCAATTTGCGACGGCGAAAATATGACGGACAGACAGTTACTGCAGGCGGTGGCGCTCGACCGTGCCGTTTACCCGCAGAGCTATTGGCTGGATGATGAAACCGCTCTTGGCTATCTCCATGCCCGCCCTGAAATTTATACCTATGCTGCGGATGGCGGCAAACTGATTGCTTACCTCAACATGAGCTGTATCGACGAGGCAAGCTACTTGACGTTGCTGAACGGAGATCAGAACGATCTATGCATTTCCGCTGCAAATCTGCTGTATCCACTTGTCGGGGAAAAAAACTATCTGTATTTTTCGTCGATTGCAGTGTCTTCCGCCTATCGGGGAAAGGGGATTGCAAAAAAATTATTCGCCCGCTTTGGCGAAAAGCTTGTTTTGTTGCGAAAGAAGGGGATATATTTTACCGACATCATCGCCGATGCTATTAGTCCGCATGGCGAAAAATTGTGCAGATCGCTTGGAATGCAATTCGCAAAGGTTTCGGTATACGGCGGGAAACTGTTCCGCTATGCGATGAAATTGGGTGAACCCAACGCCGCACTCGACGGTTTGATCAAAAACTTATGCGGAGGGGAAAATGGACAATCTGTATCAATATGATCTGTTTATCTCGTATGCAACAAAAAACGCCGATATCGCGAAGTATGTTGTTGAAAAGATCGAGCGGCGCGGAAAGCGCTGTTTCATTGCCCCGCGCGATATTCGCTCCGGGGCGGACTATGCTTCGGAGATCGTTAAGGGGATCAGCAATTCACAGGCGGTGCTTTTGATCTTTTCGAGCGAGTCTGACAAGTCGGGATACGTTTTGCGGGAAGTTAATTCCGCTGTTTCCCGCAACAAAACGATTATTCCTTTGCGGATAGAGAATTTTCTTCCCTCAGAGGCAATGGAATTCTATCTCGGGCCGACACATTGGCTCGATGCCTTCCCTCAGGTGCTCGATACGCATTTGGACAGTATTTTTTCCATCTTAAAGGGCTTGTCGTCGCAATCAGAAGAGAGACCTGTGCAGGAAGTCGAATCCCGGGCATGCATACTGTGGATATCGGCGATCTGTTGGCAGCGGGTTGGACAAAAAAACAGATTACGCTGCGCGAGATAGAGCTCGATTATCTTTGTGTGCCGTCCGATCGGTACAATATGAATGATGCGACCGAGGGCGTGCTTGAGGATTGGGTAGACAGCGTGCAGGAGAGTGCCGACACTTCCTGCGCCCTCATTAAGGACGACCAAATTATCGGGTACTGCGATCTCTATCCCGTGGAGCAGCAGGACTTTGACCTGCTTCAAGCGGGAAGCACAATGATCAAGGCGGATATGATTGCGCTCTATGCTTTTGGCGGGCAGTTTGATGCATACATTGCCATGGCAGCAGTGGATCCCGATTGCGCGTCGCAAGATACCTATATGAGAATTTTTGATTGGATCTTTGCGCGGCTCGGCAAATGGAACGCGGAAGGCATCTCGATCGATCGCATCGGTGTTTCCGTTTATCAGCCGCTTTTGGAAAAGTTCATCAGAGCGCTTGGATTCGAACAAGCCGGGATCAATCCCGCAGGCGGAAAAGTATATGTGACGGATATGAAGAAGCTGTCGAAGAATGCTATATATTGCAAGTGTATATCCGCCTGAGGAAATCCTGCATACAGAGAGGAGCATGTTTTGATTTACAAAGGTAAAATTCCCGTCGTCGTCGGGGTCACGGGGCACAGGGACATTGATGGGACGGACAGAGAGGAATTAAAACGCGAAGTCAAAGCCGCCCTTGGCGATGTGCGGGCGGCGTGCGTTAGGGCGCACGGCGAACAGAGTACTCCCATTATCATGCTCAATGCCTTTGCGCAGGGGGCGGACATGTTGTGTGCAGAGGCGGCGTTTGAGATGGGGATCGATGTATGCGCCGTGCTGCCCTGCGAGGAGCATATTTATGCAGAAAGTTTTACAGATCCGGCAGAGCGGGCGAAGTTGAGTTCTCTTCTGAATGCCGCAAAGCGGGTCATAACAGCGCCCGATGTCGAGCAAAACCGCGCGTGGCTGGCCGAGCAATCCGGAATGTCCGAACGCGACTATGAATACCGGCAGGCAGGGATCTATATCGCCGAGCATGCGCACATTGTTTTGGCGCTTTGGGACGGGAATCCTCCCCGAGAAAAGTTTGGATGCGGCACTGTCGAGGTCATCAAATTCGCGTTGGAACATAAATATTCCGACGGCGACCATTTGTTTCACCCCGGGATCCTGAATGACACCGCCGTGCTGTGGATCAACGCCCGCAAAAGCGGCAGCAAGAAATTATCTGTGCAACGGCGGTGGCTTGTCGGGCAATTCGATAAGGAAGAGAATACATCGCCTTACGGTGATTATTTTGTTTGCGATGGTATGCCGGAGTATATAGGGAAGATCATTTCCAAGACGGTTGCATATAACGGTGCAGACGGATCGTGTAATGAGACGAGCCTTTGGAAGAGTTCTGAGGAGCTCGATGAATACCGCAAAACGCTTGCCTGCCATTACAGCAAGGCAGACGAGCTGTCTTTTAACAAAAATCAGAAATATTACAATCTTTTTATCCTTTTGGTCGCGATCCTCGGTACGTTCGTGGCTTTTGCGTTCATGTTGTATGACGATGCCTCGCTCACATTTATGATACTTCCCTGTGCGTTGGCGGTGTGTGTGCTGCTCTGGCTGATTTGGCGGGGCAGGAGAATGGATTATCAGACGAAATACATTGAATATCGGGCTTTTGCAGAGGCGTTCCGGATCCAGTTTTACATGTCGATGTGTCTGAAGGAGACGCTCGTCCTTTCCAATGTGTGCAGGCTGTATTCCTGGACGCAAAAGGTGGACTCCGCCTGGATCTATAAAGCCTTGCAGGCGGTCGCGGCGATCAATGCTTCAGAGGCGCTCGATATTCAGACATCGCGGATCATTGACGTCTGGATCGGAAACAGCAACGAGCCCAAGGGGCAGCTCAGGTATCACAGCGAGAAATTAAAGAAGAACAAGCGCATTTCCCTTAATTACGATAAGCTGACGCTGATCCTCAATATCGTCACGATCGCGATCTATGCTTTTATATTTGTGATAGAGATAGTGAATCACATCCTGGATGTTGCGGAGATCTCCTGGTTTTGGGAGGGCGAGATCGTTGAAGGGCTTTCGTGGCGCAGCGTCGGTATCATCGTCATGGGGACGGCAACGGCCGCGTCGCTCCTGTTTACAAGCTATTTCGGGAAACTCTCGTTCGGAAGGAAGGCAGAAGATAATCTCAAAATGAGTATGTTTTATACGTCGGCGTATGCGCGGTGGGAGGAGGCGAAGTTGCGTCCTGCCGCAGATATTGCAAAATTCGTCAGAGAAATTGCCCGCGAAGAGATCGTCGAAAACGGCATCTGGTGTTCGTACGCGCGAGACAATCATTTGGAGATCAATATCTGATTCGATCCGCAGATCGTATCGGGTTACGGCAAAGGAGGAAAAAATGTTTCTTGCAGCGGGGATCATACTCTTTATCGTATCTGTCGCAATCATCTGCGCCATAATTTTTACTACGGTGCGAACGATAAAAAACAAGGGTGAACTTGCGATTTCCAAAAAGAATTTGATCTACCTCGCGCCTACGTTTCTGCTGATTTATTTCCTGCATATGTCAGCGTGGGCATACAACGGCGAGGGGCTTGACTTTTTTAATTGTTTTGCCCTGCTCGGTTCCGCGCTCGAGGTGATCACAAAATTCAAGGTGGATACCGACATGGTAAGGCCCATCTGCACGGAATACCCCGTATTCTATGCAGCCTTTGTGCTTGCCTATGTCGCGGGCGGAGCAACGGTTGTTTTGAGCGTTGCAAGTTTCTTCAGTCCGCGTATCCGCAATTATTTTTCATGCAAACGGGCGTTGCACAGGGGATGCGACGCGGTGGTCGGTGACTGTCCGGATGCGCTGCGCTATGTAAAAAGCAATAAAAACTGCCTGTTGCTCGCGCCCGACGTCTCCCGTTCGCGCTATGCCGAACTGATCAAGAGCGGCTACACGGTCATGCGCGACTCGCTTCGGGGCGTGGGAAAGAGGCTGCGCGCAAGAGAGTATAACATCATTCTTTTCAGTGGGGCAAAGATACCATATACCCGCGTTATTCACGAGTTTATCGCCCTCAAAGACGAAGGAGCAATGATAACATTGAATATGGAAGCCGATCAGGACGACGTGAAAATCATCAAAGAGCGTCTGATTGCGGGAACGGACGATAAGGTGGGAGCGTTTATCCATTGTTTCAGCAAGCACGAGCTCATTGCGCGCCAGTTTGTCGTGCAGCATCCCATCACAAAGTACATTCCCCGCTCTTTCTACAATGCAAACTGTTCGCTCAAACAGGACAAAGAAATCAACGTCGTATTCATCGGGTTCGGCAAGATGAACTATCAGTTGTTCAGAATGTGTTCGATGCAGTTTCAGTTTGCCGTACAACAGGGCGAGAAGTTTGCGGCAAAACCCGTGCACTATTATATCTATGATCACAGGGACGAGGCGCTGCACAACGAGTTTTTCTCGCACATTCTCTATGAGTTCGATGAAGACTTCAAGGATTGCGACTTCCCTCGTCCGGAGCGGATATGCGACATCGCCGAAGTGAGCCGGACAGACATCAATTCCGTGGCGGCCAAAAAGAAATTCCGCTCGCTGGTCACAGAGAACAGCTTCACATATTTTATTATCTCCCTGTGTACCGATCTGGATGATGCGTCCTACGCACAGACGATCAAAAGGCTGCTTCCGCAAAGCACAAACTACCGCATTTTTGTCAGAGCAAAGAGCAGCGCCGAAAATTTCGGTGACGACGGGATCCTCTATTTCGGCGACGAGAGCAAGATCTACACGCACGGCTGCATTGTCAACGACGACTTGTCCGAGTTTGCCCGCCGGCTGAACATGCTGTACGACAACATCCAAAATATGCCCAAATGGCTGGCAGAGATCCGCAGTCTGCCCTTGGAGGAGCAGGGCGCGGCGCTCGATCGGTGCCTCGGCGATCAGGAACACCGTGCACTCATGCAGCGCAATTGGGAGGCCCGCCCTATGATCGAGCAGGCGTCCAATCTGTATCATGCGCTCAATCTGCCCTTCAAGCTTAATCTGCTCGGGTTCGATATGGTGAAACGTGCCGACGAGCGAGATACAGGTGTCTCGGAAGAGAGATTCCACGAGCGCTATGTCAATACGGGAAGAGTGCATGATTATGCCGACGTGAATTTCTTTTTTGAGAAGCAGTCGTCGAACGTGTTGGCATTTATCGAACATCTGCGCTGGAATGCCCTGTATATTCTCTACGATTATAAGCAGATGAAGAAGAAGGACATGGTCGTTACGGAGAGCGTCGATGCAAACGGGAAGAGAAAGATCGCCGTATCGCATAAGGATCTCGCGCGCAAACTGCACGGCTGTCTGACCACATATTACGGTTTGAAAGATCTGATCGAGTACAAATTCGGTCTCATGTATCCCGAAGAGAATATAAAAGACGTGCCTTCCACCGATGCAAGGCTGCGCGAACTCTATAACCTCTATCAGTATGACTACATGGATCTCGATCGCTTGTATGGCGAGATATCCACTATGGGCTATAAGATTGTAGAGCAATAACGGCTATTTTCGATTGTAATCGGAGCGTGTAGGCGCTCGGCCAATATAAACGGAGGGAAGGAAATCAATGAAAGACAGAGTTTTTATTGCATGGAGCGGCTCAAGCGAGATCGCACTTAAAGTAAAGCGCGCGTTGGAAGACAAAAATTATAAGTGTTTTATAGGCGGGAACGAAGCCAATGACTCAAATTTTGCTTCCGTCGGAGATACCGTATTGCAACAAATTAAAAGCTGCAATCAGGCAATCGTCATTTTCCAGAAGAGAAGTGATGGTCACATAAGTAATAATTTGTTCTTTGAGTTGGGCTATGCGTTGGCGAGTTACGGGCAGACGAAAGTTCACTGTGTGCGCCCTAAGAACGAAGTGCTGACGCTGCCGTCTGATTTTGATAATTCTTTTGTGGAACCTATAGATGATGTAAACGCTGATGCATTGGTTAACGGCATAGTAGATTATTTTCTCGCGCGCCAAAAACTTTCGGTGAACTCGAATAAAATGCGTCTTATCAACAACAGATATCTGATAAAAGATTATATCAAACGCCAGTTTTCAGATCAGGGATCAAAATGCTCGGATTACGAACTGGCACAATATCTGCTGTTTTATATACAGGCGGCACAAATGTTTGACGATATCAGTTCCGTGCGGAATGAATTGCAGGCGTTTAAGCACGCCTATCAATATAATTTCTCAAAGGAACTGAGCACGTCAGTCGATATCTGTCTTACTTTTTTCGAATTATACTCTAACATTCAAATTGACGCCGAAAGCAATAATGCCTATATTGATAAGCATACTTACCGCAGAGTAAAGGAAAAATTCGGAAGCATTGAAGCTGATATCCAAGAGGATGATACAGGCATCTTTGATGAATGGGCCAGAGTATTTGTCAGCGATTATATGGTATTCGCGACCGATTTGTATTTAGGCGCTCCTGATTTAAGCGACGAAAGGAAAATGAAAATCGCCAATCGTACTATAGAATTGGCAGATGAATGTATTGCGCGTATAGAAGAATTACAAGCTGCCGCTCCCATTATCGAAAATAATGATCATGTAGGAATTTTATCGCTGTTCAAGTCGTATATTTATGAGCATAAATTTATTGCTTATGATGTTCTCGGCGATCCGAGAGCAGTGGAATGGCTTCAGAATTCAAAAAAGGAAAAGGCATCGCTCAGAAAATATTTTGATTACGGCGCGATCGATTCCCATCTCTCGGATAATCTTGATATGGAATATTGCCTGACTCTCATCAAATACTTGTCTTATGCTGATAAACTCGATCTGGATGAAGAGGATATTGAAGAATGCGTCGATGAAATCGGCGATTTTCTTACAAAGACGCAGAACAAAAAATCAAACAATAAATTTATGGAAAAAATATCAAAGGAATACGAAAAATACAATAAACTTATATAATTTGGGGGTTGATTTGTCCTGCGATCACAGAGAATGATCTGCAAAAATGCAAGGAGCATATTCATTTGGAATAAGCATTGGACGAGGATGCTTTATTTGTTAAATATACATTTGGATGCAGCCGTTTTGATTTGCCCGAACGGATAAGTTCCCGTCTGGGGATCACGCGTCGGGCGCAAGGGGGCTCAGCCGTACATTTTTGCGAGAATGCAGTTGATCAGGCGGGAGGGAAGGATCCGCGCAAGCAGGACAAAGCATTTATATTTTGCGCCGACGACTTTTTTTACGGGTGGATCCCGCCGTTTTGCGACGGCGGCGATCGCCTTGGCGACTTTTTCCGGCGGCATGCCGCGCGTTCGTCGCGCTCCATTGCGGCAACTGCGCGCGCCGCACGGTCTCCGTATGCTGCGCCGGCGATACTCTTCTGACGGGATGCGGTGAACGCGGTTTTCACGTCGCCCGGAAGAACGCAGCTCACGTTTATCCCAAAGGGGGAAACTTCGCAGCGGAGCGCCTCTGAAAGCGAGGAGAGCGCCGCCTTGCTCGCCGAATAGAACGCCTGAAAGGGGATGGCGAATTCCGCTGCGACCGAGCTGACATTGATGATGACGCCGCGGCCCTGTTTCCGCATATGCGGCAGGACTGCCCGGATCATACTGAGCGCACCGAAAAAGTTGAGATCAAAGAGACGTCTGACGTCTGCGGGCGCCGCGTCTTCTACGGGACCCGAGATCCCGCCGCCCGCATTGTTGACGAGAATATCGACCCTGCCGTAAGCGGCAATGATCTCATCGACCGCTGCCTGCACCTGCGTCTCGTCCGTAAGGTCGGCGCATACGCTGTCGAATGCAGCGCTTTTCCGGCGGGCAACGCATACGACGCGTGCTCCCATGCCGGCGAAACGGTATGCGGCAGCTTCGCCGATTCCGGACGTCGCGCCTGTTACGACAACGATTTTACCCTTCATGTGACGTTTCATGGATGCCTCCGTTCTGATTATCATCAGTGAAAAGCCCCCTCGCGTCAGCGAGGGGGCCGCGTTTCGTTTTATACGCCTTCGTTGTATTCGTAGACCCAAGAACGATTTGCCGTTTCCGTCTGTACGCGGAACGTGCGCTGCGCGGCGGTCGCCGAATCGGTGACGACGAGCTTCCCGTCTGTTACGGCGAGGTAATAGTTTGCATTTTCGGCGCATTGGCACATGACGCCCGTACCGTTTTCCCCGGGGAGGGTGCGGAAGGACATGTGCATCTGTTCGGCGTCCGACGCCGCAGAGCCGACTCTTTCGTCGTCCTGCGTAATGGCCACGGCGCCCGTCGAGAGATCGTAGCTCAGATACAGCCCCGCCATATTATATGCCTGAATGGAGACGTAGGAGCCGGACCCCTTGCCTTCGGGGACGTATTTTGCCTCCTCGATCTCCCAAAGCCCTTCGTCCGCATTTTCGGGTGTGCCCCAATACGTTTCAAGATTGAGGGGATAGGCGCTGTCGGCATGCGGGTTGGAGGTGACGTGCGCGATGGGAACGTCGTTTTGCGTGATCTTGCTCGTTACGCCCTCCAAGCCGGTGGAAGTCTCCACAACGGCGGCGATCATGCCGTTCTCGTCAAATTCCAGCTCGGCGATGCATGCCACGCGGCGGTATCCGCAGCCGTAGGGAAGAGACCCGTTGTGGTAGATCATATACGTCTTGCCGCCGAAATCAAACACGGCGGGGTGGTTGGTGTTGGAAGTCGCAGTCGGATCCATCAGGCGATTGCCGAACGTCCACTGTGCCTCCCATACGCCGTCCGCAGTTGCGGTATCCACATAGCTGTATGCGAGCGCTTCCCGCCAGTTGGAAGCATAGAACATGTAGTAGCGGTATCCCGAAGCGGTCTCGCGCATATACAGATAGGGCGCCTCGGTGAAGGGGTCGTTCGCCGCCTGCGAGGTGAGGTCGATGCGCATAATGTCGGCAATGCCTTCAATATCGCCGCCGCGCTCGCTGTACCAATAGAAAGTAGGGTCGTCGGTCGTCACAAGGTTTCCGGATGTGCTCTCGCTCTGGTTAATAACCAAGCGCACACACTACAGCCATTTTGGGTTTTGCAAGGCGTTTTGTCACATGAAAAAAGGGAGAAACCGAAATGGCTTCTCCCTATACGGTCAGACTTACCTGTTTCGTCTTTAACCCTTTGCACACCAATCTTTACCGTAAAGCCGTCTCTTTGCGTAAGACCAAAACGGATAAGGTTGACTCCAAAACCATTGCGTTAATGCTGTTGTCTTCGGTGGGCCTCAAGCCCTACTCAAAAGCATTATACCACAATGAACAGTTAAAGTCACTCTCCCGTTACAGATTTTCCAAAGTTCGTGAAAGGGCTAATCTCAAACAACAACTTGCAAGGTTGGTGAACATTCTATTCCCTGAACTCGAAAAACTCGTTCCTTCCTTGCATATGAACTCGGTCTACGTCCTTTTGGAACAATTCCCCGGCGCTTCTTATGTTGCTGATGCTCATCTTACAAAGCTGACAAACCTGTTATCCGCCTCTTCCAAAGGTCGTTACAAGAAAGAGAAAGCTATCCAGATTCGAGACGCCGCTGCATCTTCCATTGGCTGCGTCATGCCCGCCAAGTCTTTGGAACTCAAGCATACCGTTGCTCTTATCCGCGTGCTTTCCGAGGAGATTGAGGAAATAGAAATCGAGATTAAAAAGCTCATGGACGAATCGCATTCGCCTATTACCTCTATTCCGGGTATTAGCTACCGCATGGCTGCCATGATCCTTTCCGAAATCGGCGATTTCTCCAACTTTGATTCACCCGATAAAATCCTAGCTTTCGCTGGATTTTCTCCGTCTACTTACCAATCCGGTTACTTGCAAGCTCGGATTTTCTCAGGCCGAAATAGAGAAGTACCAGCAAAGCGTC
>ERZ1643247.3768-NODE-3768-length-10435-cov-3.884971_pt1 | contig 10435 bp, 5 predicted proteins | sample MGYA00579264_ERZ1643247 | MGnify/ENA primary metagenome ERZ1643247 (study PRJEB29033, sample SAMEA4952262) | chicken gut metagenome | biome: Broiler Chicken; feature: Gastrointestinal Tract; material: Caecum | place: Ireland | collected 2018 | study: Broiler... | reverse complement strand
TTCGATTTCCAAAGTGTTTTCGCTGAGCCTTACTGACGGGATTTCCCCCGAATCGCGCACTTCCACCGTACATTCCGCCTGCGCATTCCCGGCAACAGCCCTGATCACCGCCCTGCCCACGCCTTTCGCAGAGACCAGGCCGTTTTCCACGGCGGCGACGGCGGGATCGGAAGATTCCCACACGACTTCCCCCTCGCCGTTCTCCACCGTAGCGGTGAGAAGGTGTTCTTCAAAAAAATCGAGGACGATCTCCGATTCGCTTAAAAAAACTTGGATATTGCTCCCCTCGTTGGAGCAGCCGCATAAGCCTGCCGAAAAGACGACCGCGCATGCGATAACGAAGAAAAAGGAAGCCGCTTTTTTTATATTTGCACGTTTCATAAGACACCCCATTCCGACCACAGGAAATTCAAGGCTCCGTTGCGTTCCTTATAGCGGTCCATGCCGAGTTTGGTCGCGTCCAGCTTAAATTCGGATTTCATTCTGTAAAGCTGGTTCGATGTATATGTGCTGCCGTGTATTTCGATCAGGAGATATCTGATGCTTAAACTTTCCAGTTTTATTCTGTCTTCCAGCGCGCGGTATAAAGTGCCGTCGGTATCTTGCAGATCTGCTATGCTGTCATACGCCTCGTCGATTATGTCCATCCAGCCGTCCAAAACGCCTTTGGGGAAATAATTTTCGTTGATGATGTTCGCATAGATACTCCTGTCCATATTCGTATCGTCGCGCAGGTACGCATAATGCAAACGCATGCTGTCGAATAATTTTTTCATGGGAACGCTTGCGCCCTTGAAATAATTATCGAAAAAGTCCTGAATGAGCATATCCATATCCGCGTCGACGTCCCACGCCAAAGAGGAATTGAGATACATTTTCAGGCGGCTGAAACCCGTCGATACGCTTGAATTGAACTGCCCCTGATCGAAAATATAATATACGTCCGCGTCCCTTGCCATTTGGTAGATGCTCTGCATGGAATCGAAGGAATTGAACATTCCCATATAGTAATCGAAGTTTGTGGAATACGTCCACAAAAATATCCTGTCCGTAAGCGCCTTCCATTGCTGCAAAGTGTTGTACATATTGACGTTTGCCTGAGAGTATGCGGAGGAATTGTAGTCCGCATTGATGGGAGCGTAGAACACGCATACATCTTCGTCGAGAACGACTTCGCTGTCGATCGGTTCGTAACTCCCTGTCTCCTCGTTATACCTCGTCGGCGCCTGCTCCGTCGCGAAGTACGCGAACATAATAATGTTGATCTCCCTGCCGGGGTCGGTTTCATTCAGCCATTCCCTGATATCCTTTGCTACCTTGTTGCAGAAAATGATCATTGACGCCGCGTCCGTGCCGTACTTTTCACGCAGCTCAAGGTTTTTTGCGCTGTTGCACCATTGCCTGTTGTCCTGATGCGTGATCGTGATGTTTTCCAGCGTGGGATTATCCAGCAGATACTGTTTTAACACCTCTGTCAATGCAAGGCGCATTTCGTCGTTAGTGTAATCGAGCTGCGTCGGTTCTGCGCTTTCCCCGTTTCCGTAATAATACCAATCCCTATGTTGTGCCGCGTAGGTATGCGGAGGAAGATAATTGAAAGAATTATGCCAAAAATTTCCGCCGACATTGATAAACATATCCTCATCGATCAACATGCCGCGGCGATATGCGAACGTGGGATCGAAGATCAATTCTCCGTAGTTTGCGCAAGCCAGATCGATATCGGGCCTTTTCAAAACGTGAAAATCGGCAAGTTTCAATTCGCTTACGTTTTGATCGATTTTGATCTCGTCTTTGTGATAGCACTCGTAATGGAAGTTAAGGCGCAAAAACTCGTACACGGAAAACATGGTGCCCGTATCTTTGTTTCCCACAAGGAAAACGGTATTATCCTTCCGTTCGATCTTGAACCCGTTCGGGCCGAGTTCGTCCCTCGTTGCGGTGATGCCGGAAGCCTCGAATACCGAGGTCTGCCCCACAGAGAGGTATTTGTTGGAAGTGGAAGTGTCTGCCCCCTCGTCGCTGATCTTTACAAGACTGATGCCCGTTGCCTGATTGAAAAAATAAACCAATTCGTTTACTGCAAACATTTCAAATTCCGTCGCGTTTGCGGGGTAAACGATCTTGTAATCCGTCCTTCCGTTTGTAATCAAATCGATGTCCGTCATTTCCGTTTCCTCTTTATTTTCGTCGCCTCCCTCATTTACTTCCGAATTTTGGCAGGCCGTCAACGCGCACATTGCCAGGATCATGCAAAGTAACAGCGCAATCAGTTTTTTCATTATTTCTTCCTCCAAACCTTCTAATTCACTTCGATATCGTAAACGAGTACCGTCGTATTTCCGTAATCGTCCATCGCCATATATTTCACCCGATAAACACCTTTCTGTGTGCATCGCATCTGGAAATCCACGGCTTTCGAATATGTTCCGTCAGGCGCTACATAACACACATACAGCACACATCCCGCCGGCATATTATCCGTGACCGTCGCGGAAGGAAGCGTGACGGTCTGATCGAGCCTTGCGCTTGAAGGAACTGTGCCGCCTATCTCTATCTGCGGCGGGACATCATCCGCTACGTTGATCGCATAATTGAGCGTCTGCGTGCGGTTTGAACTGTCCGTCGCCTCATACCGCAGCGAAAAATATCCGTAACTCGTCAGCGATATGACATACTCTTTATCGGCGGCAACGCCTTCCAACAGCGTTCCGTCGTCGGCCTTTGCCGCGCTGCCGTCCGGAGCGTAGACCGACAGGGTAAATTCTACATATGTGTCGAGCACGTCGTAAGCTACCGCCGCCGGGATGACCGCCTTGTCGCCGATCGCCCTTTCGCCGCTGAACGCTTCCTCATCTACGATGATGTTGGGCCTTATGGCGTCACGCGAAACCGAGGTGAGGGGCTGCCTGCAAAGGTTCTTCAACAAAACCGCGCTCGCACCCGTAACGCCTTCAAAGCGGACGGAGAATTTCACCCAGCCGCTGGGGAATCCGCCGAAACCTTCCGGCGAGAAAACTAGCGATGCGTTTCCTGCGGAAAATTGCATGGCGGCGGCATCGTAACCAAGATCAAAATTCGTTCCCGATCCGAAGAAATCGCTCTCTATGTTGCCGTATTCTCTGCCGTTCGCCGAAACGCCAGAGAGCAGGCTCCTTTTCTTTGTAAAGGCAATTTCCGTTTTTACGGAAGGGTCGAGCGCGTCTTCCAACACCACGACCGCCGCAGTAAAGTCATTTTTTGCGGAGTCCACATTGAAAGAAAAAGAAAATCCGTCTGCTATCAGCAATTTGATAAACGATATCTCTGCGCCGTCTGTCTGCGTTTCGGCCGCTATTTTTTCGCTGTCCGCGCTCAGTTGAACATTTTCGTCGTGTACGAAATATTTGGTCAGATTTATGTTGTTTTCATCGCCAGCCGAAACGGAAACAATAGTAATTTCCCATTCCATCGTAGCAGCGCCGCCCTCTCCGTTTACTGTATAAATAACTGTAACGGTCTTTCCCGCCATCGACTGGGGCGGCACATAAGCGGCGCCTTCCTTTATGCCCTCTTCGTCTTCAACGGTAATGTCGGCAACGACGTCCTCGATCGTACCGTCGCCGCTGTAATACTCTGCGCTGAAAGCGGGGAACTCGAAAGTCATGCCCGCGATCAGATATTCCGGCATGACCGGCCTTCCGAGAAATACCGGCACGCCCGAAACCGTCGCTTCGAAAACATATTCTTCCGTTACCGTCTGCAGCAGAAAGTCCGTTGCGGTATAGACGATTTTATACTCCCCCGCAAAGAGCGGCTGGAATTTTCCGTCCGTCACTTCGATCTCCTGATCGTTTTCGACGCAGACGACCCGGCTTTCGAACACAACGTTCCCGCTGCCGCCCGTCGCATACGCATCCGCCACGGCGACCTGTTCGCCGACCGCCGCTTCCGTTGCGCGGTCTTCGGAAATTACCACGTCGGGCTTGTTCTCTTCATCGAAACATTCTACCGTATAGGTTTTTATCCCAACGTTGCCCGAACCGTCCTCCGCCCTGTATTCTACGGTGTATTCGCCCGCTCTCTCCATGGCAAACCGACCGTTTTCGATCTCGATCTGGGTGCGCAAATCCCCGCCGTAATCGTAAAAGGCGCGTACGAAGAGCTGCGCGTCCGTACGAAAAGCATCATAACATTCCGCGTCGAATACTTTATACGTCAGGCCGACGTAAGCCTGCGGCAATCCGTCTTCCGGATAACCTTCAAAATCGACGTTTATTGCGGGTGCGCTTTCATCGAACAGTTCCTCTTCGGAAAGATCGTGCCCGCCGATGTTCGTAATGACGAAATTTGCCGTGTCTTTCTGCATGGAATCCGCCCTTACGGAAATAAACACTTCGCCCGTCGTGAACCCGCCCCACAAATCGGTAAAATAGGCGAGATCGTCAAAATCGCAGATCAACGTGGGATTCGACGCATAACGCGCCCCGTGCAGCTGCTTTTGCGCATAGTCAAAAGAAAGCTCGAAAACGTCGCGCTCTACGGGGCGGTCGGGGTCGCCGTAAAAGTCCATAGAGGAAGCATAACCGTATTCATCGCCGCGGTGCAGCGTGTTGGTATTATAGTTCATACCCGTAAGCACTTCGCCGCTTTGCGCCGCTGCAGTATAAATCATTTTATTATTTTCAACGCCGTTTACGCGCACGGTTATATAATTGTCGGGATCATATGCGTCGGTCAATGTTACCGTAAAGGACAGAAAATCCGCCTCCCCTTTAACGGTCGGCGTTACAAACATTCTGAAAACGTTTGTCGCCGCCGTACCGCCGCTCAAATCGACAACGCGGTTATAACGAAACACGTTTCCGCGCGCAAGAGAAACCACAATGCCTTCCGCATCGGGCGCGGCAGGATGCGAACCGTACTCTGCCGTACCGCCCAAACCGTCTATGGAATAGGCCGTCCCCACCGCCAAAAAACTTTTCGATGCGGACATCATTTTTCCGCCGAAATTTGCACGGTATACGACAGTGTATTTTCCTATCGTGTCGAGCACAACGCTGTCTGAACGCAAACTCTTTCCGTCGGGGCATTTCACTTCGTGTTCGCCTACGAGCGTCTGTCCGCCGTAAAACAACATTCCCTGCTGAATATCGACCATTGTACCGACGGGGTATTCCGCCTGGTATTCCGCGCCGATAAGCGTGACTTCATCTGCCGCCGTCTGAGAGAGCACGGTACTTTCCCGTTCGGCAATAGCACGATGAAAGAATACTGCGCTTAACAGAAAACTCGCCAGACAAAGCGCCCCCGTAAGCAGGAGCAAAGATGTTTTTTTATGGATCGCTTTTTTCATTTTTCACCCTTTTATCCTTTTTAGAATCAGCCTTTTACGCCGCCGATGGTCAAATTACCCATCAGCTTATCCTGCAAACAAAGATAAATAATAAAGATGGGTATAAACAGCAACATACAGCCCGCCATACGCATCGGTATGGAATTGAGTTCGCCCGACGAGATCTGGCTGAACCGATAAAGCCCGTAAGCTACCGTAGGAAAACTGGGAAGGTAGATCATCGGGCCCTGATAGTCGTTCCAAAGGCCGATAAATGACAGCAGCCATAGTATCATGAAGGTTTTGCTGACCAACGGAAGCGCTATGCGGAACATCAGCGAAAAATTGCCCGCACCGTCCACAAGCGCCGCTTCGGAAAAACTTTCCGGTATAGCGGAAAACGCCGCCTTGAAGATCAGAAAATGCATACCTAAAAACGATGCCTGTAATAGAAACACGCCGAAAAAATTATCGAAAAGGTTTAATCCGTGCATGATCTGTAATTTTGAAGGCAAACTTCCGACGATGGGCAAGATCATCGTAACGATAACGATCCATGTCAGGATCGAACTCAATTTGTAACGGCGGAAACGCTGTACCACATATGCCGTAAGACAGTGCACCAACGTGGTTACGGTTGCGCCGCCCACTGCGTAAAACAGCGAATACAAAAACATCTGATCCAAATAAACCGTTTTGATCATCGTAGAAGTGAGGATCTGAACGGAAAAGAAATTAAACGCCGTTACATAATTGCTGAACGCCCACTCCCTGGGAAATCCGAACACGTTTTCAACGAATTCCCCTCTCGTGCGTATCGACGTAAACAGCGCCCAGATAAGCAAGGTCAGCATCAGCGCCGAGTAAAGTATCAAAACGGCAAATAAAATGATCTCTACCGGATTTACGGACTTTTTGATGCGATTGCAGCGTTCGATTTTATACGCTTTTTTAAATTTCAGAAATTTTACCATTGCCTTCACCCTCTAATCCAAGATCGCGCGCGAAACGCGGTCGAGCCCCACCTTCACGCCGATAACGAGCGGCAAAGAGACCACCGTCAGGAACAGGCCGAATGCAGACAGGTAAGGATAGTTGCTTACCGTACCTTCCAGCGTATCCCTGAACAGCATATACCCGATAGTGGAAACCGCAGTTTCCGCATCAGGACCGAAAAACGCATACAGGTTCATTTCGTTGACGAATATGCCCGCCATACCGACCACGAGAAACGTTGCAATGGTGGGAAATATCTGCGGAATGGTAATGAAGAAAAATTCCCGGAAATACCCCGCGCCGTCAAGCTTTGCCGCTTCCACGCAAGATTCGTCTATCGCCGCCATTGCGCCCGTATACAGCAGTACGTTGCCGCCGAAGTTGATAAATAAATTGTAAAAGATCAGCGTTCCGAAAATTGTTTCGCTATTTTCCAAAAGCCCGGGTATTTCCTTTCCGAAAAAAATCCTGACAAGTTCCGGAACAGCGCGTTCAGCAAAATAACGGAAAATGATGACCATGACAATGCTGGAAATAATGCTCGGCAAAAACAAGATCACCCTAAATATCTTGCTGCACGGCGATTTTTTATAGATGTAGTAGGAAAAAAACAGAGCCAGAGGCACGCCTACGCATAATCCGCAAAAATACAGTATCAGCGAATTTTTCAAAAGCGTGGGGGCATAATTCATCGTGAAAAGGTTTCGAAATAGATTCCTGAAATTTTGCAACCCCGCAAAGGTATATGCCCCGCCCTCATCGAACTGGTATTCCCTGAACGCAAGCGAGATAGAGTTGATGTTTACGCCGACGTAAAACACCAGAAACTGCGCGATCGGAAAGATGAGCATGACTGCATAGAATATGCGGTTGCTAACTTCCATCCGGCTGAAGGCGCTCTTCGCCTTTTTCTCGGCTTTTGGTTTATTCATCATGAATTCTCCTTTACAACGAAATCACAAATTGATGAGAATGTTGTTTCTCCAATATGTTTCGCCGCGGGCATTCATAAGGCCGTCGAAATAGGCCTTCGCATCCACGCCGCTTGCGCGCAATCCCGTGATCGGAACATTATAGCTGCTGGTACCGATCGTGGAAACCCACGGACGGAATTCCGGGGTAAGATTGGAGAAGTTCCTGTAAAACACCGGCGAATTCGAAGAGGGATAAATGATATTGCCCGTAGAATGCATTTCGTAAAGGGAACGCCCGTAATACGTCATACGGTCGAGATATTCCTCGCCCAGATCGTATTGAAACGGCTTGGGTGTGTTCGTGGCAACGGTATATTCGCAAAGCTCTTCATCGGTATGCAGAAAGCGCAGCAAATCATACGCCAACGGAATTTTATACTCCTCGATCCTGCTGCTGACGAGAGACGTGGAATAGTTGATATCCATAAATACGGGAGAAGTCTGCTCGTCAAGTTTTTCCTGCGTAGCTTTCGGGTACGGCATCAGGGCAAACCTTCTGTTTTCCTTTGCCGCAGCCTGCCCGTAACCGCCGTTCACCATATCCGTGAAAATGCCCGAAGCTTCGTTTTCCCAATATGTGCCGTCCACCAACATGGCGATGGGCGTCTTGCTCGAAGAAAATCTCGAATACAAATACTCTTCCTGCGCGCCCGTATTCGACTGTGAAGTGTTAAAAGTGAGGTCGGCGTAGTACTCCCTTTCGATGATGGTATCGAAAAAATCCAAGGCATAATATTTGCCTGCCTGTCTCTGCAGCATATAACCGTTTTCTGCTGTGATTTCCACGGGCTCCTGCAATGTTATGTTGCCGTTTTCGTCCACGGTGTCCACAAGATCCGTCGCCGTACCGTCGAACGTTAAATTCAGCATCATTTGCTCCGCGCCCTCATAGTCTGCATGCAATGCAGAAATAGTTTTAGTCACCTCGCTGGGATATCCGCCCGACCAAGTGATCGGAGCGATCCCCTGCTCTTTCATGCGGTCGCAAAGCTGATAAAATTCTTCGTATGTAGCGGGCAGGCCGTCGTCGGCGGAATAATCCACGCCGTCGATCACGCCCGTCTTGCCGTCCGGGCCGTAACTGCGTTCGTCTTCAAGATCGAAAATAAACCCGCCGTTGCCGTTATTTTTATCTAACGCAAAATAGAAAAGCTCGTCTTCAAACATGTCGACGTCATAAATGATCCCGTGAAATGCTTCGTAATACGGCAACGCATAATATTTCCCACCCGTCTTGAAGTTTTCGATATGATAGGGAAACATCTTGTCTTCGATGGACTTTTCTTCCCCGAATTCCGTAAGCGGCGTCGTAACGGCCTCCGTGATGTCGAGGAATTTTCCGCCCGTCACGAATTCCTGATAAGGGATGCTTTCCGTAAAAGACATTTCATTCGGGTTGAGATCCATATTATTATAGAGGGAAGTGCTGCATATCGAACGGTCGAGATAAGGCGTGATGATGATCTGCGCGCCCTTTTTGCCGCTTTCATAGCTTTTATCTTTAAACTCCTCTTCAAACCGCACCTTTGCGTTTTGTAACCATTCGCTGCCGTACCCTCCGTTAAAGACCGCCACATAAAGTTGCGTTCTGGACGGGTCAATCGTTTCCCCGCTGCCGTCTCGGCTGCAGCCGTATAGCGAAAATCCCGCAAGGCACGTTGAAAAAGCCAACACAAAAGTACAAACCATCTTAATAAATTTCTTCATATTTTCGCAGGTATAAAAATACCTTCCTCCCTTTTATTTTTCATCAAACAAAATAAAACCGATCTTTGCGTTTTTCACGGTCACGGCGCGGCCGTCTGTAAAATACTCCGCACAAACGACATTTGCCGCTTTGTCGGCGCAAAATACTTGCCTGATTTCGACGTCGCGCGCAGTTTCAACGGAAAAGTCCCCTTCCCTATCGTTGAAATATGCCATCAACTTGCCGCGGGACGTATCGTAAACCTTCACGTTTACGCCCTCCGTACAGCTTTTAATGCCGTAATCGTCAAGATACGTTCCCGCCCCGTAATTCTTCAGCCAGGCATTTCTTGCGGCGATCGTTCTTTTCAGCAACGACAATTTTTCTTTGTCGCGATCGAAAGTATTGTCCTCTTCCAGATCGTATATCCAGAAATAAAATCCAAGCGTATATGCCTGCTGCATGAGTTTTTCCGATATCTTTCCGATATGGACGGGACGCATTGCCATATTCTTTTCAGGATACAGCATATCGACGATGATATGCTCGGGAAAAGTATAGCGATACATTTCAGGAAAAGCTCCCGTATGATATCTGCCGAACGTCTGCACCAGCTGTCCGCAGGAAAGTCCCGCATAAACGTCCGCCGCCCATTCGTAGATCAAACACATTTCCTCTTTTTCCCGCGCTTTATAATCGGCGTTCAGGTCTGAGAGGATTTTTTGATATCCTTCTCTCCATTCATCGGGCGCGTGCTCATGCGATTTGTTGTAACAATAATGCGGCGACGTTGCAAAAACATCCATATAAAGTCCCGCAAAACCGTATTTTTCGCAAAGTTCTTTTCCGAATCCGACAAATTTTTTCTGCCATGCGCCGCTCATCGGGCACATCGTGTAAAACGAAATATCTTTGTTCCCGTACTGTTCGATCTCTTTTTCCCCCTGCTTGTTGACGATGCAAGCGTCTTCGATGTCCTTTGTCATCAGCTTTACGTTGACTAAACGGGAGTTGATATAAGGCGTTATATATACGCCTTTTTTCTTTGCCGCTTCGACGCCCTCACGCAATTTTTCTTCCCCGCCAAGCGATCTTTCCGCACGGTATGAAGGAAAACACCTGTCAAAACCGCCCTCGTGCCAGCCCGCGATCAGCATATGCGACAATCCCAATGCCTTACATTTTTCTGCAAGCGCGGGGATATCGTCATATGTGTGCACAATGCCGCCGTTCTGATAGATGAAATCATAATGCGCGACAAGTCCTGCGTTTTCTTTTTGCCATTCGGGCATCGGTTTTTGCGCAGGGATGAGCGGCTGCCTGAACGCGCGGTATATATCCGCCCCTTCGCGCCAATCGCCGCCGTGCAATGCCGTTACAACGGGCGGCGAAACGTATTCCTCACCATAGGAAAGGCTGAGCTCTTTTTCCACATCGAAATTCATCCCCAAGCATTTTGCGCCG
>ERZ1643247.3767-NODE-3767-length-10435-cov-5.019461_pt1 | contig 10435 bp, 7 predicted proteins | sample MGYA00579264_ERZ1643247 | MGnify/ENA primary metagenome ERZ1643247 (study PRJEB29033, sample SAMEA4952262) | chicken gut metagenome | biome: Broiler Chicken; feature: Gastrointestinal Tract; material: Caecum | place: Ireland | collected 2018 | study: Broiler... | reverse complement strand
CTCGAAAAGCAAAGATTCTTCATGAAAACAGCGACCGTTTTCACCACCTATCAACACGCCAAAAAACACGCCAATCGGGGTAAAAATCGTGAAAATCGAAGAATAATTATCCAAAACGACAAAAAATATACGGGATATTGCCGTGTTTTATGCAACATCCCGCATAAATGGTGCGGTCGACAGGAATTGAACCTGCATGGGGTTAACCACAAGATCCTTAGTCTTGCGCGTCTGCCAGTTCCGCCACGACCGCGAATTAACGGGTCTATTATATAATAACCGTCCGCTTTTGTCAACTCATTTTTAACCACTTTCCCGATTTTTTTTATTTTTCTTTCTAAAAACCTGAGAATCTTTTTTCCTGCACGAAAAAAATGTATACTATTTCCTATACATACACACAATAAGTGTAAACGGAGGAAATTTTATGAAAGCAACCGGTATTGTCAGAAGAATCGACGAGCTCGGCAGAGTAGTTATCCCTAAGGAAATCCGCCGCACGCTCAGAATCAAAGAGGGAGACCCGCTCGAAATTTTTACCGACAGGGACGAACTCATGCTGAAAAAATATTCACCCATCGCCACTTTGGAACGTTTCAGCGAAGCCACCGTCAAATCCCTTAACGATTTAAGCGGAAAACTTGCCGTCATCTGCGACACGGACGAAGTTTTATGCGCATACGGAGAAGGGAAAAAGGAACTCGACGGCAAAAATCTTTCGGAAGAAATGGACAGAATTTTAAGAGATCGGCGCAGTTATCTCGCCAACGCTTCGGAAGGCGGAGATATTTTGCCTCTCACCTCTTCCCGTGAAGAAGGAATTACCGCTCAGATTATCGTTCCCATCGTCGCAAACGGCGATTGTCTCGGAGCCGTCGCCGTCCTCACCAAAGAGGAAGGCGCAAAACTCGATAACAATATTTTGAACCTTGTCCGCCTCACCGCGGAAATTCTGGCGAATCAGTTCGATTAAACTCTTTTCCCTCGTCGAAACATTCTGAAAATCCAGATTTTACGCCCGATATTTTCGGGCGTATTTTTTATACGGGCAGCAGGGCCGAGACGAACATTTTTCGGAATGAGGAAAAAGAAAAGCGCATATACTATACGTATGCCTGCCGCTTATACTCATTTTTCCGTAGCCGAAAAAGTTCTTCGGCGCCTGCCGGAAGGATTCCGCGAAAATATATCCTCCCTCCGCCTCTATTTCTTCGGGGCGCAGGGAGCCGATTTCTGCTTCTTTTATCGGGCATTTCGCACTTCGGAAATCAATTTCGGGCGCTTCCTTCACAACAGGGGCTCTTTCGATTTTTTCCGATCTCTACTCTTATTCGCAGGCAGAGACCCCGACATTTTCAGCTATGCACTCGGTTATATCACTCACTATGCCGCAGACTGCACTTTTCATCCCTATGTCTATTATATCTCCGGGCACTCGCCGGTCAGGCACTCCCGTGCGGAAGGCGCGCTGGATTTCTATTTCAGAGAAAAATCCGACGACGAGGAACTCGACCGATTTCGACGTTACTTCAACGCCGACATCGCTCCGCGGGAAACTTCCGCGTTATTTACTCTATATGCCGTCGCGACGGCAAGGGCCGAACGCGATCCGCTTATTAAGAGTTCCTTTTTGAAAAGCATAAAAAATTTCCGTGCATACACGCGATTTTCCGCGCATATGTTTGTCAAAAAAGATGCACGGCTGTTAAACGCGGAAGGAAACGAGTGGCAATACCCCGACGACAAAAACATCGTAATGACGGACGGCGCGGATCAACTCTTTGTCCGCGCCGTCGAAGAAAGTATTTCATTGATAAAAGAATTTGTCCGCTGCATAAAAAACCGCGAATCTCTGAAAAAAGAATCTTTCGGGAAAAACTTTCTCAGCGGTCTGTAAATAATACCCTGCATGCCCGACGATAAGCGGAAAATCACAAACAACGGGTATGGCAGAGGTATACGGCAGAATATAATCGATAAGAGCAAAAACTCAGCCTTTCGGAATCGATTCGGACAGTTTTTCCAGCCACGGTTTCAGATACTCGTCGAACGCGGCGAAAATCCCCTTTGACAGAGACGCGTTTTCGCCGAAGAGCTGTGAGGAGTCAAATACTTCAAAATGTCCCAATATGTATAAGAGCGCCATGACCAAAGCACAGAAAAACGCTCCCACGGCCAACATGACGACCATGGACAGGACTCCGTCCACCAGGCGGAACACGAAAAAGCGTTTTACGCCCGAAACGAACAGCCGGAGAATCAGCCCTACAAGAGCCACGGCGATACAGAGCACGACGCACGAAACGAGCCCGCAGGTTATCTTGCCGAGGACGACGGACACTTCTTCGGGGAGCGCCTTCGCGATCAGATCTCCGAAGTAATCGGAACCTTTTCCGATAAACGCAAAAGCCGCGCCTTCGCCCGAAAATTTAGAGAACGGCAACCAAAAGGATACGATAATCGCCGCGATAAAGGCGATCGTCATGAGGAGGCCGCCGCGCAGCATTCCGCGCTTGAATCCCGCATGGGCAAAAGCCGCAAGCACGCCTATAATGAGAAAGTCGAACGCATAGGAGTGAATATATTTCCAATTATCCGCAACGAGCGCATTTTCGAATATGCTTTTCAGTGCGCCCGTTTTTAACGGCGTCAGGGAAAAGATGACGAGTGCGAGACTCGCCGCGGCCAGCGCAAGCACCCCGACATTGACGATTGTAACGATCACGGAAAGAACGGGGCTGGCGGCGAAAATACGTTTTCCGCCTCTGCGCTTAAACACGACGTGAGCCTTTTTGTCCGATTCTTCGTCTTCTTCGTCATCGTCGTCCGAATCTTTCCTCGGACCGACAATCATGGATATGATTCCGAATACCGCCAAAGATACGATAATACATACGACGGCGATAGAGAGTGTAGATACCAGATCCCGAACGCCCGGCGCAAGTTTTTCCACCGCTCCGATTTTGAGTATGGGATTTTTATCGTGGAAATAAAGTTCCAGCACGATAAAGAGTGCGCAGGCCCCTGCCCACGTCAAGGGCCCCCAGCCCATGGAGAAGCCCGCGACGAGCGCGAGAATGAAGATCAGCACTCCCGCGCCGATCGCGAACCATTTCGCGTTTTCCGTAAACCATGCGGGCATCGCCAAAAGCGAATATAATGTCTGCATTTTTGCAACCTCCTCCGACAAAAAATGTCGGCAGATACGTTTCGTAATTTATTTATTGAAATTGTCTTTGAGGGAGACGATTTCCGATAATACCGGCTTTCCGTCCTCCCCGCGGCATTTCTTATAATACCCGATTCTCATGAGTTGGAACGCTTTTCCGTCTTTCGCCTCAAAGAGATAGGGTTCCGCTTTGCCTTGGAAAATGTGCTCGCTGTCGAGGTTCATGCGCTCGGAAAAGTCCTGTCCCGGATATTCCGCGTCCTTCAACAGATAGGAATACTGACGAATCTCTGCGTCCACGCCCGTTTCAGCGTCTACCCACTGAATGGTTCCCTTCACCTTTATCCCGCTCGTGTCCCGCGAAGAACGGCTCTCGGGAATATAGGAACAAACGAGTTCCTTCACCTTCCCGTTGCCGTCCTCTATCACCTCGTCACAGTGAATGATATAGGCGTTTTTCAGGCGGACGTATCCGTTCGGTTTGAGCCTTTGATACTTGGGCGGGGGATCGGAAGAAAAGTCCGCCCTGTCGATATATACCGTCTTTCCGAACGTCACTTTCCGCGTCCCCAGCTCGGGCTTCAACGGGTGCAGGGGCGTTTCCAGCTCCTCCGTGCCCTCGTAATTGGAAATCGTCACCTTCAAAGGTTCCAGAACCGCCATGGCGCGTTCCGCGTTCTCGTTGAGGTCGTCGCGGATACACGCTTCGAGGTACGAGAGCTGACATTCCGAATTCGCCTTGACGATCCCGATTTTACCGCAGAAATCCAAGAGCGCCTCGGGCGGCACGCCGCGGTTTCTCAGTCCCGCAATCGTCGGCATTCTCGGATCGTCCCAGCCGTGGACATGCCCCTCCTCTACCAGTTTTTTCAGGTAACGTTTTGACATGACCGTATTCGTGACCGCCAGCCGCGCGAACTCGATCTGGCGCGGTTTGGGGGAAAAGCCCAGATTGATTCCCACCCAGTCGTACAGGGGTCTGTGATCCTCGAATTCAAGCGTACAGAGAGAATGCGTAACCCCTTGCAGATAATCGCATATGGGGTGCGCATAGTCGTACATGGGATAAATACACCATTTGTCCCCCGTGCGGTGATGCGTCGCGCGCAAAATCCGATAAATGACGGGATCGCGCAGGTTCATGTTGGGGGAGGACATGTCGATTTTTGCGCGCAGACACTTCTCTCCGTCCGCGTATTTGCCCGCCTTCATTTCCCGGAACAGCCGCAGGTTTTCCTCCACCGAACGGTTTCTGTAAGGGCTCTCCGTGCCCGCTTCCGTGAGCGTGCCGCGCGTCGCGCTGATCTCTTCGGGGGAAAGGTCGCATACGAACGCTTTTCCGTCCTCTATCAGCTTCTCCGCATATCCGTATATTTCGTCGAAAAAGTCGGAGGCATAGACCTCCTTCGCCCAATGATACCCCACCCATTCGATGTCGCGGCGAATGGCGTCCACAAACTCCGTCTTTTCCTTGGACGGATTTGTATCATCGAAAAACAAATTGCACTTTCCGCCGTACTTTTCCGCCGTTCCGAAATTGACCAGCATGCTTTTGATGTGTCCGATATGCAGGTATCCGTTGGGCTCGGGCGGGAATCGCGTCTGGATTTCCTTCACCCTGCCCGCTTCTATGTCCTCGTTGATGATTTGCTCGATAAAATTAGTCGCTTCTACCTTTTTCATGTATATCCGTTCCTGTCAATGATAGTAAAAAATATTTCCTCTTTCAGATAATTTCAGGGAGTTAAGACAACCCGACGATTTTTCCGTCTTCCGTCAAATCGATCTTTTCCGCCGCGGGGTGCGCGCCGAGTCCCGGCATGAGCATGATTTTTCCCGCAATCGCCACGATAAAGCCCGCTCCGCCCTTCAATACGATGTCGCGGACGAAAATCCTGAACCCCGACGGTCTGCCGATGAGGTCGGGATTATCGGACAGCGAATACTGCGTCTTGGCGATGATGACGGGAAGCCCGCCCTCGCCCTTTGCCTCTATCGTCTTTATCTTTTCCAGCGCTTCCTCCGAAAAATCCGCGCCGTCCGCGCCGTAAATTTTCTTTGCGACGTCCTCGATCTTCTTCGCGACGGGCGATTGCAGGTCGTAGGCAAATTCCAGCTTGGAGGGAATTTCGCACGCCCGTATCACCTCCGCAGCGAGTTCCTTCCCTCCCTCGCCCCCTTTCAGGAACACGTCGGTGAACACCGCTTTCGCTCCGCTTCTTTCCACTGCCGCGATGACAAAATCCGTCTCCGCTTTCGTGTCCGTCGCAAAGCGGTTCATTGCCACCACGACGGGCTTTTTATAGACGCCGCGGATATTTTCGATATGTTTCAGGAGATTGGGCATTCCCTTTTCGAGCGCCTCCAAATTCTCCTTAGAAAGCGTTTCCTTCGCCGCGCCGCCGTGCAGTTTGAGCGCTTTGACCGTCGCGACGATGACGACGCAGTCGGGCTCTATCCCCGCCGCGCGGCATTTGGTATCGAGGAATTTTTCCGCCCCGAGATCGGCGCCGAACCCCGCCTCCGTCACCGCGTAATCCGCAAGGCTCATCGCCGCATACGTCGCCTGTATGCTGTTGCAGCCGTGCGCGATGTTGGCGAACGGCCCGCCGTGAATGATCGCGGGCGTCCCTTCCAGCGTCTGCACCAGATTGGGCTTCATGGCGTCCTTCAAGAGCACCGCCATGGAACCGACCGCGCCCGGAATATCCTTCGCACGGACGTAGTCGCCCGACTTATTCAAACCGACGATGATATTCCCCAGCCGCCTTTTCAGGTCGGAAAGGTCGGTCGCAAGGCAGAGCACCGCCATGACCTCGCTCGCCGCCGTAATGTCGAAATGATCCTCGCGCTCCACGCCGCGGCCCTTGCCGCCGATACGGATATTGATGAGCTCTCGGTCGTTCATGTCCATACAGCGGTGGAAATAGATATTCTCCGTGTCGATATTCAGCTCGTTGCCGCGGAAAATATGATTGTCCATGAGCGCGCAAAGGAGATTGTTTGCCGCGGTAATCGCGTGCAGATCCCCCGTGAAATGCAGGTTGATGTCCGACATGGGCACAACCTGCGCATAGCCGCCGCCCGCGGCTCCGCCCTTGATTCCGAACACGGGACCCAAAGAGGGTTCCCTGAGCGCGAGACAGACCTTTTTCCCGAGCTTCTTCATTCCGTCCGCGAGACCGATGGAGACGGTCGTTTTCCCCTCTCCCGACGCCGTGGGATTGATCGCCGTCACGAGAACGAGCTTCGCCTTCCTCGGCAGTCCTTCGGGCAGAGAGAGTTTGGCTTTATATTTTCCGTACAGTTCCAGTTCGTCCTCGGTCAGCGAAAGCTGAGCCGCGACTTCGCGTATGTCTTTAAGTTCCGCGTTTTCCGCAATCTCGATATCCGACAGCATGGTTTCTCCTTTGTGGACTATATTATCTCTTTTACATTATAGCACATTTTTCGTAAAATGGGAATAATTCTCCCATACATTTATCTGAAAATTTTTGCGCTTTTTGCCGATTTATGCTATACTTTTCTCATCAAACGCTTCGGAGCTTCTTATGGAACAGTCTATTCTTGAATGTTTCGAGAGCCTGCGCTCTCCCTTCGGCAATATCCTCGCCGGAGCGTTTTCCCTGTTCGGGGAAACGCTCGTACTCGTCGCGCTCATTTCCCTCGTCTATTGGATTATAGACAAGGACTTCGGAGAACGACTGGTGCTCGTGTCCTTTTCCTCCATGAGCGCAAACGCTTTCTTAAAAGGCGTCGTCGCGCGCCCGCGCCCTTATGCCGCGGGTATCGTATCGCGCGTGGAAATAGACTCTCCCCTCCTTTCCACCGTCGATTTGGAAGCGAATATGTCCTTTCCAAGCGGACATTCCCAAATGAGCGCGGGTTTGTTCTTTACTTCCGCTTTCCGACTGAAAAAAACGTGGGCATGGCTCCTCGCGCCCGTCCTCACGCTTTTGGTGATGTGTTCCAGAATGTATTTGGGCGTACACTATCCCACCGACGTCCTGGCGGGCGCCGCGCTCGGCATCGCCTTTTCCTGCCTGTGGGAATTCATTTACCGAAAATTTCCCCGTCTGCGCGATCCCGCGGCGGCTCTGTTCGCCGTTCTTTCCCTCGTCCTGCTCTTTATCTCGCCCAATAAGAGTCTTGCGGAGCTTTCCGCCTGCATGTGCGCGGCGGCAATCGCCCTGCCGCTCGAAAATAAATTTATTCGTTTTCGCGTGGAAAAGGGCCGGAAGAAAAAACTGCTGCGCGCGTTGGTCGGCTTCGCGTGCGTGGGGGCCGTGTTCGGAATTTTTGCCCTCATCCCCTCGGAAGCGCTCGTCATAAAATGGCTGAAATATTTCCTGCTCGTGGCGGCGGCAGCGCTCGGTGCACCCGCGCTGTTCGTAAAACTGAAAATCTGAAAAAATTGCGGAGCCGAACGCCGCAAGCGATTGACTTCCGAAGCGGAAACATTGTATAATAAAGGAAAAACCGCGGCGAGCCGCGGACGATTACAGGAGATGCGATATGGCTGAAAAGAGAGCGGTAACGATGGAAAAGCTCGTTTCCCTTTGCAAAAACCGGGGCTTTATTTTTCCCGGAAGCGAAATTTACGGCGGTCTCGCCAATACATGGGATTACGGCCCCTTGGGCGTGGAGCTGAAAAATAACGTCAAAAAGGCGTGGTGGAAAAAATTTATACAGGAAAATCCCCACAACACGGGCGTGGATTGCGCCATTTTGATGAATACGCGCACATGGAAGGCTTCGGGACACCTCGGCGGATTCTCCGACCCGCTCATGGACTGCAAGTCCTGCAAGGCCCGCCACCGCGCGGACGACCTCGTCGAAAAATATGCCGAAAAACATAAGCTCGACGTAAACGTCGAAGGCATGGACAACGACGCCCTCGAAGCGTTCATTACGGAGCACAAAGTTCCCTGCCCCGTGTGCGGGAACTCCGATTTCACGCCCATTCGGAAATTCAATCTCATGTTCAAGACTTTCCAGGGCGTTACCGAGGACACGACGAACACCGTCTATCTCCGTCCCGAAACCGCGCAGGGGATTTTCGTGAATTTCCAGAACGTACAGCGCTCCACGCGCATGCGCGTGCCCTTCGGAATCGGACAGATCGGAAAATCCTTCCGCAACGAAATCACGCCCGGAAATTTTACTTTCCGTACCCGCGAATTTGAACAGATGGAGCTGGAATTTTTCTGTAAGCCCGGCACCGATCTCGAATGGTTCGCCTATTGGAAAAATTTCTGCCGCGAATGGCTGCTCTCCCTCGGCATGAAAGAGGAAAATCTGCACCTGCGCGACCATTCCCCCGAGGAACTCTGCTTCTATTCCAAGGCGACGACCGACTTTGAATACAACTTCGCCTTCGGCTGGGGCGAGCTCTGGGGCATCGCCGACCGAACCGACTACGACCTCTCCCAACACGCGAAAGAGTGCGGCAAGCCCATCAATTACACCGACCCCGTCACGGGCGAAACCTACGTTCCTTACGTCATTGAGCCGTCGCTCGGTGCCGACCGCGTCGTTCTGGCGTTTCTGACCGACGCGTACGACGAAGAAATCGTCGATCCCGTAAAAAACGACGTGCGCGTCGTACTGCACCTCCACCCCGCCCTTGCGCCGTATAAATGCGCCGTCCTGCCCCTGCAAAAAAATCTTTCCGAAAAGGCGGACGAAGTATATGCGAAAATGCTGAAAAAATTCCCCGCCACCTATGACGTCACGGGCTCTATCGGCAAACGCTACCGCCGTCAGGACGAGATCGGCACTCCCTTCTGCGTCACCGTGGATTTCGAAACTTTGGAAAACAATACCGTCACCGTGCGCGACCGCGATACCATGCAGCAAATCCGTGTGAGCATAGACGAAGCCGTCAAGTATATCGAAGAAAAAATTGAGTTCTAAATAAAATTTTTGAAATTTTCAAAAAATGTTAGAAATTTCAATAAAAAAACTTTTTCGGAAAATGTTATAAAAATATTTTACTTTTTTGTCGAATTATAGTAGAATATATTCGTAAATCAAATGAAGGTACTCCTTCTGAGAGATTTACTCAAAACAGCTCATCATTTTCCCCCTTATCATATAGGTAGTCCCCTCGGAGCCGCAAGGTTCCGGGGGGATTATCGTTTTCCCAAAAAACGAACAGAAGCCTTATTTGGGCTTCTAAATCGCAAGCCGAACGATTACCCAAAAAAACAAGAGAAAGACGAAACGCGGCAATAATCTGGACGGAAGAGAAACGCGGGAGAAACGGAAACCGAAACAAAACGGCAATGCGGGCAAAACGATATTGAAAACAAAACAATCACGAACGCACAAAAGCAAAAAACGACAAAAACAAAAAATCCTTTCCCGAAAAGGAAAGGATTTTTTTGTCAATCGATGATCGATTAAAGTTCCGCGAAATATTTGATGGTTCTGACCATCTGGCTGGTGTAGGAGTTCTCGTTGTCGTACCAGGAAACGACTTTAACGAGCGTCGTGCCGTCGCCCATGGGCATGCACTTCGTCTGGGTAGCATCAAACAGGGAGCCGTAGGTGATGCCGATGACGTCGGAGGAAACGATTTCCTCTTCGGTATAGCCGAAGGAAGCGGAAGCCGCAGCCTTCATCGCCGCGTTTACGGTAGCCGCATCCACTTCGCCTTCGCAGACCGCAACGAGCTGGGTAAGCGAACCGGTGGGAACGGGAACGCGCTGAGCGCAACCGTCGAGAACGCCGTTGAGTTCGGGAATAACGAGGCCGATCGCCTTCGCCGCACCCGTGGAGTTGGGAACGACGTTGACTGCCGCCGCACGCGCACGGCGCAGGTCACCCTTGCGGTGAGGTCCGTCGAGAACCATCTGGTCGCCGGTGTAAGCGTGAATGGTGGTCATATAGCCCTTCTTGATTTTCGCAAGTTTGTTGAGGGTGTTGGCCATGGGAGCAAGGCAGTTGGTCGTGCAGGAAGCCGCGGAAATGATGGTATCCGTAGCTTTCAGAGTCTTTTCGTTTACGCTGTAAACAATGGTGGGAAGATCGTTGCCCGCGGGAGCGGAAATAACGACTTTCTTCGCGCCGGCCTTGATGTGCGCTTCGGACTTCGCCTTAGAAGTATAGAAGCCCGTGCATTCGAGAACGACGTCTACTTTGAGCTCGGCCCAAGGGCAGTTCGCAGCGTCTTTTTCCGCGTAAATTTTAATCGTCTTGCCGTTGACCGTGATGGTGCCCGCTTCGTCGTCCGCGGAAACCGTGTCGGCAAGGGCATATTTG
>ERZ1643247.3766-NODE-3766-length-10435-cov-38.090559_pt1 | contig 10435 bp, 8 predicted proteins | sample MGYA00579264_ERZ1643247 | MGnify/ENA primary metagenome ERZ1643247 (study PRJEB29033, sample SAMEA4952262) | chicken gut metagenome | biome: Broiler Chicken; feature: Gastrointestinal Tract; material: Caecum | place: Ireland | collected 2018 | study: Broiler... | reverse complement strand
GGCGCAGTGACCGCATCAAGGGGCTTGTATGGGAAGGCGATGGATTCCTTCTCCTTTACAAAAGGCTGGAGCTTGGCGGTTTCAGCTGGCCTCGTACAAAAGAAGAGGCGCTGGAGATCACACCGGAACAATTTCAGGCATTGATGAAGGGGCTGGAGATCATCTCCAGACATCCGATCCAGGAAGTGTATCCTCAGGATCTCCTGTAAAGCATTGTGCAAAACGGAGAAAATCAAAAATCTTTTCGCATTCACCGTCCAGGGCGGATTGGAAGTTATCCACAGCTGAACCTTATTACATTCATTCAATCATGGAGTACTTACCGGCAGCAAGCTGCCGTGTGGATAAGTACTCTGAAAAACTGAAAAAACTAGTAGTTTTTTCGGCTTTTCAGAGTGTTTATCCTATGGTGAGAATGACGAACGATCTTTTTTGTGTGGTTCGCTTTTTCTTTTGTTTTGCGGTACAATAGTTCCAGCAAAACAACGAGGAGCACCGGACATGTCAAAGATCTACTCACCAGAAGAACTGAACAGCTTCAGCAAAGAAACACTCGTGGCAGTGATCCTGTCCATGCAGGATCAGCTGAGCCAGCTGAACGCAAACATGGAGCGTCTGATCGAGCAGATCGCTGACGCCAGCAATAAACGCTATGGGCGTTCTTCTGAAAAACTGGATGTCATAGCAGGCCAGTTAGAACTGGAACTCATCTTTAACGAAGCAGAAGCCCTGACAGAAACTCTCTATGTCGTTGAGCCGGCCGAAGAGGATGTGATTCAGGTCAGCCGCCGGAAAAGGAAAGGGAAACGTGAGGAAGATTTAAAGGATCTTCCGGTTGAAGTGATCCCTCATACTCTTTCGGATGAAAAACTGCAGGAACTCTTCGGTCCGGATGGCTGGAAGAGGCTTCCGGATGAAGTTTATAAAAGAGTCCGTGTTCAGCCGGCTGTGTACACAGTCGAAGAGCATCATGTAGCTGTCTATGCCGGCAGGGACAATCAGACGATCGTTAAGGCAGACCGTCCGAAAGATCTGCTGCGGAACAGCATCCTGACTCCCTCTCTGGCGGCAAGTATCATGAATGCCAAGTATGTAAACGGGCTTCCTCTGTACCGGATCAGTCAGGAATTCCTGCGGAACGACATCCACATTTCCAAGCAGGTGATGGCGAACTGGATGATCCAGTGTGCGGACCGGTATCTGGGAATCCTTTATGATTATCTCCATAAAGAACTGTACCGTTTCCATGTGCTGCAGGCCGACGAAACTCCGGTCATGGTATCGAAGGATGGGCGTCCCGCAAACAGCAAGAGTTATATGTGGATCTACCGCACTGGGAAGATCTACAAAGATACGCCCATCGTCCTGTATGAATATCAGCGGACCCGAAAAGCAGACCACCCGCGAGAATTCCTGAAAGGCTTTACAGGGGTAGTTGTCTGTGACGGCTATTCCGCTTACAGGAAGCTGGACCGGGAAAATCCGGATATCACATTTGCCGGGTGCTGGACACATGCAAGGCGCTATTTCTCAGACGCTTTAAAAGCCCTTCCGAAAGCAGCACAAAAAACTGCAAAAGATACCGTTGCGTATGAAGCTGTGAAGCGGATCGGGGCCATCTATCATCTGGACAATCAGTTGGCTGCTTTGGAACCGGATGACCGAAAGAAACAGCGGCAGATCACAGTCAAACCTCTGGTGGAGGCTTTCTTTGCGTGGGTAAAAGAGATTCAATCTTCCAATCGTCTTCCCAAAGGAAAAACACTGGAAGGGATCAACTACTGTATCAATCAGGAAGAGGCACTGAAAGTGTTCCTGAATGATGGGGAAGTTCCACTTGACAACAACGTAACAGAAGGAGCGCTCCGCAGCTTCTGCCTGCATAAACATGCGTGGAAACTGATCGACAGTATCGATGGTGCGAAATCCAGCGCGATCATCTACAGCATAACGGAAACAGCAAAGGCGAATAACCTGAATCCGTTCCGTTATCTGGACCATGTACTGACAGTTCTGAAAGACCATCAGGATGATACGGATTACAGCTTTATTGAGAAACTGCTTCCATGGTCAGATCAGTTGCCGGAAATCTGCCGGAGCAAGTCAAAAACAACCAATCTGTAAACACGGCCGCCGGAAACGGCGGTCAAAAAATGAGCCAGTACTCATGGTTTACCGTGTACGAGACATCTTTCTCACCATACTGGTAAGATGTTGTGTCCCGAACAATAAAGGTAGTTTTTGATCCAAATTGATGCTTTCAATTTTGTTCTAGTTCCTTTGCATGATTCGTCTTTAAACAATCGGAACTCCCCCAAGGGATCTGATCTTTTCCTTTGCCATTCGATTTATCCATCCATGTAGTAAATAAAAACCTATCAAAATCAAATTATATCCTATCGTCTTCTACCACAATTCCTTCATCTTTAAAAACTAAAAATTTTGAATTATAGTACTCTGGGCTTAATTTTACTTTCATAATTTCATAAAAATTTTCTTCGTGAGTCGAAATAATAATCTGCCAATCTGTTTCACTAACTATAGTTCTAATCACATCAATAAATGATAGCACATTTAAGTCATCAAAATTCCCAATAGGATCATCAATAAAAATAGTTTTAATTTGCGGATTAGTTGCTGAAAGTGCACCTCCTAAAAACACACTTAGCGCAACCGTATTAAGTTGAGCTGTACTAAAAAACAATTCGGGTAATACTCCCTCTTCCTTGTCATTTAAAACTTTAATGTATAGTTCAGGTTTTTCGTTATCATTAAAACCTATTTGATATTCTAACCTATTAAACCTCTTATGCGGCTCTATTTTTTCATAAATATGTCCAATTGTTATTCCACCAAATACATTTCTTATATGCTGTTCTAGTTGTTTTTGAGCTGATAAAAGAATTTGTTCTGCAATTTTCAGTTTGCATGTTTCGAATTCCTTTTCTTTCTGCTTTTCTATTTTATCTTTTTCCAAACAATTATATTTTGTAATTGCTTCTTTTATAGATAAATCGCTTAAACATTTATTTAGTATTTCTATTTTTTTTCGTGCCAAATCTAATTTAGAATCAAGTTTTTCCTTATATTTAATAATAGTTTTTAGCGATATCGTTTTCTTCTTAAATACGTTGTTTTTATATTCTTTATAAGTATTAATTCTTTGATCTAGGCTCCTTTCTATATCATTTAAATGTAAAGCATAACTCTCCACATTTTTATGATAGTATATTTTATAGGGTTGTAGTAATTTATCAGTTCTACTAATTTCAGATAGAATCTTTTCAATTTCACAATTATAATTATTTATCAATGACAAATAATCAGCATACGAAAATAACTCTCTCCGTTTCAAAACCTCTAATCTCTTTTGGTTATTTCTATCAGAATAAAAGTCATTTTCCCCCTTTTTTAACTCCTCTAACAGTTTTTTATCAGATTCAATTGTTATAAGAAGTCTATCTATTTCTTTTTGATCTTTATTTATTTTTTTACTATATTCATCAATTTTTGACTGTATATCAGTCGTCTTCTTTTTACATGCTTCATCAACACATGAATCGGTTAATTCAACAACATCTATCCCTGTATTTCTGCATATTTCAACTTTTAGATTTGTTCTTCTATCTTCTATTTCTTTAAGACTTTGTTCTATTTCTTCTATTTCTTTACTACATTCTGCAATGTTATTTTTACAATCTATAATATTCTTTTGATTTCTATATATCAAGCTTGTTAGTTCCTCTTTTATACTGCTACATACTTTTTCATAATCCTCTTCGGCCTTCCTTAATTTTTCTTTACATGTCTCCCACTGCGCATTGGTAGCTGCTAAAATATCTTGTTGACTAGTCAAATCAATTTTTTTCAACAATTCATACATACTAGAAAAGGAACTTTTACATACCGGACAAGTATGCAAATCTCCTTTTATTATCTCATTTTTCGCTAAAGTTAATAACTCATCTAAATTATCCACATCTTCTTTCATTTTTAAATAATCTGCTTTTATTTCTTTTTCCTTTTTTTGGCAATTTGACACCGTAGTCTTATGCTCTACAATTATCCGATAAAACTGAGTTATCCAAGGATATTGCAATAATTTATCCTTTTCTAAAGACATAGCAAATTCTGTATAATCTCCTCCGGATGCCTTTACCAAATATCGTTGTTCCTCTTCATATCCCTCTATTTTCTTCTTATTTTCTTTCTTTTTTTTAACAAGTTTGTTCTGTTTGTCTTCACTTAAAATATCCTTTTCCTTAACTAAAAGTTCCTGAATTTGTTCTTTCCACTTAATATATCGGTCAGACAAAACTTTTAATTCTAAAGTGCAAGACTTCTGTTTTTCAAAAAACGATTCGATATTATGTAATATTTCTTGCCTTTGCAAATTGCAATTTTGGATATTCATATCAATTTTAGTACATTTTGTTTTTGTTTCACAGTATTTATGATACTCATTAAACCACTGTTCATCAAACAAAGCGGTTAGACTATCCCGATTTCTTATCATTGAATTTCTCTTAGAAATTAGGTCTTCTTTTTTTTCGACTAATATCTTCTTTTCATTACATTTTTTTATTATTGCTTCACGTCTCTTTTTTCTATAATGCACTTCCTCTTTGTATTGCTCATAATCTTTATATGCATTATAATGCTTTTCCAAATATTCGCACTGTTCACTTAAATATCTATAATTAGAAATATATTTTGTTAAAGGCTCTATATACTTTTCTCCTGACAAAACAGTTTTTATATCAATTTTTTCATTCTCACGATATTCTAATGGTTCTAATTTTCCAATTCCTGCTATAACCATTTTATTATATTCTGAAACCAAAAGATTAAACGCCTTTAATTTTGACTCTATATCTAAAATTGATATATCATCTAATATATCTCTTAATTGATTTTTACAATTTTTAGTTTTGTTATCAATCTCTTTATATACTCTATAAATAGCTTTGAAAAAATTGCGCTGTTGCTTATCTGGATCCCAAAAATTCCCCCATTCCTCAAACATGCTCTCTGGACTATTAGCATAAACAAAACTATCTATTTTGCTATGAGGTAAAATTTGTTTTTTATTTATCAGCTCTTTATATTCACCGCTTGGCATTCCTTTGCCATAATCATTTCTGGAATTCGATTTTTGCACAACAGTTCGATGTCCCTTTTTTCCATTCGAATACTCTACACTAATACCAGCATTCTCCCAATCATGGGCATACTTATTTTTAAGAACTGTTCCTGCATATGTTGATACATTATTCCTCAATTCCTTTTCTAACAAATAAATTTCACCAGTAAAGAACCACTCAAATCCATCAAATAAAGAAGTTTTCCCAAATCCATTTTTCCCATATATACATACAAAATCTGCCGGCTTATTATTCGAATTATTAAAATCAATTTCTTTTTTCCCTAAGAAAGCCCTAAAATTTTCTAGAGTGATCTTACTAATTTTTTTCATTTATTGCCTCCCAAGCACATTTATCGATATATTGTTTCAGTTCTGTTTCACAATTATTCTCATCAAAACCAGCTGCAAAATCCATCTCATCTATAAAATAATATTTATCATTATTCTCTATTTCTATTTCTAAATCAAATAATTTTGAATTTATAATCTGTTCCAATTTTTCTTTGTCATCCGGCAGCTCTTTTTTTAATACAACTTTTCTGGATGAATACTTATTTTGCTCAATATTATATATCAAAGACTCTTTTACTTGAGGTTGAAAGAAAACAATATATACATTATAAATTTCTATTAAATTTTGTAACTTTTTTTGCACCACCTCAGACACATTATTTACCACCTCTTTCCAATTTCTTTCTAATGATTCCAAATCAGAAAATTGGCAACATACAATATGTATATAATAATCTGCTGTGTTTCTTTTCATGTATACAATTTTGCAGTCGTCATCTAAAATATTGTCTTTTAAGCTTTCTACATCCTCAAAATAAATATAATCTTTCATTTTTGTAATTCTCCTATATACTCAGCAAACATTTCATGTAATTCTTTTATTCTCACATTGTGAAACATACTAATTATTTCATCAATATGTATAATTGCTTTTGGTCTAGGATCTAAGGTGAGACTTGTTATATCCAACGCATTCCCTGGCATACGCGTAATATCTGCTAAAACCTTCTTATAGTCGGAGTACGTACATTTCTTCTGGTTTTCTCGTGGTTGTTTTTCTGACCCCCATATAATAATACAATTATCTTCTAATCTATGTGCTAGTTCTTTTTGTGACTTCAAAGCGTAAATAAAATGATTCATTTTTAACTGTGCTTGCGTACTCCTCCCAAGCCCTTCACTACAAACAAAATATATAGGTATCTCTTCCGGTTCTGTAATTTGCGGACTATTCAAATCCACATTTTCATTTACAGCTTTCAAAAAAACTGCTAATATCAATAAAAATCCTCTAAAATAGCTGCATTGATGATAATGTGTTCTATACTTACATTCTTCACAAAAATTATAAAAGCTTCCATTAATAGCCTCTGCCAAATCTTTTCCTACTACTTTCCCAAGTAAAGACAATACTTTTTCTACATCATCATCACATAATAAATCTTCTATTATCTCTTCTTTAAAATATTTGACCTGATCTGACAAAATTCCGTTTATCTCATCCATTAAGGGTGGAATATCATACTGATTTTGACGACACATATTTCTAATGAAATCCGATGTTGTTCCTAACAAAGTACCTCTTCCCGCATTATAACCATTAGAGCCCTTATGTATTCCAGCTAAAACAAGTCCTGATTCTAAATCAAAAAAAACTCCTGCACCCGAAAATCCTACAAGTTCTGAATTTCTATCCGCTGTATTAATATTCTCACCCGGAGCAATCTTGTATTTAAATGTCCATATATCATTATCAACATCATCATACTTAAAGTTGATTTGATCTCTCGATAATCTATATGATTGCACTAAAGCCCCTTCATGCGGGAATCCCATCATAATCAGATTTTTATTCTGATAAATATCATTAAACCCATTTTCAAATGTAGCGAATTTATAACTAGGGAAATCATCATAGATATAATCCAATATAATAATTCCCACATCACCAAAGTCTCCCTCCTGATGATATGTGTTTGATATCGTAATGCTCCTCTTTTCAACTGATAAATTCACTGTTTTTTCATGATGACAAAATTCAACTTCTATATTTTCACGATTTATTAAAACATGCGCCGCTGTAAATATATATATTTTATTCTGTTTACATGCTTCTGGTTTCCATAATACTCCGCTGCCTAGTACCTCCATCCCTTCTTTTATTCTGACAATATATTTTTCTAAATCTACAATATGATTTCCCATTACAAAATTATTTTTTCATCTCCTATGCATTTCATTGCAATTTTATTCGTATCAATATACTTACTTCTATCATCATTTGTAAAATATCCGCTAGCCCACCATTTATAGTTAAACATTAACTCTGTATGTTCTCTTTCTTCCACAAAACGCCGTAGCGTAACTTTATCAACCATCTTATTTGTTGAAATGATAAAACGATCTGCTTTTATTTGCCTTATAAATTCTCTTGATATATTCCTTGGACTTCCGTGATGAGGCAATTTTACCATGTCAAACTTATTAGAAGCATAGTATTTATTAATAGCATATAATATCTTTTCAGATGTACTATCTCCCGAAAATAGCAATTTCTTATTTTCGAATTCCAAAACAAATATAATTGATGCTCTATTTGTTTTGGACGTATCTGAATTATATACGTCTACAGCTTCATCAATATTTCCCAAATATGAATTTGATGCATTTTCTTTCAAATTTCTGCTTGTTTTTATCTCGTCTGCCAATTTCAAAATTTCCTTCTCTGTTGGTCCAATCACTTTGAGTAAGCCGCCACAAAAAGTATACTCTTTTCCCTCAAAAATCGGATGCTCTATTGAAATTTTTCTTTTCTTAATTAAAGAAACCAAATTAGGCACATTATTTACTGAATGTTCTTGCATATTAGAATATACATTTGTTCCAAAGCCATTTATCCAAATCTTCTCAATAATATTTGCTTTTTCCTCTTGCAGGTAGCGAATACATCCGCGAATATGATCATCATCTATATGCGAAAAAACAAGTAAATCTATTTTTTCTTCATTTTCTATTATTTTACGCACCAAATTTCTAAAACCTAATGCAAATGTTGAAGGTCCTGCATCAATCACAATATTTGTATTTTTCTCTGCAATACACCGAACCCAAATGCAGTCCCCCTGATAAGCTTTTTGTACTTCTAATTCAAGCATTTTGCTACTCCTTTGTTTCTATTTTATCATATCCTTCACTTGTATACTATTATAAAGCCGAAGAATTCTCTTTATATAAAACCTGATTTCATCTCTTGTCCACGCAATACATTTTCTCTACCCTTTGTACATAATCGGAATCAAAGTCTAGGATAAAAACACTTCCGCATTCGGTGATATTTATATGAAAAATACATAAGATTTATCAAATTTAAAAAGACACCCTTTTCAGGTGCCAATTTCTATATTTTTAAATCATACTAATATAGTATGCTCCCAGAAATATATAAGCGCATCCTTCTTCATATCATATTCATGTTTTGGTCTGTTTCAGCAATCACCTCTTGATCATTGTTTGGGTTCTGCCAGTTTTTTTACATCTGTATCAAATTCATCTCCCGTCACCTCAGATACGGTATATCTTTCATCAAACAGATCGATCAAATTCTCTACATCATTATAGGTTCGCAATTGAATCCGATTTTCTTCATTAATGTCAAACACACCATTCCAACGTTTCACGCTTTGAATTCTGGAAAGCAAAATCTCTGGTTTAAGATCCTTGACATGATAATCACTGATACGCATCATCCTGCGGGCATATTTCCGATTTGATCGTTTTACATACTCTGTTAATTTATCTGAATTCGCGACCAGATTGATGGCCGCAATGCTTTCTGCCGCTTTTAATGCAGAATTGACAATAAATGTTTCGAGTTTAAAATGTTTTTGCATTAACTTAATATTTTCCGTTACAACCATATTATCAACTATCAATATATCCACTTTTTTCGTTATTGTAAAAAGCGGATCCCGCATTTCCGTAAAAAGCTCCGAATCATTAACCTTTAAACACTTTAAGAGAAAATTCTGTGACTTTTTGTTAGGTACAGCCGCCGGATATATCTTCTGATATGCCCATAAGACCTTCATCCCCCTCCTAAATCGAAAAACAACGCCATCCGAATCATTTCGGTCATTAATACTAAAATTTCCTATTTCATGTTCCGATTTTTTCAAATAACTAAAAGGTTCATATTCCTCATCCTGCGGAATAATATAAATTCGATCTTGCTCATCTGCCAGTCTTTCTGGTAATATGTATCTGTCTCTATCAGAAAGAAATACATCTTTTATAGTTTGAGAAATCGAATCCCGGATCCGATCTTTAAAGCCTGGTGTATCAGCCAAACTATCATCATAGATACAAAATCGTTTTATTTGCTCATCTCTATTTTTAAGCGCAATAAATACTTCAAATCCATAGTCTTCATCCTGGAATAATTCCGCTATCTTTTCATACAGTAAATCTTTTATTGTTCGCTGTTCTTCCATTTTATTACCTTCTTGCGTAAATTACTTTTTTATTCATTACCAAATAAACATCGCCTGAAATATACTGCCGACATATTATACGGGATTGATCAAAAGTTGAATATGTAATAAATACAAACTTTTTATTTTGATTTTCTTCGCAAATCGGATTAATGAACTCCCCCTTGTATATCCGATATCCCAATATCGTTAATACAGGATTCTGATAATATAAATCTGTCCGCCACATCAGTACAAACAGTCCGCCCATGATACCGATAAAAATGACCATTCCTCTTGGTGTATTTAAGTCATCATATAAAAGCGGCAAAATAAACGTCGCAAAAAAGGTCGGGCTGGTTTCTGTCAGTTCCTCCTCTATCTTCACTTTTTCCCCCGTATCATATGGCGCCGATTTTTGAAGGCTTCTAAACTGCCATATACTAATCGCTCCATCTGCAATCATCACTAGCAGGGACAGAAGGAAAAGCAGATTATAGAACGACTCATGTCCCCACATATGAATTAATATCATCCATTCTGTTTCCTTAAATGCGGCAACAGCAGACACAATATCATCTATAATCTCAAACTCAAAATATTTAATAAAAAGTAAAATAAACAGTGGTAAAAAAGACTGGATCATCAACTGCCTTTTCATCCGATAATTTACCTTATCCACATCCGAATTCCTCCAAAAAATATCCGAATCACATAAATTACTACTGTTATAATCTCTTATTATCCTGCACGCGCCGTAAACGTCAAATCCTCCGCCCCGCATAAATCATGCGCCGCTGTTCATTGG
>ERZ1643247.3764-NODE-3764-length-10442-cov-8.258015_pt1 | contig 10442 bp, 10 predicted proteins | sample MGYA00579264_ERZ1643247 | MGnify/ENA primary metagenome ERZ1643247 (study PRJEB29033, sample SAMEA4952262) | chicken gut metagenome | biome: Broiler Chicken; feature: Gastrointestinal Tract; material: Caecum | place: Ireland | collected 2018 | study: Broiler... | reverse complement strand
AAGGCGTGGGTCTGCAACACCCTGATGCACCGGTTCAAATCCGGTCTGCGCCTCTTTACAGAGATAGAGAGAATATCGGAGATCCGATATTCTCTCTATTCTTTTTCCCCGGATCCGGGATCTGCTTTTTCCTGTTCTTCGTAAAAAAATACATTTTCAATTGCCGTATCAAACACTTTCGCTATATCTGCCGCCAGTTTCAGCGACGGATTATACTTTCCCTGCTCCAGCCTTACAATCGTTTCTCTTCTCACACCAACCCTGTCGGCCAGTTCTTGCTGGGTTATCTTATAGTTCTCTCTGAATACTTTTATCTTTGTAATAAGTTCTGCCATTTTATCCTTCCGTACCTTTCTCCGGTATACATTTGTTACAGTGTCATGTAAAACCGTGATAAAAATATCACTATGTTCTCCCGCTGTCAACGCCTGCAATTAAATATCTATTATGTTCTGTGCTTTCTTTCCATTATTTTACAGAAAATGACCGCCGTCCCTGTGCTGACTGCTGTAGCCACAATCCCTGCCCCCACGATTGCCGCAGGGTTCACACTTCCATACTGGCTCCGGTAGGCAATTACATTGACCGGAATCAGCTGGAGAGAGGAAATATTAACAATCAGAAAGGTGCACATCTCATTTCCGGCTGTTCCTTTCTTTCTGGCCGGTCCTGCTGCCCGTCCGGACCTTCTGTCGTCCTCCAGTTTTCCAAGTTCCTCCATTGCTTTGAGGCCTGCCGGCGTAGCTGCCCATCCGAGCCCCAGAAAATTTGCAATCATATTTGTCGCAATATTCTTTTGGGCCGGATGACCGGGCGGAAGTCCGGGATAGAGAAATTTAAGCACCGGACGGAGTTTTCCTGATATGCTTTCAATGACTCCGGCTCTGGACGCCACCTCCATCAGGCCGCTCCAGAGTGAAATAACGCCCATCATAGTAATACATAATGTAACCGCTTCCCGCGACGAATCAATTGCAGCATTGGTAATATCCGGTATTCTCCCGGTTACAGCAGCATAAACAATACCGGTCAGAATCATTCCTGCCCACAGATAATTCAGCATTGCTCCACCTGCGCTTTCTTTTTCATACCATCATACCGGCCAGAACCACGCTTGCAGCAAGTCCTGCTCCCGTAGCTGCAAGCGCTCCTGCCAGAGTATATCTGGTTTTTGTTACCCTGACCGACAGAAAATATACACTCATTGTATAAAAAATTGTTTCTGTACAGGACATGGCGATGGAAGCTGTCAGTCCCAGAAAAGAATCGGTGCCGTATTCCTTATATACATCCAGGAGAAGTCCGGATGCAGCGGAAGAGGAAAACATCTTCACAACTGCCAGCGGCACAAGCTCTCCCGGAAATCCTATGCAGGAAGTAAATTTACCGAGTATATCTGAAAGGAAATCAAGAAACCCGGATGCACGGAGAATCCCCACTGCGGCCATCAGCCCGATCAGAGTAGGCAGAATCCGTATTACAGTCAGGAATCCGCTTTTTGCCCCCTTTACAAAAGTATCATACACCGGGACCTTCATCAGGAGACCGTAACAGATAATCAGGAAAATAATAAACGGGACGATAAAATCCGACAGAAACAGAAAAATATTCATATTTTATATCTCCCACATATAATCTTCCACAATATCGAAGGGCGCAGGACCTACTTTAAGCACAGCTTCATGGAACTCTTTCTGGGAAAATGCATCGCCTTTCTCGTCCATCCAGTCTTTCTTCAGCTCCAGGAACTCGACATAGCCGATATAATACTTCAGATAATTCCCCGGAGAGCCGATAATCAGTTCAAAAATCCTCTCTACCGTATCTGCATCTGTAATCCCGTAATTACTGAAAAATGCCACCGTATCCATACGGGACCAGCCCTCATAATGAATGCCCATATCTGCCAGCGCATACAATCCAAGTATAATTGAATTATTTTTCTGCAGCAGTGTAGACTGCTCTTTGGAAAGCGGCATCAGATAATAACTTCCCATCTCTGCATACGTAGCCCAGCCCTCAATATACCCGCCAAAATTAAAAATACTGCGTAAGGGATCCGGATCTGTACTCTCATAATAAACCGTCTGATAAAGATGCCCCGGATATCCCTCATGAGCCAGTGTGGTAAACAGAGTCAGATCGTCATTCATATGGGACTGATTGATATAAATTACATTTTCATCTGTATTGTCAATCGCCGGTATCATATAAAAAGCCGGACTCAGATGTTCTTCCATTGCCTTGGGTACATACTTTATTTCCAGCGCCGTATCCGGAGCTTTGGGAAAGGTCTCTGATATTCCATGCTCCAGCTCGTTTAAGATCAGTTCTGCATTGTTTTCCCCCATCTCTCCCGCCGTCTCTTCAGCCTCCTGAACAGTAATCCCCAGAACCTGTTCCATGGCGGTAAGATCATCCGATATCTGACGTCTGGTCAGGTCCTCCATCTCTTCTACCGAACGATCTGATCCCGTGGACTGTCTGGCCACCAGTTCATAATATTCTTTCCCCTGGGGGAGCCAGGAAAGTCCCTTTTCATTCTTGCCGGTCCCTTTGAGCTTTTCTATCTCGGCAATCAGTTTTTCATATGCCGGGAAAATATAATCAGATACGGCCAGTGCATTATCCTGTATATAGTCACTTTTTTCTTTCTCTGTCAACTCTTCAACATCCTGTATCCGATCTGCAAATGTAGAATACAGATAGTTTCCGTCTCCCATATCCAGAAATGCCCGGCACTGTTCAATAACCGTATCGGCGGCATAGTCCGCCATGAAAAGTCCGGCCCGTGACTTTTCTCTTTCAAATTCAATGAGACTGTCAAAATATTCATCCGTTGTTTCCACCAGGGCAAGATAGGTATCCACATCTTCCCTGTCATAAAACTGATATTCGGAAAGTACAACAGGAAACTGAGTCTGCACTCCGCTGACCAGCGCCAGAGGTTCCTCATACAAAGTATACTCCAGGCTTTTTTCCGCCTCTTTCAGATAATATTCCAGAACGTCATATGTAATCTGATTCTGCACATTGAGATCTTTCTGTTCAAACTGGTCGAGAACCTTTCTTGTATTTTCCAGCGCTGCTGCAGCCTGTGAAGTATCTGCGGCAAAAGTGCCGAAAGTAACGGGAGGATCTTCAATGCCGTATGCTTCCGGGTCCTTCAGGGAATAATGAAGACTGATTGTATTAGATGCCGTCTCCTGGCAGAACAGTTCTTCTGTAAAAGTTTCAAATTCCTGGTCTGTGCCTCCTTTTTCCCCTTTCGCACATCCGCCCGCCATCAGAGACAGAGAAATTATCGCGGCGGCAAGTAATATCAGCAAATATTTTTTAAGAAACTTATTAATATCTTTAGCTGTGTTATAATTTCCATGCATTCCGTGTACCACACTGCCTTTCGGGCTGCATTTATTGTATAATATGATGGCCCGGAACACAATATTCCACCAGGCACAGGACACAGAAAACACACAGGATTCCCGTCCTTGTCACCTGTTTTAGGATTGTATACAGCATTTCTTTATGCTAAAATTAGAGTATGCAGAAAAGAACTTGATGGAGGTGGACTTATGTCCAGCGTAACCCTTGAACATTTAACCAAAACATATCCGAATGGTTTCGTCTCTGTAGATGATGTAAACCTTTATATCGAAGACGGAGAATTTGTAGTCTTCCACGGTCCCAGCGGATGCGGCAAATCTACAATTCTGCGGATGATAGGAGGACTCGAAGACATTACTTCCGGAAAAATCTATCTGGGCACAGAACTTTTAAACGATGTGCTTCCCAGAGACCGCCGCCTGTCCATGGCCTTCCAGAATTATACGTTATATAAGAATTTTAACACTTACGAAAATATTGCTCTGGGACTGCGGCTCCGCAATTTTCCCCTTACTGTAATTGACTCACGGGTGAAAACTGCGGCAAAATTTCTTGGAATTGCAGAAATTCTGGACAAAAAACTCAAAGCCATCTCCGACGCTGACAAACAGCGCGCCGCGCTGTGCCGTGCCATTGTCTGCCAGCCGAAGGTAATGCTTGTTGATGAAGATTTTGCGCGCCAGGATGAAGACCGCCGTAAAGAAATGATTTCCGATATTCTGAAAATAAACAGAGTGATGAAGATCACTGTGCTATACGTGACAAACAACTACGAAGAGGCTGTTTCTCTCGGCAAAAAAATTGTCTTTATGAAGGATGGAAAAATCACCCATATAAAAGAAGCTGACGAAAAAACTGAATGAGTGTCAGAAGCGGCGGGTCATTTCTTCTGCTGTTCCAGATAATTATAAATGTCCCGCTTTGACACCCCACGGTCTTTTCCGGTTCTTTTCAGCGCTTCCTTTTTATCATATCCCTGTGACAGGTAATACTGTACATGATCCTCTATACTCATATTTTCCCACTCTGCACGTTTTTCGCGCTCCAGATCCTCTCTGCTTCTGCCCTCAATGACAATAACACACTCCCCTTTCGGTTCATGGGTCTCATAATATGCAGCCGCGTCCTGAAGTCCTGTGCGAAGGGCCGTTTCATACTTCTTGGTCAGTTCACGGCACACTGCCGATCTCCGGTTTCCCAGCCTTTCTGACAGAAGTTTCAGCGTTTTTACAAGACGGTGGGGAGCTTCATATAATATAATTGTTCTTGTCTCCCGCTCCAGTTCCCGGAGAATCTCTTCCCGTTCCTTTTTTTCAGCCGGCAGAAACGCCTCAAAAGCAAACCGTCTGGTAGGCAGACCGGATATCGTAAGGGCTGTAATGCATGCCGCAGGCCCGGGAAGCGATGTCACCGGGATCCCCGCCTCACAGCACATTCTTACCAGCTCTTCTCCCGGATCCGAAATTCCAGGAGTTCCGGCATCCGTGATCAGTGCAATATTCTTTCCTTCCAGCAGCTGTTCCACCAGTTTTTTCCCTTTGTCATATTTATTATATTCATGATAACTGGTCAGAGGCGTCCTGATCTGGAAATGATTCAGCAGCCGTATGCTGTTTCTTGTATCCTCCGCCGCTATCAGATCGGCTTCTCCCAGTATGCGTACAACCCGATACGTAATATCCTCCAGATTTCCGATGGGCGTCGCACACAGATATAAAGTTCCTGACATCACACTTTTCTCCTTCTGCTTCCTCGTTCATTTCCATCCTCAAAACGTTCGTACATTATAATCGGAGGCTCTACAGTAACTCTTGACCTGGCCCCCCGTACTCCCTCAATCAGAACCATTGTAGGCTCCTTGTCTATATAGGGATGTACAAACTGCAGACGTTTAGCCTCGATTTTATATGCATTCATTTTAATCAGAATCTCTGCCAGACGGAACGGACGGTGTATCATATAAAACCGGCCTTTATCCTGCAGAAGCCGCATACTTTCTCTCAGGATATCATCCAGAGAGCACAGTACCTCATGCCGGGCGATCGTCTTTGTGTCTGCCGAATTAGTCAGCCCGTGCTGCGCCAGCATATAAGGCGGATTCGTTGTAATTACATCAAAAAAGGCCGGCCTGAATATCTCTGCCGCCTCTTTGATGTCTCCTGTAACAATATCTATCCTGTCCTCCAGATGATTATAAAGCACGCTTCTTCTGGCCATCTCTGCCGTGTCTTTCTGTATTTCCAGTCCGGTAAAATGTTTTCCCTCTGTCTTTGCAGACAGCAGAATCGGAATAATACCGTTGCCTGTTCCCATATCCAGCACAGTCTCTCCCGGCTTTACCCTAGCAAAGTCCGAAAGCAGAACTGCATCCACGCCAAAGCAGAACTGGCCGGGATTCTGAATCAGCTCAAGTCCTCCGAGCTGCAGATCGTCCAGTCGTTCTCCTTCTCTTATCAGATCCGGTCTCTTTTCATTTGTCATCTAATTTTGACGCCCTTTCTCCCTTTTCCAGATCAGCCAGTTTTTTCATTTCTTCTTTGGAAACCTTCTGTTTCTTTTTTCTGGGCTTGAATTTCAGATCATCCGCCGCATATTCCCGGATTTCTTTTTCGTCATTCTCCAGATTCACGACAACCTTAACCTGTTTTCTCAGTACGCTCAGCGAATGCACCACGCCTGTCAGCCCCTCTTTTGTGGTAACAGTATCTCCTACGGAGGGAAGCTGGCTGTTGAGGAGCTCGTAGGTCTCTTCCTCATTGGTAAGGCAGCACATGAGCCTGCCGCAGACTCCTGAAATCTTCGTCGGATTCAGAGACAGATTCTGCTCCTTCGCCATCTTAATAGATACGGCCGCGAACTCTGTCAGATAGGTGCTGCAGCACAGCGGACGCCCGCAGATACCGATGCCGCCCCGGATCTTGGTTTCGTCTCTGACACCGATCTGTCTTAATTCAATTCTGGTCCGGAATACTGCTGCAAGGTCCTTTACCAGTTCCCTGAAATCAATTCTTCCATCTGCAGTAAAGTAAAAGAGCACCTTGTTGTTATCAAAAGTATATTCTGCATCAATCAGTTTCATCTCAAGCCCGTGCTTGCGGATTTTCTCCTGGCAGATCTTAAATGCCTCTTTCTCTTTCTGATGATTTTTTTCAACTGTTCTCCGGTCCTGTTCTGTAGCAATACGCAGTACCGGTTTAAGAGGCTGTACTACGTCTTTTTCCTTTACTTCCTTGGGCCCGCTTACTACTCTGCCGTACTCCACGCCCCTTGCGGTTTCTACAATAACATTATCCCCGCGTTTTATATCAAGTTTTCCAGGCGCAAAGAAATAAATCTTTCCTGCAGTCCTGAATCTTACCCCGATTACTTTTGTCATCCTTGTCAGTTCTCCTTTATTGTCAGTAAAAGCAGCTCCATCGTCAGTTCCAGATTGACGTTGGCTTTTATCCTTGATTTTGCCTTATCCAGACCGTCGAGAATATTCTCGATTCCCTCATAGGAACTTTTGCTTGCCCGCTCTCTGATATATCTCAACTGATCGGAAAAAACAACCCTGTCTACATTTTTTGTAGCCTTGTAAATCAGCACATCTCTGTACCAGATGGCAATAACATCCAGATAGTCACTGATCTCCAGTTTGTATGTCATACAGTGTTTTACTGCCTCCATCAGATCAGAGACACTCATATCGTCTATATTGCGCAGAAGATGCACTGCATCCTCTTTAATCTCATTGAAATATTCTGAAGTGGCAAGCATAATGGCCTTCCCCATGTTGCCCTGGGCAAACGCCACGCATACATCTGCCTTGTAATCCGGAATCTCCATCTGCTCCATGAGATATTTTTTAACAAGCTGATCTTTAATATTCCGCAGCTTCATCATTACACATCTGGAACGGATCGTGGGAAGCAGTGCCTCCGCATTCTCCGTAAGGAGCATAATAACCGCATACTGAGGCGGCTCTTCCAGAGTTTTTAAAAGCGCGTTCTGCGCCTGTACACTCATCATATCCGCATCCGCAATAATATAAATTTTATATCTGCTGCTGTATGGCTTAATAACAACATCATTATTTACCTGTTCCCGGATGTCGTCCACGCTGATCGTGTTCGGCTTTTCATGAGTTACCCGGATAATATCCGGATGATTGCCGCTTACAGCCTGTCTGCAGGACCGGCATTTGCCGCAGGCATCCCCGTCTTCTTCCCGGTTTTCGCACTGCAGGCTCATGGAAAACAGGTTTGCCAGAAGCTTCTTCCCGGATCCCCGCTCGCCATTCAGAATATAAGCATGAGAAACCGCATCTGCAGACACTGCGCTTTCAATATATTTAATGATATTTTTATGTCCTACTACGTCTTTAAAACTGCTCATACTCATCACCTGCCGTGTATTATTCCCTTCATTCCATTATCGTTCTGCTGTCTGCCTTCTGCAGAATAACTGCAGAACAGAAAGACTACTTATTAAGTATAACACAATCCCAGCGCAAGATATACCCCAAAATTTGGCATCCTCCTTTAGGAATCCGTATACTTTTCCGTCCGGCTCCCCTGCGCTAATCTGCACCGCCGTTCTTCAATTTTCTTTCCCTGATAAAATTCTCAATCTGTGTCAGGCACTTTTTCAGATCGGTATTTTCAAACCGAATCCGGATTCCTGCTTCCCTGAGCTTTTCTTCTGAAAAATCCTCTTCGTCCGCCAGAAACCGCCGGCACAGCTCCGCATATTTTGGCTTTGCCTCTCTCCGTTCCCGCTGCAGGGCACGAAACAGGCGCTCGCCGTCTTCTACCTGAATATACAAAGGCACAATCTTTTCAACGCCAAAATATGTTCTCAGCGCATGATAAGACACCAGGGTACCTATCATCAGATAATTATATTTCTCCAGATTAATCTGGCCGTCGTCTGCAGTAAAATACGTCCAGACGCCGCATTTCGTATTGTAGGACCGCACTTCTATGACCTGGCCGGATTCCTGCATTTTTCTCAGCTTTTCCTGATCTGTAAAGAAATATTCCACGCCGTCTGTCTCTCCCTCCCGGATCGGGCGGGTAGTATATGGAATAACTGTCCTGAGATCCGGATTTCTTTTCATCAGACACTTATATATCGTATCTTTTCCCGAAGAGCTTTTTCCCATAATATAAAATATCTTACTCATGTGCCAGTACCTCAATCTGTCCCTTCTGTTCTGTTCCTTCTATATCAAATCCCATTCCTTCATATGCCTCAATCTGCTTTACTGTCTGAGCGGATATACGTTCTCCCGGTACAATCAGCGGTATGCCCGGCGGATAGAGATACGTATATTCCAGAGAAACTCTGCCTTCAGCATCTGCCCACCGGACGCGCTCCGTTCCCTCTCCCCGCTTTTCTTCCGCTTCATATGAAGAGTACACCGGCTCCTGCGCTTCAGGAACTTCCTGTATCCCGGAAATATCCCGGCTGTCTCCGTCTGAAACAGGCAGGAACTCCTCCAGTTTCTGATCAATTTCATAGAGAGCCGATATAAGCCGCTCCAGTCCCTCTGCAGAATCCGCCGGCGAAGTCATAAGAACTACATAATATCCCGCCGCCATCTCAGCCTGAAGATGATACTTGTCCAGCAGATTTCTGTACAGTTCCCGTCCGTTAAACGTTTTTTTCGAATCCGAAGCCACTGTATTTTTCACAGAAATAACCAGTTTCGATGGATCATATCTCTTCGTCCGCATCAGTTTCATATGTCTGAGGCCCTGCAGCCTCTTCCTTGCCGAATCAAGGAGGATTGTATATTCCGCAAAAATTTCCTCTCCTCTTTCCTTCAGCATACGAATACATTCGTCCATTCCCGCCATAAGTACGTATGAAGGACTGCTGGACTGCAGCATATGAAGATATCTCCTGACCTTACTTCTTTTTACAATATTTCCGTTCATATGCAAAAGCGCAGTCTGAGTCAGAGAAGGCAGTGTCTTATGCAGACTGTGAATCACGATATCTGCTCCGCACTGGTTTCCGTTCTTCGGGAAATATGGATGAAATCCCAGATGCGCTCCATGTGCCTCATCGAGAATCAGAGGTATATTTCTCTTATGCACTGCCTCCGCAATTTTTTCCACATCGGATACAACTCCGTCGTATGTAGGCGAGGTTATTACCACCGCGCAAATGTCCGGATAATCCGTCAGAAATCTCTCCACCTGCACCGGGCTTATCTCTCCGTTCATCTCCGTTTCCGGCACAGCTTCCGGATAAATGTAAAGCGGACGCAGACTATTCAAAAATACGGCGTTATACACGGATTTGTGGCAGTTTCTTGCCATCAGGATCCGATCCCCGCGCGATGTACAGCCCAGTAATGCACTCAGCAGTCCGACTGTGCTTCCATTAATCAGATAGTGCGTCTCCTCCGCGCCGTAAACTTCCGCCGCACGTTGCTGTGCTTCTTTTAAGATCCCTTTTGCGTGATGCAGGTCATCGAACCCCTCAATCTCTGTGATATCAATTCCGTAAGGAAGACCGGCACCTGTAAGAGAACTGCTTCGCTTATGTCCGGGCATATGAAAACCATAGTAATCTGAAGAAGCATAATTGATCAGTCTGTCATATAAATATTCCATATCATAAACCTTTCTGCTGGATTTTCCTTATTTTATCACAGCGGCCCGTATTTTACTACCACACTTAACTCTACATTCCATGTCTGCCCTGTTATTATCTGCTATTCCGCCATAAATATTTTAGAAATCTTAACTTCTTTTTTATATAACAGACACATACTTCTCACATTTTCCGGTTATATTATAGGCAAATAAAGCAGTAATGCTTTTTTATATATATTTCCTCTTTTCTCAGTCGGGTGCCTTTGCTTCCGGCTTTTTTTGAATATTCATTTTCCAAGCAGAAAGCAGCTGTCCGGAATTCCCTGTATCAGCCAGTGCGCCGGCATCCATCCCATATTTTATTAAATAATGAAAAAACCGGGGAAATTGTTTCCCCGGAAAATTACATCTCAGTGAGCGTGCGGGGATTCGAACCCCGGACAACTTGATTAAAAGTCAAGTGCT
>ERZ1643247.3759-NODE-3759-length-10456-cov-22.530910_pt1 | contig 10456 bp, 13 predicted proteins | sample MGYA00579264_ERZ1643247 | MGnify/ENA primary metagenome ERZ1643247 (study PRJEB29033, sample SAMEA4952262) | chicken gut metagenome | biome: Broiler Chicken; feature: Gastrointestinal Tract; material: Caecum | place: Ireland | collected 2018 | study: Broiler... | reverse complement strand
AAATTGCTGATATATTATTTGAAAATAGTGCGGCATCCAACCGTATCGGATTCGACACGGTTAAAAAATGCTACTCCGAAAAAAAAATGACTCCCCACCTTATTTCGGAGTAGAGGGAATAGGCGCAAATCGCGGGGGCAAAACGGCGCGCGCAAAAGAACGGCAGCCCGAATGGGCTGCCGTTTGACTTTGTTCCGAATGGCTTTATTTTCTTTCCCTTATGTTACCTGCTCTGTTGCCCCGGTCGCACCCGTGGGCCCGCGTTGTCCTGCGGGGCCCTGCGGACCGGTAGGCCCTGCGGGTCCCATGCTGCCGCGGACGACGACCGTTTCCGTGTTCACGAAGCAGCCGCAGCAGTTACGGCGGTTGCAATAGTTATCGTCAAAAAAACAACTCATAAATTTTTACCTTTGCGTTTCAATAAATTTTCGAAATAAATCTTGTTGTGAAGATAGCTCTTGTCGCCCGGCTTGTATTCCCCCGCTTTTTCATTGCAGCGGAAGGCTTGTTCGTGTTCTCCCAACCTGTCGTAACATACGGCAAGCCATATATAGGGGATATAACCGTTGTAATCGGGCTGAACGAAGGCTCCCGTTTTCGGGTCGGATTTTTCGTTTACCGCGAGTTTGTACCAAAAAATCGCCTGGCGGTAATCTTTTTCTTCAAAAAAGAATGCGCCGAGATCGCAGCATATTTCGGGGCGCGGCGGGGCGTATTCAAAGCTTTTTAAAAGGGCTGCCAACTGTTTTTTTCTTTCTCCCAATGCATGGCGGCATGCGGCAAGGTCGCGGCACGCGCAGATCTTGTTTTCCGTCCAGCCGTTTCCGCGCAAAAACCACTCGTATGCGGCGGCGGCCGTGTCGTACAGCCCGTTTGCGTAAAGCTCCCGCGCGAAGTAAAATTTTTGCCTTTCGTTCGGCGTCTTGCCGCGCGAAAACTGCTTTGCGTAGATACATAGATTCCTGCACGACGCCGCCCGTTCCGCAGGTTTTTTGTGCGTTACCGCGATGTCGAGATATTCGACTTTCCCGAAAACGCAGACCGCCTCGTGTACGGCGCCCTGCCATAAAAAACCGCACGAACGCTTTACGATGCGCTCGCGGTAGTAAACGAGCGCGTTTTTGTCCTCGCCCATGCGGTAGAGGAGCATATATGCGTCCGTCGAGCCGTCCAGCCGCTTTTTCAGCGCTTTGAGCGCTTCCTTGTCGGCGGGGAGCAGAACGTCGTCCGCGTCCAGCCACATGATATAGTCGGCGGGGGAGAGGGAAAAGGAAAAATTCCTTGCCGCCGCAAAATCGTCTTGCCAACGGTAATCGGCAACTATATCCGTATATTTTTTTGCGATTTCTTTTGTATTGTCTGACGACCCCGTATCCGCTATGGCGATGTGGTCGAATACGCCCGCCGCGCTTTGAAGGCAACGTTCGAGCACTTCTTCTTCGTTTTTAACGATCATGCATAAGCCGAGAGTCATGATGTTTCTTCCGTGTTTCATTTGCGGGGCGCGTTTGCGCCCGTATTGATATAATATGCAACTTTTTTTGCGGAAGGTGAATTTTTCTTTGTGTTTTTTTAAAATGTCTGCTATAATAATACGGTAAGCATATTTCGTCGTCATAATACACTCGTAGTATAACGGATAGAACGGTGGCCTCCGGAGCCGCAGATCCGGGTTCGATCCCCGGCGAGTGTACCAAGAGCCGCCCGCGGCATGGCCGCGGGCGGCTCTTTTCATAGGGGCGCGTTCGTTTGCGTTTTTATTGTTTTCGTGGTACAATATCGGCATGAACAAGCCCGATTACAACAAAAAGATGAAAGAGCTCATGGCGGAGGCGCAAACGGGCGCGCGGCTTTTGCTGCACAGCTGCTGCGGCCCGTGCTCTTCTCGCTGTCTGGAAGCGCTGAAAGACAAATTTTCCGTTACCGTGTTTTATTTTAATCCGAACATCACCGATAAAGAGGAGTATGCCAGGCGCAAGGCGGAGCAGCTCCGCCTGCTTCGCGAAACGGGGTGGGCAGAGTTTTTGGACTGCGATCATGATCCCGAAGAATTTTTCGCTGCGGCGAGGGGATTTGAAGGAGAAAAGGAAGGCGGCGCAAGGTGCTATCAGTGCTATGCACTCCGCCTGGAACGCACCGCGCGAGCCGCAAAGGAAAACGGTTTTCAGTGGTTTTGTTCCACGCTTTCGGTGAGCCCGCACAAAAATGCCGAATGGCTGAACGAGCTCGGGCAGAAATCAGAAGCGCGATACGGCGTGCGCTGGCTGTACAACGATTTTAAAAAGGAGAACGGGTACCTCCGTTCGGTACAGCTTGCACAGGAGCATCATCTGTACCGCCAGAATTATTGCGGCTGCGTTTTTTCCGATTGGAGAAAAGGAAAGGATCAGAACGATATGCCTGCGCGTTGAACGGAAAAAATAAAAGTGCGGGAGAGTGCCGTCAGGCACGCTCCCGCACTTTTATTTTTAAATTGGGCCGCGTTATTAAATGGATTGCTGTTCGAACCGGATTTCTTTGGAGGATTCGTCCGCGCCGCTCTTCTTATTGAGAGGGGAACGCCCGAATGCTGCCGCCGTATCCTGCAACAGCTTTTTCAGATCGTCGTTCAGGGCGCGGTAGGCCGCGATCAGCTTCTGCTCGTCTTTGGGCGGCGCGTACGTTTCCGCACAGAACATGCCCGCGTCTTCCGTCCTGCCCGTAAGATAATCTAAGCTGCACCCGAAAAAATCCGCGTAGGCGATCAGGCTGTACAGCTGCGGTTCATGCGTGCCGTTTTCATATGCGGCGACAGTCGTCTGCCCGACCCCGAGTTTTTTTGCGAGCTGATACTGCGTCAGCCCGCTTTCCGTTCTCAAATACTTCAACTTTTCTTGCAGTTTCATAGCATACTCCTGCAATTATATTAGCACTGTTATGCTTAAATTTGTTGGCATAGCACTATAATGCTAATATAATACATATATAAGCATGAACATGCTTAATTATACGAAAGAGGCGAAAATATGACGGCGGGAATGGCAGAAATATTAACGGCAACGTCGGTAGCGGCGGCGCTCGCCGCGGCGGGCGCGGCGATCCTGCATGCGGAAAAAAGGGGAGGTGTTTTTGCGCGTTGGCTCTGTCTGCCGACGGCGGCGCTGTGTATTGGCGCGGTATGCCTGCTCGCGGCGGTCTGTACATAAAGCGGGGTGTATTCGTTCCGCCCGAAAAGAAGTTTCGGAAAAATTTTCAAAAAACCGGGTGCAAAACAATTGACGGACGGGGAATCCTGCGCTATAATAAATACTACTAAAATGGTTGCAATTAAAGGAGGCAAAGAAATGCGTCTTTCATCGAAATCGCAGTACGGGCTGAAAGCCTGCTTTATTCTGGCGCAGAATTATCCTGAGCGCTGTGTGAGCGCTTCTCAGCTGGAAAAGGAGATCGCCGTATCCGGCAAATATATCGAAAAGATCATGCGCATGCTCTCGGGCGCGGGCATCGTCGCGGCGGAGCGCGGCGTTACGGGCGGCTATAAACTCCGTCGGGCGCCCGCCGACATCACGATCGGGGATATAGCGCGCGCCCTGGAAGACAATATGGAAATAGCGGACTGCATCACGTCTGCCTGCGAACGGTGCGCGTCGGGCAACGTATGGCGCAAGCTGTATGCGGGCATCAACGAGGTGCTCGACTCCATGACGCTGCAATCCATGCTCGACGATCACGGAGAAGTGCGCGCCTGCAAGTGCAACACGGGGGAAAAGGGTAAAGATAACTGCATGACCGACTGCGATTGCGGCTGCAACGCAAAGGCGGTATGAGCGGAAAGGAGCGAACGCAAATGGAAAGGATCTATTTCGATCACGCGGCGACGACGCCCGTCGATCCCCGCGTACTTGAAAAAATGATGCCGTATTTTACGGAGAAGTTCGGCAACCCCAACTCGCAGCACTTTTTCGGCAGGGAAACGGTGTCTGCCGTAGACGACGCGCGCGACGCGATCGCCGCCTGTATCGGCGCGAAGCCTTCGGAAATTTATTTTACTTCGGGAGGCACGGAGGCAGACAACTGGGCGTTGCGCGGCGCGGCGCACGCATTTGCCGCGCGGGGCAGGCATCTCATCGTGAGCGCGGTAGAGCACCCCGCGATGATCTCCGCCGTGAAGGAGCTTGTTAAAGAGGGATTCGACGTTACCTTTGCCGAGGTGGACGAGTACGGGCTTGTCGATTTGGAAAAGCTGGAAAGGTCGATCCGCCCCGATACGATCTTTGTGGGCGTGATGACGGCGAATAACGAGGTGGGCACGATCCAGCCCGTCAAAGAGATCGCCGCCCTCTGCAAGGCGCGCGGGATCGTGTTTTTTACCGACGCGGTGCAGGCGGCGGGAGCGATCCCGCTCGACGTGAAGGCATTGGGCGCGGACATGCTCTCCTTTTCCGCGCACAAATTTTACGGCCCGAAGGGGGTGGGAGCGTTGTATGTCCGCTCCGGGCTTCGGATCGGAAAATTGATCGCGGGGGGGCATCAGGAACGCAGCATGCGCGGCGGAACGACCAATGTGCCCGCCGTCGTCGGCATGGCGCAGGCACTGCGCATCGCCTGTGCGGAACTGGAAAAAAACGCCGCCTATGTAACGTCTTTGCGAGACCGTTTTATAAAAAGAGTGCTCGCGGAGATCCCTTATGTAAAGCTGAACGGGCATCCCGAAAAGAGGCTGCCCGCGAACGCGAATTTTTCTTTCCGCTACATCGAAGGGGAATCTCTCCTGTTCAGCCTCGATTTGAAAAATATCGCCGTGTCCAGCGGTTCGGCCTGCTCGTCTGGCTCGCTCGAACCTTCCCACGTGCTGCTCGCGATGGGGCTTCCCGAAGGGCTAGCGCACGGCTCGATACGCTTTTCTTTCGGAAAAGACAATACCGTCGAACAGGTGGATTATGCGGTAGACGCGCTCAAAGAGATCACGGTAAAGCTGCGCGCGCTTTCCCCGCTGTTCCCCAAAGATTTGAAGAATGAAGTTTACGAAAAGGAGATCTGAAATGTATACGCAAAAAGTGATGGAAGCCTTCCAGAATCCCAAAAACGTAGGGGAGATGGAGGATTACGACGGCATGGGCATGATCGGCAGCGAGGCGTGCGGAGACATCATGCAGGTGTTTATAAAGGTAAAGGACGGCGTGATTTCCGACGCCAAATTCAAAACGTTCGGCTGTGCGGCGGCGATCGCCACTTCTTCCACGGCGACCGAGATGATCAAGGGCATGACGGTGGAGGAGGCGTTGGAGGTTACGAACAAAAAGGTCGTCGAGGTCTTGGGCGGCCTGCCGCCGCAGAAGATACATTGCTCCGTGCTCGCGGAGCAGGCGATCAAGGCGGCGATCGAGGATTACCGCGCAAAGCGCGGGCGGTGAGGGCATATGCGCAAAGCGGAGAGGGAGGTCAAAGACCCCGCAGAAAAATTCGCGGCGCTCATGCGCTGCCCGTACATCGTGCTCGCCGCAAACGGCGGGAGCGCGCCCTATCAGGTGCCGCTCAACTTCGGCGCGGCATTGCGCAAAGAGGGGCTTGTTTTATATTTTCATTGCGCGAAGGAGGGCAAAAAGCTTGAACTGCTCCGCAAAGGCGGGGAGGTCTCCTTCTGCGCGGCAAATATGCTGCGGGTGTTCAACAAAGGGATCGCGCCCTGCGGCTACACGACCGACTACGAGAGCGTGTGCGGCAGGGGAAACGCGGAAATTTTGCGGGAAGAAGGCGAACGGCTGGAAGGGCTGAAAATACTCATGGCGCACTATACGGGCGAGGCGTTTTCCGACCGCTCGTTCGACGCGCGCGCCCTATCTTTGACGGAGATCGTAAAAATAACCGTATCCGAATGGACGTGCAAGCGATTGATCAGAAAGTAACCGCCGATAAGAGAAAAGCTGCGCCCGCGCACATGTGTGCGCGGGCGCAACTTTTCAGTTTTTCATTTCAAAAATCATGTCGGAAAGCCTTGCAAGCTGCTCGGGGGAAAGCGTTTCGCCCCGCGCCTTGTCCGGGATCTCCGCCCGCCGCAAGAGCGCGGCGGCGTCCTCGCGCGTCAGGCGAAAGGCGTTCATCAGGTTGTTTTCCAAGGTTTTCCTGCGCGACAAAAACGCTGCGCGCACCGTATCGCGGTAGCGTTTTGCGCTCTTTACGGGGATCCTGTCTTTTACGAATGTGAGCATGACCACCGCGCTGTCTACGTTGGGCACGGGAGTGAACATCTGCCGCGGCACATATTTTACGATCTCCGCTTTCGCCCGCCGCGCGATCGCCGCGGTGATCGCGCCGTATTCGGGCGTGCCCGCCGCGGCGCAAAAGCGCTGAGCCACGTCGTCCTGCACCATGATCACGAGCTTTTCAGCCTTTTCGCTCTCCTCGATGAATTTCATTACGAGGGGAGAAGTGATATAATAGGGCAGGTTCGCCACTACGGAATAGGGCGGCAAGGCTCTTTCGAGCTCTCGCATGTCTTCGCGGAGAAAGTCGCGGAAAACGACTTCGATATTTTCGCAGCCGGCAAGGGTCTCTGCGAGCACGGGCTGCAATTTTTGGTCGATCTCATAGGAAACGACCCGCCTTGCCGCCGCCGCGAGTTCGCGCGTGAGCGTTCCCGCGCCGCAGCCGATTTCCAGAACGGTAACCTCTTTCCCTACGCCCGCCGCCGCAACGATGCTTTTTAAGAGATTCGTATCCGTTATAAAGTTCTGCCCGAACTGTTTTTTGAAGGAAAACCCGTGCCTTGCAAGGATCTGCCGCAAATTTTCCATAATTTTACTCCCGCCGTGAAAGTATAAACCGCCCGCATGCGGGCAAACTGTGAATGTAAACCGTTTCATGTCCGAGCGAACGGAAAGATTTTAATAAATCGGAAGTTATGCCAAGACGGACGGAATCGGTTGGACAGGATATGATGATATCCTTACAAATGAGAAAGGAAAGCTGTTTTTGCAGGATCGCGTTTTTTACGAAACGATGTCTTACGGGAACGGCTTTCTTTTTTTGCGCGGAAAATGCGCGCCGCTGCGCTATGCGATGTAGGGGCGTACGCGCAGGGCAACGCCGCACCGTGCCGCGATCTCGCGGCATTTTTCTGTTTTTTCTTCCCCGATCACGTCTACCACGGAAAACCAGACGTCGATGCCCCTTTCGGCGCACTTCTTTGCAAAATCCTGCAAGCCCGCGAATGCCGCCTCTCCGAAGGCGGGCCTGCACAGGGCAGCGTACGCCTCCGCCGTCGCCTCGTTCAGGCTCACGTTGATCTTGTCGATCACGGGCGCGAGCTCGCCGGTAACGTCTCTTTTCCAGATCATGTTTGCCTGCCCGTTCGTATTGATGCGTGTTATGCCGCCCCGCCGTTTGATCTCTTTTGCCACTTCCAAAAGCACGGGAAGTTTGATCGTCGGCTCGCCGAAGCCGCAAAAAACGTATTCTTTATAGCGGGAAATATCCTCGGGCAGCCGCTCGATCACCTCTTTTGCGGAGGGTTCGCGCGCGAGCCAAAGTTTGTGCCCGAAGTAGTCCGCCTTTTCGTTTCGTACGCAAAAAGTGCAGTCGTTCGTGCACTTGCTCGTAAGATTGATATATAAATTTCCGTCTAATTCGTAAGTAAAATTTTCGTATTTTTCCATGACCGTTTCATATGCCGTTCAGTCTGTGACTGCGGGCGCAAAGTTTAATTTCGGGAACAGTTCGTGCGCGTTTTGCCATATGCGGGCGGCGAGCTCTTCCAACGGCTCCGCGCGCAAAATCGCCAACTTTTCGTATACCTTTATCACGTTCTGCGGCGTGTTGAGGGTGCCGCGGAAAGGTTCGGGCGCAAGATAGGGGGAATCGGTTTCCGCCAGAATGCGATCCTGCGGCACGATCTTCGCCGTTTCGTCGAGCCTTCTCGCGTTTTTGAAGGTTACGGGGCCCGCAAAGGAGATGTACAGCCCGAGTTTCAAATATTCCTTCGCCGTTTCGGGGCTTCCGGAAAAGCAGTGCATCACCCCGCCGTGCCTGATCTTGGAACGGTTTTCCTTTAATATTTGGAGGGTGTCTGCGGCGGCGTCGCGGCTGTGTATGCAAAAGGGCAGCCCCAGCGCGTCCGCAAGTTCGAGCTGCGCGGCGAAGGCTTTTTTTTGCTTTGCCTCGTCTGTGCCGTCGTAATGATAGTCCAGCCCGATCTCTCCCACGGCCACGCCCTTGGGGGAGGAGAGCAGCTTCGCGAGCTCGGCAAGGTCTGCCTCCCGGTAGCCGCCGAGGTCGGAAGGGTGAAAGCCCGCCGCAAAATACAGCGGCGCGTACGTTTCCGCCTGCCTTGCGGCAAAGGCGGAAGAAGGGAGATCCCAGCCGACGTCGATCACTTTTCGTACGCCGGCGGCACAAATCTGCGCCATGAGCGCGGCAATGTCTCCGTATTTGTCGGCATAATTCAGATGCGCGTGGGTATCTATATACATAAAGCCGCCTGTCTCGTTTTTTGAATATTCTATACTTTTTTTTCGTTCCCGTCAAATAAAACGGATTTCAATCGCCTATTATCTTAATGATTTTTGCGGGCACGCCCCCGACGACGGCGTTTGCGGGCACGTCTTTTGTTACGACCGCGCCCGCCGCGATCACCGCGTTGTCGCCTATGGTAACGCCCGGCAGAACGGTCGCATGCGCGCCGATCCATACGCGGCGGCCGATTTTAATGGGCGCGGGGAACATGCCGCCCCTGCTTTCGGGCGAAAGATCGTGATTCAGCGTTGCGAGCACCGTCTGATGCCCGATCAGGCAATCGTCTCCGATCTCTATGCCGCCCTGATCCTGAAAACAGCAGCCCGCATTGATGAATACCCGCTTTCCGAGCGTAATATTTTTTCCGAAATCCGTGTAAAAGGGAGGAAAGAGCGCAAAGCCTTCGTCTACCTCTTGCCCGATGAGTTTGCCGAAAAGTTTGCGCAGCCCTGCGGCGCCGTGAAAAGCGTTGTTGATGCGTGAAGTGATCCGCCTCGCTTCTTTCGCGGCGGCGTGCATCAGCCTGTGCGCGTCGCTTCCGGCGGCAATATAGTTTTCCCTTGCCGTCCTTTCTTTGAATTCTGCAATATCCATGAAATGCCTCCTTTTTTGCCCATTATAATGAGAACATTCCTATATGTCAAATGCTTATATTGAATGCAAACATATAGCCGTGCGCTATATAAACGGATTTGTACCGCTGCAAAAAATCAACCCTTGCGGGATATAACGCAAAAAACCGCGTTGTCGGCCGCTGCCCCGCATGGTTTCATGCCGGGCAGCGTTTGTTCGTGGTTATGCAAATATTGTTACAAGCCGTACAAGAAGCGGAAAAAAGGTCTGAATCCGGATACGGATTCAGACCTTTTGTGGTGCCGCTGACCGGACTCGGACCGGTACGGTTTTTACGCCGAGGGATTTTCACGCTACTCTATGTTGCCATAGCCGTCAAGATCGACGTTGTAGTCCGGACTTTCTCTTTGCCATGACCAAACGGTTTTAGGCACGCGCCGTAAAGTCTCTACACGTTCCCGAAACGGGCTTCGCTCGGTATTGTCCCGAAATAGGGGAGTTCCACCGAATTTGACGCGATTCATGCGGAAAGTTTCCTGTCCCGATGCTCAAATCTAAGTCCCTTGTGTCTGCCAATTCCACCACAGCGGCATGAATTGAATATGAAATTTTCAATTCGGATCAAAAATTCTTTTTCTGCGGGGCAAAAATCTTTCCGCGCCATGCTCTTCGGTCATTTGCCGCCGCGCTCGGTGCAATATACAAGATGCGGCATATCCATGCCGTAATAGTGTTTCACGATTTTTCCGCATAAATGCATCCCGTTGCGTTTGGCAACGCTTTGCGAGGCGTAATTATTGTCGCGGATGATCGAATAAACTTTTTCCGATCCCAAAACGTTGAAGGCGTATTCCTTGCAGGCGATTGCCGCTTCGGTCGCGTATCCTTTATGCCAATGGGCTCTTTCGAACAGGTACCCCACCTCTACGACGCGGGTTTCATCCACATTTTGCCGGGTCAGCCCGCATTGGCCGATAATTTCGCCGCTTTCTTTTAACACGGCGGCCCAAAGTCCGAATCCGTCTTCGCGGTAACGCCGAAGCTGATTGTTCAGCCACGCCGCCGCTTCCTCGTCCGAAAAGGCGTGTTCGTAAGCGTACATTGTTTCCCTGTCCTGCAAAACGCGGCAAATGGCGGGGAGATCGCTCGGAGTCATTTCGCGCAAAGACAGGCGATCGGTTTCTAAAATGATCTTCATGGCGACACTTTTCAGGAATTACTTGACCAAGGCAGGGGATACGGTTCCCGCTCTCGCGGGGAGCGTTCTGCCGTATAAGGCCCGCCCGGATCGGGCCGATATAAAAAATTCCGCTCTGCGCCCGGGCGCAAAGCGGAAACGGTTTGGAGGCGCCACCCGGATTTGAACCGGGGAGTCAGGGTTTTGCAGACCCTT
>ERZ1643247.3757-NODE-3757-length-10462-cov-52.886230_pt1 | contig 10462 bp, 7 predicted proteins | sample MGYA00579264_ERZ1643247 | MGnify/ENA primary metagenome ERZ1643247 (study PRJEB29033, sample SAMEA4952262) | chicken gut metagenome | biome: Broiler Chicken; feature: Gastrointestinal Tract; material: Caecum | place: Ireland | collected 2018 | study: Broiler... | reverse complement strand
TCTGCTGGCCAGAAAGTAGGGGCCCGGCGCGGCCTGAGCGCGTCGAAGGGAAAAGATAAAAATTTAAGAGAAGAGAAAAAGGAGCAGAAAAGTAGCGGCCCGCGAAGTGCCCCGCAGGGATAAGCGCGTCGAAGGAGTAAATCAGAAATTTAAGGAAAAGGCACAGAAGGACAAAAAAGCTTTCCTATATTAAGGAAAGCCTCAGACAAACCCAAAACCTTCTATATATAAAGGAAAAAGGGGCCGCTCGCCCCCCAAATAGATCTATCGAAACGCCGGAGCCGCTGCCCCGGGAAATCATCTCCCCCGGCACAGCGGCTCCATTGTCTTCATTTGTGCGCAAATACAAGCATTACTTGTCCTCTCTGGAAGCCATCCCCCGGTGCGCGTTGAGCATCTCGACGAGGGCAAAAACCAGCGACTGCTCTTCCGGCGTCAGGTTCTGGAACGCCTCTTCATCTCGAGGATATTCCTCCCTGGAATTCGGCTCAAAATTCAGTTTTTTCCCATCTGGTCTTCAATTTCAGCCAGAATGGTGCTCGGATGCACGTCCATAGATTCGGCAATGCGATAAAACGTTTCCAAAGTAGGCCGTCTCGTACCACGCTCAATCGCGCTCAAATGCGTGCGCCCGATGTCCGCCAGGCCGGACACGACTTCCTGCGAAAGTTTGCGCTCTTCCCGGAATTTCTGTATCACGCGCCCGACAACAATTGGATCCAACATGTTTGTTCGCCTCCTTTCACAAAATAGTTTAAAAATTTCCCCGAACTTTTTTGCGCACATATGTTGTCAAATGCGCACAAGTGTGCTATAATGAACTCAACATAGCGCAGAGATGCAAATACGGAGCGGGAAGGGAGAGTCCCATCCCGAGGAAGATTTGCAAAGCGATACAAGTTTTCCTAAGCTCCACCGCGCTTATGCATACAATTGTTTTAAGGAGGACAAAAGAATGAACAAGAAAGTAAGCAAAACGCTTGCTGCGGTTCTCTCTGCTGCGATGGCGGCTAGCGCCTTCGCTGTGAGCACCGGGGCTGCGTTTGCGGCGGACAATCAGATTTCCGCTAGTGTCGCACCGTTCACGGTTGGTATCACGAATAATGCAGACACGACAAGTGGCCGTTCTTACGTTGACTTGAACAAACTGGTCGACGGAAAGACGGGAACCATTACGGTTAATGGCGTGACGTCGGATGCAACGATTAAACTGACTGGTACTGACGGTTGGCATGTAGACACGAACGATACGTCGATTGTCACAGTGAATGCTAACGGTGTGTTGACTCCGTGGGATCAGGCTACCGATTTGACGAGCCCCCGCACGGTTGTCGTTACGCACCAGGCAGAACTTACTGCGAAGACAATTGCAACCACGGGTACGGGTTCTACAGCTGTGACTGCCGACCATGTAACTGTTGCTGTAGAAGTTACGGTTTACCCGGAAGGCAAGTATATTATTTTGCCGGAGACGAATTATGCTGTGGGCGCTACGCCGGCAAGTGAAGAGACCATCTCCATGAACCAGAAGCTTGACTTAGCAGCTTATCTTATTGAAGATGATAAGAGTGGTCAAGTCAAGTTTGACAAGAAGTGGGGTGAAGGTTCTCATGAGGACGGCGCGATTTATAATGGCTGGACCGCAACCTCCAACTGGAAGTCTGACAACGATGCCATTGATGTAAATATCGGCACAGGTGTTGTAGCCGCACAGAACCCGGAAAATCCCCAGGTTGGCAGTGCTGAAATCACGGCTACAATGTACAAGAATAAGGACACTCAGAATTGGGGTAAACTCAATACAAGTGTGCTCGCCCCTATAGTTGAAGATGTTATCCCCTTTACGGTGAATGTCGATGACACTTACAAGGTCATGGGCGATAATACGGATTATTTTGAGGCAGACGGTTCTGACACTGTATCCATTGATGGTTACAATGTTGAAGGTAAAGACATTATCGTTGACCTTGCCGCAAATGAGCAATCTGGTAGCTTAGATAGACCGAATACCAATCAAACACAAGCAGCAAACGATGATGCTGATACATCTGTAGTAATCGGCGCTGACGCTGTTGTTGGTACCATTACAAATAATGATGCTGATGTTCCGATTACCGTAACCGGTACTACGGAGGACATTACGTCTGCTGGCACGGTTAATGTTCAGGACAATCTCAATGATTATCCGAAGGCTGGCTCTACGATTACGACGGGCAACATTTCTGCTTCTACGATCAACGTGACCGGCACGAACGTTGTCAGCAACGTGACGGGCAACTATGAAGGCATCGAGACCGGTGACCTGGAAGGTTTGAACATCTACATCACGGCGTATGACAACCAGGACGAAGAGCAGCCCCAGGGCCGCGGCGCTGTTAAGGTTGGCAACATCACGATTCTCCGCGATGCGCAGGCTAAAGGCAATACGGGCCTGACGCTGACGGCTGGCCAGTATGTCAATACGATGACGCTGGGCACGATTTCCGGCGAAGCTGGCCCGTATGAAGATTCTCCGTACGGCGCACAGGTCAGCGTGAACCAGGGCACGTTCAGCCTCGGCGATCTCGATAAGGTTGGCAAGGTCACGATTGGCACGAAGAATACGACGGCTGACGTGACGGTTGGCACGATTGATACGGGTTCGGTCACGGGCAGCAAGAGCGCACTTGATCAGACAGCCAATCTTGGCACGCTGCAGATCAATGCGAAGTCCGCTTTGACGGCTGACAGTGTGACGGTTGACCATATTCTGGATCGCGTTGGTTCCGGCGCTGGTTCCCTCACGATGACGGACACGGACAGCCTGTTTATTATGAACGATAGCCGTGTTCAGTCTGGTGCGATCAACACCTACCTCTATGTTCCGAGCGCACAGCCGGGCGATACGCTGTACACGAAGTACAACGATCAGGGCAGCAACTACATCTTTATCCCGGGCGCAAACAAGGTTCTCGGCGTGAAGAATTCTGACAAGTCTTATAGCTTCCAGCTCCAGGAAGTTGGCTTTGAAGGCATCCGCATGGTCAATAAGGCTGTTTCCGTCGGTGAGACGCCGGTTACACTGAGCTTGGCCGCTATGCCTGACAGTGCTGAACTGCCGGATGGCGTGACGGTTTCTTGGACGGCTACGAAGAATGCGGCTGGCGAGCAGACCGTTTCCCTGACGCCTTCTGCGGACGGCATGAGCTGTGTCGTTGCTGCGACGGGCTACACGGAAGACAACATCAACGGTGGCAACAACGTTGTTGTGACGGCTACGCTGATGAAGGACGGCAAGGTTTACGGCGATGTCGCTGCGAACACCGCGACCGCGAATGTCACGCTGACCGACGAAAAGGCTGACAAGCCGCTGACGGGCATCGCACTGTCCGAGACGAGCATGACGATGCAGCCCGAAGAGACCCAGCAGCTGACGGTCACCTACACGCCTGCTGACACGAACTCCGACAAGACGGTCACCTGGTCCACCTCCGATGAGGCGGTCGCGACGGTCGACGCCGAAGGCAATGTCACGGCTGTGGCAGACGGCACCGCGACGATCACCGCAACCTGCGGCGAGTTCACGGCTACCTGCGAAGTGACGGTTTCCGAGAATCCGTTCACGGTTGTTGTCACGAACGCGGAAGGCGAAAAGACCACCTGCGCAGCGGATGGCTCCACGGTCATCGAGGTTCCGCAGTCCATGGCGTTCAACTTCGACATCTCCTCTGAAGAAGAGATTGCAGACTTCGACTACACGGTCGGTAACTGCAAGGTTGGCGGCACGAACACGAACACGGTTTGGAACGGCACGTCCGGCTCCTATCAGATCTATGCGGCTGGCGCAGTGGGCTCCGAGACCGGCGCTTACATCAACGGCATCAAGATCTTCACGCTGCGTGTAACGGATCGTCCGTTCACGTCTGACACGACGCTGAACATGAACATCTCTCGCGGCCAGACCTATCAGTTCGCGATTACGCCTGACGACCCGAACGCGTCCTTCACGTTCCTGACGGCGAACGGCGAAGCGCTCTCCACGTCCTACAACAAGGCAGTGTACCCGGATGCAACCGGCACGTACTACTGCAAGGTCACGGCAAACGCTGTGAACCAGGATGTCGGCGTGTACTGCGTGATCGACGGCAAGACCTACAAAGTCTTCACGGCGCATTTGGTCGGCTAATCTATCTATCTAATTTGATTACAAGGTACGTCTCACTAAAATAAATGTAGTGTATTTGCGCGGCGGCGGCCCCGAGGGAAACCTCGGGGCCGTCGTCATATCTATTTGTGTTTGCCTTGCATTGGGCGCCTTTTTGCGGTATACTAAACCCCGAAAAAGGAAGGAGTCCTCCAAAATGGCGAAGAAAAAAGACGAAAAAACGAATGTCATGCGCGTGCTCGACCGCGCGAAAATCCCCTATACCCCGCATTTCTACGACCACGAGGACGGCAAGATCGACGGCGTCGCCGTGGCCGAAAAGCTCGGCGAGCCGTTGGAGGCCGTGTTTAAAACGCTCGTCACGCACGGCGCCGACGGCGGCTTTTACGTGTTTGTGATCCCCGTCGCCGAAGAGCTCGACTTAAAAGCCGCGGCCCGCGCCGCCGGCGTCAAGCGCGTCGAAATGCTCCACGTCAAGGACCTTCTGCCCACCACCGGCTACATCCGCGGCGGCTGCTCGCCCATCGGCATGAAAAAGCCGTTCCCGACGGTCCTCGACGAAAGCGCACTAAAGCAGCCGAAAATCCTCGTCAGCGGCGGCAAGGTCGGCACGCAGGTCGAGCTTTCGCCGCAGGACCTCCTCGCCCTCGTGGGCGCCTCCACTGCGCCGATTACCCAGCTTTCGTGCGCACACGCCTAAAAATTGTGCAAATGCATGATTGTCAAGCGCACCCCCTGCCCGCGCCTTGCCTTGCCGCCGCCGCGGGTATATAATACTACGTATGGAATCTGTCTTTTGACAAATCACGAGGAGGAACCAATTTGAAGTACAGTTTCATCATGTTAAAGCCCGACGCGCTCGAGCGCGGTTTATGTGTCCAGATTCTGGAACGCCTCAAGGCGGCCGGCGTCGAGATCGAAATGGCCGACTGCCGCAAGGTCGGCGCGCAGCTGTTGTCCCAGCATTACGCGGAGGTCATCGCGCGCTTTGGCCCGGATTTTGAGCGCCAGTGCGTCGATTATTTTGCAAACCGCTGGGTCATGCCGATGGTCGTCAAGGGCGAAAGCGACACGCTCATCGCCGACATCCGCAAGGTCGTCGGCGCGACGAACCCCGCCGCCGCCGACAAGGGCACAATTCGCGGCGACTTCGGCATCGACAGCTACGAAAAGTGCAACGTCGAACACCGCGCCTGCGAGAACCTGATCCACGCAAGCGACAGCCCCGAGGCCGTCCGCCGCGAGATCGGGTTGTGGTTTGGCCCCGCTTATGCCGAAAAATATGGCGAATAACGAAGCCCCGCGCCCCGAAAAGCGCTCGTTGGGCTATTACATCGACGCGCTCGTGCGCCACTACGCCGGCGGCCGCAAAGGGGAAACCCCCACGGCCCGAAGCTTTGGGCGCGTGTTCGCGGTTCTCGTGCTTTTAGCCGTATTGTTCGCGGCGTTGACCGTCGCGGACATCCTAGCCGGCGGCTTCTCGCATACGGAAACGGCGGCCGTCGTCGTGCTCGGCGCCGTCGTGACCGTCCTGCTCCTCGTCGTCGCCGTGCGCGCGTTCCGCCTCTGGAAAGGGGCAAAATAAGGGAAAAAAAGAGAGCCCGTGTGTGAAAACGCGGGCCCTCTTTTCTTTTTGTCTTTTTATATAATATAAAGAATTTTACGCGATCGGATGTTAAATCTGCGCGCTCTTTTCGCGGAACAGCACGCCGGACATCGCCGGCAGGTCAAAGCGGATGCAGGGTTTGCCGCGCACAAGATGCGCCGGCACCGGTTGGGTGAGGCACCCCGCGCCGCCGAACGACGGCTCCTCCGTGTGCAGGAGCACTTCGTACATCCCAAGCCGCCGCACCGGCATCTCATACCCCGGCACGGGCCGGTTCGAGAAATTCAGCGCGGTGTACAGCCGCTCCGGCGCCTCGGCATCCAGGCTGTCGCGGCAGTACGCAAACACCGCCTGCCCCGCGCGGCTTGTGTCCATCCAGGAAAAGCTCTCGGCGTTGTAGTCGTTTTTGTACAGCGCCGGATGCGCCCCGTACAGCGCCGACAGGGCCCCGTTGAGCCGGTAAAAGCCTTCGTGCGCCGTCTCGGACAAAAGCTCCCACTCGAGCGCCGCTTTTTCGTCCCATTCCCGGCGCGACGCGAGCTCGTTGCCCATAAAACTCAGCTTCTTGCCCGGCGTCGTGAAAAAGTACAGCCAGAATGCGCGCAGCTGCCGCATCTTTTCGCCGGGTGTCCCGTAAATCTTCCCCCAAAGCGTCCCCTTGCCGTGCACGACCTCATCGTGCGACAGCGGCAACAGGAAAATGTCGCTGTAAAAATACTCCATCGGGTGCAGGATCTCCTGCGCAAACTGCCCGCGCTCATCGGGCCGCTTCTTCATGTAATCGAGCACCTCGTTCATCCAGCCCATGTCCCATTTGTAGTCGAACCCGAGGCCGCCGTATACGACCGGCGCCGTCACCTTCTGGTAGATCGTCGAATCCTCCGCAATGCGCATCGCGCCCGGGTGCCGCTGCTCGAGCTGGTAATTCGCGCTGCGCAGCATCCAGATGCCGGCTTCGTTGAGGCCGCGCGACTCGTCCCCGCACGTGTAAATCAGCCGCGACACCGCGTCGTAGCGGATGCCGTCGAAGTGGTAGTACGTCAGCCAGAAGTCGAGCGCCGATTTTAAAAAGCTCACGACGTGCGGCTTCGTGAAATCGAAAAACGTCGTGCCCCATTCGCTGTCGCGCAGCGCCGGGTCGTCGCTTTCGTAGAGATAGCTCCCGTCAAATTTCGCGAGCGACGAGTAGTTATTGACAAAATGCGCCGGCACGAAGTCGAGAATCACGCCGATGCCCTGTTTGTGGCAGGCGTTTACAAAGCGCATGAGCCCGAGCGGTTCGCCGTACCGGCTCGTCGGCGCGAAAAACCCCGACACCTGGTACCCCCACGACGCGTCGAGCGGATGCTCCGTCAGCGGCAGAAGCTCCACATGCGTGTAGCCGTTTTCGCGCACATAGGGCAGAAGCGTGTCGGTCAATTCGTCGTAGCTTAAAAACCGCTTCGCATCCTTTTTGTCCGGGTGAATGTGCCACGACCCCGCGTGCACCTCGTAAATCGAGAGCGGGCGGTTGTAGTTTTTGTCCCGCGCGGCCATCCACGCGCCGTCCGTCCAGCGGAAATGGTCGATGTCGTACACGACCGACGCCGTCGCCGGCCGCAGTTCCGTGTAAAAGCCGAACGGGTCCGTGCGGTCAAAGAGCCCCTCTTCGGTCTTTACGCGGTATTTATAAAGCTGCCCGGCCTGCGCGCCCTCGACAAAAATCGTCCAGAAGCCCTGGGGCGTGCGCTTCATGTCCCACGCGTTCCATTCGGAAAAATCGCCGATTAGGTACACCGCCTCCGCGTTTGGCGCGTATACCGTAAACCGCACGCCTTCCTGGCCGTATTCATGCGCAAAATGCGCGCCGAGCGCGAGATACGCCTCGCAGCTCTGCCCCTGCAGGTATTCGCGCAAAATCCGTTCTTTCAAATAAAAGCCCTCCTTCTCTGCTTTGGAAACTTTCCCGATCTCACCCCGCGCGGCGGGGCTTTCGCTGCTTTCATTATAGCAAATGCTCGCCGGAAAGTCGAGCGACAAACCCTTTGAAACTGTTTCATTTGCCCACAATCCGACAAAGAAAAAGCAGCAAATTTCCCGTTTTCGCCTTTTCAATTCTCCGGTATTCTGGTATAATAAAACAGAAGTCCCCGCCCCGGCGGCGTGGAGAAAGCTTGCGGCATACCGCGCAAAAAGGAAGGAACGACGCTCTATGGAAGAGGCAAAGATTCGGGAATTGATTTCGCAGATGACCTTAGAAGAAAAAGCCGGGCTGTGCTCCGGCGAGGATTTTTGGCATTTAAAGCATATTGACCGGCTCGGCATCCCGCGCGTGCAGGTGTCCGACGGCCCGCACGGCCTGCGCAAGCAGGATGAGTCCGGCGGCGCGGACCATCTGGGCTTAAACGAGAGCATCCCGGCCGTGTGTTTCCCGGCCGGCTGTGCGGCGGCCGCGAGCTTCGACCCGGAACTTTTGGAGCAGATGGGCGAGGCGCTCGGCGAGGAATGCCAGGCCGAAAACATCAGCACGATCTTAGGCCCCGCGATGAATATAAAGCGTTCGCCGCTTTGCGGGCGCAATTTTGAGTATTATTCGGAAGACCCCCTGCTCGCCTCGGCGATCGCGTCGGGGCTCGTGTCGGGCATCCAGTCGAAAAACGTCGGCGCCTGCCCGAAGCATTTCCTCGCGAACAGCCAGGAGACGCGCCGCATGTCGGCCTCCTCGAATATCGACGAGCGCACGCTGCGTGAAATTTACCTGCGCGGCTTCGAGGGCGTCGTCAAGAGCGCGCGCCCGTGGACGATGATGTGCTCGTATAACCGCATAAACGGCGTGTACGCGTCCGAAAACCGCACGTATTTGACCGAGATCCTGCGCAACGAGTGGGGATTTGACGGCTACGTGATGAGCGACTGGGGCGCCGTCAACGAGCGTGTGCCGGGGTTAAAGGCCGGCCTCGATTTGGAGATGCCGTCGTCCGGCGGCGAACGCGACCGCGAGATCGTCAAAGCCGTCCAAAACGGCACACTCGACGAGACGGTGCTCGATGAGGCCTGCCGGCGCATTCTGCGGATTCTTTTCCGCTACGCCGAAAACCGCGACGAGAGCGCGAAATTCCAGTACCGCGACGACCACAAGCTCGCGCAGAAGGTCGAGGAGAACTGCATCGTCCTGCTCAAAAACGAGGGGGATCTCCTGCCGCTGCAAAAGGGCCAGAAGGTCGCGCTCCTCGGCACGTACGCCCAAAAGCCGCGCTACCAGGGCGGCGGCAGCTCGCACATCCACAGCTGGAAGGTGACGAGCGCGCTCGACGCGTTGCGCGGGAAGCTCGATTTTACGTATGCGCCGGGCTTTGTCGATGGGCAGGATGAAACGGATGCCGCGCTGCTGCAGGAGGCCGTCTCGCAGGCGCAGGCCGCCGACGTCGCGGTCATCTTCGCGGGCCTGCCCGACAGCTTCGAATCCGAGGGCTATGACCGCACGCATCTGCACATGCCCGCGTGCCAGGACGCGCTCATCGAAGCCGTGGCCGCCGTGCAGCCGAACACGGTCGTTGTGCTGCACAACGGCGCGCCGGTCGAGATGCCGTGGCTTTCGAAGGTCAAGGCGGTGCTCGAGGCATACCTCGGCGGCCAGGCCGTCGGCGGCGCCGAGGCCGCGGTCTTATTGGGCGACGTCAACCCGAGCGGCCGCCTGCCCGAGACGTTCCCGCAGCGCTTAGAGGACACGCCGTGCTATTTGACGTTCGCGCCCCATGGCGACGAGGTCGATTACCGCGAAGGCGTGTTCGTCGGCTACCGCTACTATGAGAGTAAGCACATGCCGGTCTTGTTCCCGTTTGGCTTTGGCCTTTCCTATACGACGTTTGCGTACAGCGATTTGAAGCTCTCCGCCCCGCAGATTGACGACACGGACACGCTGACCGTTTCCGTATGCGTGCGGAACACGGGCGACCGCCAGGGCAAGGAGGTCGTGCAGCTGTACGTCGCGCCGCCCAAGGACGGCCACGTCGTGCGCCCGGTGCGCGAGCTGCGCGCGTTCCAGAAGGTGGACCTCGCCCCCGGCCAGACCGTCGAAGTGCAGTTTGCGCTCGACGCCCGCGCGTTCTCGTATTGGGACACGGACACCCACGCCTGGCGCGTCGAGACCGGCACCTATACGGTTGAGATCGGCAAAAACGCGCACGACATCGAACTTCTGGCGCCGGTCACCGTGCAGTCCACGGCGAAGCCGAAGCCGTTTTCGCGCAATTCGACGGCCGGCGACATCCTGCGCACGCCGCGCGGGCAGGAAGTGCTCGGTGCGCTTTTGAAGGCGCGGATGCAGTCGCGCGTCACGACGGAGGATTCCGCCGTCAGCGAGCAGATGCAGCAGGGGATGCTCGAGGCGATGCCGCTGCGCGCGATGCGGATGCTGGTGCCTGATTTTTCGGAGAAGGACCTCGACGCCCTTCTCGCATCCCTGAACGCGTAAAGGGATTTGTTTTTTGAAACATGCCGCCTTTTCAAAGCTGGCTTTGGGCCGCTTTGAAAAGGCGGTTTTTTTGTTTTTGGGGGGCGGCCCCCAAGGCCCCGGTTTTTTTATTTCTTTTGTTATCCCTTTTATGTTTTCTTAAATTTCTGATTTCTCCCTTCGACGCGCTTACCCTTTTTTCCTTCTTTTAAATTTTTGATTTACCCCTTCGACGCGCTCGGGCCGCGCGGGGGCCCCTACTTTCTGCCCCTGCAGAAAG
>ERZ1643247.3755-NODE-3755-length-10466-cov-6.560753_pt1 | contig 10466 bp, 9 predicted proteins | sample MGYA00579264_ERZ1643247 | MGnify/ENA primary metagenome ERZ1643247 (study PRJEB29033, sample SAMEA4952262) | chicken gut metagenome | biome: Broiler Chicken; feature: Gastrointestinal Tract; material: Caecum | place: Ireland | collected 2018 | study: Broiler... | reverse complement strand
TACGGTTCAGGCGGTTCAGCATATTCCGCCGCTCTTTTTCCGAGCGTTCTTTTGTCCTGTGTTTACAGGCTGAGCATGTTTTATTTTCTTCCACCTATTTACTGCCTCCCTTCAAACCCCTACGGGGTATTTTTATCTGCATATATAATATATACCCCATGGCGGTATATGTCAACCTGTGAAAGAAAAAATTTAGCCGTACCCGTGGCGTAATTCAGCATATACAGTTTAAATCCATAAAAAGAATCAAATATAAATATTTGTTATTTCATTATGCGGCTGTTAAATTGAGGGTTAATTGAACATGTAAAAATATGAAAAGATTTTACTGAAACGGAAGATAGCATAAAACACGGACAGAGGCGCAGTTTCAGAGGAAACAGGAGGGTGAAATGATGACAAATAGTATGAAGAGAAAAACCGGCTGTTCAAAGCTGGTTTTTCTCTCCCCATTCGCACATCATGTCCAGGATGGGAATCAGTGATTTCCCTCTTTCCGTCAGACTGTATTCTACTTTGGGCGGAATCTGCGGATATTCTTCTCTGTGGACAAGCTGGTCTGCTTCCAGTTCTTTCAGCGTGGAGCTCAGCGTTTTATAGGAAATCTGTCCGATATATTTTTTCATTTCGTTGAATCTTACCACACCGAATTCCATCAGTGTGTAAAGGATGGTCATTTTATATTTTCCGTTGATCAGAGATAATGTATAACTGAATCCGGTAGTACTTAAAGTTTCATTGGAAATACATCTTTTTTCCATTTTACACTCTCCTTTAGGTAAGTATTGAACTTCTTTGTAAGTATCGCACTTTTATGTGCGTACTTGTTTTATGGAACATTCTTGCTATGCTTGTAATATCAGCAGCGGGGAATGTCAATCCCGCGGGGTAATACAAAAAGGAGAGATGACTTATGAGTAAAAAAATCGTTGTAATTACAGGAAGCCCGAGGAAAAACGGAAACAGTTTTGCTATGACAGACGCTTTCATTAAAGCGGCAGAAGAGAAAGGACACACCGTAACAAGATTCGACGCGGCTATGATGAAGCTGGGCGGCTGCCATGCCTGTGAAACCTGCTACAGCACAGGAAAGGCCTGTACCTTTGACGATGATTTCAACACCATAGCCCCTGCCATTTTAGATGCAGATGCGCTTGTATTTACCATGCCGGTTTACTGGTATTCTATTCCGTCTCAGATCAAGGCAGTGATTGACCGGATCTATTCGCTTGTAGTAGGCGGAAAAGATATTGCCGGAAAAGAATGTGCCCTTATTGCCTGCTGTGAGGAAGAGGATATGACAGTTCTGGACGGAGTGCGGATCCCTATGGAGCGTACAGCTGCATTAAATAAATGGAAGATGGTCGGCGAAGTACTCATTCCCGGCGTCCTGAATACAGGCGATATCGAAAAGACAGACGGATGCGCTCAGGCGGCAGCCCTGGCTGATAAGATCTGAGCCGGAATATCACGCAATGGAGGAGAAAACCATATGGGTAAGAAGATTGTAATATTAAACGGAAGCCCCAGAAAAAAGGGAAATACATCAGCGCTTGTAAAATCCTTCACAGAAGGAGCAGAAAGCGCAGGAAACACGGTGACGGAATTTTTCTTAAGCGGGATGGAGATTCATGGCTGCAGGGGATGCTTCGGCGGACACGGCAGGTCTTCCGCGCTTCTGATGGCTGCGGAGGGAAACAGATTTGACGACGTGCTTCTTTACTATGACCACCTGATGGAGCATTTAAGATGGAAGAATCTGGGCCATGTCCTTGCCGGAGGCAACGCAGATGTGGGAGATATCGAGGGAAAACCGGAATTAAAAGAAGCTTATGAGCTGGGAAAATCCATCAGATAGTCTGACGTCCGGTTCTCTGTCCTTTTACTGATTTTTGTCTTTCATAACCGGTTCACGAAAGCCGGGAGGCTGTGTTACAATAATTATGTTACACACGGTCCGGACCGATTATACCGGTCGGTCCGGCTTTCCCGGGATAAAGGAGGATATGCCGGAATGAAAGTCATAGATTTTAAGGACGCAAAATGCCGTCACTGCTATAAATGTGTGCGCCACTGCGCGGTGAAGGCCATTGCCGTCAGAGACGAACAGGCCCGGATTATGGTTGATCACTGCATTAACTGCGGCCGCTGCCTGGAAGTCTGCCCGCAGAATGCCAAGACATTTGCCAGTGATCTGGACCGGGTAAAGGGATATCTGCGGCAGGGCTGTACTACGGTAATCTCCATAGCGCCTTCCTATGCGGGCGTGCTGGAGTTTGATACACCGGGACAGGTGGCGGATGCTCTGGAACGGCTTGGATTTGCGGAAGTAAGAGAGACGGCTGAGGGTGCCGCTCTGGTAACCAATGAGTATAAGAAACTGGTCCGTGCGGCAAAAATGCCAAACATTATTACTACCTGCTGTCCCAGCGTAAATGATCTGATAGAAAAATATTACCCGGACTGTGCTGAAATGATGGCCCCCGTAGTTTCGCCCATGGTAGCCCACGGACGCTTTATCAAAAAACTGTACGGACCGGATGTGAAAGTGGTATTTCTGGGACCCTGTATTGCAAAAAAACAGGAGGCGGCCGGAGATGAAAGAGTGGCCGGGGCAATCGACGGAATTCTTACATTTGAAGAACTGGCAGTCTGGCTGAAAGAGGCGGGAATTGATATTCACGCCTGTGCAGATAAGCCCATGGGCAATCCGGATCCGAAGATTAACCGGCTTTATCCGGTCAGCGGCGGTGTGATTCAGTCGGTTATAACGGAAGAAGAGGCGGACGGATATCATAAAGTGTTTGTGGACGGCCTGGAGAACTGTATGGAAATGCTGGAGTGTCTCCGGAGGGGAGAACTGGAACACTGTTTTATCGAGGCAAATGTCTGTGAAGGCGGCTGCGCGAAAGGTCCTGCTTCCGCCCATTGGAATACGTCATATGTAAAAACAAAAGTAAAAATCGAAAATACCGTATCCTATAAGGCGGCCCGGAATCTGCCGGATATGAGCCCGGAGGAAATGGCAAAAAAATTCGGCGACAGGAGGCTTTCCGATCCTATGCCGTCAGAGGAGCAGATTACCCGCATTCTCCGGTCCACAGGCAAATATTCTCCCGCCGACGAACTCAACTGCGGCGCCTGCGGGTATTCCACCTGCCGGGAAAAGGCTGTGGCTGTTTTTCAGGGAAAGGCGGAACAGTCCATGTGCATGCCCTATGCTCTGACAAAAGCAGAGTCCATGTCCAACGTCGTACTGGATGCCACGCCGAATATGATCTTTGTTGTAGGAAACGATATGAAGATTCTGGACTGCAACCGGAAAGGGCAGGAACTTCTCGGCGTAGGCCGCGACGAGGCGGTGCAGCGGTACATATTTGAGTTTATGGAGACCGGGGATATTGAAGAGGCACTCCTTAGCAGAGAGTCTGTTCTGAATAAAAAAGTAAAGCTGGAAAAGGGCAGGATAACGGCAGAAGAGAGTATTGTATATATTGAAAATCTGGATGCGGTTCTTGTCATGTTCCGGGATGTGACCCGGGAGGAGAAAATAAGAGAACAGCACTATAACCTGAAGGTTGAGACTGTGGAGATGGCCCGGAAAGTTATTGAAAAACAGATGATGGTGGCTCAGGAGATCGCGGGACTGCTGGGCGAGACTACGGCGGAGACAAAGGTGACGCTGACAAAGCTGCGGGACTCCATCCTGAATGAGGAGGATTAGGCCTATGAGTGTGAGTATTGATGTGGCCTGGAGAAGCCTTAATAAATATCAGGAGGAACTGTGCGGAGACAAGGTGGAGATCCTGAAAACAGCGGATTCAGATATCGTGATTCTGGCCGACGGTATGGGCAGCGGAGTAAAGGCCAGTATACTGGCCACGCTGACGTCAAAAATACTGGGGACTATGCTGAAGGAAGGGGCCTCTATGGAATCCTGTGTGGAGACCATAGCCAGAACCCTTCCGGTATGCAAAGTACGCAAAGTGGCCTATGCCGCCTTTTCCATCCTGCAGATTTTCCGCAGCGGACAGGCGTACCTGGCGGAATTCGACAATCCTTCCTGCGTTTTTATCCGGGACGGGAAGATTGTGAATTATCCTTATGAGGTGCAGGATATAGCAGGAAAAAAGATCCATGAATACCGGTTTCAGGTAAAGAAAAATGACTGTTTTGTTCTGATGAGCGACGGCGTCATCTATGCCGGCGCCGGCTCCATTCTGAATATGCAGGGCTGGACCTGGGAGGCCATGGCGGAATATACGCTGAAATGTACAAAGAAAACATTATCCGCGTCCCGTCTGGCTGCCCTTTTAAGTCAGGCCTGTGATGAGCTTTATGAAGAAAAGCCCGGTGATGACACAACCGTTGCCGTCGCCAGAGTAATTGAGCGCAGAATTGTAAATATTTTCACCGGCCCTCCGGAGAAAAGGGAAGATGATGACAGGCTTATGCATGAATTTATGCACGCGGAAGGGAAAAAAGTTGTCTCCGGCGGCACAAGTTCCAGGATAGCGGCCCGGTTTCTTGGCAAAGAAATCCGCACCCGGGCAGACAGCGCGGATCCGGATGTGCCTCCTATGGCAGAGATTGAAGGCCTGGATCTTGTAACTGAAGGAGTACTCACGCTAGGGAAATGTCTGAAGATTCTGAAGAAGTATGTAAAGGGTGAGTTTGATCCGGAGTTTTTTGATGAACTGGACGCTGATAATGGTGCTTCCCGGCTTGCGAAGCTGCTGATCGAAGAGTGCACGGAGCTGAATCTCTTTGTCGGAACCGCTGTAAATAAGGCGCACAAAAATTCGGATCTGAACTTTGAACTGAGCATGCGGATGAACCTGGCAGAACAACTGATCCGTATAATGGAACAAATGGGAAAATGTGTCACAGTAAAATATTACTGAGGACAAAGAACGGCGGAAGAAAACGGCAGGAATTCTGGAAAGAAATTCCTGCCGTTTTTTGTCCTGTATAAGATCAGGAAAGATCCGGAACTCTTATTTAAAGCAGATCTTCAAAGGTATCATAGAAGGTGGGGTAGGACACATCGACACATTTGCTGTCCAGTATGCGGGTCCGTCCTTCCGCGGCCAGGGCCGCAATGCTGAATGCCATAGCAATCCGGTGATCCAGCAGAGTGTGGATGGAAGCGCCTTTGAGTTTCCCGCCTTTGATGATCATGCCATCGTCTGTCGGGGTAACGTCACATCCCATTGCTTTCAGGTTATCAGTAACTGTCTCGATACGGTCGGTTTCCTTCACCTTCAGTTCCGCTGCGTCCCGGATAACGGTGGTTCCTTCTGCCACAGCGGCCATAACCGCAATAATGGGGATTTCATCAATCAGCGCAGGGATAATATCCCCTTCAATAACTGTACCGTGGAGCTGGCTGGTCCGGACAGTAATGTCCGCGATTTTTTCCCCGCCCTCGGTCCGCTCATTGTCAAGCTCGATCCGGGCGCCCATATCTTCACAGACTTTCAGCATTCCGGCACGGGTAGGATTAACGCCTACATTTGTGATCCGGATCTCGGAGTCCGGAACAATCAGCCCTGCCGCAATAAAATATGCAGCAGAAGAGATGTCTCCAGGCACTGTGATTTTCTGACCGTAAAGCTCCTGACAGGGCCGGATAATTGCCGTTGTTCTGGAACAGTCCAGATCGTGGACAGAGCGGATGTCTGCACCGAATTCCCGGAGCATCAGTTCTGTGTGGTTCCGGGAAAGCCCGGGTTCTGTTACAGAGGTTTCCCCCTCCGCGTAAAGCCCTGCAAGAAGAATACAGGATTTCACCTGCGCGCTTGCTACCGGCGAATCATAGTGTATACCGTGGAGACGGGAGGGAGCAATATAAAGCGGCGCGCATCCGTTGCGGAGGATGCTGGAGATATTTGCCCCCATCTGTGTGAGCGGATCAATAATCCGTTTCATGGGGCGGGAGTTTAACGACTCATCTCCGGAAAGTTTTGACTCAAAGGGCTGTCCGGCAAGAATACCTGAAAGCAGACGGGTTGTAGTGCCGCTGTTTCCTACATCCAGGATATGGGAAGGGGCAGAAAGTCCGTGAAGCCCTTTTCCGTGAACAGTGACTGTGGAGTCTTTTTGCTCGATTTCAATGCCCAGTGTGCGAAAACACTGTATTGTAGCCAGGCAGTCCGCGCCTGGAAGAAAATTGTGGATTTCTGTAGTTCCATCGGCGATGGAGCCAAACATGACGCATCTGTGGGAGATGGATTTGTCCCCCGGGACAGATACGGTTCCTCTTAGTCCTGTAATGCCGCATAATTCCATAGTAATCTGATTCCTTTCTTCTTTCTGTTTTTCTCACAGCACACAGGCTGCTTATACTTCGTATACAATATACCGGTATTTCTGGAGCAGCGCGGCTGCCTTTGTGCATGCCGCTTCCTGATAGAATTCAATGCGCAGCACACCTTCTTCAAATTCCCGGTTGTGTATGATTCCGATATTCTTGATATTGATATTGTTGCTGGCAAGAATTGTGGCGATGGTTGCAATCCCTCCGGCTTCGTCAATAATATCGCAGTAAAGGGCAAACTGTTTTTTGATAGGTCCGGCAGAATTGTTGGGCATGGAGTCCCTGTAATCCCGGGAGGATTCAAAAAGAGCGTACAGCTCATCCTCATTGCCTGTATCAACCAGCGTCTTTGCATTTTCCAGCGTTTCAATGTAGTGTCCCAGTATGCGGGAAATGTTTTCCCGGTTTTTCAGGCAGATCTGCTGCCACATGACCGGAGAAGAGGAGGCAATCCGGGTGATATCCTTGAATCCTCCGGCTGCAAGCGCCTTCATCAGTTCGTCTTTTGTATCGGTGTCATGAACAAAGTTTACCAGCGTGGCCGCAATGATATGCGGCAGATGGCTGATTGTTCCGGTGATGAAGTCGTGTTCCCGGTAGTCCAGAACAATGGGAAGGGCCTTCAGGGATCCGATAAAATTTTTATATGCCTCCACTTTTTCTTTCCCGACTTTTGCCGAAGGGGTGAGGATGTAGTAGGCATTTTCGATCAGATGTGCCTTCGCGTTGATGAATCCGCTTTTTTCAGAACCGGCCATGGGATGTCCGCCGATAAAATTCTTTTCCATTCCCAGCGCGATGACTTCTTCGTGGATGGATGTCTTGACGCTTCCCACATCCGTCAGGATACAGTCTTCTCCTGCCAGATCCTTCAGCTGTGACAGATAAGCTGCATTATAGGCGACAGGTGTGCACAGAAAGATATAGCTGCAGCCTCTGAAGTTATCATCTATAGAAGAGCAGGCGGTGTGAATTGTCCCTTCCTGCACGGCAAGAGCGAGGGTCTCGCGGTTCTTGTCAAAGGCTGCGATCTCCCAGTCCGGGTAGTACCGGCGGACCGCTTTGGCGATAGAACCGCCGATCAGGCCGAGCCCTACAAATCCGATTTTTTTATGTTCCATGGTATCTTTAAAATCCTTTCAATATAAATATAACAGTTCTGCAGCGCAAAAATACTGCAGACTGATTTTGGCATAACTAAAAATATTTTAACACTTTGCCTTATAAAAGTAAATAAATGCATTAGTTATGTGAAAAATTCATAAAAGAGTTGTATTTATCGCGAATTTTTAGTACAATGTACCCATGATGTGCATGCTCGAAGAGGATCCGGGTGTGCAGAATAACTACATACAAGGAGGCAGCAGCATGAAGGTTTACAGAACAGACGAAATCAGAAACGTGGTATTGCTTGGACACGGCGGAAGCGGCAAGACAAGTCTTGTGGAGGCAATGCTGTACGTATCAGGTGCCACAAACCGTATGGGAAAAGTTACGGATTCCAGTACGGTCAGTGATTTTGATAAAGAGGAGCAGAAGCGTGGATTTTCGATCAGCACAAGTCTGATTCCGATAGAGTGGGAAAAAGCAAAAATCAATATTCTTGATACGCCGGGATATTTCGACTTTGTCGGCGAAGTAGAGGAAGCAGTCAGTGCGGCGGATGCAGCGGTTATTGTTGTATCCGGAAAAGCAGGCGTTCAGGTGGGAACAGAGAAGGCCTGGGAGCTTTGCGATAAATACAATCTTCCGAGAATGATCTATGTGACGGAGATGGATGTGGACGATGCCAGCTTCCGCCAGGTAGTGGAAGATCTGACGGCAAGATACGGCAAGAAGATTGCGCCTCATTTCCAGCCGATCCGCGAGAATGAGAAACTGGTAGGCTATATCAACGTAATTAAAAACGCGGGGCGCAGATATACGGGAATCGGCCAGAGAGAAGAGTGCGAGATCCCGGATTACTGTAAACCCAATCTGGAGATCCTGAGAGATTCTCTTATGGAGGCGGTTGCCGAGACAAGTGAAGAATTCATGGAAAGATATTTCAACGGCGAAGAATTCTCTGTGGAGGAGATCCGTTCCGCCATGCGTACGGAAGTTATGGACGGAGATATCGTGCCGGTTGCCATGGGATCCAATATTCAGGCCCAGGGCGTTGCCAACCTTCTGTCTGACATTGTAAGATTCTTCCCCAGCCCGGATAAGAGAACCTGCGCAGGCATCAACCGTACGACAAATGATATCTTCGAGGCAAACTATGATTTCGCGAAAGCGAAGACAGCATATGTATTCAAGACAATGGTAGATCCCTTTATCGGAAAGTATTCCTTCGTAAAGGTATGCTCGGGAGTGCTCAAAGGGGATGATATTCTTTATAACGCCGATACGGATGCTGAGGAGAAGCCGGGAAAACTTTATACCATGTGCGGCAATAAGCCGTCGGAAGTACCGGAGCTGTTTGCCGGCGATATCGGAGCGATCGCAAAACTTACTAATACACGTACCGGCGATACGCTTTCTACAAAAGCGACTCAGGTAACATATGCCAGAACAGACTATTCCGTTCCATATACATACATGAGATACAAGGTAAAGAACAAAGGGGATGAGGATAAAGTATCCCAGGCCCTGGCAAGGATGACCGCAGAGGACGTTACACTGAAGGCTGTCAATGACAGTGAGAACAGACAGACGCTGCTCTATGGTATGGGCGATCAGCATCTGGAGATCGTGGCAAGCAAACTGGCAGCCAGATATAAAGTTGAGATTACTCTTGAGACGCCGAAGGTCGCATTCCGCGAGACAATCCGCAAAAATTCAGATGTGGATACCAAGTACAAGAAACAGTCCGGCGGACATGGACAGTACGGTCATGTTAAGATGAAATTTGAACCTTCCGGAGATCTTGAGACGCCGTATGTATTCGAAGAGTGCGTGGTAGGCGGCGCGGTTCCGAAGAACTACTTCCCGGCAGTCGAAAAAGGACTCCAGGAGTCTGTACTGAAGGGACCTCTTGCGGGATATCCGGTAGTAGGTGTGAAAGCTACCTTATACGACGGATCCTATCACCCGGTTGATTCATCTGAGATGGCATTCAAGACAGCTACAATCCAGGCGTTTAAGAAAGGATTTATGGAGGCGTCGCCGGTTCTTCTTGAGCCCATCGCATCTGTGAAGGTGACAGTTCCGGACGATTATACCGGAGATGTTATGGGCGATCTGAATAAGAGACGCGGTCGTGTCCTTGGCATGACGCCGGTTGCCGGAGGCAAACAGGTGATTGAGGCGGATATTCCTATGACAGGTCTGTTCGGCTACTGCACTGTACTTCGTTCCATGACAGGCGGACGGGGAATCTATGAGTTTAAATTCTCAAGGTATGAGCAGGCTCCTTCCGATGTGCAGGAAAAGGAGATTGCGGCAAGAGCGGCAGAAGAATAAAGATAAACTGTCCCGGGGCATGCAGTGAAAAGCTGTATGCCCCTTCTTTTCAATTCTTCATTTGTTAAGAAAATATGGTTTATATTGTACTTTGATATCAATGGTGCTATAATTGCTCTGCTATAAATGAACAAATAAAATACCGAGGGAAAAGAAATGAAAATAGTTATTATTGGTGACGGAAAAGTGGGGTATAAGCTGGCAAAACAGCTGTCCGTTGAAAACTATGATGTGGTATTGATTGACAGCAATGAAAAGAAACTCAGATTTTGCCATTGACCGTCTGGACATCTCCTGCGTAGCCGGAAACGGGGCAGACGCAGAGGTTCAGAAGCAGGCAGATGTGCCTCACGCTGATCTTGTAATCGCATGTACATCAGCAGATGAATGCAATATGCTCAGCTGTCTGATCGCAAGAAGGCTGGGAGCGAGGCATACGATTGCCCGGGTGAGAAATCCTGTTTATTACAGACAGATCGGATTTCTCAAAGAAGATCTTCATCTGAGCATGGCGGTTAATCCGGAGCTGATCGTAGCAAATGAGATCAGCCGGCTGCTGCTGTTTCCGGATGCCAGTAAAATTGAGACATTTGTAAAAGGAAGAGTGGAGCTGATCGAATTTCCGGTGTGCGCTCAGAGCAGGCTGGTGGGCAGGTCTCTTGCGGAAATGTATGACAGATTCCAGGTTCAGGTGCTCGTATGT
>ERZ1643247.3753-NODE-3753-length-10468-cov-12.149813_pt1 | contig 10468 bp, 9 predicted proteins | sample MGYA00579264_ERZ1643247 | MGnify/ENA primary metagenome ERZ1643247 (study PRJEB29033, sample SAMEA4952262) | chicken gut metagenome | biome: Broiler Chicken; feature: Gastrointestinal Tract; material: Caecum | place: Ireland | collected 2018 | study: Broiler... | reverse complement strand
GTATTCCGCTCCCCACGGCTGGGGTTCCTGGCGGTAAACCCCGCCCTGGCCGCCCCTGCCGCCGCCTTTTACCGCCGCAACCGGGACGCCTTCGCCCCCTTCGACCCGGTGTGGGAGGAGGAGTTCTACACCGAGGAGGGGCAGGCCCGGCGGCTGGCGGAGGAGCAGTCCTGGGCGGAGGCGGGCCGCTCCTTCCGCTTCCTGCTGGTGCAGCCCCGCCATCCGGGAAAAATCGTCGGCATGCTGGGTCTCAACGAGATCGTCCGGGGGGCCTTCCAGTCCTGTTTCATCTCCTACAAGATTGACCACACCCTGTGGGGCCGGGGCTGCGGCTCCGAGGCCATCGCCTACGGGGCGGAGTGGGCCTTCCGGGCTCTGGGACTCCACCGGGTGGAGGCCAACATCATGCCCCGCAACACCGCCTCCCGCCGGGCGGCGGCCAAGGCCGGGTTTGTGGAGGAGGGCCTGTCCCGGAAGTACCTCAAAATCAACGGCGTGTGGGAGGATCATATCCACATGGTGCGGCTGAATGGGGAAAACTAGCGGCGCTTTTACAGAATCTTTACACCGTTTTTCGCCTTCCTGTGCTATTCTGAGTCCAGAAACAGCGGGAAAGGGGAAATCCATGTGAAGACCGGAAAACGGCGCTGGCTCCTGCTCCTCCCCCTGGCGGCCCTGCTGGCGGGGTTTTTGGCCTGGATGTACCACCCCCGCAGCCTGACTGCCACCCTCCGCGCCCTGGGCGGGGATATCCAGGTCATCATTTCCACCTATGAGATCCGGGTGGAGGATCATGTGGCCTACCCGGACGGGAAGGGCTATCCGTTCATCGTCGAAGCCGGTACGGAGGAGTACGACGCCCTGCTGGCACTGCTGGAACAGTACTCCTGGCACGAGCAGATCAACACCTTGGGCGGGGACGGGACGATCAACGGCACGGGCCGGGGCGATCCGAAGGTGAATCTGGGCGCCAGCGTTTATTCCTTGGCGCCGAAGTCCGCACCGTCACAGGGCGTCCTCCTCATCTGCAATTACAAGGGGGCGCCCAATGCCAGGGTGGACGGAAACGTCTGCCAGCTCGGCTTGGGAGACGACAACGGGGAACTGCTGCTGGCGCTGGCGGAGCTGTTCGGGGTCACGAACCCGCAAGCCAGCCCTTGAATTCCTCCAGCAGCTCGATGGCCCGGAATTTCACCACATAGCCCTCGTCCTCGCCGGTGATCAGGGATACCTGTCCCTCCGTGAGTCCTGCATCGGCGGCGGTCTCCTCCACCGTCTCGGTGACTGATCCCAGGCACAGGGGCGGGAACACCACGCACCACCAGTTCTGCCCCGCCCCCTCGCCGATCTCGATGCGCAGGGCGGTATACTGCCCCGCCGGGAGGGCGAAGTCGGTGTAGGTCTTGGTGGGGAACCAGTAGTTGTGCACCAGGGAGGCGGTCACCGGGTAGTCGCAGCCCGCAGCCCCCACCGCCTCCGCCCCGGCGGCGGCCAGGTCGTACAGGTGGGCGCGGAGGAGCTCCTCCGTCTCCTCCCGGGTGATGCCCGGGGTGAGGTAGGTCTCCGCCTCCGCCAGCACCCGGTCCCGCACCCGGAGCTTGAGGGCCTGATCCTCCGCCGAGTCGGAGTTGGCCAGCACGTGGAGGCGGATCACCCGGTCGGCCAGGGCGGCCTGGGCCCCGTCCAGCCGGGCCCCCAGCAGGGCGGCCAGAGCCACGCCGATGAGCAGCGCCAGTTCCCACCGGCGCAGGGCCTTGGAATGGGTTGTTTTCACAAAAAATCACCGTCCGCTATGTAGCTTGTGCCTACATTGTGGACGGTGATGTTCTGTTTTATACCAGTTTTTCCACCGGACGAGCCAGAAAGCAGGTGGGGCACAGCAGGGCCAGGGCGTCCCGCGCCCGGGCGGCGGCCTCCCCGTCGCTGAACAGGCCGAACAGGGCGGAGCCGGTGCCGCTCATGCAGGCCCCCAGGGCCCCCTGCTGGATCAGCTCGGTCTTGAGCCGCTGGATCTCGGCCGCCCGCCGGGGGGGCAGGGCGTCCTCAAACACGTTGTACATACGCCGGGCCACCCCCGCCAGATCCCCCGCCGCCAGGGCGGAGAGCAGCCCCGCCGTGTCCGGCCGGCGGCGGATGCGGACGCCGTCCAGCCGGGCAAAGAGCTCCGGCGTGGGCACCGAAAAGGCGGGCTTGCAGAGCACCACGTGGCAGGAGGGCAGGGGGGGCAGGTCGGTGAGCACCTCGCCCCGGCCCTCAGCCAGGGCGGTGCCCCCCCGGACGCAGTAGGGCACGTCGGAGCCCACCTTTGCCCCGATCTCCTCCAGCCGCTCCGGCGGCAGATGGAGCCCGGCCAGCTGGTTCAGCCCCCGGAGGACGGCGGCGGCGTCGGCGCTGCCCCCGGCCAGCCCGGCGCAGACGGGGATGGACTTGTCCAGGGTGATGGACAGCCCGCCCCAGTCCGCGCCGGTGTCCTCCGCCAGGCGGAGGGCCGCGGCGGCGGCCAGGTTGCGCCCGTCGGCGGGGAGGAAGCCCAGATTGCTGTGCATGGACAGGGGCTTGCCTGTACCGGTCTCCAGCCGGAGCCGGTCGCACAGATCCACGGTCTGCATCACCATGCGCATCTCGTGGTACCCGTCAGGCCGCTTCTCCAGCACGTCCAGGGAGAGATTCAGTTTGGCGTAGGCCAGCACATCCAGCGCGGGCATGGCAGTCGCCTCCTGGTGCAATGATAAGATGATGGCGCGCCGGGTCGTCGCGCCCCACGGATGGAGCCCTTTTCTTGATTACCTGATTTTCCTGGCCTCCAGATAGAACCGCTTGTCGTGGGCCTCCCCCATGGAGAAGGTCTTGCGGGGGAGGACGCCGTCGTGGATCACGGTGGGGAAGAGCTGCTCCTTGCCCATGGCGGGCAGGAGGAAGGCGATGTTGCCCGGGTGGGCGGCCAGCTCCCGGGCCACGTCCGAGCCGTGGATGTAGTCGATGCGCCCGCCGTGGGCCTTCACATAGGCATCCAGCACGGGCTGGAGGGTGCCCACCTCCAGCTGGGCGTCGGGGCGGGGCACGGTGACGGCGCCCTTTTTGTCCTGGGCGTACCAGCGCAGCACATGGCCGTCCCCCTCGCCGGCATAGGCGCCGGGGCAGGCGTTCAGCAGCGCCTCCACCACCGCCTCCGGCTCCACGCCGAACACCACCCGGTGGATGGGCTCGAACTCCAGGGAGGCGTCGTGGAGGTTCACCAGCTCGCACAGGGCGTACCGGGCGGGCAGAGCGTCCCAGTGCTCCGGCGGGGTGAGCTTCTTCTGCCGCTCGTAGCACTCCTTGGCGGTGGCCAGGGAGTGGTTGCCGTCCCCCACGGCGAAGAGGAGCACCGGCTTGTCCACGGTGCCGTACTTGGCGTTGAAGGCGGCGGGGTCGGCCAGGGCCCGCAGAGCGGAGGCTACCAGGGCCATGCTCTCCCCGTCCAGCTTCCAGCCGGCGATGTGGCCGCCCCGCTCCATGAGGTCGAAGTCGTACACCTGCTCCATCCTGTCCTTCCGGGCGGAGAGGGGCTCGATCACCGTCTTCTCCGGATCGTCGGCCAGGAGCATGATGTGGGGCAGCTCCAGAGGGGCGTTCTTGCGCACCGCCACCCGGGGCGGGATGCGGGACATGACCGTGCCCTCGGTGGCCCGCACCAGGGAGGACGCGCCGGGCTCATAGTCGTACTGCTCCAGATCCACCATGCCCACCAGGCCCCGGCGCAGCCGCAGGTTGTCCAGCCGCCGCTCCACATAGATGAGGGAGGCGGGCAGGGTGCGGAACCGGTCTTCCCGCAGATAGCGGGTCATGGTGTTGTTGATCTCCATGATGTCGGTCTCCACGTTGGGGCCGTCCAGGCAGCTCTCAGGCAGGATCAGCCGCAGGGTGGAGGGGGCGGAGCCCACATACTCCTCCACCCGCTGCCAGTACTCCGGCTGGGAGGTGTACTGGTCGCAGGCCACCACCGACCACTTGGCGTATTCGCAGTCCTGGGGCAGCAGGATGTCGGCCGGGCCGAAGGGCAGGCCGTCAAACAGGTTTGTCATCGTTCTCACTCCCCGCTCTCGTTTTGAGAGCTCTCTATTGGGCCATGGCTCCCCGGATGGCCGCCAGCAGATCGTCAAACCGGTCGAAGGCGGGCAGCTCCGGGTGCTCGGCCTTGATGGCGTCGGTGCTGCGGAACAGGAAGCCGGCCTTGCTGGCCTGGATCATGCCCAGGTCGTTGTGGCTGTCCCCGGCGGCGATGGTCTGGAAGCCGGCGGACTGGAGGGCGCGCACCGTGGTCAGCTTGGACTGGGGGCAGCGCATCCGGTAGCCGGTGATGGCTCCGTCGGGCGCCACCTCCAGGGTGTTGCAGAACAGGGTGGGCCAGTTGAGCTTGCGCATCAGGGGCTGGGCGAACTGCTCAAAGGTGTCGCTGAGGATGATGACCTGGGTCTCCTCCCGCAGCTTGTCCAGAAACGCCCGGGCCCCGGGCAGGGGGTCGATTTTGGCGATGGTGGCCTGGATCTCCTTCAGCCCCAGGTGGTGCTCCTTGAGAATGTCCAGGCGGTAGCGCATGAGCTTGTCGTAGTCCGGCTCGTCCCGGGTGGTGCGCTTCAGCTCCGGGATGCCGCTGGCCTCGGCAAAGGCGATCCAGATCTCCGGAACCAGGACGCCCTCCATGTCCAGGCAGGTGATGTACATATCGGTTCCCCCTTTTCTGTTCTGTTGTGTATGTCGGTGCGCCCGGCGGGAATTACCCCTCCCGGGCCTGCTTCTTGCGCAGGTTGGTCAGGAAGTTGTCCATGCGGGTCAGGGCCTCGGCGATGTCCTTCATGCTGGTGGCGTAGCAGCAGCGGACAAAGCCCTCGCCGCCGGCGCCGAAGGCGGAGCCGGAGATGACCGCCACCTTCTCCTCCATCAGGAAGCGCTCGCAGAAGTCGTCGGAGCTCAGGCCGGTGCCCCGGATGTCGGGGAACACGTAGAAGGCGCCCTTGGGCTCAAAGCAGGGCAGGCCGATGCGGCGCAGGCCCTCCACCAGGTAGCGGCGGCGGCCGTCGTACTCGTCCCGCATCTTCTCGATGTCCCCGTCGCCGTTGCGCATGGCCTCGATGGCGGCGTACTGGCTGGTGGTGGGGGCGGACATGATGCCGAACTGGTGGAGCTTGAGCATCTGCTGGATCACCGGCGCGGGCCCGCAGACGTAGCCCATGCGCCAGCCGGTCATGGCGTGGCTCTTGGAGAAGCCGTTTACCACGATGGTGCGGTCGTACATCTCGGGCAGGTTGGCGATGGACACGTGCTTCTGGCCGTAGGTCAGCTCGGCATAGATCTCGTCGGAGAGCACCATGATGTTGGTGTCCTTCAGCACTTCGGCGATGGCCTCCAGATCGGCCCGCTCCATGATGCCGCCGGTGGGGTTGGAGGGGAAGGGGAGCACCAGCACCTTGGTGCGGGGGGTGATGGCGGCGCGCAGCTGCTCGGGGGTGAGGCGGAACTCATTCTCCGCCTTCAGCTCCACGTACACCGGGACGCCGCCGGCCATGGAGGCCAGGGGCCCGTAGCACACGAAGGAGGGCACGGGGACGATCACCTCGTCGCCGGGGTTGAGCAGGCAGCGCAGGGCCAGGTCGATGGCCTCGCTGCCGCCCACGGTGACCACGATCTGGTGGGCGAAGTCGTACTGCAGGCTGAAGCGGCGGTTTAAGTAGGCGGCGATCTCCCGGCGCAGCTCCGCCATGCCGGCGTTGCCGGTGTACTTGGTGAAGCCCTTCTCCAGGGAGTAGATGCCCGCGTCCCGGATGTGCCAGGGGGTGACGAAGTCGGGCTCGCCGATGCCCAGGGAGATGGCGTCCTTCATCTCCTCCAGAATGTCGAAAAAGCGCCGGATGCCCGAGGGCTTGACCTCCTGAATGCGCTTACTGAGGATCTCGTCGTAATTCATGAGAAAATCCACTCCCTCTCCTGCTTTTCCTGCTTTTCAAAGATCAGGTGCTTCTCCTTGTACTTGTGCAGGATGAAATGGGTGGCGGTGCCCGTCACGTCCTCCAGGGTGGACAGGCGCTCCCCCACAAACTGGGCCACCTCTTTCAGCGTGCGCCCGGAGATGATGACGGTGAGATCAAAGGCCCCGCTCATCAGATAGACGCTCTCCACCTCGTCGTACTGGTAGATGCGCTCGGCCACCCGGTCGAAGCCGTCCCCCCGCTGGGGGGTCACCTTGACCTCGATGAGGGCGGTGACCGCCTCCCGCTGGGTGCGATCCCAGTCCACAATGGCCTGGTAGCCCAGGATAATCTTTTCGTCCTCATACCGCTTGATGGCGGCCTTGACTTCCTCCACGGTCATATCGGTCATGGATGCAAGCTGTTCCGGCGTCAGGGTGCAGTCCTGTTCCAGGAGCTGAAGCAGCTTTGCCATAGCAATTCCTCCTATCTGCTGGCCCGCCATGGGGCGGACGGATATATTCTATTATTATAAACGCCCCCGCGAGGGATTACAAGGCCCTGCGGACGCATCCGTACAGTTTTCCTTTTCGCCTGCGGCAAGGCATAAAATTTCTCTGGTTTGACCAAATTCCTGTGGCATTCTGCCGTCCGGCATGGTATGATAAACATGATATGCTGGCCCTGACTGGGGCCGAAGCGGAGGTGTTACCATGGACTATGCCGAGATGGTCAGCCAGATCATGGCCGCCGAGCAGGGGGCGAAGGCCCTGGCCGACGAGGCCAGGGAGAAGCGCCAGCAGATGCAGGCCGGCCTGGAGAAGGAGGTCTCCGCCCTGCGGGAGGACTATATGGATCGAGCCAACCACCGGCTGGAGGAGGTTCGGCAGACTGAGGATGCCGCCGCCCAGGAGGCTCTCACGCGCCTGGACGAGCGCCTGGATCGCACCATGAAGGCGGTGGAGGCGTCCTATGAGAAGAACAAGGAGCGCTGGGTGGACGCCCTGTTCTCCATGATTGTGGGCGTGGAGCCGTCATGACCGCGGAGATGGCTTACGGCGCGCTGTCCGCCAAGGTGCGCGCCCTGTACGGAAAGCGGCTGCGCTCCGACGACTTCGCCCGGCTGGCCGCCCGGCGCAGCGAGGCGGAGATCCTGGACGAGCTGCGCCAGCACCCGGGCTGGAGCCGGGCCCTGGCCCTGGTGCCCCCGGGCGCCTGGGGCTATGTGGGCCGGGTGGAGGTGGAGCGGGCCCTTCAGGAGGAGCTGCGGCTGGAGTATCAGAGCCTGGCCTACTACGTCCCCCGGGAGGACAAGCCCCTGATGCAGTTCCAGCTCCGGGCCGCCGAGCGGTCGGCCATTCTGTCCGCCCTGCGCCGGCTGAAGGCCGGCCTGTCCCCCCGGGAGGCCCCGCCGCCCCCCCGCATCGCCCTCCACAGCAGGCTGGACGAGGCGGCCGCGGCCGCCTGCACCACCTACGACCAGCTGACGGAGGCCGCCAGGGACACCATCTACTATTCCGCCCTGCGGCAGCTGCGGCCGCCCCGGACGGACGAGCTGCCCGACTTCACCCGGGCCGACGCGGTTCTGCGGACGGCCTACTACGCCCATCTGCTGCGCATCGTCCGCTCCCAGTACCAGGGCCGCACCCAGAAGGTGCTGCTGCGGGCCATCGGGGAGCAGATCGACCTGCTGAACATCCTGCACATCCTCCGCCTCAAGACCTACTTCCCACAGACCCCCCGGGAGGAATACGCCGGCGTGCTGTTCCCCTTCCAGTACCGGCTGACGATGGATTTCCTCCGCCGGCTGTGCGAGGCGCCGGGGGCGGAGGGCGCCTATGCGCTGCTGCGGGAGTCCCCCTACGGGGACTGCTTCGACGAGACGGCGGTGGACGCGGTGGAGGAGTACTATCAGCGGGCGGTCTTCCGCTTCAACAAGCGGCAGCTCTCCGCCGTGCCCCCCTCCATCTACACCGCCATCGCCTACCTGGAGCTCAAGGAGCTGGAGCTGGGGGTGCTGGTCAACGTGATCGAGTCGGTGAAGTACGGCGTGCCCTATCACGCGGAATTTGCCAATCTGGTGGGCGGTTAGCGCCTGTATTCCATATAATCTGAAAGGAAGGAGATACCGCGATGTCCGTTGTCCCGATGAAGCTGCTCACCATCGCCGGGCCCCTGGATCGGTTTGACGATGTGGTGCGCACCTGCGTCATCGACCAGGAGTTCCATCCGGAGAATGCGCTCCAGCTCATGCGCGGGGTGGGCGGCCTGCGCCCGCTGGAGCTGGAGAACCCCTACGCCGCCCTGCTCCGCCGCTCCATAGAGGTGGCCGACGAGGCGGGGATTCCCCTGGACTACGCCCCCTTTGATCCCACGGCCTCTCTGGAGGAGATGGCCGGCTACTTTGACAGCCTGGCCGACCAGGCCTCCGCCCTCCACAGGAAGCAGGAGGAGCTGGAGCACCAGCTGGACGAGGCCCGCAGCATGGTGGATCAGCTGCAGAACCTGCGGGGCCTCGACGTGAAGCTGGACGAGCTGTGGGGCCTGGATCACGCCCGGTTCCGCTACGGCTATCTGCCCCGGGAGACCTATGACGGCTTCCGGGACGCCCTGGACGCGGAGGAGGATCTCTTCTTCGTGCCCACCACCGTGGGCCGCCGGCGGGTATACGGGGTGTACTTCACCACCAAGGAGTCCCACCACAAGGTGGACTCCCTCATGAACTCCCTCCACTTCACCCGCATCCACCTGGAGGAGCCCCCCCACGGTACGGTGGACGCGGCCACGGCGGAGCTCAACGCCAGAACCGCGGACATCCGGAAGGCGGTGGAGGCGGTGGGGACAGAGCTGCAGGAGCTGCGCGGCCGGGAGAAGGAGCACATCCTGTCCAGCTATTCCTGCCTGCGCTACCACAGCGCCTGCTGTGAGCTGCGCCAGTACGCCTGCCGCAGCCGAAACACCTTCTACCTCACCGGCTGGGTGCCGGCGGCTGCGGTGCGGGAGGTGGAGGAAAAGCTGGCCAAGTTTCCCGAACTGTCCTGCGTGGCCGACGCCGCCGACGACGTGGAGCACGCCAAGCCCCCCACCAAGCTGAAAAACTCCTTCCTGGGCCGGGTGTTCCAGCCCTTCCTGGAGATGTACGGCCTGCCCGCCTATAACGAGAAGGATCCCTCCCTGTTCATGGCGCTCACCTACTGCCTCTTCTTCGGCATCATGTTCGGCGATCTGGGGCAGGGCCTGTGCCTGGCCCTCATCGGCTTTGTGCTGGCCAAGTGGAAGCACATGTGGCTGGGCGGCATCATCACCTGCTGCGGCCTGTCCGGCGCCCTGTTCGGCTGCGTCTATGGCTCGGTGTTCGGCTTTGAGGAGCTCATCCCCGGCTTCAAGATCATGGAGGAGACCACCTTCGCCGGCATGGGCACCGTCAGCAACGTGCTGCTCCTGCTGGTCATGTCCATCTGCCTGGGCGTGTTCATGCTGCTGTTGGTGATGGTGGTCAACATCCTCAACGGCGTGCGCCAGCGGAATTTTGAGAAGATCCTCTTCGGCCCCAACGGCGCGGCGGGCATCCTCTTCTACGGCGGGCTGATCCTGGCCGCCGTGGCCACCGCGGCCTTCGGCGTCAACCTGTTTGTCCCGGCCTACGTGCTGCCGGTGCTGATCCTGCCGCTGGTGCTCATGCTCCTGCGGGAGCCCCTGTCCCGCCTGCTCTCCGGCGATCCGGACTGGAAGCACTTCTCGGTGGGGGAGGTGCTGGGCACCGGGTTCTTCGAGCTGTTCGAGACCCTGCTGAGCTACCTGACCAACACCCTGTCCTTTATGCGTGTGGGCGCCTACGCCATCACCCACGTGGGCCTGATGCTGGTGGTTCACATGCTGGCCGACCTGGCCGGCGGCGTGGGGGGGCCGGTGGGCATCCTCATCCTGGTGCTGGGCAACATCTTCGTCATGGGCTTTGAGGGCCTGCTGGTGGGCATTCAGGTGCTCCGTCTGGAGTTCTACGAGCTCTTCGGCCGCTTCTACGACGACGGCGGCGTCCCCTTTGTCCCGAAAAAAATCGATTACGCCGCCCGCATCAACGGGTGAGCGGAGGAGGTAGTCATCATGCTGAAATTTATCGTCCTGTTCTTTGCCGCCTTTGCGGTGTTCTCCCCCCTGTTCCTCATCGGCATCCGCAAATACACCGGCCAGAAGGCCAGGCGGGCCCTGGGCGCCAACATCGCCTCCTTCTTCGCTTTCCTGGTGCTGGCCAGCGTGGTGGGCATCGGCGGCAGCGCCTCCGCCGCCGGCGCTGAGGCCGCCGCGGCCGCCAGCGGCATGGCCGAGGGCCTGAAGTACGTGGGCGCCGCCCTGGCCGTGGGCCTGTCCGGCATCGGCGGCGGCATCGCCGTGGCCTCCTCCGCCTCCGCCGCCCTGGGCGCCATCTCCGAGAACGACAAGGCCTTCGGCAAGGCCCTGATCTTCGTGGGCCTGGCCGAGGGCGTGGCCCTGTACGGCCTGATCGTGGCGCTGCTGCTCCTGTT
>ERZ1643247.3751-NODE-3751-length-10478-cov-5.181234_pt1 | contig 10478 bp, 8 predicted proteins | sample MGYA00579264_ERZ1643247 | MGnify/ENA primary metagenome ERZ1643247 (study PRJEB29033, sample SAMEA4952262) | chicken gut metagenome | biome: Broiler Chicken; feature: Gastrointestinal Tract; material: Caecum | place: Ireland | collected 2018 | study: Broiler... | reverse complement strand
CTTCCTCTCCGACCGCCGCTCCCGCCGAAAAGAGCTATTACGAAGAATTGCGGGAAGAGATGAACGATACGGATTGGGGAAATGTCGAAGTTTCGCCTTCGGGAGAAAACGGATTTTCGGTGGGGGAGCGGATATTCGGAAAAATTCTCTGTATCTGTTTTATCGTTGTCATCCTGATCATTCAGGGAACGCATTTTTTCGAGTATCTCAACAGAGAAAGGGAATTGACGCTCGAAAACTATCGGGAATACATAGAAATTTCCGTATATGCGTCGGACGGAGCGGCAACGGGAAACAGTACTGTTTTCAACCCCGACGAATATACGGTGAGAATAACGGCGAGAGAGGACATCGGAGAATTTTCCGTCGCGATAGAAGTGACTTTTAGAAATATTCTATATGAAGACATAGTCCGCACGGTAAACATCGGCGGAGAATCCTTATCGGAGGGAAACGCTGCGGAAGAAACGCTTTCGTTCGATACGGTTGTCATGGAAACGGGGTATGAAGTCATATCCGTGGAGGGAAAATTGCCGTGAATAAGGGAAGAAAAGACAGAAATATGATGATCATGCTGTGCATAACGGCCGTTGTCGGTGCGACGAACATTCTCATTAACGGAAACTTTGTATTTTTGCTTCCGTATCTGTTGCTCATGGCGATTTCCATTCCGACGCTGTATTTCAATTATTCTCTCTGTAAGTGGGAAAATAAATGGCATTCCTGCTGGAACGAGCGTACTCCCTGCGACGGAGAACCGAGCTCCTACCGCCTGACGGTGGGAAAAATCGGCGAATGGGCGGCGTTTATAATAGGATTGATATTGGCTTTGATTCCTGCGATATAAAGTTTGAAAAAAGGAGAAAACATGAACGTTTTGGTTATCGGCAACGGCGGCAGAGAGCATGCCGTCATACAGGCGTTGAAAAAATCGCCGAAGGTAGATAAGATTTACGCGATGAAGGGCAATGCGGGAATAGGCGAACTTGCCGAGCTCGTAGACGTGGACTACTGCGACGCGAAGGCGGTGGGTGATTGGCTGGACGCGCATAAAGACGTCGGATATACCGTGGTTACGCCCGACGACCCGTTGGCACTCGGCGTCGTGGACGAGCTGGAACGCCGCGGTCATCGCGCGTTCGGGCCGAACCGCCGCGCGGCGATCATCGAGGCGAGCAAGGCTTTTTCCAAAGAGCTCATGAAAAAATACGGAATTCCGACGGCGAAATACGAAATTTTCGACGAATATGAAAAGGCGCTCGCCTATATCCGAAACGGCGCGTTTCCCGTGGTTCTCAAAGCGGACGGTCTGGCGCTGGGCAAGGGCGTTCTCATCTGCCGCGATTTGAAGGAAGCGGAGGAGGGATTAAAGGAAATCATGCTGGACAAGAAGTTCGGGGCGGCGGGGAATAAAGTCGTCGTCGAAGAATTTCTGGAAGGCCCCGAAGTTTCCGTGCTCGCGTTTACGGACGGAAAGACGATAGTCCCCATGGTGACGAGCTGTGACCATAAACGCGCGCTGGATAACGACGAGGGGCTGAATACGGGCGGCATGGGCACGTTTTCCCCCGCGCCCTTCTATGGGGAGAAGACGGAACGGGAGACCATGGAAAAGATCATGCTTCCCACGATCGCCGCGATGAATGCGGAAGGGCGGACGTTCAAAGGCGTCCTGTATTTCGGGCTCATGAAGACGAAGGACGGAATGAAGGTCATCGAATATAATTCCCGTTTCGGAGACCCCGAGACGCAGGTCGTCCTGCCCATGTTAAAGACGGATCTCATGGAAATTTTCGAGGCGGTGACGGACGGGCGCCTTTCGGAAATCAAAGTGGAATGGGAGAGGGGCGCATGCGTGTGCGTGGTGCTTGCGAGCGGCGGCTATCCTCTGAAATACGAAAAGGGCAAGGAAATCACTATCGGAGCGCTGGACAGCGACGTCATACTTTGTCATGCGGGCACGAAGAGGAAAGACGGCAAGCTGGTGACGGACGGAGGGCGCGTGCTCGGGGTATGCGCGAAGGGCGCGACGATAGAGGAAGCGCGGCAGAAGGCGTATAGAAACGTCGAAAAAATTCACTTCGAAGGCATGCATTACAGGAAGGACATCGGAATCAAATATCGGGACATCCCCGCCGAATAATAAGGAGAGGTATGATTTACAGAATTTTTGTAGAGAAGAAGGACAACGTACAGGCGAAAAAGGAAGCGGCGGACATCAAGACCCTGCTGAATATCGATACGGAGGATTTCCGTTTGATTTTGAGATACGACGTGGAGGGATTGAGCGAGGCGGAGCTCTCCGCGGCGCTCGGCACGGTTTTTTCCGAACCTCCCGTGGATAACGTATATTTGGAAACCATGGAAATTCCCGAAGGCTATAAGGTATTTGCCGTCAGTTTTCTGACGGGTCAGTACGACCAGCGCGCGGACAGCGCGGCGCAGTGCGTGCAGCTCCTCACGAAAAAGTCGCGTCCCCTCGTCAAATGCGCGAAGGTGTACGCGGTGAAAGGCGTCACGGACGAACAGCTTTCCGCCATCAAAAAGCACCTCATCAACCCCGTGGAGAGCGAGGAAGTCGGTTTGGAAAAGCCCGCGACGCTCAGGCGCGAAACGCTGGAAAGCGCGGACGTCAAAGACGTGGAGGGCTTTATCGGCCGGACGGACGAAGAAATTGCCGCCTACCATAAAAAAATCGGCTTTGCGATGAGCACGGAGGATCTCGCTTTCGTGCGCGATTATTTCAAGGACGAGGGCAGGGACCCGACGGAGACGGAGCTCAAAGTCATCGATACGTATTGGTCGGATCACTGCCGCCACACCACGTTTGCGACGGAATTGAAAAACATCAGAATCACTTCCGAAAACCGTTCTGTGGAGAAGGCGTATCATCTCTATCGCGATTTGTACGAGGAAATCAACGGTTCCCGCCCCGATAAATATCCCTGCCTGATGGATCTTGCGACGATTGCGGCAAAGAAGCTGAAAAAGGACGGAAAGCTCGACAACCTCGACGTTTCGGACGAAATCAACGCCTGCTCTATCTGTATCGACGCGGAAATCGACGGAAAAACGGAAAAATATCTCGTCATGTTCAAGAACGAGACGCATAACCACCCCACGGAAATCGAGCCGTTCGGCGGCGCGGCGACCTGTCTGGGCGGCGCCATCCGCGACCCGCTCAGCGGCCGCACGTACGTCTATCAGGCGATGCGCGTGACGGGCGCTTCCGACCCGCGGGAAAAGCTGGAAGACACGCTTGCGGGAAAACTTCCCCAGCGCGCGATCACCCAACGCGCGGCGGCGGGTTTCTCCTCCTACGGCAACCAGATCGGCCTCGCAACGGGAATCGTGGACGAAGTCTATCACGAGGGCTATAAAGCCAAGCGTCTGGAAACGGGCTTTGTCGTCGGCGGCGCGCGTAAGGACATGGTCTACCGCGAAGCGCCGAAGGCGGGGGATATTATCCTCCTTTTGGGCGGCGAGACGGGGCGCGACGGCTGCGGCGGAGCGACGGGCTCTTCCAAGGCGCACGACGCGCACTCGGTGGAGACCTGCGGCGCGGAAGTGCAGAAGGGCAACCCCTTGACCGAGCGCAAATTGCAGCGTCTGTTCCTCAATAAGGAGGCGACGCGGAAAATCAAAAAATGCAACGACTTCGGCGCGGGCGGCGTGTCGGTGGCAATCGGCGAGCTTGCGGACGGACTGACGATAGACCTCGATAAGGTCCCCAAGAAATATGAGGGCTTGTCGGGCACGGAGCTGGCGATTTCCGAATCTCAGGAACGCATGGCGGTGGTGGTGGACGCGAAGGACGCGGATGCGTTCATCGCGCTTGCGGCGGAGGAGAACCTCTCCGCGACGCCCGTGGCGGTCGTCACGGATACGGGCAGAATGAAGATGCTCTTTAAGGGGCGCCCCATCGTGGACATTTCCCGCGAATTTCTCAACACCAACGGTGTGAAACAGACCGCCGACGCGGAGATTTCGGACAAAGTCACGCATTGGTTCGATAAAAAACAGGCGGATTTCAGGGAAAAGACGAAGGAAGTTCTTTCCGACCTCAACGTCTGCGCGAAAAAGGGTCTTTCGGAGACCTTCGATTCCACGATCGGCGCGCGGTCGGTGTATATGCCTTGGGGCGGCAAGAACCAGCTTACGCCCGCAATCGCCATGGCGGCGAAAATCTGCGGCGGCGAAACGGACGTCTGCACGGTCTCCGCTTACGGCTATTCCCCGTATCTCATGGAAACCAGCCCCTTTGTCGGCGCGATTTATTCCATCGTCGCTTCCGTGTCCAAAGTAGTGGCGGCGGGCGCGGATTATCGGGATATCCGCCTGACGTTGCAGGAATTTTTCCGGCGCATGACCCCCGACGCGAAAGTATGGGGCGTCCCGACGGCGGCGCTTCTCGGCGCGGTGTATGCGCAGATAGGTCTGGGCTTGGGCGCCATCGGCGGCAAGGACAGCATGAGCGGCACCTTCGAGCATATCCACGTCCCTCCCACGCTCATTTCCTTTGCGCTCGCGCCCGCGAAAGCGAGCAAGCTCATCGATAACGTATTGAAGGGCGGAGAGAAGCTGTGGCGGCTTCCCGTTCCGAAGGACGGACAGTTCGTCCCCGACTTTGAAAAATTGAAGTCGGTCTATGCGGAGACGTATAAGAATATCGTAAACGGGAATATTACTTTTGCGACGGTCGTCGAGAACGGCGGCGCGGGAGCGGCGGTCATCAAGAGCGCTTTGGGCAACGGCGTGGGCGTAAACTTTGCGCAGGGCGCCTCGGATTTGTATCGGGAATCTTACGGCGATCTGATCGTCGCCGTAAAGGACGAAAAACTTCTTTCAAAGGAAATCGAAAAGGAATATATCGGCGAAGCGACGGGGAACGCGTTCGTTTCGGACGGAGAGAGCGTTTCCCTGCCCGACGCGATAAACGCATACCTGACCCCGCTCGAAAGCGTCTTTGCGACGACGGCGCCCGCGGAGGGAAAAGCGGAAAACTGCGATTTTGCCGCGTCGAAGAAATATGCGAACATTTCGACGAAATGCGCGCGGCCGCGCGTGTTCATTCCCGTGTTCCCCGGCACGAACTGCGAGCTCGACACGGCTCGGAAATTCCGCCTTGCGGGGGCGGAGACGGAGACGGTCGTCGTAAAGAACCGTTCCGCTTCGGACATCGAGGAGAGCGTCAAGGCGATCGCGGGCGCGATTGCCCGCGCGAACATCATTGCGTTCCCCGGCGGTTTTTCGGGCGGCGACGAACCGGACGGCAGCGGAAAATTCATTGCCACGACGTTCAGAAATCCGTATATCGCGGAGGAGATTGAAAAGCTCCTTCAAACCCGCGACGGATTGATTTTGGGAATCTGCAACGGTTTTCAGGCGCTCATCAAGCTGGGGCTCGTGCCTTACGGGAAAGTGCTTCCCATGACGGAAAAATCCCCGACGCTGACGTTCAATAACATTTCCCGCCATGTCTCCACGGTAGTGGATATCCGCGTGGCTTCGGATTTGTCCCCTTGGCTTTCCGCCTGTAAGGTGGGCGAAGTGTATAAAGTCCCCGTCTCTCACGGGGAAGGAAAAATCGTCGCGCCTTCGGAAGCGCTCGAAGAAATGCGGAAAAACGGCCAGATCGCCACGCAGTACGCGGATTTGAGCGGAAGACCTACCATGCAGTCGCCCTATAATCCCAACGGCTCGATGTGGGCGATCGAAGGAATCACCTCTCCCGACGGCAGGGTGTTCGGAAAAATGGGGCATTCGGAACGCACGGGCGAAAACCTGTATAAGAATATCGAAGGGAACTTCGACATGAAGATTTTCGAAAGCGGCGTGAAGTATTTCAGATAATCGGTTGAAAAAATAAGAACCTGAAAAAGAACCAAATCAGAGAAAGATAAGAACCGAAACGATAGTAGGATAAGTTCCCGCTGTTTTTCGTGGCGGAGACACGTAAGAAACGGTCTCTGCCGCGGGCGGCGGGTACATACGAGAGAACCGAAAAAAGTAAAAATGTTTCTCAGGAAAGAGAAACGCACAGGAAATAAAAATGACAGATTTGCATACACATATATTGCCCGGTATCGACGACGGAGCAATAGACGAAGGGGTATCGTCGGAACAAATGAAGAGCCTTCTGGAACAGGGCGTGGATAAAGTGGTGTTCACGTCCCACTATTACGGACGGAAGCGCAGTCCGAAACAATTTTTGGAGGCTCGTGCAGACGCATTGTGTCGGATCAAGGATCTGATTCCCGAGGGAATGGAGACGTATTTGGGCGCGGAAGTGCATTTTGCGGCGGAGATGGCGGCCTCGGACGAATCCATCTGTTCGATGGCGATCGGGGACACGCGGTATATTTTGGCGGAACTTCCCTTTACTACCGCATGGAATAAAGGGCTTTGGCGGCGTTTGGAGGACTTTATTTCCTCAACGGATTATATTCCCGTCATCGCGCACGTAGAGCGATACGACGAAGCGCGGAAAAAGCCCTCTCTGTTGTCCGAGCTCGTGGACATGGGGTGCCTGTTGCAGGTAAATACACAGGCATTTCTCAAAAAAGAGGACAGCGCGATGGCGTTTGCGCTGCTCGAACACGGGCTTGTCCATTGCCTCGGAACGGACACGCATAACATGCGGGAGAGGGCGCCCAAGTATGCGGCGGCGAAGGAAGCGATAGAGGAAGCGGGGCTTTACGACCGCTTCGAGAGAATACAGGAAAATATGCTTTTGCTTCTCGAAGATAAGCCGATAAAGACAGAGAAGTCAAAACCCGTCAAGAAATTTTTTAAGCTGTATTATTGAGAGCTTCGGGTCTTGCCGTTGAAAAAAGTCGGCGAAGGAGTGAAGATGAAATCGGAAAAAAAGAAATGGATTCTCCGTATATTGCTCACTCTTTCGACGGTCGCCTTTATCGGCTGGATATTTTCCAACTCTCTGAAAACGGCGGCGGAATCGACCGTGCAGAGCTCTTTTGTCAAAGAGCTCGTGGAGAATTTTTTCAATGCTTTGGTGCCGGGGCGGGATATAGAGATCAGCGAACACGTCATTCGTAAGCTGGCGCATTTCTGCGAATATGCGCTGATGGGTTTTCTGTTGTTTTTTACATATCTTTCCTATACCCGAAGAAAACTGTGGTTTTTTATTCCGTCGCTTGTCGGGATCGTCATTCCCTTTTGCGACGAAGGATTGCAATTTTTTTCGGACGGTCGGGCGCCGTCGTTCGGCGATGTGGGAATCGATATCTCGGGAGCGGCGTTCGGTTTTCTGTGCGCATGGGCGGTATATTTCGTCGTTTTGAGTATTCTCCGCGCCGGGCGCAGAAAACATTCAAAGGATAAGGACTCTTTCTGAGGCTTTTTCGGATACATAAAAAGGCCGCGATAAACGCATACTGAACGATATGAAAAAACGAATTATCTTAAAGAGTGCGGCATTCGCCTCTGCGGCGGTGCTTTCGCCGTTTTTGTTCAACGTTTCGGCGCTGGGCGGGCTCAAAGACGTGGCGCAGCCCTATTTGGGAACTTATGAATGCGAACAGATTTTTTTCGGCGGCGAGGAACGGACGGACGATTTCGACTATCTCAGAATAGAGCTCCGACCCAAGGGCAAGCTGAAACTGTTCTGTAAAGAAAAGGACGGGCATAAATGGGAGAAGGAAGCGAAATACAGCTATGACGCCGAGACGAACAAGCTGACGATTTTTGCCGACCTCGGCGGAATGGAAAAGAAGAAGGAATTCTCTGTGGAAAAGGGCAGAATAGACGTATCGGTGCGCTACGGCGGAAAAATGCTCGTCATGAAATTTGTAAGAAAATAGAAGGAAAGAGGACGGAGAAATCCGTCTTTTTTTTGGAAATAAACGCAAACAAACGTTCGATAAATGCTTGCCGTTTTGCGGGGAATATGGTATAATGGTCTTATTATGGAAAGGGAATTGACGGCCGATCAGGAGAACGCGAAAAAATTAATAACGGAGTGGTTTTTGAATACGGACAACCGAGTTTTCGTATTGGCGGGATATGCAGGGACGGGGAAGACGTTTCTCATCAATCATGTGGTGCAGGACGTTTTGCATTTGAAAGCGGGGAGCGAAGCGGTCTTTGTCACGCCGACGGGGAAAGCGGCGACGGTGCTCATAAAAAACGGAACGGTGGCGGGGACGGTGCATAGTCTGATTTATACGCGGGACGAAGACGATTTCGACGTAGACGAAAACGGAGAAGTGGTGGAAAGGGAGACGCTGTCGTTTACGAAAAAGGAAAAGATAGACGAGAAAATCCGCCTGATCATCGTGGACGAAGCGTCCATGATCGGAGAGGACGTCTTGCGGGATTTGTTGAGCTTTGACGTCAAATGCCTGTTTTCGGGGGACAATGCGCAGCTTCCGCCCGTCAACGGCACCTGCGGGTTGTTGGAACATCCGGACTATATGTTGACGGAGATCGTGCGTCAGGCGTCGGACAATCCGATCATACAGGTGGCGACGCTGGCGCGGGAGGGGAAGTCTATTCCCTACGGAAATTACGGCGATAAAGTGTGCGTCGTGGGTAAGAATTTTTTATCTCCCGCGGAGCGGAAGCGGATTTTTCTGAAAGCGGATCAAATCATCTGCGGCAGGAACAAAACGCGCGCAGCCCTGAATCGGGAAATCCGCGGATATAAGGGAATCGACGAGAGCGCGCTTTTGCCCGTAGAGGGGGAAAAGCTCATCTGTACGCTCAACGATTGGGAGAAGCCGTTGGATAAGGACGGGAATTTCCATCTCGTCAACGGAATTATCGGTACGGGCAGCAATATACGGGAGAGCATGGATTTTTTGGCTTCCATGGATTTCAAGGCGGACTTTGCGGACGAGAGCGTGTGGGTGCCTTTCGACACGGCCGTTTTCACGGAGGGGCGATACGCGCACGCCTACGGGGACAGGGCGGTGAAGCTCATCGACGGGACGGTGGTGCACGAGAGCAATTTCGCGCTGTTGCATCAACTGAAATCGGTGTCGGAGGAACCCATTTGTCGGTTTGAATTTGCCTATGCCGTCACCTGCCATAAAGCGCAGGGCTCGGAATTTGACTTCGTAGTGGTGTTCGACGAATCTTGGGCGTTCGGCGGGGAGCGCAACCGCTGGCTGTATACGGCGATCACGCGGGCGCGGGAGAAGTTGTTGATTATCAGATAAAACAGAAAATTTGGGAGGGACGGAGATGACGGAAAAAGAGAAATTGGCTTTGGGCGTATTGTACGACCCGTATCATTGCGAAGAGTTTTTCAAGGAGCGGGAAATTTGTAAAACGCTCTGTCAGAAATATAATCAGCTTCCGTACGGCGATTATGAAGGCCGAAAGGAAATTCTTCGCAGGATCATCGGAAAGTTTGCGGGGGATTTTATCATAGAGCCGCCCTTTATCTGCGATTACGGTTATAATATTTCTGTGGGTAAGAATTTTTATGCCAATCATAATCTCGTGATTCTCGACGCCACGAAAGTGGAAATCGGAGACAACGTATTCATTGCCCCCGATTGCGGAATTTATGCGGCGGGACACCCTTTGGACGTCGAAGACAGGAACGCGGGGCTGGAATACGCCTTTCCCGTAAAAATCGGCAATAACGTCTGGATCGGCGGCCACGTCTGCATTATGCCCGGCGTCACGATCGGGGATAATACGGTAATCGCGGGCGGAAGCGTGGTCGTGAAGGATATTCCTTCGGGCGTCCTCGCCGGCGGAAATCCCTGCCGCGTCATTCGCAAAATTACGGCCGAGGATAAAAATAAATACCGCCGCCTCTGATACGCGCTTGACGGCCGCGCCGCGGGTTTGCTATAATGTAGGGAAAGATAACAAAATACCCGTTTGCGGCGCCGAAAGCTCTTTTTTCTCGCTCTTTCCCCGCGGACGAAATCGAGGGAGGCGCGGTATGAATTTGTTTTCCCGCACGGAATTGCTGATCGGGAAATCGGGAATGGAAAAATTGAAACGCGCGCGCGTCGCCGTGTTCGGAATCGGCGGCGTGGGCGGCTATGCAGTGGAGGCATTGGTCAGGAGCGGCATAGGCCGCTTAGAGCTCGTCGATAACGACAAGATTTCCCCGACCAACGTCAATCGTCAGATCATCGCCCTTTCGGATACGTTGGGGCGGTATAAGACGGAAGCCGCCGCCGAAAGAGCCCGCGCCATCAATCCCGAATGCGAAGTGACCTGTCGGAACTGTTTTTTTACGTCGGAGACGGCGGGAACGTTCGATTTTTCCGATTACGATTATGTCATCGACGCCATCGACACGCTCGCAGGGAAAATTGCGATCGTAAAGGCCTGTCGGGAGGCGGGAACGCCCGTCGTGAGCTGTATGGGCGCGGGGAATAAGCTGGATCCGACGGCGTTCGAAGTGACGGACATCTATAAGACGAGCGTTTGTCCCCTCGCGCGCGCCATGCGCAAGCTGTGCCGCGAAAACGGAATCGAAAAGCTCAAAG
>ERZ1643247.3749-NODE-3749-length-10479-cov-29.291155_pt1 | contig 10479 bp, 14 predicted proteins | sample MGYA00579264_ERZ1643247 | MGnify/ENA primary metagenome ERZ1643247 (study PRJEB29033, sample SAMEA4952262) | chicken gut metagenome | biome: Broiler Chicken; feature: Gastrointestinal Tract; material: Caecum | place: Ireland | collected 2018 | study: Broiler... | reverse complement strand
ATCCATCTGCTCTCCGTATTTCTCAAGAAACGCCCTCACCCACTCCGGATCTGTCTTGGAGTAATCCCGAAGGCTCCATCCGATCGCCTTATTGATAAAAAATTCATCACTGCCGAGATTATTGACGATTATCTTCTCAAGAAGAGCTATGTTTGTCTTTTCTTTCCGCAGGAGCTGATGATCGATAGCAATACGTCTTACCCAGAAGTCCTCGTCTGTTGACCATTCCAGCATCAGTTCATCTACACGGGTATCCTTCAGCCCGATGTCCCCGATCACCCTGTCCAGGAAATCAATTGTATCCCACCACTGCTTCTCTTTGACATATTTTCTTATCTTAGGTATGTCGTCATAAGTGAGAAAATCATTCAGAGCAGTCAGATAGTCTGCCGCTAAATACTGAAATTCTCTGTGTTCATCCGCATAACACTGGTCAAGGAATCCCCAGTCCACAGTCTTTGTTTTCTTTTCTTCCTTCAGGATATCCCGGTAAAGTTTCTTTCGCTTGGGAGTCGGTATCCCATAAAACGAAAAAAGATTTCTCATATATTTTGCCATCCTCACGGCATTTTCCTGATCCGCACTTTCTTCAAATCTATTTCTGATCTCTGCATATTTATCCATGAAATTCACCTCTATTGCGTGGAGAAATTTCGAAATACTTTTGACATTTTATAAATGTACACAATCTTCACTATGCTTACGACCAACGTTCCGATAGTGGAGGCCAGAACTACGATCATTCCAATCAACGGTATTATCACGGCAAGCACTGTTCCTCCAATCATTCCTAAAAATGTACCAATATACCATTTCCAAAGTTTAAACCATTTATCCGAAAGAGCCCGATCTACATCGCGCAGGACATCTGTATGTCCCATAAACTCGTAGTATTCTCCGATCATATTGACCACAATAGATACAATAACGACCGGAATTGCAATGAAAAACTCCATATTATCCGATATCGGCATCACTGCAATAGAGATTGCCGCAGTGAAGAAACAGCAGATTGCAGATTTCCGGTAATGTATACTCTCCGATGCGATCTTCAGCAGGATAACACCATACGCGGCAGTTGATGCTATATTCACGATCCGACCTGAAAATGCCAGAAGCGGTACCGCATTTGTCACATTTTCACTGGTAAGCATATTTGCGACAGTTGACACAATAATAAGCCAGAATAGTATATTCGTCCACTTTGCAAGCAGCAGTACATTTACCGTTGGTTTTCCCTCTGTCTGCATCTGGTTTACGTTTAATTCATCCATATTATTGTCCTCTTCTTTTTCTTATATTTTTTTCATGTTTTCCATGAATTCTTCTACATTAGGCAATCTTTTCACGCGTCTGAGTTTAATCCCTGATTCCTTACATACCTGTTCCAGAATCGCCTCAATCAACACATTTCTCACCCGGATTTCTTTTGGCACGCCATGCTGTGATATAAATGAGAGCAGTTCCTCCGCCAGTATGATCTTTTCATCATCCTCCGGTCCTGTCATCTCCACTTCCAGTATCATTCCGGATTGTGCATCGGCAAGCAGACAGATCCAAGGATTCGCAGGACGGTCATACACGACGTCCTGTACTCCCGCATTCAAAGAGATAATATCAGCTTCAAGTACCGCACTGCATTTCTCTGAATTTCTCAATTCTTCCAGCACTTCCTTATCCGTAAGAGTAAGCACCGGGAAATTATGGCCTGTAAAAGGCAGCGGCTTTGCCTCGCCTGTCACTTTCTTTCCTTTGGCAGAATAGACAAATGTCTCTTCTGCTTCAAATTTCACCTGAATCTGATGGTCTCTGTAATACAGAATGGCATCTTTCAGAAGCGCCAAATATGATGTCATGCGGCGTACTTCATTCTGATCCATATTGTATGGGAAATACCCCTTTTTGAAAGACAGAAAGTACAGCCACTGATTCTTTCCGCGGAACTTATAGCCCAGTTCTTTGACGATCCTGCGCTGTTCTTCTGACATTTCCTCGCGGTTTCCCCAGTAACAGGTCAGATTATTCTGACACGCCATCGCAAAATCGGACGGAATATTCATATGATCTGAAAGAGTAAGCATCATAAAATCATTCAGGCCGTCAAGACCTTCATATATGGTGATTCCGTAACATTCCCCGCTTCTTCCAAGTATACTGGCATACACTTCTTCTTCCCAGCCACCGTCCAGAGTAATGAGATCCATATCATAGAAAGTCTCCCAGGGTTTCAGCTCTTTTACTGCCATTGCAGCCTCATACAGCGCTCTCCACTCTTCAAGCCCGGCTTCTTTTCTTTCTGCGGCTTCTGATGTTTTCCTATATTGTTCATTTTCATTGATCTCCATAACATCCAGAAAACCATCATCTTTCATAAACAGTTTTTCATAAAGCGCAGCGGCACACGACGTATCTAGTTTATTTACAAGCCGAATTTGAAAAAACTGTTCTAGTTTGCGGTTCATCTCGTCCATGTCATAAAATGCCGGATCAAACTCATCTGTCGTATAGCCCGTATTTTCCAGCCATTCTGCTGTCTCCTCGTACTCCTCATGAGCCGGATCTTCCAGCACTTTTAGAATATGATAATATCCGTAAAGCCCGCCGCAATCCTCAAACGGACAGGCGCCTTTCGCTTTCACCACAACCGGATGCATTTCATCGAAATCCGTCAGCACAGACTCCACATCTACCCGATGCTCCCAGTCATCGCCAAAATCATAAATATATGTAAACCATTTGGTATGCTCCATAAATGGATCGATCAGAGTCTCTGTTGCTTCTTCAGCATCAGGGCCAAAAACAGTCCAGTCATCATCTGTGATTTCCTCAATCCTCATGCCAAGATCACGGAACTCAAAGGAAAACAGATGTGATCCGTTCCATCCCATAATCTCATTTAACAATACGCCCAGCTGAGAAAATGTTATTCCCGCCGGAACAATACATCTGCGCCAGATCGGCGGATGCGCGTTTTTGATTGATACTTTTAGCTGATACGCTTTCATATGTGTTCTCCTTATAAATTATTTTGTCCGATACGACAGGCTTTCCTTTATCTTAAGGCATATACCAGTAAGAATTAAACTGATACATATATGTTCTTGCACCTTTTGGCATTTGCGTCACAGCATTATACACATTATAATAATCTCCTGCGCCCATCCCTGTTGCACAGATGCCCAGTATCAGAAGAAACAGGCACTTAGGATAGATCATTCCAAGTATAAACGGAATAAATCCGAACACGATATTAGGAAGAAGCGACATAAATATAAATCTTCCCTTGCTCATCGTTTCCGGTCCGACTACGAAAAGCATTCCCTGTGCCCAGTTGGTATATAGATACACATCTTTCCTGAAACAAACCGCATGGAGCAGTTCATGGGGAAACAAAACAAGCAGGGTTGCCAGACATCCTACACTTATCTGCCAGTAATCTGCCCGGATATATTTTCCGCATCGAATAAAAGCGGGAACAGCCAGCACAACCATGATCACCAGACATAATACATTTGCGATTACAGCCAGTTCTTTTGAATCTTCCGCCTCTTTGAATTTAACGGCGCCCGGCATATGTTCACCATGCGGGAGGGATTCGGGATGCAGATCATATTTCCCTTTATAATGTAATTTCATAACTCTTCTCCTGCTTTTGCCAATCATTTCCGATCGGTTTCAGAGGTCAGACTCATTCTCAGATATACCATATCGACAAGCTGTCGCCCGCCCTCATAGATCGGATGGTCATAATACTCCGTGAAAAATCCTTTCACCACATGGGATCTCCAAAATCCGCAGCTTTCATAAAAAGGCACCGTCAAGGGGCTGTCCCCTGTGCCGACCTGCAGAATATCATAACGCCCACTGTAAGTGTCTGCAAGAAATCGGATCATTCGTCTCCCATATCCACGTCTCTGAGAGTCGGGCGTTACGGCAAGATTCTTGATCTCCAATATTCCGTCTCCCTCGTCTGTCACCACGCATTCCGCTTTAATACCGTTATCGTCAAGAACGTACATAATCCCCCTCCCAAGATACCGGTCGATCATATCTTCCTGTTCATCCGCAAGCAGAAGGAGATCCAGATACTGTTTCTTATTCTCTTTGATCTCTCTGATCTTCTGTTGCTCGTCTGTTAAGTATCGGCTCATTGATTTTTTTCTTTCTCCTCCGATTCCCCGCAACCTGTGATTACCCATGGTCCGTTTTCACACGTAAATCTGGGATCCCGTATAAACGTGACAAAAAGATGTGCAATGCATCTCTCGATCTGTTCTCTCTTATCGCTGTTTTCAAATGCGTTCAGCTCATCCACACTCACTCCTGCATAGCGTGCGATCGTCTCGTTCGGAATGTCAAAGACGCGGGTCAGCTCATCCATCAAGCCACGATAGTAAGTGTCTGATACAGGCTTTTCATGCAGCAGAAGTATCAGAAATATATTAAGGTATTCTGTCCTCGAGAAATCCAATGGCAGGTTCCCGTTCAGGTATTCCTGCAGTTCCGACTCCGGCAGTTTCGTCGCCCGGCTTATGGCGGTAAGAGGGAAACCCGCGTCCATACATCTTTTCAATAATACCGGGAGATCATCTATCTCTCGCATTCCCGGCCCCGGTTTTACTTCTATAAATGTTCTTTTCTTCATACTTCTCCTCTCCCTTTAGCATTAACCTGACATTTTCTGTCAATTCTGTTTAAAACTACGGAATTACAAATTCAGCTTCTTTTACCTTTCCGCCTGTTCCATATGTCACCAGAAGATACTCGTCTCCGTCCAGTGCCCACACATCCTGATCTGCACTGATCGTATGATCCGGCTCCTGCCACACACTGATCAGCTGGCCACGCTTATAACCGGCAAGATCGTCCAGATCATCATCCTGTAAATTTTCTAGTGTTGGAAGATTATCGGCGTTTTTTGTATGATAATAGGCGTACAGCCAGACGATCCAGACTACGTCAACAGTAAAAACCACTATTAAAACATTTCTTATTATCTTCTTTGCTTTTTTTCTCACTCGTACTGACTTCTTCAGAAAAAAAGCCGGAATAAGCAGCACACTCCCTATCGCGATAATAGAAAAGATAAAAAACAACACAATTGACCTGTATGAATCTATCCTTTCCCAATACACTAATATGGCTGTGGCAAAAAATATTACAGCAAATGTACCACTTACCAGTCCTGCCGTTTCATTCGAATCTTCCCATTTCTCCTCACTTTTCATTGCGTCACGTACATGATATCCGACTCTGACATCCGGAAAATCAGAGTGTTTGATTCCTGTGACAATTGCCGTGATTGTAAGGATTACTCCTTCAAGCGTAAAAAGCAGTGCCATAACTACAGTAACCATATCGGTATCCCTCCACCTGATTACTCATACCCCACGATGATCTTCCTGCATTTTTTACAACGGTATCCCTCAATGCGGTCTCCGTTTATGACTGCCACCATCTTAGGCTCACTATTCAGCCTGAATGACTCCTCCCTGTCTTTCCATTCCATCGCTGCACCGCTGCCTATAGCACAGATTTTTCCTTCCTGCATTTCATTTCCGCAATATGGGCATTTCATCCTCCGCACCTTCTTTCGTCTCTATATAAATATATTAATTTCTTTACAAACTTTATAATGTCCTGTAACTTTCGTCTTCAACCTGTATAACCTGCTTATCCGTGATTACTTCTAAGTCCAGCCTGGAATTATATTCTGCAACTGCTTTCTCCGCCGCTTCTCCCATTTCGGCATTTCCGATATGCGGCACAATATAAAAGTCCACCAGTCCCAATCCGGTGTAATCTGTCAGCTCAGGCGCTTTCTCAGGGTTGTCCATACCGACGCAGTAACCGATATCCGGACAGGCTATGACCGCTCCTGCGGATTCCCCTATATACAGTTTTCCTTTATTGACTTCCTGTACTAATATCTTATCTGCCCCGGAACGCCTCAGCTCCTGTAAAAGATAAAACGTATTTCCGCCGCCGACAAATATAATGTCATTTTTCGTCAGGGTACTTACTATTGAATCATAAGTAGCAGTGGAAACATCCAACACGTCAACTGTGAGCCCCAGACTTTCCAGGGTATTCGTCTCGTCCTCGATCATTCCCTCTATCTCTTCTGCAATGCCTGCCGTAGGAATATAGGTCACTGTTTTTCCCGCCAGTTCTGGTTCAATTGTCCTTATCAGATCTGTAACCTGATAGAGCATAGATACCAGTATCAATTTCTTCATGACATCGCCACACTCCTTACTTTATGTCTCATTTTCATAATAGAACTCCGTCCACTTTCCCTTGTAAGAATAGCAGGGCAGATATGGATGCTTTTTTCCTGTCAGCTCTCCGTTTTTTAACGCCAGCGCATCTTCCAGATTCCTTCCGATGTACTCCGGACCTATGGGATATTCATGGTGGCAGGGTAAAATCGTCCCCACCTGATCCGCCAGAGTGCACATCTTTTTCTGGCTTTCGATGTAAAGATCCAGATTCCGGTGACCGCCGAACATAAAAATCGGTCCGGCTTTCTGCACGGAATCACCGGGCAGAAGAAGTTTTTTCTCCCGATCGATAAACGCCACGCTCCCATATGTATGTCCGGGAATCTCAATGGTCTCAAAATGATAACCACCGCACACGAATACGTCTCCTTCTGAAAGCGGTTCAAGTTCTATGTCACCTTTTACAAGGTGCCAGTCCGCTTTATGAAGACAGCATTTCCCGAAATCTTTCAGTCCGCCCGTATGATCCACATCTCCATGTGTCAGAATAACTCTGACCGGCAGATCCGTAATCTTCCTGACTGCCTCGTATACATGACTGTCCTCAAAACCGGTATCAATCAGCAGTGCTTCATCATCACCCTCTTCTATTCATTACAGATCTTTCATCGTCAATATAGAGCCCAGAATATATCCGCACTCCCATTCCGAGAACTTCTGCGGATCTCTGAAATACGGATGCTTAAATATAACACCGAATTCTCCCAGATCGTAAATCGGCATTTTATCTTCATCAGTCTGTGTCGTCTCAAGAGCTTCCGGCAGGGTATCCCCGAACACCTCTTCGTCACTGTACAGTTCCCTGTAAAAATCCGGCAGGGCCATAAATTTTCCGCACATCAGGAAATCAAATGTCCTCACATAAACTTTTCCTGTCTGCACTTCTCCGTCTTCCGGTATATCATGCACTTTCTCTTCTGCGCGCACACGCATAGGATCAACTCCCACAGAATCGAAAAATGCTTTCTGTTCTTTCGTAAAAGCATTCACAAATTTCTCATTTACCATCCTGTCCTCTGCGAAATTATTCTGTATATACAGTTTCTTTGTCGCGTCTACATCAATATCCAGTGTCCACGGATAAAAATCAAATATCATGTTCACCCTTTTCCTTTCACTCTTCTCCATGCTGCTGAAAAGAACTCTTAGTCCTGCTGAAATTCTTTTCTCAGAACCTCTTTCGGAGGCTCGATCTCATTTGCGATCGTATGTTCCGTAAGTTCAGACAGGAGTTTTATCTTCTTATTAAGCAGCGGCCTCATACAGTTCGGCACGTGCTCCTGATGCGCTCTGTGGATTGCCACGCACTCCTTGCAGTTGCCGTGATAACGACAGGCTTTTTTACAGGGGCAGTGATCCTTGTCCTTATATTCCTCCCGGAATTCCGCTGCGAACTCCTCCTGCAGTCTTAGCCCCTCTTTGCGGTTCCCCTTGTGAAATTCTTTCATAGCGTCAAGTTCTTTCTGATTTCCCTCAATGATCATCTTTTTCTCTTCCTTTCGTATATAAAACCTTTGCCCATTTCAGTCAAATACCGTTTTCCAGTTGTCAGCGGCATTCGCTTCAAAACACATCTCAATCTGTTCCTTATTGTTCTTTTCCTCGGCAAGTTCCGGGAGTTCGCCCACTCCAAAATAACGGCTTTCTGTCGTCTCGATATTTTTTACAAACTTACCGCCTTTCACGGAACACAGGAAAAATATCTTGCACACTTTATAAGCGTAAACCGGTTGATTGTGCTTTTCTCTGTCCTGCACAGCGATCACCAGTTCAGGCGACACATCCAATCCGGCTTCTTCTTTTACCTCTTTTATTACATTTTCCGTGACGGATATATCCACGTCCGCCCAGCCGCCGGGAAGTGACCACCTCCCGTCTTTTTCCCTGACCAAAAGCATCTTTCCATCCTTAAAAATCGCTGCTCTTGTATCAATCTTCGGTGTCTGATATCCAATTTCACCGCAGAACAGATCTCTGACCTTTTCTATCGGAATTTCTGATTTATAAGAGACCATTTCCGCTGCAATCGACCGGATCCTTTCATATCGTTCCTTATCAAATTCATCTTTGCAGTAGTACAGTCCCGCCTGAGCGATACTCTGCAGTTCCACAGCCCATTCAAGCCATTTTTCATTTTTATTCATAAGTAAAATTCTCCTACATAAATAGCCGGTACCACTGGTATCCGATATAATAAAAAGTCTCTCTTAAAAGAAATGGGATCTTTGTCCGCAGGCTGACATATCTCGTAGTAGGTGTCGGCGAACTGTACGACTTGATTCCCGCGTCCTCAGCCAGAAGCATTGCCCGTTTCATATGAAGCGGGTCGCTGACAATAATTGCAGTATCATAACCATATTCATCCATGATTATCTTGGAGTTTTCCAGATTCTCCTGTGTGATCGTAGAAGTATCTTCTGTAAGTACAGCTTCGTCAGGAATCCCCTGCTCCAGAAGATACTTTTTTGCCACCGAGGCTTCGGACATCTCCGAGCCGTCAGGCGATCCGCCTGTCACTATAATTCTGTCTACATAGCCTTCCTCATACAGCGTAATCCCGTGGTTGATCCGCTCCCTGTACACCGGAGAAGGTTCATCCGCATATACAGCTGCGCCTAGAACAATTGCCACATCCGCTCTGCATTTCTGATCAACCGTACTGAAAGACCAGATGTCATATATATTTTTGCCTGTATAAGTAACGAGCAGCACCGCGATCACAAGAAGGATCTTAGCCGCGAGTTTTCTTTTATTATTTTTCTTCATTCTGCCCTTCCGTTTACTCATCCGGCTGCTGTCCGTCATGGGCTTTCCACTGGCACTCTGTCAGCTGCATATTGGAAAATACCGCCTTAAACGAAGAATCCTCCGGAGAGCAGGCATAGATACCGAACTGAATTTTTCCCTTTCCTTTGTGCATATGACAGATGCGCATCTGCTGAAAATGGATTCCGTTCTCGGAGCACTCGATACAATAATCATCCTCCCTGCGGCTGAAACGATACCACATAGACTTCACATCAGCTCCTATGACTGTGGTCGCCCAGTCTGAGTATCCTTCATTCGTCACAACACTTCCCAGATGCTGATACTCTTCATTTTCATACTCGATGGAACCTTTCAGCCAGTTCTCACTGTCCAGATACATCACGATACCGCACTGATCAAACCGATGATGGCTCTCCGCGAAATCAGTTTTTACTATAAAGCTGAAATATTTTTCATCTGTCTCCATCTGAAAAACAGGTGCATTGTCATTCCGGAAATGATAATATGTCCTTTGCCATAAATCTGTGTTCGGCTTTGTGACAATCTCCACCGTGTCGTCTGTTATTGTGTAACTCTCCGGTTCTCTTGTCCATTTAAACTTTGTAAAATCCATGTTCTCCTCCTTAATTTTGAAAACATTTTTAATCTCTGTACCCTTCTCATGCAAGACATATCTGTCTGGCATATTTCTTTTCTGAATCTTCGATTACCTTGATCTTTCCCTGACCGATCAGCTTTTCAATCCTCTGTGCGTACCACCAGTCTCCCACACCGATCGGATTATTGCCGAGAATATCTCCGATCAGGCGGGCCTCCTTTTCCGGTTTCTTTGTGATCCTTTTCCATATCAGAAAATCATAAAAATCTTCTGGAACACCGAGTACCTTTCCATTTACCACAGCACGCAGAGGACTGTTGTCCTCCTGAAGTTCCGCCCAGTTCCATGCATACATTTTCAACTCCATTTTGCTCATTTTCTTTTCAAGAGACAGATACCGGGCAAATCTTTCCGGAAGCACTTCGCCCCAATGACTATATGAAACAATCGTATTATCCTGCCGCACTTCATACTCCGGCAGCCTTACAACGAAGATCTCATTTTCGCAATTCTGCAAAAGACTGCACAGATGATAGAAACCGCAAATGGAATATGGCGCGTTACTGTACCAAATCCTGACAGACTCACCTTTCTCGAGGAGCCCCTGTAAACGCTTCAGTTCATTACTGTAAACATCTCCCAGCTTTTGGCACTCCTCGTTCAGTTCCTTATCTCCGCCCCACTGATCCTGTACATACATGGAGTAGATCAGATCTTTTCGATACTGGCTGTCCACGCTTTCTTTTATATCCCCGATATCCATCATGAAACCAAGACAGATAACCTTATCCGAATCCTGTATATTCTTCGCGATTTTCATGGAGCCGG
>ERZ1643247.3747-NODE-3747-length-10481-cov-3.725398_pt1 | contig 10481 bp, 7 predicted proteins | sample MGYA00579264_ERZ1643247 | MGnify/ENA primary metagenome ERZ1643247 (study PRJEB29033, sample SAMEA4952262) | chicken gut metagenome | biome: Broiler Chicken; feature: Gastrointestinal Tract; material: Caecum | place: Ireland | collected 2018 | study: Broiler... | reverse complement strand
CCCGCCCGCGTCCTTATTCCGGGCGAGCGCCGGCAGCGTCCAGTCTCTGAGCGTACAGTAGCGGTTTATGAAGACCGGCGAAAGCGCTCCGTCCGGAGCATATACCGCCTTTTCCCAACCGTTTCCCCGAGACAGCTTCCGCGCCGAAAATATCAGCTTCTCCTTGGCTCTGGTCGCCGCCACGTACAGAAGGCGCATCTCCTCCGCTGTGTTCTCCCGCTTCTTCTGAGCCTTTATCAGCGCCTTCATAAGCCCGGGATATCTGACCCTGAGCGACGGATCTACGTAATCGAGACCTATCCCCAGATCCTCGTGCCAGACTATCTGCGCCTTGTCGGCGACGGACGTGTCCATATTCGCGACGAACACGACCGGGTACTCAAGCCCCTTCGACTTATGTATAGTAACGATATTGACGGCGTTTATATCCTCGCCCAGCAGCTTAGCCGGAGTCAAGTCGGCCTCGTCCTTTATGCCGTCTATATACTTCATAAAATTGAACAGACCGCTCATAGAGCCGCGCTCAAACTCGGCGGCGCGCTCGAACAGCAACTTCAAATTGGCCGCCGCCTGCTCCCCGCCCGGCGCGGCCGACGCTATAGCGCCGTAGTTTAGGTCGTTTACTATCTTCCAGACTATCTCGTCGATCCCCATGTACTCGGCCTCGTCTCTGAGCTTATTCAGAACGTCCAAAAACTCCGCCGCCTGTTCCATGCCGTTCTCGGCAGCTTTCACGACCGCGTAGTAGAAATTACCGTTTCTTTCAGCCATGCGTATCTCGGCCAGCGCGTCCGGCGTAAAAGCGAATATGGGCGAGCGCATGACCGCTATCAGCGGAACGTCCTGAAGCGGGTTGTCTATTATCCTCAAAAAGTTCATGACCGTCATGACCTCGACGGAGTCGAGATAACCGCGCCCTTTCTCGCTGCGTACCGGTATCCCGTAGTCCTCGAATATCTGCTCGAACACCGGCGCGGCGGCGCCGACCGAACGCATCAATATTGAAATATCGCCGTACCTGATCCGCCTCTTCTCGCCGGTCTCCTTGTCGTATACCCTCGTTTTTTCGACGTTTACCATATCGTATATACGTCTCGCGATCGTTTCGGCCTCGAACATATACTTGTCATAACCGGAATACTTCTCCGACTCGTAATTCTTCGGGTCGCAATCGGTGAGCAAAAGTTCCGTGCGGCAGTCGGCCGTATCCTCTCCCAGATACCCGGCTGAGAAGACCAGTCTCTCGTCCTCGCCATACTCGGTGTCGCAGGTACGTTTGGACATGAGCTTCTCGAATACGCCGTTTACCGTATCGACTACCGTCTTTCGGCTCCTGAAATTATTCGTAAGGCAGATCAATCTCCCCCCGTCGCCTTTTCCGTAGCGTTCGTACTTCTCGGCGAACAGCTTTGGCGACGCGTTTCTGAATTTGTATATGCTCTGCTTCAGGTCGCCGACCATAAATATATTATTCCCTCTCGATAAGAGTTTAAATATAGTATCCTGAATATTATTGGTATCCTGATACTCATCCACAAGTATCTCTTCATATTTTTCCCTCAGCTTAAGCGCGATCCGGGTCGGATTTCCGTCCTTATCCGATATGAGATTTATAAATTCATGCTCTAAGTCGTTAAAATCAAGATAACCCTTTTCCCGCTTAAGCCGTATATGCCTTCGTCTCAGAGTCAACACGATATTTTTGAGCGTTTTAACCAGAGGATAGGTCTTTATATACCTATCTTCCAGCTCGCCTATCCCTATCGTTTTATATTTGCCGAACTCTTCGCTGAAACGCTTCTTCGCTATATCCCGGTAAAACTTTATCTGTTCCTGCGCCTCTTTTACATGATAGTCGTCGTCCTTCTTGACTCCCGGCAGACGGCTTTTAAACTTAAGCGCCCTTACCGCGTCCATAAACTCGCCGATCCCCTTTTCCGCGGCGGCATGCAGGTTTTCAAACCCTAATCTCTCCTCCGCGAAAAACGCGTGATGAGGTCTGTCTTTCTCAAAATTGTCGTCTACGATACGTTCTATATAGTCGTAACAATCCAAAAGCTCCCGCGCGGTTTTGCGTATCTCTCCGAGTATGAGCCGCTCCGCCTTCGTTCCGCTGAAGCCGCCGCGCGCGCTTACTTCCTTGTATATGTCTACCGCGTCTCTCAGCCAGCGATTGGGCGAAGCCATACTGTTTATAAACTTATATAAGCCGAGCGCGGTATCCCTTAAGTTCCCGTCGCTCTTAACTCCGCCGTAGCCCAAAACAAGACCTCTAAACGACGGAAGATCGTCGATCCTTGAATAGTACCTCTCCAAAACGTCGTCGAGCGCGTCTTTTAAAAGTATCTCGTTTTCCGTCTCAGGGATTATTGAAAAGTCGGCAGGTATGCTCCCATCCGAATCTCCGGCCGCGGAAAAAACGTTATTGGAGATCGTCTTCTTGCAAAACGAATGAACGTTGCTTATATCCGCCGCGCCAGCCTTCATGAGCTGTTCCTTTAAAAATTTATTTTCCGGATCCTTCCTCATCTCTTTTTCAAGCGCGGCCGTTATTTTCTGTTTCATCTCCGAGGCCGCCGCTTCGGTAAAGGTGAGAACCAGCAGCCGGTCTATCGGAACCGGATTTTCGGGGTCGGTTATCTTTCTGATCACCCGCTCGACCAACACGGCCGTCTTGCCGCTTCCAGCCGCCGCGCTGACCAGTATGTTCTCGCCTTCTGCGTTTATCGCCTCAAGCTGTTTTTCAGTCCAATTTACTCCCATATTACCACCGCCATAAACCTGTATATAAGAAAAACGCCGCTATACTCCTGAGCGCGCTACGCCCGAAAGTACTGCGGCGCCGCTTGACCTCTTTAACGGCCAAATAAACGACAAAGCTCCTCTGTAGAGCCGCAATATAAATAACAACAGCTCGGTCTACGTATTTTCACACTCCATCTAAAAACATAGATAGTTCCTTTTCTTTAAAATACGTATATCTTTCCTAGATAGACCTGCGCGCCGCCGCGGATCGCGGCTATTCTTCAACCTGCGATATCGAAACTATCTGCCCGTTTGTATTGGCGTACTTAAAGTTCATATTAAACGTCGATCCTGCGCCTAAATATGTATTAGTCGACGTATAATATCCAAGCGCGTTGACTTTACCGTCAACTCTGATCGTGACGTAAACGTCGTATCTCTCGGGAACCTCTACCATCGTATACTGTCCGCTAACAAGAGATATTTCCATCTGGGCGGGCTGAGCGGAAACATCTACCACCTCGCCAAGATATTCTTTTGTATCCTCGTCGTAGACCGGTCCCAGCTTCTCGAGCGCGTCAATAGTGAAATTCCTTACGCTCTTGACCTCGTAAACATACTCAATAGACGCTGATTCGGACGACGCCGCCGCGTCGCTGTTAGATGTGAATCTCGCGTACACTCCGATAGCGAGCGCAATGATTATAACGACAACGATTATATCAATAATACTTATTTTACCAAATAATTTACCGTCTTTATTAAGCATCGCTTCCGTCCTCCTCCGACTCTAAATCTACTCCGGTGATATATCCGTATCCTGCCCAACCGCGGCTTCTTATCGCGTCAGAAACTCCCACTCTGAGCGGAACGCCGTCGACTTCGATCTGCGAACCCGTATCAACCGCGTCGACCGCAACGTCGATATATATATCATATTTATCAGGTATCACGCTTATATTCGCCGCGCCGCTGTTTAAATCGTACGCTACCGTCTCGGCAGGTTCTACCGTTCCTCTCGCTTTTTCTCTGACGCCGATGGTAACTTCGTCGCCTTCCTTGGGAAGCTCGGTCAAGTACTCGTCCTCGTTTGCAAGCTCTATCTGCACGATTCCCTTAGAAGCTGTGCCCGAACCGGTATTTCCCGGCGTAAGGGTCTTAAAATACAGTATGCCCACGGCTATAACGGCTATTACCGCTATTATTATCAACGCGTCTATAGCGTTAAACTTTGCTTTCATCTGCTGTTACCTCCGTTATTTTTTATTGATTTATATAACTGATTATATATCTCTTCTATTTTTCTTGCGTTCGCTTCAGATGTAAAAGTCTTTGCATATATCTCAAAACAGTTTTGGCTTATCCTGGAATACAGTTCGTCGTCCGAAGCAAGTTTCTCTATTCTGTCGGCAAGCGCTTTAGGATCATGAGTCGGGACTAAATACCCGTTTACTCCGTCCTTGATCACTCCGGGATTTCCGCCGAAGTCGGTTACCACCGCCGGCTTGCCGAGACTCATGCCCTCGAGCAGCGAAAGACTCGTCGCCTCAGTCCCGAACGAACAGTTGACCTGTATATCCATAACGTTCATCAGCGGCTCCACGTCGTTTAAAAATCCGAGCATAACGACCGTATCCTCAAGGCCCTTTTCCTTTATCAGGCCTCGTATCTCGTCCTCCGTCTCGCCCGTACCGGCGATCAGGAACTTCATATCCAGACCGCGTTCTTTTATTATTTCGGCCGCCTCTACGAAATACTTATGCCCTTTAACTTTATTAAGTCTCGCGACTATCGCCGCCGTCTTCTGTCCCGGTCTTATCCCGTATTTCTCTTTCGCCTTGCTAAGTCTCTCCGCGTCGAACGGTTTTAAGGCGTCGACGCCGTTGAGTACCACTTCTATTTTTTTCTCGTCCACTCCGGTAGCCGTGAGATTATCCTTCGCGGCTTCGGCCACCGCGATTATCCTATCCGCGGTATGGTTATTTATAAATCCGTTTATCAGCTTTCCGACTCCTTTTGAGATTTTAGCCGGAGGCGGAAACACGCTGTGTCTCGTATAGACCGTCTTGATCCCGCACTGCTTTGCCGCCAGCCTTGCAGACATACTCGCATGGGTGTGGACTATATCCGGTCTGATCTGTTTAAACAGCCGTTTGAGCTTTGATACCGCTTTCAGATCGAGCGACTTCTCCGCCAGATCCTCAAGCTCATAGACCCTCGTTCCGAGCGCCTTTATCTCCGGTTTCAGCTTGCTGCCGACCGGGATTATGACCGACACGTCGAATTTGCTTCTATCATAAGACCTCAAAAACGTCAGTATGCACTTGCCCGCGCCGCCGATATTGGAATCGGACGAAACTTCGACGACCTTAATCATTCTCAGTTCCTCCTTCCTCGACTTCGCTGTTTCTATAGGTATTCTTTGCTATGTATACGCAAGCCATTCCCAGGGCGAGCACATACCAGAATATCATAAATACACGGTAGTTATAGAAACAATTATCAAACATTCCTTGAAGCAGGAAACCTATAACTCCGGCGCCTATCGCCAGTATCATAATAGAGAATTTGTTGTTCTTTTTGACCGGCTTACCGTCTTCTACGCATCCTCTGTATGCGTTAAATCCTCCCGCCAACTTTTTGACGAAATAGATACATATCAAAATGAAGGTCGCTATTCCGACCGCTCCCGTCTCCACCAGGATCTGGAGGAACATATTATGCGAATGCGGCGCGACTATCCCGCTGTATGAATAGAACGGGTAAACCTGCGTAAACGCGGCCGAACCGAAACCGATACCGGACAGCCAGAAATCCTTTATCATCGCCAACGAACCGAGCCAAATATATACGCGGTAAGAAGTCGACGAATCCTCCATGTTTCCTATACTGAGTATCCTGTTGATTATACTCTCCGGCAAGACCATAGGCAAAAACGGCAGAGCTATCAGCAGCAATCCCCACAGCTTTCCGTAAGCGAACGTCACAAACACCGCCGCCGACAACACAAAGCCTATCCAACAACCGCGCGATAAAGTCAATATCAATGTGACGAACATCACGCCCGCCATAAGGAGGCATATCAGCTTTTGGATCGGCTTGTCCTTCGCCCAGATCAGGCCGACGCTGACCGGAAGAACGAGCAGGATATACTCGCCCAGTACGTTCGGATTTTCAAGCGTTGAATACACGCGCATCTTAATATCGCTGAACATTTCCTCATCCATCCACGCCTGCGTAACGTTCCAGCCAAACACATACTGAGCTATGCCGTAAAGGCAAACGAGGGTTCCGGATATAGCGAATATCGTCAGTATATCGAAAAGTTGTTTCTTAGTCTTTACCGTATTTATCACTACGAAGTAAAAGACCATAAACGCAAAGTATATACACCAAATGCTCAAACTATTGAACACCGCGAACGAGTTTATCACTCCGAATATATATACGACTATCAAACCTAAAATCAAAAAGCCCATGCCGTCGAACTTCCATTTAAAGCCCTTGGTAGTGATCGATTTCACTATCAGCGACATCAGACTTGAGACCGACAGCCCGGCCATGACCATAGTCGGTGCGAGGGGCGCTAAAAATACCGTAAAATACACTCCGGCCTCGACCTTATACAGAGTAAGGAACACGCCGAAAAGACCGCATATCAAAAGCGCGGTATACAGCGGGTTTCCCAAAACTCCGCCCGCGGCGCCCGCGACTAAGCCGAAGAGAGCGGCGACAAAGAGCCTTTTTTTACCGGCGGTCTTGGCGCCGTAAAAGATCTTAAACGAAAATTCAATGCCCGTAAGATACGAAACCAACTTGACCAGCGCGGAATCCTTTAAATATTCGGTCAGATTCACGTCGAATATCGAGATCAAAGCGCCTACCGCAACGATCGCGTATACGTAAAACGCGGGATAAGAACCGATCGCGAAACCCGCGGCGCATAAGCCGACGCCTATACCGGCCGCTAAGATCCCTATAAACCTTGTGTTGAGCGCGAGCAAATTGTGCAGATAATAATTGCAAACTCTAACGGTCGCGCTGTCGTCTATGCGCTCTTTCAGTCTACAGCAGCTCTTTTCCTGCAAAAAACCGAGGAATGTAAAGATAGAACCGAGAACGCGTCCAGCCGCGCTCTTTTTGAGCGCCTCATCGGAGAAGAATCCGCGTCTGAACAGACCGGTTATCCCGCTCCTGTTCCAGGCCCCGGCGATCGCGTCGTATATACGTCGAAGCAGTTTATATATCCCGCTCTTTTTGATTATTCCCCATATGAAAAACCAAATCGTTTGGAAATAACCCATGCTATTCATATTAAGCAACCTACTTTCTTTTTCATAGTCGTATGACTTTAATATCCGGCTCATACGCCGATAAATATGTCCGTCTAAACCCCCGTCGGCGCGAATACGATATTTACGCCGCGCGCGTATCGAAGGCCGATCTATTCGCGCCCGGGTATGGCGGCTAAATAGAAGTTTTTATATCTAATCCCGTTTTAAAAGCTTTTCTCTCGCAGTTTTTATCTCAGTAACGCCGAGTATCCACGATAAAATCAAGTATACCACGCAAGCGGGAGCCGCCGCAATACACAATTTGACCAAAGTGAGTATCGTTCCGCTTCCCAATATAGGGTCAATTGCGACATAGATCAACTTCGAGACCGCAAACGCCGCCGCGCCCGAGATCAGTATCTTCAGAATATTCACGAGGAACTCCAAATTGATAATTCCCGGTCTGCGCTTGTTTATCATTATCATCAGCGCTACCGCTATAGCGTTCGAACTTATGGCGCTCGCAAGCGCCAGCCCCTGTATCCCTATGCCCAGCGCAACGACAAATATCGCCGCGCAGGCTATGTTTACAATAACTCCGAATATCGAGGTATACATAGGAGTCTTTCCGTCCTGGATCGCGTAAAAGCTCTTATTGAGCGCCTCGCATATAGCGTAGCCGACCATTCCCCACGAATAGAAGAAGAGCGCCGAACCTGTGATAGCCGTCGATTCTTCGGTGAACGAACCGCGCTCAAACACCACGCTTATAATGGGGTTGGAGAGCGCCAAAAACAGCGCCGAGACCAAGGCTATTATAAAGATTATCCAGTCAACCGACATCCTGGTCGTCTCGGCGAAAGCTTCGTCGTTATCCCCGGAGCTGAGTCTCGACAGCTTAGGGAATATGAAGTTGGTTATCGCATAAGCGAATATCCCGACCATGATTATATATATCTTATTCGCCCAGTTGAGCGCCGAAACCGCGCCGTCGCCGAGTCCGGAACCAAACGACATGTTTATCACGTTGCAAAGCGGCTGGACCCATGAGCTTATCAACACCGGGATCGCAAGTTTTAGCGCGTCTTTTATGTCTCCGTCTCTTAAATTAAAGGTCGCCCGATACTTAAACCCGGTCTTCTTAAGCCAGGGGAGCTGAAAGAACAGCTGCGCCGCCCAGCCGATAAGCATAGATACCGCGACGCCGGTAAGCCCCAGCTTATCCCTGAATATCAGCAGATAAGCTATCATGATGGCGTTGGACACCACGCTGATGAGCGACGGCACGGTAAACTCGCCGAACGACTGGAGTATCCCCACCACGACGTAAGCGGTAGCCGTGAACGCGATGGACGGGAACAGTATCCTAAGCAGTTTCGCCGTCTCCTCGATCTTCCCAGGAACCTCGGAGTATCCGGGCGCCATGACCCTTACTATAGGCTCCGCGAAAAGCGCGATTGAGCACACTATGGTTATAAAATTATTCGCAAAATGCATCGCGGCTTCTTTTCCGCGTTATTCTAAATTTCTGTTGAATATCGGAACAAAGGTCGAAAGTATCGCTACTCCGAGCACCATATCGAAAAACAACAACGGTATCTGCGTGGCCGAATTTATCACGTCCGAAGCGTATCCCTGTCCGTAGATGCTCGCTATCAGCATCTCTCTAAGCAGACCGAGGAACTTCGCCAGCGTTATCAATACGGCCATTATACTTATCGATTTAACGGCCTTTTTCCCCTTTTCAATTTTTGACATATATATCTACCTCGTTATTTTATAAGGACAGTCTTATTATACAATTCGCGCGGAGCCTCGATCGCCCTGCGCCGGCGGCGCTTTAACTCGACGGCGGTCTTGAGAACGCGTTCGGCGTTCCCGCTTTTCGCTCAGCCGGGGTATTAGACCCTGCCGGTTAAAATACCCGATCCGTCCGCGCCGAAAAACCGCATACGAGAGAGCCGCAAACCGAACTTCGCCGCTCTGAGACGATAGCAACTCCTCCGCGCCGTCCGCTTTAATAGATTGCATTGTATTTTTATATTATATCTTAATAAAATTATATTGTAAATATAATACCGATAAATTTAATATAATAGTAAAATTCTTTTGATTTAAACCGCCGAGACGGACAATGCCGAAACGGACAATAAATAAAAGCTCCCGGTCGTATTCGGACATGGAGCTTTTGTGTTTGGTTGTTTTTAATAATCTGAATTTGGTGAGTTCGACTTTTCAGTCTTTAGGGAAAATGTGTACTAATCCGCTATTATAAGCTTAAAACTAAGGCGTTTTAAATCGTTTTCGGATTAATTGTCCTCTTGACAACGCTGATACTCAACGTCCAATACGGTGCGTACAGTATGCGTAGCCAGCTTGTCCAAGCTGTTGTACTTACGAACCATAGAGATAACGTCGTCGTTGATAACTAAGGGAGTCTCGTACTCGAACACCTGTATGTCCAGAGCCTTACACATTTTCATTACCGTGCTGAACGCCGTTCCGCTTACGCCGTTCTTAAGAGCGCTTACAACCGTGGTCTGCGCAACTCCGATTGCAAACGAGAACTGACGTACGCTTTTATACTTTTTCTTGATTTCCTGCTTTATAAGCCTTGTTAACTCATCCATTAGAACACCCCCTTTTCAGATATATATCAATTCTATCACAACTACAGCAATTTGTCAACAAACCTCAAAAAAATTATTTTTTCGTATGCAAAAAATATTGCCCCGAATTTTTTTAAAGTTATCGACTATATATTATATATTGTGTTTTAATACAAATATTTAACATGTATATACAATATATAGATGAAAATTATAATCGCATTTATTGGAAATTTTTTGTTGAGACCGCGCTGATACGGCGCCAATAAAGCCTTTAATTCATAAAAACGCTGATAAACTTTTCAAATTGTCTTTTTATGAGTATAAGCTTTTTAATATCGAATAATGTTGCCGTTTACCTTAATATGATAAAACCGCGTTAATTTTCAGTCTCACCGCTTACCGCGCATCTGTCAAACTCTCGCTCGATAAGCATTTTTATCGTCGTTTGTCCTTTCTCATCCAACTTTCCATATTGCGATAAAAATTTAATGGTTTCTTCGTCCTCAAATGCGTCGGCGACGTCAAAAACCTCTACTGACAAAAGCTTGCACATTCGGCTAACGATCGCATACCTGCTGTTTTCAACCTTGTTTTTTAATACGTTAAGCACAGTGGTGTACGGCACGTTAAGCTCTCTCGAAAATTCCGCCAAGCTTTTATACTTAGCTTGAATTCTTTCCTCTATTTCCAACGTTAAATTATCCACGTGGACCACTCCCACCATTATTCTTGATATTGATTTTACCAAAATATTCCGAACGTGTCAAGGAATTTCGATAATTATTTTGTTTTAGCGCTAATTTCGACTATAGAATTACGTTTTATGGTATATTTAGGCAAATAAAAACGA
>ERZ1643247.3742-NODE-3742-length-10490-cov-19.523047_pt1 | contig 10490 bp, 9 predicted proteins | sample MGYA00579264_ERZ1643247 | MGnify/ENA primary metagenome ERZ1643247 (study PRJEB29033, sample SAMEA4952262) | chicken gut metagenome | biome: Broiler Chicken; feature: Gastrointestinal Tract; material: Caecum | place: Ireland | collected 2018 | study: Broiler... | reverse complement strand
CACTTTGGTGAAACACGGGGCTATTTTTTACTAGCTTATTAGTTTGTATTTTTGTAGTCATCTTCCCATTATCATCAGTAGGAGAAATGGCAAGTTTAGCATTTTTGCTTGTATATGCTATGGTTAACGTAGGACATTTGCGTTTGGTAAAACAAACGGGAGCTAACCGCTTTTTATTAGTAATTGCTGTTATTCTTAACTTAGTATTATTCGCATTGCTTTTTGCTCAAGCTATCATGAATGGTGAAATTTTAACTTGGATTGCAGTCATCTTCTTATTAGTGATTAGTTTTATTATTGAATATATCTGGCGTAAAAAGAATCATCAAAATATGCATTGGTTAGGTAAAAACTAAATAATTACTTACTAAAAATGGACGGAGAATTTTCCGCCCATTTTTTAATTTTGATTTGCTTGATTAACAGCTTCGATTACAGCATGACGAAAGCCATTCGCCTCTAAGCTAGTTACACCTTTAATAGTAGTCCCACCGGGTGAGCATACTTGATCACGCAATAAAGCAGGGGCTATTTTACTATCACTAGCCAAAGTAGCAGAGCCCTTAACCATGCTGGCAGCTAACTGATTAGCTAGATTACGAGGAAGACCATTCAGAACGCCAGCATCCCCAAGCGCATCAAGAAAAACATCCACAAAGGCAGGACCACAGCCACCAATAGTCCCTACAATGCTTAATTGATCTTCTTTAACAGAAATTACATCTCCTAGTTGTTCTAAAAAATGAGTTATTTTCACAGCATTAATTTTAGAGATATTAGCTGGTATAAACAATCCAATAGTGCCAGCGTTAATCGCTACTGGAGTATTAGGAATGATTCTAATAATTGAATGATTAGGTAAAATGTTTTCCAAATTATTATACCCAACACCAGCTACCGAAGAAATAATGGTGGTTTTGGCGTCCAGATTAATTAGTTCAGGGATGATTTGAAGTGTAATCTTAGCTGGAGTAGTTAAAAATACATAATCTAGATCCAAGTTGATTAAATCATGTATTGCATGGACTAATTTAAAATCTAGTTTTTCTGCTAATCCGCTGACACGGGGATTAACTGGATTTTCTCCAATTATTTTATTCGTTGCATCTTTTTTTAGTCCTTTAATAATAGCACTACCCATTTGTCCTACACCAATTACTCCAATTTTTGTCATTTTTATCTCCTTAATGTTTGCTATCTGTTCAAATTTTATCTTAACAGTATTTACTAATCTCTTTGTTAAACACTTTTAATTCAAGAATGATATTATTACGTGACTTTGACTCTCGACATATTTTGTTCAATTGCTTGATGTTATTGCGTAAGTTTTTTAAAGTCTTTTGGTAATGTTTAGAATCTACTTTTTTGCTCAATGTTACCACATAGTTGTGTGGCTTTAAGCTTGATTTTTTAGCATATTGGCACAATTTTTTGTTCATTTTACTACAAAGAGCGATAACTTTTTGCCGCTTTTTCTTATTATCAAGTGTGCTTAGATTTAAGAGTAGCTGATTCGATCTTTTAAAATGATCAACTTGTTTAGCCTGTCTGATTTGTTTTCTTTTCTTAACTAATTTCTTTATTGAGTTAATTACGCTTTGGACTATAATTAGTGAATTACGTTTACTATTTGGCTCAATAATTTGTGTTTTTGCCAGTTGATTATTATAAACAACATAGCCTAATGTTTCTAAGAACTTTGAGTTTTCTTTTAAATCAGAAGTTAAGGTCAAACGATGATAAGGAAAGGGAATGAGATTTGCATCAATTTGATTTTGATATACCATTTCTTTACGATAGGCTCCAGCCAACATGTCAGCAACTTGGATACCATAACTTTTTCGACTGTTTTCAGTATAATAATTAACCTCAAACTTAACCTCCTCATCACTAATGTTCTTGGTAATATCCTGTAGTAGAGTTCAATTTAATAAAAGACATGGATCAACATGATTTTGTGAGGTCTCATCAATTACAACATATACTTTAATTTGTGAAGAATTGATGCATTTTTTAAGTTCCAGTAAAAGCGTCTTAATTGGATGAATATATGATAGAAGTTCTAGTGACAAAAACATCAGTTCTTTAATATCTGTAAATTGATTAAGGTCACAAGCTGGACGTTCTAATATCAAAGCTGATGTTAAAAAGGGCTTAGCCACTTCTAAGGCTTTCCGATTGATTCTATCAGAAACGGAATTACTCTTTTTCTCTCGTTTATTATTGTTAGGGTAAATCTCCTTATAAAGCTGATTTAATGCCTGCATTCTTTGAGCATCTATCATATAAAAGGCAGCAATAAACCTATCAGTAGTCATCTGATCATCTTGCTTTTTGTATGAAATACTCTCATCAACAAAAATAATAAAGGTCGAACATTGCTCTTTATAAGCACAAGTTGATGATATAGCTTTTTAATTAAATTACTCATTCGTCTCCTCCTGAAAAACTTGTGTTCGTATAAAATATACCAAACATATGATCAAAATAAAAGAAAAAATCGAAAAATTGACTTTTTTAACACAAATCTGAGATTATTTAGTCAATAAAACAAAATAGAATCGAGTCAAAAATGAGAAAAATAAATCATCTGTTTATCATGTTGTTATTGTTGATACCTTTACTGGCAGCTTGCAATAATAGTTCAAAAGAAAAGCAAGTACATAAAAGCAAAACCACTATGGTTAAGCCTAAACCGAGATTTAAAGATACTCCTACATTATATTTTCACGGATTAATGGGTAGTTATAAGAATGAAAAGCCGTTAGTCGATGCTGCTAAAGAAGCTGGTAAAACAAATAGTGTAATTCGTGCAAATGTAGATGAGACAGGAAAAGTTAAATTAAAAGGCAGGATTAAAAAGAATGCTAAAAATCCAATCGTTGAAGTCAATTTCAAGGACAATACACAACCTGACTTTTCACGTAATGGAATTTATGCTAGCAACGTAGTCAAAGCCTTGCAGAAGAAATACCATATCAATAAAGTTAATATGATTGGCTACTCTTTAGGCAATATTGCGATAATTTACTACATGATTCAAAATGGTCTAAAGAAAAATATGCCACGGTTAGTTAAACAAGTGAGCATAGCAGGGCATTATGATGGAGCATATTTCCAAGAATTGCCGCCAAGCTTCCGTCAACCCAAAGGGTTAAAACTAGATAAAAATGGCAAACCAAATAAAATGAATCAAACATACAAGCAAATGTTAAAAGCTCGTCCAGCTTACAAAACAAATAAAGTGAAGATTCTTAATATTTATGGAGATATCGGCAATGGCGGGGATGGAGTAGTTGAAATAGCTTCTGCTTTATCATTGAAATATTTAACTTCTGGTAGTAAATATCAAGCGATCAAGTTTACTGGAGTAAAAGCTGATCATGGCAGTTTGCCTAATAATGATCAAGTAATTAATAAAATTGTTGAATTTTTATGGTAGTAGAAAAAAGGATTGTTCAAATTGTTTTATCAAGAACTAAAAGCGAATTTTGAAGAAAAAGCTAATCCTGAACAAGCACAACAATTAGCAGGTTATATGCGAAATCAGTTTAAATTTTATGGTTTGCATACACCCGAGCGACGAAAGATCTATCACGATTTTTTATTGCGAGAAAAGAAAAAGAAGAAAATAGACTGGAATCTATTAAATCGAGCTTGGGAAGATCAATATCGAGAGATGCAATATTTTGTTTGTGATTATTTAATTGCAATGAAAAAATATCTTACTTATAACGATATTGATAGAATTGAACGTTTTGTCAGAACTAAACAATGGTGGGATACAGTCGATAGTCTAATTAAGCCTATTGGTGATCTTGGCTTACGAGATGCAAGAATTAATGAACTGATGCTTGAGTGGTCAACAGATTCTGATTTTTGGGTAAGACGTGTAGCAATAGAACATCAATTGTTACGTAAAAAGAAAATGAACACTGACTTACTTGCTCAGATCATCGAAAATAATTTGAACAGTCAAGAGTTTTTCATTAACAAAGCAATAGGATGGGCCTTACGTGATTACTCTAAGACAAATTCAGAATGGGTAAGACAATTTATTGCTGAAAATTATGATAGAATGGCTAAACTATCGATTACAGAAGGATCGAAGTATTTATAGCAATAGCGATTATGTGGTATATCACATAATCGTTTTTTTATAAAAATTTTTGCATTTGAACAGGCGTTTGATATAATGACACGTGAACACATGTGCGATTAAACAAGGAGGACCTCCAATTTATATATTTAAATTAAGGAGAAGAAAAAATGAAAGTCGAATCCAATTCTACTAAAAAGGCATTAGACTATCTTTTATCTCAAAAAGAAGGGACGTATCTATCAGTAATTGAACAAACAACTGGATTAGGTAAAACACATGCAGTGATTCAAAAAATCGCTGAGATTTTACAAAAAAGTCCAGACCTTGAGTTAAAACCCAAGATTTTTGTGGTTACTTCTGGAATTGAAACTAGAAATGAATTTTTCCATGATTTAAAGGAAAAGTTACCTGAATTTGAAAGCAGAATTCTACTGTTTGAGAGTGTACCTGATCAAGTTAAACATTTCCTAGAAGAACTATTATCTAAGACTGATTATGAAAATGATCAAACTTTAGCCAACGATTATTTAAGCAGCTGGTTTGATCAAAATACTGCGACGTTTAAAGATACTACTGTTTTACTAAAAAGAATTGCAAAACAATATATCTTTGTTAAACAAGAAAATGATACGTTCGGAGAATTAAGTTCTCGGTTAAAACGCACAATTTATTACGATTTAAAAAGATTGGCGCAAAAAGAAGAAATAAAACTTAATACCAAACAAAAACGGCTAAATTATTTAATTAAAAAGGCGCCTTGGATATGTGATTTATTTAAAGATACTGATCTCAGTCGTTATTACGTTTTGATCATGACTGCGGATAAATTCGTTTTCCCATATAAAACAGCCATCGGAAATGAAGACAATTATTGGGATTTGACTTTTAAAAATAGTCAGACACCTATTCTCTTTTTAGATGAATCAGATAAGATTAAATCAAATTGGACCAATAAATTAATCGAAAGTGAGATGGGGTCTAAAGATGTTGAAGATATGCCAACTCTAATTCGAAGATTTTACGCCAATATTTTGCCAGCTATTGGACGCATGGAACGAATAATCATAGACGCCAAAGACCCCTCTGGAAAAACAAATAAAACCAGAATTAAGCAACTTTATCAAGTGATCAAGAAGACATATGATCAGTATCATTTACAGTCCCCATTAAAAATTGATCCTGCACTTTTGGGAGATAATACTAACAAATTTCTATTTAACACAGGTAAAAGCAGTTTTTTGTTTGGCTTGAAAAAAGATGAAAAGTATTTGGTATGGAAATTTAACTCTCAACGTCTTGTTAACGAGATTACAATAGATCAAAAATTTTACGAAACGCATCCAGAATTTCGATTAAGTAAAGTAACTAGTTCCTTTACTCGGTTATTGCATTATATTGCAAAGACGACTTATTCAATCGCCAGAAATTATCATGAATTCAAGATAAATCTGAATAAAAAAATTACTGATCCTGAAAAATTGCATAATGTTTATGAGTTATCAGAAGAACACTTGCAAATCGTTAACGTGATTTTGCAGCCTACTAATGCTGAAGGAAGGTTAGCAAAATACTTCATTGATAATTATTTGGATAAAGCACTTAATTTAAAATTACCAAATATTAAAGCAAGTTTTACAGATGATCAGACCATCTATGCTTCTGGATTTCGTCTATTTGATTTAACTGTAAGTGAAGATGCTAACAATAATGGCCAGCTTCGTGTCTACCAACAGAAGACAACACCAGAACAAATTCTTGCCAGTGTAGCAAATAAAATGAGGACGATCTTATTATCATCAACCAGTTTAAACCCCTCACCATTAGGAAATTTTGATCTAAATTGGGTAAAAAATAATATAGTTAACTTCTTAGAAATTCCTACAAAATTGCAAGAGGTACTTGATTTAGAAAATAGAAAACGAAATCAATTAATTAAAAGCAAAGTAAAAATTGACACTAGGTTGACAGGAAAAAACTTGATGATTAGTGGACAAACTTTTAGTCAAGCTTTAGCTACTTTGTTAAGAGATGAAAATCATTTAGAGCCAACAGAATTACAACTTGAACGAATTTTGAATAAATATCCTGCTCGTTTGATTGCTAATCGCGTAAGCAACGGATTAGATCCAGATGCACCGTTTTTATGTGAAGCCGAACGCCAAGATGCTGATTCAAAAATTAGTAATACTCATTTTAATTTTGAACGTAAAATACGTCTATTAAGTGCAATCATTAATTTTTTGCAGTTAAATCAAAAAAATTCTACAAATAATGCATTCATCATCTATACCAATGCAATAATACGAATCGACGAATTAAATTGGTTAAAAGAAGCCATTGAAATCTTAAATATTCCATTTCCAGATGATTTATTCAAAGTGATTAGTTCACAAAATCGTCAAGAAATAGACGATGTTAAAGAAACATGGGGTAAAGGAAAATTTCAAATCATGCTTACTAATAAGCAAGCTCTTGGTCGTGGAACCAATCTTCAATATCTTCTAGATAAAGACTATTATCAAAAACATAGCCATGATTTTGCAATTATTGATCAACGCTTTGTCAACTTGAATGAACCATTTATTGATATTGCAGGAATTTATATAGAATCACTTACTCATATGTTTGAAAATCCAAATAATAATGGTACTCAGGATTTAGATGATTTCAAAATCAGAGCAGGACATATTATTTATGAACAATTTGAATTATACGATTCAAATCAAACTAATTTATCTTTCCGTGATGTTAGAACAAGACTACAAAAATACTTTGGCAAAATATCAGGTAATGGCATGTGGGACTTATTACCTGCACAGGATGCTCTTGCAGCAGAGTTAGAACAGATAACAGGGCGTCTTTGTCGAACAAATATCAAAAATAAAGAAATGCTAATCCAGTATGACTATAATTTTGTAAATAAAATTGACTGGGATTATTTAAGCCATAAACGAACTAACGTGCTGATTGAAGACTTAATTGAGCAAAATAAAAATAGATTATCCTCAAATCCAAAATATCAAGATCGTTTAGCAACGATTAAGGAAAAGCAAGAGCTAGCTTTAATTAATAGTGGTGCAGTTTTCTTAGCCAATCGTGCTTATAAATTGCGTTCTTTAAGTGAAACTATGCAATATCAGTGGGTAGAAATGCGGGAATGGATTGTAAAACATCCTCGAATTAGCACTTTATCTAAAATACCAGATCATTTACGTAAGACAGTCGAAGGATTTTATTATCGACTGTCTAAACCAGATGCAAAATACTATTACTATCACGATCAAGAGGAAGATCCTGATTTCAAAAACGTGCTTTTGATTGATTCTGAGCAGGGAAAAGCTCAACAAAAATTAGATTACTTAAAATCCCAAAAACAAGTACCTATTAATGCCCAATTAACTAGTCTAAATCTAGAAAAATATGCTAAATATTTAGATAAAATTTTTAAGCAAAATTCATGGATAAAACAAGCATTACTAAGAGAAAAATATGATTTAGATTTTAGTAAAAAGAGTCAGTGGTTATTAACGCCTGCCGCATTTAACAATTTGTATAAAGCAGCTATTTCAGAAGAGATTTTTGCTTTAATTTGTCAGAAGTATCATCTAGATTTCCATGAAATGAGGGAATTATCCCAGAATGAATTTGAACGCTTTGACGGATTTTTAAAGTTAAACGATCAGAGAATTCTATATGTCGATATGAAGAATTACGATTCACGTAGGACTACAGTACTTGCAAAAGATGTCGAAAAGCATATTCAAAATAAATTAAATGATTCCACAGGTAATGCAGCCGTGATTATTAATTTCTACGAATTTGAAAAAGAAAATGCTTATCGAAATAGCGGAATCAGAAACGAAATTAATGAAAAAAAGATCTATTACTATCCTCATTTGTTTAGACATAATGGTGAAATTGATAATGCATTATTGCAAGACTTATTAGATAAGGTGGTACGGAATGACACTAGTAAGAAATAAAATTTATCTAAATCAATTGGAAGATCCGCATTTTAAGATTGATCAGCTAAATCAAGATTTTGATTTATACGCGGTACATTGCACACGTAAATATATCTCTCGCTCCTTACTTAACCGTAACCAAGAGAAGTTACCAGTAATTAAGGCCGTAAATTATATCAGAGAAAATAACAAAGACATAATTTATATCCTTACGGATAAAGGTAAAACCAATATTTTTGAATTAAAGCGTGGCTTAACAGAACTAGATGAGACTATAGGTAAAATTGAGCAGCGTGATTTTGCACAAGTAGAAACAAATATCATATTAAACTTACTATTAATTCAACTACAAGTATTCTCTACAGTTAAGGGATGTAATTTATTGGGAAAATTGTATGTTAATACCAACACAGAAGAAAATGAAAAATTAAAATTTGAAGAAGTAAGCTTTAGTAAAAATCTAGTAATTAATATTCAAACGCGAGCATTTACTCAACTATCCTATTATCAAAAAAACAAGCTCAAGAATTAATTAAAAATATAAAGTCATGGGGTCGCAGTCCACGTTATGAGATTAATTTGCAAGAAAGCACAATCAAACAAATGGCAAATTGTTACCATGACGGAGAAGAAAATGATTGGTATTTAATGCATCCTACCCATAAAAATCTGAAGCCAGATCAAACACCTTTCTTTTATCTTAATGGTAAAGTTGGACAAGCTAGAACTAGCTTTTTAACTAGTAAAAGTGGCATTATGTATTATTTAATTGATCAATTGAATAAGCATTACTCGCAATATTTTGACAAATTAAAATTTAGAGAAATCCAAACTGAGAGTTATGATCAAGGCGTTAATCAAAAAAAAGGGGAGAAAAATTATTAGAAAAAATTAAGTCATTTTGGTCAGATAAAGAAATTACATTAATTGATCGAACGCAAGAAAATTTATCAGCAGTAAAGACTATATCTGACTTTTTTAGTCAAAACTTGTCAATAAAAATTAAGCCCAGTCAAACAAGTAGTCATTACAATTTAGCATTAATTCACAATTTAGGTTACTATTCGAAAAAAGATAACCAAGATAAAGAAGATACGTATTACGTAAATCAAGCTGAAATTATTCAAAATATAACAATTGAAGGAGTACTGCATAAAAGTGGAACGGTAATTGATAGCGCATTAATCAATGCAGTTAAAGAATTGACTGTAAAAGCAATTTTAGAGATGCAAGATTTCTCACCATTGAATACTGGGTTAGACTTAGATAGTTTGGCTTTTTATAAATATTATCCTAAAAGCAATCAAACTCTAGAATTTACGAGTCATGGAACTAATTTTCAAATTAAAGTAATTACTTCCAATTTTAAAGATCCGTTTTTCTTGAATGATTTATTTATTGAACGAAACGATCAATTAACGACCGCTTACGACTACATTATTTTAGATAAACAAAATGAAAATTACTATGCTGTAAGCAAAACTTCGTTAAAAACAATACCATCGCCATCATTATATGAAGCGGCAAATAACCAAAAAGGCACTTTAGCATATCGTAACAAAGAGGCTAGAAATAAATATTTAGCCGGTTTAATCAATTTGAATTATTTCTACGCACAAAATCAACTATATTATAATGTGGGAGTTATTGGAAATGGGATGCAGTCCAAAGAGTCGGTAGCTTCAGTTGTTAGAAAAATTGAATGTTTAAACGATAATAATAAGTCGCAATTGCTAGATATGCAGCAGCTTTTACAATCTATGGATGTTGTTTGGGTTAAATTTAAAAATTTGACGGTTCTTCCTTTTCCGATTAAACTCATGAACGAATATATCAGAAAAGATAAAAATAATAATGAAGAGAGATAAAAATTGAATTTAATAATTAGATCAGTAACTATGAATGATTTGGATTCAGTAGTTTCTATTGAATCGGATACTTTTGAGATGAGTCAAGAAATGACTCAAAAAGATATGATCGGGCGAATTGAAAACTATCCTGATACTTTTTTAGTAGCAGAAATTGATCATCAAGTAGTAGGACATGTTTTTGGTCCAGCATTTAATAAGCGCTATATTGAAGATGAAATCTATTTTAAAAATCATCTTAATCATAAAGATGATCAATATCAAACAGTTTTAAGTCTGGCAGTTAGTCCGGAATTCCGAAAGCAAGGAATAGCTACCAAATTATTAGATAAATTGTCTAAGATTGCTAAGAAGCAAAATAGGACAGCGGTCACTTTGACTTGCTTGCCGAAGTTATTTTCATTTTATGAAAAGCGAGGCTTTGTAAACGAGGGTAAGACTAGTGATGATATCCCTGATCCTGATAATGTAAGTAGTTTTAATATGGTAAAAGAATTATAGAAAAGAGGATTTTCCTACTAAACAAGGAAAATCCTCTTTATAATTTCTGATTAA
>ERZ1643247.3739-NODE-3739-length-10500-cov-4.147152_pt1 | contig 10500 bp, 8 predicted proteins | sample MGYA00579264_ERZ1643247 | MGnify/ENA primary metagenome ERZ1643247 (study PRJEB29033, sample SAMEA4952262) | chicken gut metagenome | biome: Broiler Chicken; feature: Gastrointestinal Tract; material: Caecum | place: Ireland | collected 2018 | study: Broiler... | reverse complement strand
AGAAGTGCTGGAGGTACTTTCCGCTTCGAAAAGGCATTCCATGTACGCGTTAGAGCTGTACTATGCAGTGGGAAATATTATGATTTCCTATATTAATAAAAAAAATATCAGACCACAGCTGGCAACGCATATACAGCTGATGGAATTGTTTGATCCGGGATCTTTTGTGACATGGAAGGAAGGAGCCGACTATCTGCTGGCTCTGACTCAGGCAATCAGGGAAATCTGTCGTATATCCAATGAGAACGTTATGACAGGTATTGCGGAAAAAACGAAGTCGTATATTCTTTCGCACCTGGCGGAAGATCTTTCCCTTACGGTAATCGGGAAAGCGATGGGATTCAATTCCGTATACCTGTCGCGGATTTTCAAGAGACAGACGGGAATAAGTATTCGTGAATATATTGAAGCATGCAGAATGGATCTGGCGAAAAAACTGATTGTAAATTCACGGATGAAAATTTACGAAGTCGCCGAGAAATGCGGATATCAAAATCCGGCATATTTTATCAAAATATTTCGGGCACATTTCGGAATAACACCGCAGGAATGCAGAGATGGGAGGAAATGAAATGAATGGTGGAATGGATCATATTTTTCGCCTGAGAAATGGAAAGAGCAGGAGCATTAACTGGGAAAACAGAAGAGGAGAAAAAGGAAAGGGAGGTATGGCCTCCAGCGATCTTGGCCCGTCCAGGAAGGGATCGCCATGTATCCCGACGGTTCATGCCGGAGAGACGGTTACTTTGGCTGAGATAGAAGGCCCTGGAATCCTGCAGCATATCTGGATCACAGTTACAGACCGGGTAAGTGACAGAAACCGGTTTGTACTCAGGGATCTGGTGCTTCGTATGTACTGGGATGGAGAAGAGACGCCTTCTGTGGAAAGCCCTCTGGGAGATTTTTTTTGCTGCGGTTTTGGAGTTTCCTATTCTGTAAATTCCCTTCCGGTTGCGGTGAATCCGACGAGGGGATTTAATATGTATTTTCCCATGCCATTTCGGGAAAAAGCCAGAATCACACTGGAAAATCAGTGTGATGAGGATGTTACCGCCTTTTTTTATCAGGTGGATTACTGCCTGACAGAGCAGCTTCCTCCGGACGCGGGGTATTTTCATGCGCAGTGGCGCAGGCAGAGGATTACTCAAAAAGGGCAGGATTATGTGATTCTGGATGGAGTGAGAGGCAAAGGTCAGTATGTGGGAACCTATATGGCTCTGGCGACACTGGAACGATACTGGTATGGAGAAGGAGAGATTAAATTCTATCTGGATGGTGACAGGGCTTATCCGACAATCTGCGGCACGGGTACGGAGGATTATTTTGGAGGAGCATGGAGCTTTGCCACCCAGGAGAATGGAAGAACGGTGGAAAATACCTTTTGTACTCCATTTCTCGGATATCCTTATTATTCGGTAAGAGATACAGCTATTCATAATGATTATCACACGGATGATCAGCCGCCGCAAAGAAGCTTTTACAGATGGCACATACCGGATCCCGTATTGTTTGAAAAGGATCTGAAAGTAACGATTCAGCAGATCGGCGTTTATTATGGTGGATTGTTTGAAAGGCAGGATGATGTATCAACGGTGGCATACTGGTACCAGACAGAGCCGCACGGGCCATTTCCGTCTCTGATGGAACGAAAAGAAAGATGGCCGCGGTGAAAAAATGGCAATGTTCACCGGAAGTGTATCAGTCAGACGAAAAACAGGTGAAAGGATAGAAGATGAATCAGATCAGCAGTAGCCTTGAAAAGGCCAGAAAATATGAACGGGAAAAACTGGCGGAGCCGGAGAAATATCCGGTTTTCCACATAACGGCTCCGGTGGGATGGATTAACGATCCCAATGGATTTTCTCTGTATCAGGGAGAGTACCATTTGTTTTATCAATATCATCCTTATGATAATCACTGGGGCCCCATGCACTGGGGGCACTGTAAGACAGTGGATTTTGTACGATGGGACAGGCTTCCCTGCGCGCTGGCGCCGGATATGGATTATGACGGACAGGGCTGTTTTTCCGGTTCTGCCATTGAGTATGAGGGAAAACATATCCTGATGTATACAGGCGTAAAGGAAACGGAAAAAAAAGATGGGACCAAAGAGACGTTTCAGACGCAGAGCATTGCGATTGGAGATGGTATTTCTTATGAAAAGCTTGAACAAAATCCTGTGATCTGTACAAATCTTCTTCCGGAAGGAAGTGTAAAGGCAGATTTTCGCGATCCGAAGATCTGGCGGGAAAAAGGGAACTTTTATGCAGCCGTGGGCGGAATGGATCAAAAAGAAGGCGGGCAGATTCTGCTTTTTTCTTCCCGTGATGTCGTAGAATGGAAATTGGAAGGTATTTTGGACAGGAATCAGAATCGTTATGGAACGATGTGGGAGTGTCCGGATTTCTTTGATCTGAATGGCCGAAAGATCCTGCTGGTTTCCGCAGTAGCCATGCAGGCGGAAAAAACGGAATTTCACAATGGAAATAATTCCATTTATTTTGTGGGAACCTGCGATGAAGAAAAAAATTTCAGGCGGGGAGAAGCTCATGAGATTGACTGCGGACTGGATTTTTATGCTCCACAGACACTGGAAACGGAGGATGGCAGGAGGATCATGATCGGATGGATGCACAGCTGGGACAATGATCTGACGCCGGACGGAGCTGTATGGAATGGGATGATGACGATTCCGAGAGAGCTTGGCCTGAAGGGCGACAGGCTGATTCAGAATCCCGTAAGAGAGCTGGAGAATTATCGCAGAAATAAAGTGGTTTATCGGGACGTGGTTCTGACCTGCGAAGATGGGGAAAGAGAACTGTATGGTATAAATGGACGGATTCTGGATATGACGGTAGAAATACAGAAGGGAAATTACCGGGAATTCCAGATCGCCTTGGCTGCAAATCAGAAAAATTGTACGCTTCTGGTTCATGACAAAGAAAGAGGAATGTTGAGACTGGATCGGACCCGGTCCGGAATGACACGTGATCTGACTGCTGTCAGAACCATACCCTGGGAGAAGCAGGATGAGATCGGGATGAAATTCCGCATTCTTATGGATCGCTTTTCTGTTGAAATTTTTGTAAATGATGGAGAATTGGCCATGTCTACCGTGATTTACACAGATTTATCCGCGCGGGGAATCTGTTTTTCGTGTGACGGGACTGCGGAATTTTCGGTGCTCAAGTATGATGTGGACGTTCCTTCTGCGGAGTATAAAATTTAACTATAAATATTGTTATAAAAGTATAAATTGTTTTATTTTTAGCCTCCTCCTTTCCTGCTATCATGACCTTAAAGAAAGGAGGAGCATTATGAGAACCGTTAAAAGCAAAGCAAAAAAGCACTGGTTTAGAAAAGAACTTCCGTTCCATATCATGCTGCTTCCGGCAGTTGTTATTACATTCATTTTCAAATACATCCCTTTTGCCGGAATTACCATGGCATTTGAAGACTATACCCCGTTAAAGGGGCTGTTTGATCAGACGTGGGTGGGACTGGATAACTATCGCTATCTGTTTTCTCTGCCCGGCTTCGGAAGCGTAATATGGAACACCGTTTTTATCGCTGTAATGAAAATGGTGGGAAATCTGATTTTCCCAGTGTTAATCGCACTTCTTTTAAATGAGATCCGGGAGAAACATTATAAGAAAACAGTTCAGACGGTATTGTATCTCCCGCATTTCATTTCCTGGGCAGCACTTGCCGGTATTTTCATTGATATTCTATCTCCATCGGGAGGAATTGTAAATCAGTTGATTCAGGCACTCGGCTTCAAACCGGTCTTTTTCCTGGGAGATTCCGCAGTATTCCCTTATACGATGGCAGTGACCGACATCTGGAAGGAGCTTGGCTGGGGTACTATCGTATATCTTGCTGCGATCACGGGAATCGATCCGACTTATTATGAAGCGGCAAGAATTGATGGAGCAGGAAAGTTTAAACAGGTGCTGTATGTGACAATTCCGGGAATTCTTCCAATGATTCTTCTGATGATGGTGTTGAGCGTGGGCAATGTTCTGCAGGCGGGATTTGAACAGGTGTTCAACCTTTACAGCCCGCAGGTATATTCCACCGGCGATATCATTGACACTTATGTATACAGGATCGGCGTGATAGAAGCGAAGTTTGATCTGGCAACCGCAGTAGGCCTCTTTAAGTCCGCAATTTCCTTTGTACTGATCATGGTCGGATATAAACTGGCGGATAAGCTTGCCGGATACAAGGTCTTTTAGGGAGGAACAGAAGCATGAAATTAAAACAGTCTTTATCCAGAAAGATATTTATGGTTTTTGATTATGTGTTCCTGGGACTTCTGAGCCTTTCGTGCCTGCTTCCTCTGATCAATCTGTTCGCCATTTCCTTCAGCGCCAGATCCATGGTTGACGCGAACGCGGTTTCCTTCTGGCCGAAGGGATTCAATACGGCGGCCTATGAATACATACTTTCCAATAAGCAGTACTTTCAATCCTTTGGGATCACAATCGGAAGGGTGGTTCTGGGATGGGCAATCAATCTGGCGCTTACGGTTCTGGTGGCTTATCCTCTGTCAAAGGATGATCCCAGGATGTTCCGCTGTCGGAAGTATTACACATGGTTTTTTCTGGTGACGATGGTGTTTAACGGAGGCCTGATCCCGACTTATCTGGTAGTCAGCAAAATGCAGATGATCAATTCCTTCTGGGCGCTCATCCTGCCGGAGGCGGTTCCCATGTTCTGCGTCCTGATTACCATGAATTTCTTCCGCGGTCTTCCGAAGGCAATCGAAGAAGCAGCGCTGGTGGACGGCGCAGGCTGGTTTGTGACGATGTTCAAGATTTACCTTCCCCTGTCAAAGCCTTCTTTGGCAACGGTATCGCTTTTCGTGATCGTAAATCACTGGAATGCCTGGTTTGACGGTCTGATCTATATGAATCTGCCGGAGAAATATCCGCTGATGACCTATCTGCAGTCGGTTGTACTGAAATTTGACGTGACCAAGATCACTTCCGAACAGCTGATGATGAATCCAAGCCTGATGGAGGTAACGGGGCGTGGAATCAAAGGAGCCCTGATTCTGCTCTGCACGGTTCCGATCCTGATGATCTATCCTTTTCTGCAGAAGTATTTTGTAAGCGGCGTTGTGATGGGAAGCGTCAAGGAATGAAAAAGGCATTTGGGAAGAAAGTTTTCTTCCATATTATAAATGCGAGGAATATGAAAAAGGAGGTTACAGAATGAAACACAAAAAGTATCTGGCGCTGCTTCTTGCAGCAGCTATGACGATGTCGCTTGCCGCCTGTTCGGGTGCAAGCCAGACACAGGAGAGTTCTTCTGCGGATAATTCTTCTGCCGCAGAGGGAACGACCGTTCAGGCGGATGCGGAAACGCAGGAGAGCGGAGATCTGATCGAGCTCACCTATATGCACAAGCTGAACGGAACAGAAAAGTATGTGGGAGACGAAAGTATCAATAACAATGTCTGGACGCGCTGTTATGAAGATGAACTTGGGATTAAACTGAATTATACCATTGCGGCAGCCGGCGATGATTACACCCAGAAGCTGACAATGGCAATTGCGTCCAATGATCTGCCGGATCTGATGGATCTTCCTCCGGAAGAGTTTTCCGAGCTGGCCAACGCGGGGATGCTTGCCGATATCACGGAAAGCTACGATACCTATGCGTCCGATCTTTTAAAGCAGACCATTGAAGTGGACGGAGGAGTTCAGCTTGCATCCGCGAAGGTGGATGGAAAGCTTTATGGCCTTCCTCAGCTTTCAGCGGCTGACGGAACCTGCGACCTTCTCTGGATCAGGACGGACTGGCTGGAGAATCTTGGCCTGGAAGCGCCCACCACAATGGATGAACTGATCGAAGTTGCAAGAGCTTTCCGCAATGATGATCCTGATGGAAATGGAGTAGATGATACCTGGGGAATCGGTTTTCAGAAGGATATTGTTACGGATGATGGAGCAAGTCCCGGAAGCTATGAAGGATTTTTCGCAGCCTATGGCGCTTATGCGAAGGCCTGGGTAAAGGGTGAGGACGGACAGATCAGCTATTCCGGAATCAATCCCGGTATGAAGGATGCCCTGACTCAGCTGAACGCGCTGTATGAAGAGGGACTGATTGATCCGGAATTTGGCGTCAAAGATACGGTGAAGCTTTCAGAAGATATTGCGGCAGGAAAAGTCGGCATGTTTTATGGGCTGGAAGGAATGCCCTGGGGCGCATGTAAGAGTAATATTGAGAACAATCCGGATGCGGACTGGCAGTGCTATCCGATCGTTTCCGCTACAGATGAGCCTGCAAAACCGATCACTTATGTCAGGATTTCCCGTTATTTTGCGGTAAATGCCAACTGTGAACATCCGGAAGCATTAGTAAAGATCGCCAATGTATTCCAGGATAAGATCAATTCGCTGGATTCGACTGAGGAGACGCTGAATACATTTGGGGTGGATCCTGATACGGGAATCAACTTTGCTGAATATGCGGCATTCGGAATGGATCCTGCAATTCAGAAGTGCAATACCTATTATGCGGAAATCAAGGCAGCTCTGGATGGAGAAATAACAGAAGATGAGATGCATCCGGAAGCGGCAAGGTATTACAGAGTAATTAAAAATTATATCGATAACGGTATGGATAAGGGAGCGGATTCTCTGGGATGGAATTATTATAAATTCATCGGCCCGGAAGGCAGCTGGAATACCATCATTAACGACTATAAGGCAAATGACAAGCTTGTGCAGTCCGTATTCTTTGGAGCGCCCACGCCTGGAATGAGTACAAATCTGTCCGCACTGGACAAGATGCAGGCGGAAACCTATGTAAATATCATTATGGGTACGCAGGAGCCTGACAGCTTTGATGAATTTGTTGAAAACTGGAAGCAGCTTGGCGGAGATCAGATCACGACGGAAGTAAACGACTGGTATAATACAACATTTGCAGATCTGGGAGCAGAATAATGAAAGGAAATTATAACATTTTTTATACGCCGGAAAAACAATATCCGGGAATGCCGCACGGAGAAATGTGTGGGGATTTCATGCCTTTTTACAAAGACGGCGTCTTCTACCTGTTTTACCTTTATAAATACTGTGTCTATGCAGTGGAGACCAGAGACTTTGTTTCCTTCGGAGAGCCTTATCTTGTTCTTCAGAACGGCTCCCCGGATGACCAGGACTGGCATATTGGGACGGGAAGCGTGTTTGAGCGTGACGGAGTATTTTATTTCCATTATACAGGGTTCTGTGAAGGCAACGCAGGGATAGAGGATAAAAATCAGCAGGTCATTATGAGGGCGATCAGCCGGGATATGAAGACATGGAAAAAAGATCCTTCATTCTTCTTCCGGCCTGATACCAGATTTTATGGAAATCTTCATTGGAGGGATCCACATGTTTTCTGGAATGAAGAGTTACAGAAGGTGTGTATGCTGATCACTGCTGAAGAAAAGGATGGCGCATATCTGCGCAGGGGATGCACGGCAGTATATGTGACTGAAGATATGAACAACTGGGAGCACTATAAAACCCTGTACGCTCCGCGAACCTTCATCACGCATGAGTGCCACGACTGTTTTAAAATGGGTGAACACTGGTACCTGTCTTTTTCCAATTATTCCAGATGGTGGGAGACCAGATACCGGATTGCGGACAGGTTTGATGGGCCCTGGCGGGTTCCTTCCGAAGACGATATGTTTGATGGCAGAGAGTATTATGCCGCCAAGTCGGTAACGGATGGTAAAAAGCGCTATATGATTGGCTGGCAGTCAATTCGTCAGGATTGTAAAGATAGTGGCCGTCATGTATGGGGCGGCAACCTTCTGGTGCATGAGCTTCTGGTCAGGGAAGATGGAACGTTGGGGGTAAAGCTTCCAGAAACCATAGAAAATGCGTTCTCGGTTTCGCTTCCTCTGCTTCCGGAATCCCGACAGGGCAGTCAGACTATTTGCAATGATGAAGTTTGTGTAGAAGCGGAAGAGGGTTTTGGTTGGTCGCAGCTGGCACCGCTTCCGGAGACCTGTCTGTTTGATGCGGTTATTTCCTGGGAAAATGGTACGGAGGCAGCAGGTATTATGATACATGCTGACCCGGATCTGCAAAAGTGGTGTCAGCTCCGCCTGGAATTTCATCATGGAAAAATTGTGATGGATCGTTATAATCGTGTGGATGGGGATCCGTCTTATCAGGATGAACGTCCGATCACATTTCGTAAAAACACTGCAAGAATAAAGCTTGTAGTCAGCGGAAATATTATGCTGGCTTATGTAGATGATGTAGCTCTGGCTGCAAGATGTTATGAGATTGGGACAGGAGATATCGGTATCTTTGTAGAATATGGGAAAATAGTATGCCAGAACGCAGATGTGAGGATACAGCCTCAGTCTTAATCAGGAAGCAGCATATCATTTCTCAGGTTTTAGAAAAAATATTATGAAAGGGAGACGTCTCGGAATGAAGAATAATCCGATGGCGTCTCCTTTTTACAAAAGATACGATGTATAAATATGTGATAGACTGTTTTATGGAAGGATAAATCATTCAAGCAGCTCCTTCAGATAATCCTCCGATTCCCGGCTGATTTTAAAAGGCATGGCAATCTCCGCAACCTGAAGAACGATACGGGAATCATCATACAGGGTGAGAACTGCGGTTTCATACAGGTTTCCGTCTGTCCTGGTCTGTCCGAATTTCAGTGTTTTCTCCTGAGAAAAGCGAAAAGAGCCGATTTCCGCCGCTTCATCCGGAAACTGAGCCGGAGCCCATTCCTCCGGATGGAGCGCTTCCACAAAGGCTGCAATGTCTTCCGGATCGGTGATGGTGTCAATGGCTTCCGGGGAGCCGGGGGAAAGGATAGAGATTTCCTGCGTTTTATAAAGGGAGCTTTCATATTCAGAAAGGCTGGCGGCTGCCGTCTGCTGACAGCCGCAGAGGAGAATGGACAGAAGGATGATGATACAAAATGCTTTTTTCATGAAGACCTCGCTTTCTTCCGGTACGCCATATACGGAGGTATACGGCGATGGATTCGTATTGATTTTTACAGTTTCAGGATACGATTCCAGCCGCTGAAAGACCACCAAAATACGGTTGCACCTACGCAACGGCAGGTTGCAACCGTGAAAAAAGCGGGATTTTTCCGGGTTTTACCCATCAGTCTTCCCGGAAGAGATGCGGAAAGGCGGAAGCAATCCGGACCGCCGCGGCCATACCGCCGTCCCCATAGGACGGCTGCTGTAAAAATTCTGTCGACGTGCCGCAGAGTTTCTGCCCGGCGGACAGTCCCTGAAGCATTTCGCCCTCCCAGCCAAAGAGCCTTGCAATGGAAATGGACTCAACGCCGAGCACTGCGTCCGCAATATGTGCCCGATAAGAGTCGATGTGCTTTTCAATCAGAAACCGCATGAGCTCCAGCCGTTTTTCCATGCTTCTCACGTTGGAAGAGGCGGGCGCGGTGCGGTAGTCGATGAGCGGTTCGGATACGATTTCGATACGCGCCTCCGGAGCGGTTTCCAGCAGGCTCAGGAAAAAATCCCAGTCCTCAAAGCCCGAACGCATGGATTCGTCATAGCCGCCGCATTTTTCCCAGGCCTCACGCCGGAGAATGTGGGTGGCTGGACAGCAGTTGCGGGAAAGAAAGGCAGTGATGCCGCCTCCGGCGGGGCAGATCGCAGCATCAAGAACCCCGAAGGTGTGCATCCGGGAGGAAGCGGCAACCAGGTCAGGGCGTTCATACAGCAGACCGCAGACCCGCTCGACGTAGGAAGGCTCCAGCCTGTCGTCCCCATCCAGTACCAGCACCAGAGGAGACTCTGCGCGGCGGATGCCCGCATTTCGTGCCGATGAGACGCCGCCGTTTGGCTGGCGCAGGACGGTAATGGGCACGCAGAAGGAAGGATCAGATTCCAGCTGTTCCAGAATCCGGAGGGAGGCTTCATCCGTGGAGCCGTCATCCACAAGGATGATTTCCGACGGAGGCGTTGTCTGGGTGCACAGGGACTGTACAGCCTCCAGAATCATGGAGCCCTGGTTAAAGCTGGTGACGACCGCCTGTACATCCATGGCGGTATGGGGATTTCTCTGGGATGGATTCATGATGGCTTCTCCTTTTTTTGAACGGCTGATTTTTGCATGTGAATGATTCTGAAATTATTTTATCATCGAATGCTGAATTCGGGAACAAAAAAGAGGTGAACCTAAGCTCACCTCTTTGCAGAAAAATGACTTATTTTGCCGCAGCCTTTTTGTTCTGCCCTCCGCCGACGATAAACAGGATCGGAGCTGCGATTCCGCCCAGCAGGTTGCAGATTCCGAGCAGACTGAAAATACCGCTGGTCAGACCGAATACGCCGAAGATCAGGAGAATGATTCCCCATACGGTAAAGAAGCCGGTGGCCTGATCCGCCTTCCGGATGCCCAGAATGCCGACAATGATTTTTACCACATTGAAAATGCTGACAAGGGCAAGGCCCATATAAGCAATGCCCGATACGGCCATCATGGC
>ERZ1643247.3737-NODE-3737-length-10506-cov-72.411157_pt1 | contig 10506 bp, 7 predicted proteins | sample MGYA00579264_ERZ1643247 | MGnify/ENA primary metagenome ERZ1643247 (study PRJEB29033, sample SAMEA4952262) | chicken gut metagenome | biome: Broiler Chicken; feature: Gastrointestinal Tract; material: Caecum | place: Ireland | collected 2018 | study: Broiler... | reverse complement strand
TGATTTAATCATTTATATCGTATAATTTTAACGATAAACACAACTATAAAGGAGGGAGAAATTTGGGCGGAAAAAGCTGTTTCTTTATCGGACACCGAGAGACATCAGAAGAGATTTATCCGGCATTGTATGCGGCTGTGGAGCAGCACATTTTGGAATATGGCGTTACAGAATTTATCGTTGGCCACTACGGCGGATTTGACCGTCTTGCAGCGTCAGCAGTCAAAGAAGCAAAGCGTTTCTACCCAGAAGTGAAGCTCACTTTGCTATTGTCATATCATCCGGCAGAGCGGCCCATCCCAACACCCGGTGGATTTGACGGAACATTCTATCCACCAGGGATGGAAAGCGTTCCGCGCAAGATCGCAATCGTGAGAGCAAACCGCTATGTTGTGGATCATGTAGACTACCTCATCGCCTATGCGTGGCACCCTGCCAGTAATGCACGGGAGCTGGTGGAGTATGCAAAAAGGCGAGTAAAGAAAGGCTCTCTTTTCATAACAGTGATAAAGCATAATGATTCGACATGAAGTTGAGTTTTTCACGAAAGTGTGATAAAATAAATCCAAGCATTTCTTGCTTTGGAGGGACTAAAATGGCGATTTGTTATGACCGCTTATTCCATCTGATGATTGATAAAAAGATAAGCAACGCACAGCTAAAAGAGAAGGCCGGTTTTAGTGCCAATATTATCACCCGCCTAAAGCGCAACGAGTATGTTTCTATCGAAAGCATTGAGAAGATTTGCCGTGTGATGGAGTGCGGCGTGGATGATATTCTGGAGTTTGTTCCGGAAGAAAAATAAGCAAGAATTTTGACAAAGTGGCTTGATTTTGAAGGTGACTTTCAGGATACAAAATTCTCGCAGGCTGAGAAGTTGTGAAAGATCGGATAGGAGTGTGGCTGTGATGGCAGCAGCAAATAAAACGGTTTGGGGAATCCATACGATGGACGATCCCCTTTTTTTGAATCAGAACCTAATTGCAATCGGCTGGGAAGAGATGGGCGACTTATCCGCTATAAGTACATCCCGTGATGCCTACAAAGAAAAATATATTGTGGCCTATCCGGACGCTAAAAAAGGTTCGATTGCCACAAGTGCCGGAATGCTGTACCGATTCGTTCATGAGGTACAGGAAGGGGACTATGTGGTGTTCCCGTCCAAAATTGACCGTAAGATCAACATCGGGGTCGTGGAGAGTGCCTATTTCTATGAGGCTACCGCAGCACTGTATCCCAATCGCCGGAAAGTAAAGTGGCTTAAACATCTGCCGCGCACAGCTTTTTCTCAAGGTGCTCTGCATGAAGTTGGCTCGGCGCTGAGCTTTTTCCAGGTGAAAAACTACGCGGATGAGTATTTTAAGGCTCTGGATAAAGATTTCAAAGGCAATATTCTGGAGCCGGATACCGATGAGACAGTGGCACAAACAGCGGATGAAATCATCGAGGCTACCCGCGACTTTATCTTGAAAGAGCTGAGCAAGAATCTGAAAGGTTATGATCTGGAGCCGTTTGTCGCAAATCTTTTGCAGGCCATGGGCTACCGCACGATTCTGTCTCCGCATGGTGGGGATAGTGGCATTGACATTACCGCCTATAAAGACGAGCTGCCGCCTCGCATTGTTGTTCAGGTGAAGAGTCAGGATGGAGACATCAAAGAGACTACCATCCAGTCTCTGAAAGGCGCTATGCGCGAAGGAGATTATGGCCTGTTTGTGACACTGTCCAACTATACCAAAAATGCGCAGAAATACCTGGATAACACCCCTATTATTCGCGGCATTAACGGCACAGAACTTGTGGATCTGGTCTTGAAATATTACGATCAGCTCAGCATAAAATACCGCAAAATGATTCCCCTGAAAATGGTGTACATCCCCGTTCCACCAGAGGAGTAAATGGGAACCTGACAGGAAATTAAAAAGAGAACGGAGAGGTACCGATGGCAATCAAAAAGAGCGAAATTTACAGCCAGATATGGGCTGCGTGCGATAAACTGCGGGGCGGTGTGGAACCTGCTCGTTATAAGGATTACATTTTGACACTGCTGTTTGTGAAGTATGTGTCCGACCGCTTCAAGAGCAGCGATAATTGGGACATTGAAGTACCGGAAGGCGGTAGTTTTGACGATATTGCTGCGCTGAAATATAAGAAAAACATTGGCGAAGGCATCAATATCATCATTGGCAAGCTGGCAGAAGCCAACGACTTGAAAGGCATTATCGACATTGCCGACTTCAACAGCGAGGAACTGGGCACCGACAAGGAAGCGGTAGATAAGCTCTCTGGTCTCGTGGAAATTTTCCAGAAACCGGAGTTGGACTTCACCAACAACCGCGCTGGCGGAGATGACATTTTGGGCGACGCCTACGAATTTTTGATGCGGAAATTTGCCCAGGATTCCGGCAAGAGCAAGGGCCAGTTCTATACGCCGGGCGAAGTCTCTCGCATCATGGCAAAGGTGATTGGTATTGATAAAGCCACCGATCCCAGCATGACAGTCTATGATCCTGCTTGCGGTTCCGGTTCGCTGCTGATTCGTGCGGCGGATGAGGCCCCCTGCGAGATCTCTATCTATGGACAGGAAAAGGATAACTCCACCGCTGGTCTTGCCCGCATGAATCTGGTCCTACACAACAAGGGCGCTGGCGTCATTGTCGGCAATAAAAGCACCTTGTCTGCACCCCAGTATAAAGATGAGAACAACCCTGAACTGCTGAAAACCTTCAACTACATCGTAGTCAATCCACCTTTTTCGGATAAATCCTGGATGGATGGCATTACGATCCCTGATTCTTATGGGAGATACAGCGAGACTGTGTTGGGCGTGCCGCCGGAGAAAAACGGTGACTATGCTTGGCTGCTGCATGTCCTGAAATCCTTGAAATCCAACGGCAAGGCGGCGATCATTTTGCCCCATGGCGTGCTATTCCGTGGCAATGCCGAGGCTGACATTCGCAAAAAGATCATTGACCGGGGTTATATTAAAGGCATTATTGGTCTGCCTGCTAACTTGTTCTATGGCACAGGAATTCCTGCCTGTATCCTGGTGCTGGACAAAGAGGATGCTGCTGATCGTACCGGCATTTTCATGATTGACGCCAGCAAAGGCTATGTGAAGGATGGAAACAAGAACCGCCTGCGGGAACAGGATATTCACAAGATCGTGACCACCTTCCTTACAATGGATGAATCGGACCCTAAGTATGCCCGGTTTGTCCCAAACGAGGAGATCAAAGTCACCAACGAGTACAACCTGAATATCCCGCGCTATATTGACAGCAGCGAGCCGGAAGATTTACAGGACATCAATGCCCACCTGAACGGCGGCATTCCGGAAACCGATGTGGACAGCATGGCGGAATATTGGGTGGTATACCCATCTTTGAAGGAAATCCTGTTTCAGCCGCTGCGTCCGGGGTATCTGCGTCCGGCGGTGGGCAAGGACGAAGTGGTTTCCACGATTATCTCCCATCCGGAGTTTATCCGCCATGCCGACCAGGTGGACGATGCCTATGCCCGATGGAAGGAGACCGTTACCCACGATTTGATGGAACTCAGCCGGGACATTCACCCCAAAGAGCTGATTGCCAAAATTTCCGAGCAGCTTCTGGATGATTTTGCCCAGGTATCGCTTCTCGACAAATACGATGTCTATGAAGTGCTGATGGAGTATTGGGCGGAGACCATGCAGGACGATGTGTATGCGGTCTGCTATGACGGCTATGAGGCCGGGCGAGAAATTGCCTATGAGTATGTGACCAAGAAGAAAAAAGAAAATGGCCAGACCATCGAGGTCAAGACCGATAAGATCAAGGGTTTTGAGGGTAAGCTGCTCCCCAAGGTTTTGATTGCTGAACACTTTTTTGAGGAGGATGTCAAGGCGCTGGATACCCTTCGCGGCCAATTGGATGAGGTGTCCGCCAAGCTGGAAGAACTGGCCGAAGAAAATGACGGTGAGGACGGACTGTTTGCTCAGCTGGATGATCTGAAAAAGGCCACTATCAGTGCCCGGATCAAGGCAATCAAGAAAGACCCTGCCGCCAAGGAAGAATTGGCTGCATTAAAGGAGTATATGTCCCTGTTGGATGCCGAAAGCAATTACAAAAAGGCAATTAAGCAGGCCGAGGCAGACCTGGATACCAAACTGGAGAAAAAATACCCCCAGCTGACGCTGGAGGAGATTAGCCATCTGCTGGTGGAGGAAAAGTGGTTTGCCGCTATTTACAGTGGAATTGATGCCATTCACGAGGCGGTGTCTCATCACCTTTCTGCTCGTGTGACCCAGCTGGTAGAGCGGTATGAGTATACCCTGAAGGAATGTGAGGATGAAGTAGACCAGTACGAGACCAAGGTCAAATCTCATCTGGAAAGGATGGGGTTTGTATGGTGAGGGAAAGCGGTTGGAATACTGTCAAGCTGAAAGACATTTGTGATTTTATTGGGGGCGGAACTCCTAGCAAGCAAGTAGAAAATTTCTGGTGTGGAAATATACCTTGGATTTCGTCATCGGACCTAATAGAAAGCTCCATATGGGAAATTAATATCACTCGCCATATAACAGCAGAAGCAGTTGCTAAGTCGGCGACTCATATTTGCCCTAGAAACACTGTACTGGTGGTCTCTCGTGTTGGGGTTGGGAAGGTCGCCATAGCTCCTTTTGAAGTTTGCACAAGCCAAGATTTCACAAACTTGGTAAGTAAAAAACATGATGCGCGTTTTCTTGCCTATTGTATTCAGAACAAAATGAAAATAATGGCAGAAAAAACTCAAGGTACATCTATTAAAGGCGTAACAGTAGAAAATATCGCGCAAATGGAAATAGAGCTGCCTCCGCAAGAAGAACAAACCGCTATTGCTGAGGCTCTTTCCGATATAGACAACCTGATTTCCTCCCAGCAAAAGCTGATTGAGAAAAAGAAAGCCATCAAGCAGGGGACCATGCAGGAACTGCTCACCGGCAAAAAACGACTGCCGGGGTTTTCTGGGGAGTGGTCAAAACAGCAGTTAGGTGATATTTGCAATATTGTCAATGGAGGAACACCGTCAACTTCAATAGCAGAATTTTGGAATGGAAAGATTTTGTGGTGTACGCCGACAGATATTACAAGCTGCTCAACAAAGTATATTTACACTACCGAGAGCAAAATCACAGAAAGCGGATTGAAAGCTAGTTCAGCAACACTCCTGCCAAAAGGTGCATTGTTACTTTGCAGTCGAGCTACGATTGGCGAAGTGCGAATTGCAGGTAATACGATTTGCACTAATCAAGGCTTTAAGTCATTGGTTGTTCATCAGAACATTAGCAATGAGTGGCTATACTATATGGTGCATGTTTTGAAGTTCAATATGCTGGAAAAAGCCATTGGCTCTACTTTTTTGGAAATCTCGAAAAAAGATTTGGCTGAACTCGATATAATTGTTCCAGAGTTCACCGAACAGAAAGCAATCGCTCAAGTCCTTTCTGATATGGACAGCGAAATTGAGCTGTTGGAAAAGAAACTGGCCAAGTACCAGCAGATCAAGCAGGGCATGATGCAGGAGTTGCTCACCGGACGGATTCGGTTGGTGGATGCAGATGGCAAAGAACAGCCGAAAACTCAGATTCTTCAGGAAAAGCAGTCTCAACCGGCACACAATCAGCATTTTGATGATGCAGTCATGCTTGCAGGAATTGTGAATGCTTTCTATTCCGAGAAGTATCCTCTGGGGCGTAAAAAAGTTCAGAAACTACTCTATCTGGTTCGACGCAAGGAGCAGGCGGATATTTCTGCCTTCCATAAAAAAGCGGCCGGCCCCTACGCTGATGAAGTCCGCTATAAAGGCGGCGAGCCGATTGCTCAGAAAAACAAGTATATCCAGGTCAGAAGAAGCGAAAAGGGTAGCTGTTTTGAAAAAGGTGTGCAAATGCAACAGGCGTTGACCTATTTGCAGGACTGGGGAAAGCAGGGAGATGTGGATTGGCTGGTGTCGCAGTTCCAGTACACAAGTGTCAATGAGCTGGAGCTTTTGGCAACGGTAGATATGGCAATCTGCGACTTGCGGCGGGAAGGTAAGGAAATTTCCGTAGCCTCGATTAAAGATTTGATTCGTTCTAATAAGGAATGGAGAGATAAACTGAAAAAGACCTATTTCCGAGATTCGGATATTCAGCAAGCAATTAAAAAGTGCGAAGATCTATTTGAAAGCTAATATCCACGGGAGGTGACATGTTTAATGCGTCTATTTCTAGATGAAGCAGGAAACACTGGTGGCATAACTGATAAGAATAAAAAACTAAATTATGGAACACAGCGCCATTTTTGTTTGGCAGCTGTTGTTACTCATGATATGCAAAGTGAACAGCTGCTTCGTCAGAAATATACAGCATTTAAGAGTCAATTTGCATCTGAGAAAGAGCTGAAAGGAAACTCCCTGTTTACAAAAGAAAATAACAATGCTCTAGAATACTTCTTGGACAATATTTTAGATGATATCCATTTTTCGATATGTTTGTATGATAAAAAATTCTACCTGGCATCGCTTTTGCTATTTGCCATTTTGGGAGAACAAGCAAGAGAACAGTTCCCAGTAGAATATTACTCGTTGGTGAGTGACCTTTCGCAAGAAAAAGATGAGCTATTTGCTACATTCTGCAAACTAACAAAGCGAGCTACAGAGACAAGTGTGCACGAACTGTTTGAATACTTAAAGAACTATTCATATCAACATATTCCAACGTCTGGAAATGGATTAGTTTGGGCTGTTTCAGAGATTCAGAACAGAGGAATTGAAGAAACGTTTGTAAATGACTTTCTAAAGTTTGGAAGTTATTCAAATCGGAAGTTTGCTAATCTTATTAATCTTAATGCTCTCTCAGAGTTGTTGGAAGTAATTGAAATTGAGCGCAACTGTGATACCAGAAAAATTGATATTGTTCATGATAATATTTCAGGTATCGATGAAATGTTAAAACAAGAACTTAAACATTTCGATGTGGCTGTTAAGTTTGCAGATAGTCAAGCAGAGGAACTGATTCAACTGGCAGACAATGTCGCAAGCATCTTTTGTAAAATAATAAATACCATCGTACGATGCTGGGATACAAAAACGGAGTGGTCACCTGAAAATGAGTGGATATTAACGCAGTCCGCACGATTCTTGAAAAAAATAGGAACGCGAAACATAAAGTTTACTGTTCCAATCCAAAGTTGGGCATTAACCTTTTGTGTGATGGATATGTTTGATCCCCAATACCCAAAGGAAATGCGCAAGAACCTATTTTTTAATCCAAGATACCAGTATTGGAACCAAGCAATTGTTCAAAATATTGCTGAGTTGGATTTTTCGCGACATGCAGCTTGCTTCGATGAATTATATTCAAACGAAGGAGGAAAGCCATGAGTATTGGCCAACGGGAAAAAGCCACGCAGAAGCGTGTCATAAAACTATTTGTCCAGGAACTTGGGTACACCTATCTGGGCGATTTCACCGAGCGAAAAAACGCCAATATTGAAACCGAACTGCTGACGAAATTTCTGACCCGCAAGGGCTATTCGCCGGTACTTATCAACCGCGCCTTGAAGGAGCTGCAAGATGCCGCCGGAGATCAGTCAGTGAACCTCTATGATTTGAACGAGCAGACTTATAAAAAGCTGCGCTATGGGGTCAAGGTCAGCGAGTCTGTCGGCCAGCATAAGATTACCGTCCAGTTTGTGGATTGGGAAAATCCGCTGGAAAATGACTTTTACATCGCCGAGGAAGTAACTATCAAGCATAAACGTCCGGATCTTGTGCTGTACATCAACGGTATCGCTTTTGCTGTCATAGAGCTGAAGCGCAGCACCGTTTCCATGTCGGAGGGTATCCGCCAGAACCTGACCAACCAGCGCCCAGATATGATTATGCAGTTTTTTGCCACCGTTGGGCTTGTCTTGGCAGGCAATGATTCGGAAGGGGCACGTTACGGCACTACTGGCACTCCGGAAAAGTATTATCTTTCTTGGAAAGAAGATTCCAATGCCAAAGATGAGGTTTCCGTAGCGGTACGCGCTCAAATCGGAAAATATCCCCTGCGTCTGGACAAAAACCTGATTTCTCTGTGCCGGAAAGAGCGGCTTGTAGAGTTGCTGCACAATTTTATCGTATTTGACAGCGGAGTGAAAAAGACCTGTCGGCCTAATCAGTTCTTCGGAAATATGGCAGCGCGGGATTTTATAAGGCGGCATGAGGGCGGCATCATCTGGCATACCCAAGGCTCCGGAAAATCCTTGACCATGGTGTGGCTCAGCAAGTGGATTAAGGAAAATATTTCTGACAGCCGTATCCTGATTATCACCGACCGGGACGAGCTGGATGTGCAGATCGAGCAGGTGTTTGCCGGGGTCAATGAGAGCATTGTCCGTATTCGCCGGGGAAGCGAATTGATTCAGAAGATCAACGACACCTCGCCTGTCATGATGTGCTCCCTGATCCACAAGTTTGGCAAGAAAAACAGAGGCAAGAGCGGCGAGACCGACTATGCTGGATTTATTGAAGAGCTGAAACGCTCACTGCCGGAAAACTTTTCTCCCAAAGGCGATTTCTATGTCTTTGTGGATGAATGCCACCGTACCCAATCCGGCAAACTCCACAAAGCGATGGAAACCATTTTGCCGAATGCCACCTTTATCGGCTTCACCGGTACTCCATTGATGAAAAAGGATAAGGAGACCAGTCTGGAGGTATTTGGCCCTTACATCCATCGCTACAAGTTTGATGAAGCAGTGCGGGATAAAGTGGTTTTGGATCTGCGCTATGAAGCTCGTGAAGTAGAGCAGAATGTTGTCCAGCAGGATCGGATCGACGCTTGGTTTGAGGCAAAAACGCGCGGGCTGACCGGTGTGGCAAAAGCTAAGCTGAAACAGCGATGGGGCAATCTGCAAAAGATGTTTAGCTCCAAAGCCCGGTTGGGACAGATTGTAGCGGATATTGTTTTTGATATGGAGACAAAACCGCGCCTGCATGATGGACGGGGTAATGCCATGCTGGTGGCTGGCAGTATCTATCAGGCGTGCAAATTCTATGAATTGTTCCAGGAGACCGAGCTGAAGGGCAAGTGCGCCATCGTGACTTCTTACGAACCAGCGGTGGGTGATATTCGCACTGAAACCGTAGGTGATGATGGTGAGACCGAGGCTGTGGAGCAATATGAGATCTACATGAAGATGCTGGGTGGGAAAGACCCGAAGGCATTTGAAAAAGAGGTCAAGGAAAAGTTTATCAAGCAGCCGGAACAGATGAAACTGCTGATCGTGGTGGATAAGTTGCTGACAGGCTTTGATGCTCCGCCTGCCACTTACCTGTATATTGATAAGTCCATGCGAGACCATGGCTTGTTCCAGGCAATCTGCCGCGTCAATCGTTTGGATGGTGAAGATAAGGAATTTGGGTATATTATTGACTACAAAGACCTGTTTCGATCCTTGGAAAATGCGGTTGCAGACTATACCTCCGAAGCATTTGACTGCTACGATAAGGAAGATGTCTCCGGCCTGCTGACAGATCGTTTGGACAAGGCCAAGGAACAGCTGGAGGATTCTCTGGAAGCTCTGCGCGCACTGTGCGAGCCTGTGGCACCGCCTAAAGATATGGTAGACTACTACCATTATTTCTGCGGTGTCAACACCGAATCTTTTGACTTGGATGAATTGGAAGAAAATATGCCCAAGCGGGAACAGCTTTACAATCTGTCAGCGACAGCTCTTCGCGCTTTTGGTGAAGTATCGGGTGAATTGCAAGAAAAGTACCACTATACCGTGGAACAGATCAAGGCGCTGGAGAGAGAAGTTACCTACTACATCAAGGTGCGTGACGATGTGCGTCTGGCTAGTGGTGACTATGTGGATTTGAAGAAATATGATCCGGACATGCGCCATTTAATCGATACTTATTTGTCGGCTGATCCCAGTCGTGTGTTGACCTCCTTTGGAGGAGCAACACTGGTGGAGCTGTTGGTAGACAACGGAATTTCTGCGCTGAAGGATATGCCTGCCTCTGCACCCAAAGAGCAGGAAGCAGTTGCAGAGACTATTGAAAACAATATTGGCAAGGAAATTGTTGAGAGAATCCAAAGCAACCCCAAATACTACGAGAAGATGTCTGCACTTCTTCGTGAGTTGATTGAAAAGCGCAAAAATGACGTGATCAACTATGAGGAGTATTTGCGTCAGATTGTGGAGCTGGCAAGGAAGGTACATAAACCAGAAAGTGGCACAGAATATCCTCCGGGAATCCGGGAGAGTGCCGCCAAGCGAGCCTTTTATGACCATCTTAACGGGGATACGGTTGTGGCCAATCAGATATATAACGCTGTCATGTCCAGCAAACAGGACAATTTCCGGGGAAGCAAAATCAAAGAGCGTAAAATCTGGCGTGCTATTCGTGCTGTCGTAAAAGATGACCAGGAAGCCGATCAGTTGCTTGCATTGGTAAAGGAGCAGAGTGAATTTTAGTGGATGAACTGCAAATCGGCAACGTGAGTATTGC
>ERZ1643247.3736-NODE-3736-length-10510-cov-3.479197_pt1 | contig 10510 bp, 10 predicted proteins | sample MGYA00579264_ERZ1643247 | MGnify/ENA primary metagenome ERZ1643247 (study PRJEB29033, sample SAMEA4952262) | chicken gut metagenome | biome: Broiler Chicken; feature: Gastrointestinal Tract; material: Caecum | place: Ireland | collected 2018 | study: Broiler... | reverse complement strand
CTTGCCAATATCATGCAGGTCGCCTGCAACAGTTGCGATGATAACTTTTCCAAGAGCTCCGGTGGAACCGCTGGACAGATGGGGTTTCAGAACCTCAACGCCAACCTTCATAGCTTTGGCAGCTACCAGCATCTCCGGAACGAAGATTTCGTTGTTTTTGAATTTCTCACCAACAACGCCCATAGCATCGATCATACCTTTGTTCAGGATCTCGTTGGGATCACATCCTGCATCCAGAGCTTCCTGAACGGCAGCGCCGATCTGTTTTGCTTTGCCTTTTTCAACTAATGCAGCAACTTCATCAATTTTTGACATAACTTCTTTCCTCCATTTACATGTGTTTTTATATAATACAGCTTCCTTTCCGCTGAAAGCAGTATTAATCGTGATGAAAACCAGATAATTACTTCTTCGGTCCGAACAGGCCGTCTCTGTATGCCTCTATGTACTCCATGCAGAAATCATCTTTGCCCAGCATAGCTTCCGTAGCATAGATCAGACCCAGCATATCGCGGTTAGTGGGATCCAGGATCGCGCTGTCCAGTCCATAGTTCATGGCCAGAACCGTGAAGCTCATGTTCAGCAGCTTACGAACCGGCAGATTAAAGGAAATATTGCTGACAGCAGCCGTGATATGAATATCCGGATACTGCTTCCGGATCGTGCTGATCACTTCGATGTTCATGGCGATTCCATCCTCGGAAGTACACAGCATCTCTACCAGCGGATCAATGTGCAGACGGCTGGGTTTGATGCCATATTCTTTCGCTTTCGCCATGATGTTGTCAAATACTCTCAGACCGTCAGCAGCTGTCTTCGGGATGCCGGTATCATCGCTGCACAGAGCAACTACCTCCCAGTCGGTATCGGCAATCACCGGGAAAATCTTGTCAATCTTGTCGCCCTCCATGGATACGGAGTTGATCAGACCGGGGCGCTTGCAGAACTTGTAGGCCTCGATCAGTACGTCCGGGCTGGGGCTGTCCACGCTGATGGGAAGATCGGTTACTTCCTGGATGCAGTCAATCATCCACTTCAGGGTCTCCACTTCCTCTGCCTCCGGAACGGACGCGCAGCAGTCAATGAACGTCGCATTGGCATTTGCCTGTACGAGAGCGCGCTGTTTGATGAAATCCGCGTCTCTGTTGGCGATGGCTTCCGCTACAGACGGAATAGAACCATTAATTTTCTCACCAATAATAATCATATTTCAGTTACCTCCGAATTTATTGTATCGAAATACATTGACTGTATTATAACAAAAAATCAGGTCCGCAAGTATCCGCAGAACTATTGACATTTCCCCCTTTTTTTCCTACAATGTGTAGGAAGAATTAGGAGGGCTTTTTATGAATCTGAGCGCTATGCTGATTTTGAAATATCTGGAACCGCTGTACGGCCTCTCTTACGGGGAAAATCCCTCAAATCTGCTGAATCTGGGGCGTCCCGTATTCCTGCTGGATCAGGAGCACTGGCCGGCGGGGCGGGTCTGCATCTGTGATGCCGTACCGGCATATCTGCTGACAGAACCTGTTCCTGAGGACATACTGGTCTTTTATCATTCCCTTCCCGGGGACATCGCCAGCCCCGTTTCCAACAATCTGCTGGAAGTGCCGGAGACGTGCAGCCTGCCGGAGCTTTTCAACCGGCTTCAGGCTCTCTATGACAGATACGACGGCTGGGACAACCGCCTGAAGGAGCTGGTGCAGAATGAGGGCAGTATCCAGAGCCTGCTGGACGCCAGCTTTCCCATTTTCCGGAATCCTCTGCTGCTCCGCGCCGCGGATTTTTTCATGCTGTCCTATTCCAGCATCATTGACGAAAAACCGGAGCTGGCCCATCTGATCGATCCGAATTCCTCCTTCGAAACGCTCACCACCAGTCGCCTGGACCCGGAATACAACGAAGCCCGCAATTACACGGAGCCGTTCTACCTGCCCGAATATCTGTCCGGCTCCCGTGAGCTGTGCATCAACCTCTTTCAGCACAGAAATTATTCCCACCGGCTGATTCTGGTGGAGGAGCTGACGGAAATCACCGACGATCTGGCGCCGCTGCTGGCCCATCTGGCCTCCTATGTTTCCCTGGCCCTGATTCATTCCGATATGGACGCGGCGACGGAAACGTATTCGCTGGAGCACCTGCTCACCGACATTATCAGCGGCCAGCAGTCCGACTATTCGATTATTGACAACCAGCTTTCCGAATTCGGCTGGTCCGCCTCGCATTCCTACTGCTGCATGACGCTGAAAATCGCTTCTCTGGACCAGCAGAACCTGACCAGCAAATACCTGTGCCGCCATTTCGAGGAAATCGTGGCCGGCTCCTGCGCCTTCCGCTATGAGGACGACCTGGTAATTTTCATCAACCTGACCCGGTACGACGGCACGGTAGACCAGCTCCTGAACGAAACGGTCGTATTTCTCCGGGACAGCTTTCTGAAAACCGGCGTCAGCAATCCCGTCCGGGGGACCATGGACCTGCATTACTGCTACCTGCAGTCCAAGATCGCCCTGGACATCGGCAGCAAATACCAGACCTACCGCTGGGTTCACCGTTTCGAGGACATTTCCCTCTATTATCTGACGGAATGCTGCACCCGCGAGCTGCCCACTCATATGGTCTGCTCCCAGAAGCTGCTGGAGCTGAAGGCTTATGACATCAGGCACCACTCGGAATTCTGCGAGACTCTGCGGGTCTATCTGGAAACCCACCTGAACGCCGTGCAGGCTTCCCGGCGGCTGTTCATCCACCGCAGCACCTTCCTGTACCGCCTGGACCGGATCAAGGAGCTGATCAACATCGATTTCGAGGATGAGGACATGCTCTTCTACCTGATGATGTCTTTCCGGATGCTGAACCTGAGAGTATCGCAGAATATAGAGCTGCGGGAGTGAGATTCCGGTTTGACGGGGAGGGCGCGAAAAAGAAAATCGGATAGAAAGGCGGACCTCTGTTTTTCCGACTGCTGGTTTCGAAGTGAAGAATCTCTAAGCATTCCGAAGAGCAGCCTAAAACCGGGGACGGGAAGGTCAAAACTCGCTAACGCTCAGACATTGACCTTCCCGTCCCCAACGGCTGATCTCCGGAATACAAGAGATTCTAACACTTCTGGCAAAGGCAGTCTCCAAAACAGAGGTCCGCCTTTCCTGTGCCATATCACCTCTTGGGCGCCCGAACCCCGCAAAGCTCCATGACGGGTGGCAAAAAGAGCTAATTTCAGAAAATGCTTCGGCCTGTTATGCCGGATCCGATCAGGCAGCCTGGGTATTGGTGTTGATTCTCTGATTTGGTTTGACATAAACATTCTATATATCATCGTCATCATCAATTTTAATCTCGTCATTTTTTCATTTTTGACGAATATAGCTCTCTCGATAATTCTTTTTTCCCATACCTGCAGCGCTAAAATTTGTCAAACGGCCTGCGCACAGCCCTGCATACGCATAACAGCATCTTTATTCTGCTATTTCCTGCTTCCGCAAAAGGGCAGACAAAAGACGCTGCCGGCAAAAGCCGCAGCGTCCTGTTCACCGTCCTGGAATCTTTACTCCACCGGCGCAAACTCTTCTTTTCCAACTCCGCACAGCGGGCACACCCAGTCTTCAGGCAGATCTTCGAAAGCCGTTCCCGGCTCGATTCCATTATCCGGATCTCCCAGCTCCGGGTCATATACATATCCGCAAGGTCCACATTCATACTTTTGCATGTTATCTACCTCTTTTCTCATTTTAATATTGATAATTATTATCAATATTGATTATATACTATATTTTTCCGTATTGCAACAGAAAATTTTTTCTTTCTCTCAGATTATTACCGGTAATCTTTATTTTAAACAGGCACGGGCGTTTTTCCCCGGCCGGTCCGGAGGTTTCTTTCCGGCTGTTCTTGCCAATCCCTTCCCCGGCGGATATAATGAAATCAGCAAATCTCAGGAAAGAAGGTACTGATACTATGAGCATCTGCCCCATCCCCGTCAGGCGGCTGGCGGAAATCGTCCGGAAAACCCGGACCGTTTTTGAGAATTCCAGCCTCGTATCCTCCGTTCACCAGAAGGGTCCCATCGATTTCGTAACGGATGCGGATATACAGGTACAATCTCTGCTGTCCGCGGAGCTTTCCGCTCTCTGCCCGGATATTCAGTTCATGGGCGAGGAAAAAGACAACAGCGAAATAGACCGGGACGGAACCCTCTGGATTCTGGATCCCATAGACGGAACCACGAACCTGATTCATCATTTCTGCCACAGCACCGTCTCCCTGGCTCTGGCCAGCCATCGCACGGTTCTCGCCGCAATCGTCTACAATCCCTACACCGACGAGCTGTTTTCCGCGGAAAAAGGGAAGGGTGCCTTTCTGAACGGCGAGCCCGTTCACACCAGCCGGAACGGTACGCTGCAGCAGAGTGTGATCTTTACGGGCACTTCCCCCTACTACCACGAATACGCCGACTGGATTTTCGGAAAAGCCCGTGAAATCTATCTCCGCACCCAGGACATCCGGCGGATCGGCTCTGCCGCCCTGGAGCTGGCCTATGTGGCGGCCGGACGGGCCGACGGCTTCTATGAAAGCCGTCTGTCTCCCTGGGATTACGCCGCAGGGCTTCTCCTGATTCAGGAAGCCGGCGGAACCGTTACAGACCTGGCCGGCAGGGCTCTGGACTGCACCGTCCCTTCCTCTGTGCTGGCCTCCAACGGCCTGATTCACAGGGAACTGGAAGCCATTCTCTCGCCGGGGCCGCAGGGCATCGGACAGGATGCGGATCAGACAGGACGCGGATAAAACAAATGCCCGCAGAGCACACCGTAATCCGGACCCTCCGGGCGGGGTCACGGCTTCTCCGTTCCATAAAACAGGAAAATAAAAACCGACAGAAATCGAGAAAAGGAGTACCGAAGTATGAATATCGCAGATAAAATCGACCACACCATGCTGAAAGCGGACGCCACCTCCGCCACCGTCATCCGCTACTGCCGGGAAGCCATTCAGTACGGCTTTGCTTCCGTCTGCGTCAACAGCTGCCATGCGGCCCTGGTATCCCGGGAGCTCTCCGGCACGGGGATTAAGACCTGCTGCGTGGTCGGCTTCCCGCTGGGCGCCATGTCCACGGCCGCCAAGGCCTTCGAAGCCCGTCAGGCGGTGGCAGACGGCGCAGAAGAAATCGACATGGTCATCAATATAGGGGCCGTAAAGGATCAGAACTGGGCGCTGGCCGAGGATGATATCCGCGCCGTGGTGGAAGCCTCCCGCCCTGCGCTGGTCAAGGTCATACTGGAGACCTGCCTGCTGACCGACGAGGAAAAGATACACGCCTGCGAAGCCGCCGTATCGGCGGGCGCAGCCTTTGTCAAAACCTCTACCGGATTTTCCACAGGCGGCGCCACCACTGCGGACGTGGCGCTGATGAAAAAGACGGTGGCCGGACGCGCTCTGGTGAAAGCCAGCGGCGGCATCCGGACACCCGAAGAAGCCCGCGCCATGCTGGAAGCAGGCGCAGACCGCATCGGCGCCGGAAACGGCGTGCCGCTTCTGTAGGATGCTTATCCGGCGAAATCGGCCAGCACCACGCTGGCCGTGATGCCGGCGATAACCGCCGCCAGGGCTCCGGCCAGCGTATAGCGCGTCTTATTTACCCTGGCCGCCAGGAAATAGACGGACATGGTATAGAAAACCGTTTCCGTACAGCTCATCATCAGGGAGGCGATGGTTCCGATCTGAGAATCCGTCCCATACTGTTTATACAGATCCGTCAGAAGGCCGGAAGCCGCGCTGGCGGAAAACAGGCGCACAATGGCCAGCGGAACCAGCGCTGCCGGAAATCCCAGAGGATCTGAGAGCTTTCCGATCCAGCCCGCGATCCAGTCCAGAAATCCCGAGGCGCGCAGCACGCCCACCGCCACCATCAGCCCCACCAGCGTGGGCAGGATTTTCACCGCCGTCTTCAGGCCGTCTCCGGCCCCATCCACAAAATCACTGTATATATTTCGCTTCGCCATCAGCCCATAGGCTACAATATAGAAAATCAGGCAGGGAATCAGCAGCTCAGACACCAGGTACAGAACTCTCACGTCAGCTCCCTTCTGCGGCATGTCTGTATTATTACATTCTATGAGCCGGTTTTCCTCATATGTCAGGAAATCAGATTTCTCCGGCAAAGCCCCGCAGCTCTTCCAGGCCGTCCGGCGTCAGACGGCATATTCTGTCGCAGACCTCTTCTATATATTTCCGGTCGTGGGAAACGCTGATAATGGTGCCGGAATACCGCTTCAGCAGCTCCCGGATGACAGGCCCCGACAGCGGAGAAAAATTCCGCGTCGGCTCGTCCAGCACCAGCACGTCGCTTCCGTCCAGGCTGATCTTCAGAAGCAGCAGCTTCGCCTTCTGCCCGCCGGACAGCCGTCCGATGGGATGGTTCATTTCGTCGGCCGTATATTTCATACTGCCCAGATACGTCCGTATCCTGCTCTGCTCCTCCCGGCTCCCGCTGCGGCTTAAAAACTCCGGCGGCGTCATCTCCATATCCAGCAGTTCCCCGTAGTCCTGGGGCATATAAGCCGCCTTCAGATCGCTCCTGGCCAGAAGCGAATCCGCGATCTTTCGAAGCAGCGTGGTCTTTCCAACGCCGTTTTTCCCTATGATGCAGACCTTCTCCCCCGCCGTCACCCGCAGCGTAATGTCTTCCGCCAGAATCCGGCCGCCCGCTTCCAGCCGTTCTCCCCGAAGATCCAGAATCTGTTTCCCTGACGCGATTCTCCTTCCGCCTTCCAGCTTCAGGAAAAGAGCCTCCTCCGGATCCAGCATCTCCGTTCTCTCCTTCTGCTCTCTCTCATAGCGGCGCTCCAGAGATTTCACCGCATGCATCTTCTTTTTCAGCAGCCGGCCGCCGTGAGGATCCTGCCGGGAAATGGAATTCTGCCGGCTCTCCACCTTCTGCTGTATTCTCCGGAAGCGCTCCTGCTGCTCCCGCCATTCTCTCTGCTCTCTTCTCGCCGCCTGCTCCTGACGCGCCAGCCCTCTGGCGCGCCAGTCCGCATACTCCGCATATCCGGTTCTGGATACCGTCCAGACGGCTTTCGTCTTTCTCCGGAGCTGCTCCAGATGAATCATGACATTGGCCGTCCGGTTTAAAAACGTCTCGTCATGAGAAACACAGAGCAGCGGCAGGCCGCAGCCTGTCAGAAAAGCTTCCATCCATTCCAGCGTCTCCAGATCCAGGTCGTTATTCGGTTCATCCAGCAGCAGGATATCCGGCCGCTCCAGCATCATCCTGGCAAAGCGCACCTTCACCTTTTCCCCGCCGGACAGGCTTCCCATCCGCTGATCGGAATACAAAAGCTCCGGGTTCAGCCCCAGCTGCCCCGCCAGCTCTGAGATCTCACGGGGCGTCCATTCATAGAACTGCGGACATTCCCCGCAGTATTCCAGAATCGTCCTGTCCTGATCCCCTGCGGACAGCTCCTGGGCCAGATATCCGGTCCGGCCGCCGTTTTTCAGGATTTCTCCCGTATACTCCACATACGTCTCCACAAGCGCCGGATCGTGAATCAGCCGGAGCAGCGTAGATTTTCCGTTTCCCTCTTCTCCGATCACCGCCGCCCGGTCTCCCGGATTCAGGACAAACGAAAAATCCTCCAGCAGCACCCGGTAATCCTGCCGGTGCCGTATGGTCAGATTTTTGATCTGCAGCATACTGCATACCCCCTTCGTATCATCTCTTCTTTTCCGCCCTTTGTATGGCAAAAGCCTGCTTCCCGGACACATGCCGGAAAACAGGCCTGAGAGCTTTCTTCCAGAGGGCAGTCGCCGGCGAATCCGTATCCATCCATCACTGCTCATAATAAAACAGAGAAAATCCCCAGACTGTCTGCTTCCGGCGCGGAACGCTCCCGCGCGCCTGCTGTGTACGCGAACCAGACCCTGCCCGGGCCCTCTCTTCCTGTTCGTCATCACACATTCGCAGATTATCTGAACATTTTCTCCTCCTGTTCACCTGTAATAAAAGATTTTCCGGAGACGCCGGGCTTTCCCGCTGTCTCCGCTTTTCTCAGCTTACCACACGTCCCCGGAAAAGGCAAGCCGGAATCTGAAAGTTATCCCTTTCCCCGCGCCTTCTTCCTCCGCCGGAGAAACACCCCGGCCGCTCCCATGCCGATGCAGGCTCCCGTGAAATCAATGCCCACATCCGCCGCAGAGGGTCCCCGGCCGCCCACGAAGGACTGGTGCCACTCGTCTCCCGCCGCAAAAGAGGCGCAGACAAGCGCCGTAATCAGAAACAGCCGCCGTCCCCGAAACCCGCAGCCGCGCAGCGGCAGCAGCACCGTCACCGCGAAAACGGCGTACTCCGTCATATGTGCCGCCTTGCGGACGTATATTTCGTATCGTTCCGCCTGCTCCTGCACTTCTTCCTCTGTCCATCCCGATCCCGTAATCTGATCCACAGCCCGCACAAGCCCCTCCGTCACCTGCCTGCTGAGAGAAGAGGACTCCTCTCCTGTCTGAGCGGAAAAGCTGAAGATCAGGCACGCCATACAGACGGCCGGCAGAAAGGTCAGCAGTCTGCATATTCTGTTTCGAACCATACGAATCCGGGCTTCCTTTTTCATTTCTCCCATATCGGTATTGCCTCCTGTCGGCTTTATATTCTGGCTCCGTCCTTCCGAATTGTCCCGGTTCTACAGAGACGGCAGAATATTTGACTTTTTTTATTTCCCGTGCATAATAATAGTAGAATCTGCTGCGAAAGAGAGAAAATATATGAAATTTCGACCCTGTATTGATATTCACAACGGAAAAGTAAAACAGATCGTAGGCGGCAGCCTGAAGGACGCCGGCGATCAGGCGGCGGAAAATTTCGTCTCCTCCCAGGACGCCGCTTTTTATGCCCGCCTCTATCAGAGCTGCGGCCTCTCCGGCGGCCACATCATCCTGCTGAATCCGCCTTCTTCTGATTATTATGAGGCCACTCTGCATCAGGCGCTCCTGGCTCTGCAAGCCTGGCCGGGCGGCATGCAGGTGGGCGGCGGCATTACCGCGGAAAATGCGGAAACTTTCCTGAACGCCGGCGCCAGCCATGTCATTGTCACATCCTACGTCTTCCGGAACGGCCGGATCTCCTGGGAAAATCTGGAGAAGCTCACCGCCGCCGCAGGCCGGGAGCATCTGGTACTGGATCTGAGCTGCCGGAAAAAAGACGGCCGGTACTATATCGTCACCGACCGCTGGCAGACTTTTACCGATGTGGTTCTGGACGCTGCCGTCTTAAGAGAGCTGTCCTCTCTCTGCAGTGAATTTCTGATTCACGCCGTGGACGTAGAGGGAAAGGCTTCCGGTATCGAGACAGAGCTTGTGCGCCTGCTGTCAAAGCTGGACTGTTTTCCCGTCACCTATGCCGGCGGCGTGGGCAGCTATCAGGATCTCCGCCTTCTGAAGGAAGAGGGCAGGAACCGGCTGGATGTGACCATCGGCAGCGCCCTGGATCTGTTCGGCGGACCCCTGGAATTTCAGAAGGTACTGGATATCTGCGGTTAGACATTCCGCAGAATCTGTATTTCTTTCGCATACCCTTCCAGATCGTTGGGCGTCTCCAGATAAAACGGCAGCTCCCTGAGGGCGGGATGATTTACGATTTTCGCAAAGGCTTCCAGCCCCAGGCTGCCTTCTCCGATCTTTTCATGACGGTCCTTGTGGCTGGCAAAAGGATTCTTGCTGTCATTGATATGTACAGCCTTCAGCCTGTCCAGGCCGATGACCCGGTCAAATTCTTCCAGAACCCCTTCCAGATTTTCCACAATATCATATCCCGCGTCATACACATGGCAGGTGTCCAGGCAGACTCCCATATGATCGGACAGCTCCACCCGGTCCAGGATTCCCCGCAGCTCTTCGAAAGAACGCCCCACTTCCGTTCCCTTTCCGGCCATGGTCTCCAGCAGCACAGTGGTGGTCTGCTCCGGCTTCAGAATCGCGTTCAGAAGCTCCGCAATCTGGCGAATGCCCTCCTCCGCTCCCTGACCGGTATGGCTGCCCGGATGAAAATTATAGTAATTTCCCGGTACATATTCCATCCGGCGCAGGTCGTCCTCCATGGTCTGCAGGGCAAACTCCCTTGTGTGGACGTCCCTGGAGCAGGCATTCAGCGTGTACGGCGCGTGAGCCAGTATCACGCGGATTCCGTTCTCTTCCGCGAAGCGGCGGAACTCCGCCACGTCTTTTTCATCGATTTCTTTTGCCTTCGACCCCCTGGGATTCCGGGTAAAAAACTGAAACGTATTGGCCCCGATGCTCACCGCTTCTTTTCCCATATGTAAAAATCCCTTCGAGGACGACAGATGGCTTCCTATTGTCAGCATTGTGCTCTCCTTTCTTTCGCTCCATTTTCTGCACTGTTCCGGCTTGCCCGGCCGAGTCCGAAGGCTTCTGTTTAGCGGCAGCCATTACGGCAGCGTAACCTTCCGGTACGGAATCTGACGCCGCTGCAGGATTTTCTCCTATCTGTCCTGGCAGGTAA
>ERZ1643247.3732-NODE-3732-length-10512-cov-4.369800_pt1 | contig 10512 bp, 8 predicted proteins | sample MGYA00579264_ERZ1643247 | MGnify/ENA primary metagenome ERZ1643247 (study PRJEB29033, sample SAMEA4952262) | chicken gut metagenome | biome: Broiler Chicken; feature: Gastrointestinal Tract; material: Caecum | place: Ireland | collected 2018 | study: Broiler... | reverse complement strand
TAAATAGTTGATTTTCAGTCATTAAGCAACAAAAAACACTTGAAATTGGCATATATTATGTGATATAGTAAATTAAATTTGTATGTGTTTGAGGACGACGCATACTAGGCGTAATGGTGCTAAACCTGCAAATCAAAGTCTGATTATCAAAGTTGTGTGTAATCTCGGAAGTTTAAAACACGCTGTTGCTTGCAGGCGCTTTCAAAAAGTAAGTTTGAACCACGTTTCTTCTTGCGGTAACAGCCTTAGCCGGTCAAGTATCTTGTGCGCTCTTTGCCGTATAAAATAGAGGACTGATTCTGAGAATAAATTGCTGATTAAGTAACACAAATGTGATATACAAAAATATAACAAATTGACCAAAATTTTACATACGTATGTAAAATTTTGGTCAATATTATATACAAATATTATATATTTGAATTTTGTTTCTTTGTGTTGGCAGTCTGCATTTGTAACGTGTCAAAAACGACAAAATGTCGGAAAATTTGAAATAAAACATAGCATATTGACCAAAAAAGGGTTAAATTTAGCATTATTTTGGTCAAAATTATATAAACATATTATACTGCAGCGTATTTTTTACAAATTTGACGAATTTGTACTGATTGAAACGAATACCGAGGTAAAATTTACGTTTTTTTTGATAATCTGAATATATTGGTTCTAGAAATCGCTTTTAGTGTACCAATATTTGCTTTTATCGAGGTTTTTGGATAAAAACAGGAAAAAATACCGTCGTTTTTGTGTGTTGTAGGCTCTGTTTTGTATTTTTTTGGTTATAAAGCGGCTTTTGTCGAAATATTGTCAATGAAAACCGGTCTTATGCATGCAAGTGTTGGCCGGTCGACTCTCCGAAGGATTCCTTTTGTTTTGTTGATGGTTGATTTGTAGTGCGGTTAGTTTGCTACTGCGCTGTGTCGGATGTTTTTTAGATAGAGGCATGCATTTGCGTGTTTTGTAATAAAAAACAGTATGTTTTTTTGTAGTAAAATTCATGAATTTTGCTTAATACTTCACCGTTTGTCGGCAGTTTTTCTGCGAATATTTATGCTATATTTGCTGGTTGAAAGAGCCTTTCAGACAGAATATTTTTGTGACTTTTTAAATTTTTCCGACTAAAAGCAAGGGGCATTCTGTCTGAAAAATATATTGATGTGTCGTATTTGTTCATTTTTACTGCTGCTTAAAACAAGTAGTCTGAACGTGTAGCAAATAACAAAAACGCAGCAATCCCTCGCCAATTTTTGCCTTTGCATTTTGTGAATGTTCAAAAATGTGGACATTTCCTATTATTTAATTGACAATGATTGCAATGTTTTGATGTCGCCTTTTCGAGATTAATTATTTTGAAAAAATTTTTAGCGTGCTTTTTTTGTCTTGTTTTTATTGAACATTGAAATCTGCGGAGGGCTGCATTTGTTTGTGATATTTCCTGACACGCTTTTTTGCTTAAAAACATCTTTGACCACCTTTGTGATCGATAAAAGATGATAGCGGTAGAGTTTTCTGCGGTTGTTTCACGTTAAACAACCGTTAAAACATATGACGACAATGCTTTTGAGTGATTTTTACTTATTACTGTTGCTGAAAAATTTCTCTGTGTAGCACAGTTTTTTAATTATTCAGCTTTTAAACCGCATATTTACATTATTTTTAATCATTTAGTACTGCTTAAAACTGAATTAAACACAAAATCGTGCGTTTTGAGGAGCATAAATAAGCCTTTTAATAAGGAAAATGCATCACAATTTGTTAGAAAAGTTGATTATGATGCGTAAATAAAGATTGTTTGGTGTTGTTCATAAAAACACGAGTTTTTTAAAAGATTTTTGCAAGTTATAATTAGATTGTTTCTTGTAATGCTGTTTCGAATAAACGCTTTCGAAACTCAATTCCTTTGACGTTGGCACTGAAAACAATAATTACATACAAAAATTAGGCTGTACTTGTTTAAAATCCGATAAAATGGTTTTGAGAAAGCATGACAAACAACTTGTTTCACGTGAAACAAAGCAAATTGTAAGTTTTCGCTTTTCAAATGTCAAAGATACAATAGTTGCAAAAAACAACGTTTGCACATGGTTAAGTTGTTTAGATATAGAAAAAGTCTGAACGTGGCGTGCTGAAAACAAAGCAAATTTGATAAAAAATAGACAACATGTTTTGGATACTAGTAGTAAATAGCCCAAAAAGCGTTAAAAATTTGAAATAAAACCGCCCCGAAGCGTTTTTTTGCTTGAAAAATTGTTGTTATCGTCTAAAAATATAAAGAAAACAACGATAGTGTGGCAGAAACATTAACAACCTAATTTTAGGACATATATCTGATAATAACTATTGAAAAGTAAGGTGGATTTTGTTTCACGTGAAACAAGAGAGGGATACTTTAATAAATTCTTTAACAGTAATAGATGAAACAAAAAGAAGTGTCTGTGTTTCAAACTACAACAACATTATTCTTAAAAGTAGTGAAACACACGCTTTCAAAGTCTGTTTGTGCAGTTTTCATACGAGGCAACTAAATTTACAACAAAAAACCGCACAAATAGTGCGGTTTTTTGAGTATTTACCATATTTAAGCGTTCAAAACAGGCAATGTTACGTTAAGCAAATCGGCAAAAAGTGAACCGATAACGTTTGTGTCGTTAGCCGCAGACAGCAACTTGGAACTTTTCAAAAATTCCAGCATAGCGTCGGTGCTGTCGGGAGCAAACTTCATAACAACTATTTCCGCCAAGGTCAGTACAATTCCAATCAAGACAACGTAAGTTATGCCAACTGCCCAAACGGCACCGAGAATACGGTCGAGAGGTTTAAAAACAGGAAGTTGAGCAATTTTTTGCAATTGTTTTGCGATAAACTTCAAGACTGCATTCACAATTACAAACAAAACAATCCACAAAACTATTTCCACAATCAGGCTTGCTACGTAATTGCCGCACAGTTGTCCCAAGGTGGTGCATCCGAGTGCTTCCATACCGGCGTAGATTGTTGCTGCCATGCCACTGAGTATTTTCCAGGCTCCTCCGTTCTGTAAAATGGTTGCAAGTTCTTCGGCAGAAGTAACTTCTGCCTTAAACATCTCGTTTGTAAACCAATTTGTGGCGGTGCCCACAAAGTTTTGAAAAACACCGGTTGTCTTAACGGGCGTCATTATGAGCGAGGTGAGCATGGTGGCGAGGACTAGTGCAAGTAATCCGCAAAACACTCCGGACAGTTGTTTTATCAGTCCTTTGGCGCCTCCTGTAAAAAGAGCAATAACGGCGATTGCGACAAGAACCAAATCTGCTATTGTTCCCATTCTAAATCTCCTTAATAATGAACAAACAACACGTTAATGTTGCTTTTGCTTAATAATCAGTGCGTAAACTCAATCTCTGATTATTTTTTTGTAGTCTTAAGTGTAACGCTTACAATTTGTGTGTATTTTTCCGCAAACAAAGCGCAAATCCAACAAAAGCAGGTCGCCTGATTTGCAGAACGCACGAGTTGCCGCATCCGTTTTGACAACCGATGCTTTCCTGTGTTGCAACAGTTATCTTCCCACGCAATCACTTTCGTAACTTTCCGCCAAAAGGCGTCTATTTACAATGAAATAATGCAAGTTCAAAACCTTGTTTTCGCACACATTCAATTATCTGAAAATGTTTTCAACAAAGGAATAGAGAAGAATTTTCTGTAACCGCAATGCAGAAAGTTTTTAGTGCAAATTTTGCAAAAATGTCGACTACGGAAAACTTGCATTTGCCGATATATCAAACGGAACAAACACCATTCTGCGTTTGCCACATGAACGTGCAAAGTTGAAAATTTCGACCGTTTGACGTAGGCGACACAAAACAGTGTACACTTTGTTTAAGTATATAATAACATATTTCGGCATAAAAATAAAGTATTTTGCTGTTTTATGTCGTAGCATGAGTGTTGGCAATAAAGATTGTTGTTTTTTTTCAACAAATTCAATTCAACAACCATTGTTTTAAGTTAAGAACAACAGCAGAAGCAAAAAAAAATATCGGCAGTAAAAGTATGTTCGGAAAAAGGTTTTTTGAAAATTGACTTCTCGCAGGAAACGTTTATCGGTGGAAAAGTGCCGATATGTAAGCAACGTGCTTTGTTGTGTGCTTACATCCGCAAAAAAACGCACGTTAATGCGGTTGCTTTAATTGCAGACTGTAATCAATGACTTTCTGTGTAATGCCGGCTTTTTGAGTAAATCGGAACTCAATTACGTTGCAAATTTTACCGTGCTGTTGAAAATATCCAAAACAATCGGCACAATATGCGAAAATGCATATTGTACAAAACGTAAAATGTAAAAATAACGGAAATCAACTTCAAAACGTTAAAAAAGTAGTTGAAACTTCGCAACGATTTAATGAACAGAGTTTTGCAATGCGTTGCAATGTCTTTTGTAATTCACCAACCAAGTGATGAAATGTGTAGGAAATGTAGGAAAGATATTGCATTAAAATCGCACGGCAAACGGGAATACATAGTATGTTAAAACTCAAAAAGCAATAAATAAAGAAAATCCCTTTCAAAACCGCCGCAAAAGTTGAAACCCTATAATGGGTTATGGGCAGCGTTTTTCAATGTGTTGTAAGGTCTTTTGTAATTCACCAACCAAGTGATGAAATGTGTAGGAAATGTAGGAAAGATATTGCATTAAAATCGCACGGCAAACGGGAATACATAGTATGTTAAAACTCAAAAAGCAATAAATAAAGAAAATCCCTTTCAAAACCGCCGCAAAAGTGGTTGAAACTTTGCAACGATTTGATGAATAGTGTTTTTGGAAATGCGTTGCTGTGTTTTTTTGAAATTTTGCTAACTAAGCGACGCAATATGTAAGAAATGTAGTAAAAGTACTCGTCAAAGATGCACTGTTTTTTGTAAAAAAATCCGTCAAAAACGCATGTTATGCCAACGGCAACGTTTTTCGAGAATTTTCAGGGCAGATTCCCTTTGTTGTCAGTTAATTTACATTCACGTAAATGCAGAGGGCGTTACTTTATCTACAAAAAACTTCAAAAAACTCCCCTTGCAATCAAAATCCGCAACGGCGACGCAAATATAATAGTTCAAATCGGGGCAAACTCAAAAAAAATGCGGAGGGGTTTTATGAAAGAAATGAGCATTTACGACCCGAAGGGGGAAGAAAATCTTGCCAAAGAATTGCAAGAGAGGGTTAAGAATCCCGTATTTGTTTGCATAGGAACGGAAAAGGTGTTTGCCGACAGTTTGGGGCCACGGGTCGGAAGTCTGCTTAATGCGCAGATGAGCAAACCCTACTTTGTGTACGGGCTGTGCAACCAAAACATCACCGCCGAAAACTTGGTGTATTGTCACGACTTCATAAAAAAGATGCATCCTCAAAGTCAACTTGTGGTGGTGGACGCAGCCGTCGGCACTACCGAGCAAATCGGCAAAATACAAATATCGCAAGGGGGAATTGTTCCCGGCGCCGCTACAAACAAAAATTTGCCGTCAATTGGCGACATCAGCATAGTGGGCATTGTCGCAGAGCGTGGAATGGCAGATTTTTACACGCTGAACACTTCCAAGGAAAAACTTGTAAATCAGGTGGCGCAGTTTATTGCAAATTCCATAATGCGGGCAAATATTTGCTGAAAAAAACTGTTTTTAAGACTGTTTCAAGCGTTTTATATTACAATTTTTACACATTCTAAACAAAGACATCACGACAGCGGCAAAGAAAGCGTCAGTAAACAAAAACACCGTTGTTAAACACGCTTTTTTTGCAAAGTTTATTTTGTCGAAAAACAACGGAGACAAGTTTTTTGCAAATAGTTGTACCAAAAACCAACAACCGTATGCCGAAAATTGTTGTTTTGCAACAAACAATGACAAAATTTGCATTGCAAAATGCAACTTCGTTGTTTTACTGCGGTTGCAATTCGGCGTTTGCGTTTGACACCGCTGTGATGTTGTGTTACAATGTATAATAGTATATTATTCGTAAGAATAAGTGCGCTTTGCGCAAAAGGAGATTAACCTTGGAACAAAAACAAAGAAGATTTTGGTATTCGGTAATATCGATACTGCTTCTTTTGGTGCTGGTATTTGTGTTTGTACGCATTTTAAGCCCCAGAAGCACAAAAATTTCCGAAGCCGAATTTCGTAAGAACATAGCGTCTTTCGACTCGGTTTACCTCAATTATTATCAAGTACAATGTATAAAAGGCGACCAAACCTACGTGTTTGTAACTGCCGACAGAAATGCCCTGAATGAATTTATCCTGAGCAAAATCGAAGACGGCACAGCCCCGAATCTGAAATATACCTCGGCAGACCCCAACGCTGCAAGTTGGACGGACTACATTGTTCCCGTTGTGTGGATAGGATTGCTCATTTTGTTGGGCGTGTTGATGTTCCGTCAGATTGCCAAGCAAAACAACCAGAATATGGATTTCGGAAGATCCCGTGCAAAGGCAATTCACAACATGAAGGTGCGTTTCAGCGATGTTGCCGGCGCCGATGAAGAAAAGGAAGAATTGCAGGAAATCATCGACTTTTTGAAAGATCCCAAAAAGTTTACCGACGTTGGCGCACGTGTACCCAAAGGCGTGTTGTTGGTAGGTCCTCCGGGAACGGGCAAAACGTTGTTTGCAAAAGCCGTGGCAGGCGAAGCGGGCGTTCCTTTCTTTTCCATGAGCGGTTCCGACTTTGTGGAAATGTTCGTGGGCGTGGGCGCAAGCCGTGTAAGAGATCTGTTTGACCAGGCAAAGAAAAACATGCCCTGCATCATTTTTATTGACGAAATCGACGCAGTGGGTCGTCAGCGTGGCGCAGGGTTGGGCGGCGGACATGACGAACGTGAACAAACGCTCAACCAGTTGCTTGTGGAAATGGACGGTTTTGAAACCAACACAAGCATAATCATAATGGCGGCAACCAACCGTGCAGATATTCTCGACCCTGCATTGTTGCGTCCCGGCCGTTTCGACAGACAAATTTACGTCAACAGACCCGACGTGCGTGGAAGAGAAGCGATACTTAAAGTACATGCACGCAAAAAGCCGATAGGACCGGATGTAAACTTCCGCACAGTGGCAAGAATTACTGCGGGATTCACCGGCGCCGATTTGGAAAACCTGTTGAACGAAGCGGCAATTCTGGCTGTTCGTTCGGGCAGAAAAGTCATCACAATGGCGGACGTAAACGAAGGCATCAACAAAGTTATCATGGGACCGCAAAAGAAATCCCGTCTGGTAACGGAGCCCGACAAACGTATCACCGCCTATCACGAATCGGGACATGCGATTTTGGCAAGTTTGTTGAAATACTGCGACCCCGTGCATGAAGTTACCATTATTCCCCGTGGAATGGCTGCCGGCTACACAATGACAAGACCGGAAAACGACAACAACCATGTAAGTAAACAGCAGTTGCTGGACGAAATTACAATGACGTTGGGCGGACGTGTAGCGGAAGAGATAATCATTCAAAACATCACGTCTGGTGCCAGCGGCGACATTAAATCTCTCACGCAAACGGCGCACCGAATGGTTACCGAATGGGGCATGAGCGACAGAATAGGACCGCTGTTCTACGGCAGTGAAGGCGAAATTTTTGTCGGAAGAAACTATCAGACGGAAAAAGGTTACAGCGACGAAGTGGCAAACACTATCGACGAAGAAGTGCGTGCCATTGTGGAAACGTGCCACAAGCGTGCTTCGGAACTGCTTTCCAAGCATACGGACATTTTGCACAACATGGCAAGAGTACTTATCGAAAGAGAAACAATCCACACGGAAGAAGTACAAATGCTTATGGAAGGAAAAACTGCGGAAGAGGTAATGCAGTTTATGGATCGCAAGGAAAATGCGGCAGCGCACAATTCCACGACCACAAACACGCAAATGCCGTCGGATACGCAACCTACCCAGCAGGCGCAAAATGCCAACACAAACACGCCGTCTGCCAACGATTCGGCAAACAATTAAAGGACAAAAAAAAACGGCTTAATGCCGTTTTTTTATGCCCTGAATGTCTTGCGTGAAGTTGTCAATAAATTACGACGAAGTCAGGTTTTCCTTGCACGTTGTATTCAAAAGGTGCAACACATTGCAGAAACTGCTTTTGCCTGCCGACAAATTCTGCCCAATACCAAACAATACGCAAAACGTTTTTTCAACGCACAAGTGATTTCAAAAGCAAAGAAAATTACAAACACGATTTTTTGCCGTTGAAAGGTTAAAGACACAAGCAAATACCGAAAATCGGATTTTTGTGTTGTAAAACAACAAAAATGCATTGTGAAAAAAGCAAAATGCCTACGCAATAACGTGCCTACGTGATGAAAGCAACAAATGTCTGACAGTACCTTGCAAACGCACAGTTGGCTACAACCGCATGGCAACCAAACAAAAAAACAATTTGCAAAACACGTTTTTGTGCAAAAAAACAAACGCAGGCAGACAAAGTACAAGGCAAATGCAAGAGTTGAAATTTTGATTGCAATTGCCTTGCTTACTCATTGATTTTCGAGGGTATGCATAGCAACAAAACAAAAGGGTAACAATTTACAAAATACGTGTTTGTGCCAAAAACAACAAAACGTATGCAAAAAATCTGCACAAAAAAAAGACGGTATCAACCGTCTTTTTTTGCATTTTACTTAAACAAATGAACTCGTCGAAATTACTCTTCGGCTTCCGCCTTTACCGTTACGGCGTCAAGAATATCCTGTTCGATTGTTACCAACTGGTAGGAATACACGCCGGAACGGAATCTCACTGTAGTGTACTTGTTGAGAGTTTTTCCGCTTCCGATGGAAATGCTGTCCAGATTTTTGTTGTCGCTGTTTACCGTGTCGGGAAGATTGAGTTGCGTTACCAGCACGCTGTCATTCACAATCACGCTCAGACTGTTAAGTTTCACGTACACCGACTGATTTTCGGCATTTGTCAGCATTGTGTTGTTGGAATAGGTGAAGAAGAAACTTGCAACATACACAGTGTTGTTGAGGGGTTGGTATATTTGTACCCTGGGGTTATCCTGAAATTTTGTGGAAGTTTTTTCCAAACTTCTTGCAAACAGCAAAACCTGATTGGCATCGATAATTTTTGTCGCCGACGAGTAGTTGAGTTTGTTGGTTGCCGTGGAAGATTTTGTTTCATCTGCACGGTTGTTGTACACAACTTTTGCCGAGCCGTTTTCCCAATCGTAGGTGGTGGTAAGGTCGTAGAGGGAAATTTCCTGATGCGTTTTGCCCAGATAGAAGCCGTTTACTACCGTTTTGGAAGAAAGGGGACGTTGCGACGATTCACGCAAAAACACAACTTCCGTGTCGGTGGTGGATTTCAACGTCGTCAGTCCTTCATGTTCCGAAAAGGGATTTTCCTCGCTGTCGGGGGCAATGGTCATTGTTTGCAACGTGGCGGCAATCTCGTTGTAGGATGCAAGCGCCGTGAGCGTTTCCGTCTTGTACTGCACGTACAGCGTTTGTTGCGTCGTGTAGGTGCATTGCGTTTCGTCCGCACTCAACTGAATTTTTGTAACATAGGTGCCGGAAACGTCTTCGGGAACAAGTTCGTCCATTCTTTCGGGATTTATCTCGTAGGCGCTGATGAAAGGTTCCTTCACAAACGTTTCGTTGTTGAACACGGCGGAGGATTCAAAATCCGCTTTGGTGATGTTGAATGTGTACTGTTCGTTGCCCCACCTGGGAATGGATTCCGTTTGCTCTGTCTGGTTGCATCCTGCAAAAACCAAAGACAACGCCAACACAAGCAACAGTATCAGTGCTGTTTTTTTCATATTTCAAAACTCCGTTTTTGATTTTCCTGTTAATGGCAAAATTTTTGCCGTTGTTTATGTATTATAACACAAAAGACATCAAATGCCAACTGTTATCCGATATTTGTGAAAAAACTGAAAAACAGCATAAAAACGGCACGGCGACACAACAATTTTTACAAGTGTGTTGCCCTTAGTGGGGAAAATATGTTACAATATTTTCAAGGTGCAAAATGATTACAATCTACAAAAGCAACTCTATGAAAGACGCCGCCGCCTACATCACAAAGGTGCTGAAAAGCGTCGACCAATCCAATCTGGACGTAGTCCGCACGGTGATTGTGCCGGACAGAGCGTCCATGGAAGCGGAACGTGCCCTGTTGAAAGCCGTCGGAGGCAGTTTCAACATTCGGGTGCGTACTTTTCGCCGCCTTGCCAATGAAATTCTGCCCAAATTCGACTACCTTTCCAAGCAGTCGGGCATAATGGCGCTGACGGGAATTATTCAGGACGTAAAGACGCAACTCACCTGCTACACAAAAGGGGTGAACACGCCCGGTTTTGTTGCCGACATGTACGACACCATAAGCACAATGAAGTATTGCAGAATTTCCCCCGACGATTTGCTCAAAGAAAATCTGCCCAAGGGGGTCAGGGGCAAAGCGCACGACATTGCGGTGATTTACAAAGCGTACATGGATTACACCAAGGACGCTTTTGTGGATTCTGCCGACAAGTTGGATT
>ERZ1643247.3729-NODE-3729-length-10516-cov-5.206003_pt1 | contig 10516 bp, 11 predicted proteins | sample MGYA00579264_ERZ1643247 | MGnify/ENA primary metagenome ERZ1643247 (study PRJEB29033, sample SAMEA4952262) | chicken gut metagenome | biome: Broiler Chicken; feature: Gastrointestinal Tract; material: Caecum | place: Ireland | collected 2018 | study: Broiler... | reverse complement strand
CTGTAAATTGTAATAACAAAGATTTTATGATTTAAAATTTTGAATTAAATTTTATTGAATTAAAATTATATGATTAGATATTATGTTTCCATTTTATACCATGATATTCAAAATTGCAAGTTAAATCGTACGCCAAATTATTGCATATTTCGACATAAAAATAAAGCCAACGTGCAAATTATTTTTTAATTTACATGTGTCTTTATTGTCAGTTTTTAATTACAATTTTGTTCTAATTTCAATAACTTTTCTTTTACGTCTAACCCTCCAGCATACCCAACTAATTTTTTATTACTACCTATAACTCTATGACATGGAATTATAATGATTATTTTATTATTATGGTTCGCCATTCCAACAGCTCTTGATGCTTTAGGATTACCTACTCTTTTCGCTATATCTAAATAGCTTCTTGTTTCACCATATGGTATTTCTAAAAGTGCATTCCAAACTTTTTTCTGGAATTCCGTTCCTTCTATTTTTAATGGAATATCAAATTTTTTTCTTTTACTATTAAAATATTCATCCAATTCTTTATATGTTTTATTTATAAGTTCTGTTTCTTTCTCTTCTTTTCCTTCAAACTTTTCTGTTCCATTTACTATTTCTATTCTTGAAATTTTTTCTTCACTTTCTTCTATAATTATTTTTCCTATTACTGTATCGTATATTTTAAAATACATAAAGACCACCTTATTATTTTTTATATTATTAGAATAATAAATATTTTGTTTTTTGTCAATTAGATAAAAAAATCTAAATTTTCTTGCAACTTTTTCAAATATAGTATATATTATATACTATGTTCACATAGAAACAAAAAATAAAATATATAAATAATATATTAGCGCCTGGGCAGTTTTGCTGTTGACGAGGATAGAGGTTATCGAAATATTCGGCGGATACTCTATGGCATGCTATTGTCAGAAATATTGTAAAAAAATATTAGCAATAATATAACAAAGCAATATTATTAGCCTTTGTGGACAAAATACATTATAGGAGGTCCATAATATGTGTGGAATAGTAGGATACATTGGCACAAAGAAGGCTGTGCCAGTGCTTATTAAAGGATTGCTTTCATTAGAATACAGAGGTTACGACTCTGCCGGTATTTGCGTTTTGGATAAAAATGTTTTAGATGTAGTTAAGGATAAAGGTCGAGTTAAAAATTTAGAAGATAATCCTGAACTTTCTAATCTAGTTGGTAATATAGGAATTGCTCATACCAGATGGGCGACTCATGGTATACCATCAAAAGAAAATTCGCATCCACATTTAGACAATACAAAGCAATTTGCTGTAGTTCATAATGGAATTATTGAAAATTATACAGAACTTCGTAATATGTTAGAAAAAAATGGTTATACTTTCCAATCTCAAACAGATACAGAAGTCATACCAAATTTAATTTCATATTATTATAAAACTGAAAAAGATGTATTAAAAGCTGTTTCTTTAGCTATAAAAGATTTAAAAGGAAGTTATGCAATAGAAGTTATATCACCTTTATTAACTGATACTATTATAGTTGCAAGAAAAGATAGTCCATTAGTTATTGGAATTGGAGATAATGAAAACTATATTGCATCAGATATACCAGCAGTTTTAAATTATACCACAAAATTTTATTTCTTAGATGATAAAGAAATAGCTACTATAAAAAAAGACAAAATAACTTTTTATGATAGTACTTTAAAAACTATAACTAAAGATATTAAAGATATTGAATGGGATGCTACAAGTAGTGAAAAAGGCGTATTTGAAGATTACATGCTTAAGGAGATTTATGAACAACCTCAAGTTGTTATGGAAACAATAGGTTCAAGATTAAAGCCTAATGAAAAATGTTATTTTGAAGATATTGATATAGATTTAAAAAATATTAATAAAATATACATTGTAGCTTGTGGTACTGCAATGCATGCAGGTTTAGCAACAAAATATACTTTTGAACATTTTTGCAAAATTCCAGTTGAAGTAGATATGGCTTCAGAATTTAGATATAGAAATCCTCTACTTAATGAACATACTTTATGTATATTTATAAGCCAATCTGGTGAAACTGCAGATACAATAGCTGCTCTAAAACTTGCCAAAGATGCTGGCTGCAAAACTCTTGCTGTTGTAAATGTTATAGGTAGTTCAATAACTAGAATTGCTGATTACACAATTTATACACATGCTGGTCCTGAAATCGCAGTTGCTTCAACAAAAGCCTACACTTGCCAAGTAGTTTTATTAAATATTTTAGCCATATACTTTGCAGAGTGTTTAGAATACTCTTCTAAAGAATTAGAAGATTTTAAAACTGAAATATTAGAACTTCCAGCAAAACTAAAGTTAATTTTAGATGATACTGATACAATACAAGAATTTGCAAAAAAAGTTTATACTCAACCTGATTTATATTTTATAGGAAGAAATACTGATTATGCGGTTTCAATGGAGGGGTCTTTAAAATTAAAAGAAATCTCTTACATTCATTCAGAAGCATATGCAGCTGGTGAATTAAAACATGGACCAATTGCATTAATTGAAAATGGTGTAACAGTAATAGGAATTGCTACAAATCCTAATTTGGTTGAGAAAACAATGAGTAATTTAGAAGAAGTAATTACTAGAGGGGCAAATGTAATGGTTGTAAGCAATCAAACTTTGCCTGATATAAAAATAAGTTGTAATATTCAAATACCAGAATGCTCACCAATGCTTTCTCCTATACTTTCTGTTGTTCCACTTCAGCTATTTGCTTATTACATTGCTAAATATAAAAAATTAGATGTTGATAAGCCTAGAAACTTAGCAAAATCTGTTACAGTTGAATAAATAAAATTTCAACTTATAAACAAAACGATTTTGTAACTATAAGTTAGTGTTCAAACACTTTATTTACAACAGTTATGAGATACTTTAAAATTGTATATTCAAAGATTTTTTGTTTCTTGCTGTCGGACGTAAAGTCCTCCAAACTGCGCGAAACTGCAAAATCTTGAATATACAATATTTAAGTTCTATAATGAGTTGTGAATTGAAATACGTTTAGAGCGTATCGACACACAAAGAATTACAAAATCGTTTTTATTTTATGGTCTAACATTTGATTTATAATTTAATATATTACTTACTGTTTCAGGTCTTACAGGAGCCATTAATACTTTTCCTGTTCCTCTATAAACATTTACAAATCCTTCTCCTGCAACTGCTGAACCGATCAAACTTCTTGTTGATTTTTCAACAGTAAAATTCAAAGCGCCAGACCAAGCAATTGCCATATTTCCATCAATCTTTATCTGATCATTATCTAATTCTACTTCAATTAATTCTTCTCTAGGAACTGGACTTTCTAATACTACTAATCCTCTTCCATCTAGTCTTAGGTTAAATAATCCTTCTCCTCCTAAAACTGCTGAAGAAATGTTTGACCTCATTGCAACATTTGTATTTATATTACCGTCACATGCTAAAAACATACCATCTTCAAGTACCATACCATTATTCCATGAACCAACATCTTCAATTAATATGTAATTATATGTAGGTTCTAAAGCCAAAAGCCCTGTTCCAAAGTATTTAGGCTTTGCAGCTGATTCTTTAGTTACACTTCCTTTAATAGCTTTTCCTAGAAAATCTCCTACCCCTTTTACATCTGTTTTGCTTTCTATATTTCCAACTAGCCATTGCATAGCACCTGCACTAGTCACAAATTCGCTATTATTTAATTCTATTAAAACTTGTCTTCTTCTTACATTCATTTTTGCTGCATAATATTCATTAATTGCAGTAAGCTTATTTACACTTACATCCCTTTGAAATTCTATTACTGAGATATTATCTCTTTTTTCAATTGTTCTTACATCATCATTTTCAAATAAATTTTTAATTGATACCATATATTTTCCTCCTTTTCTGGAATTATACATTAGTTATTTTATTATTGTCAATGATTTAGCCTATTCCACAAAAGATCTTTAATAGTACTAGTAATACTGCCCCTGGTATTCCTAATATTCCAACAATTACAGCAGAAATTACATTAAGTCCTATATGAAAGCCAAAAGAAGTTCCTACTATATTTATAATCCAAATTAATACTCCTCCTAAAATTGAATGAAGTATTAATGCTGTAATTTTTTTCATTGGAAGCAATAAGACTTTTCCAAATATCAATAAAAATATTATACATGTAATAAAAGAAACTATAAAAGTAACATCCATCATCATCACCTAATCAAATGTATGATGGACAAATTAAAATTATGCCAATTTTTCTACTTCAATTCCTTTTTCCTTTGCAAGCTTTATTAAACTATCTAATTGAGCTTGCATAGATTTAATTTTATATACATAATAGTCTATAAGCTCATTTGTGTTTGCGAACTCAAAATTTTTATTTGCATTTGTAAGTTCTGCTTTTGTATGAAAAATATTTCTTAAAATATCTTTCTTCTCCTCTTCCTCTGTAATTTCAATTAAAACTTTATCCTTTAAAAATCTTTCCTCCATAAATCCTCCTTTTCCCTCTTTCTATTATATTCAGTAGAATTTCCAAATATGCAAAAAAATCCCAAAAAATATTGTAAAAATGTATATTTGATGATAAAATAGTTACATAATATAAAAAATAATTAAGTGAAGGTGTTATAATGATAGACATTAAATTTTTAAGAGAAAATCCTGATACAGTAAAGGAAAATATAAAGAAAAAATTTCAAGATTACAAATTACCACTTGTAGATGAAGTAATTGAATTCGATAAGAAATTCAGAGAATCAACTTTAAAAGGTGATGAACTTAGAAGTCAGCGTAATTCTTTAAGTAGCCAAATTGGTATGCTTATGAAAAATGGAAAAAAAGATGAAGCTGAAAACATAAAAAAACAAGTTCAAGAGATTAATAAAAAACTAGAAGAAAATGAAAAATTGGAAGCTGAATATTCTAATGAAATCAAAGAAAGAATGATGAAAATTCCTAACATCATTGATGACAGTGTTCCAATTGGAGAAGATGATTCTCATAATGTCGAGATAGAGAAATTTGGTAAGCCAATTGTTCCAGATTATGAAATTCCATATCATACAGATATTATGGAAAGATTAAGCGGAATAGATTTAGATGCTGCTCGTAGAGTTGCTGGAAATGGATTTTATTATTTAATGGGCAACATTGCTAGACTTCATTCAGCAGTAATCACATATGCTAGAGATTTTATGATAAATAAAGGATTCACATATTGCATTCCTCCATTTATGATACATGGAGATGTTGTAAATGGTGTTATGTCATTTGAAGAAATGGATGCAATGATGTACAAAATAGAAGGAGAAGACTTATATTTAATTGGAACTAGTGAGCATTCTATGATTGGAAAATTCAAAGGTCAAATATTAGATAAAAAAAATATTCCATATACAATGACCTCATATTCTCCATGCTTTAGAAAAGAAAAAGGCGCACATGGAATAGAAGAACGTGGAATTTATCGTATACATCAATTTGAAAAACAAGAAATGATAGTTGTTTGTGAACCCGAAGATAGTTGGAATTGGTATGACAAATTATGGTCATATACTGTGGAACTATTTAGAAGTATGGATATACCTGTAAGAACTTTAGAATGTTGTAGTGGTGACTTAGCTGATCTAAAAGCTAAATCTTGTGACGTAGAAGCTTGGAGTCCTAGACAAAAAAAATATTTTGAAGTAGGAAGCTGTTCAAATCTAACAGACGCTCAAGCTAGGCGTTTAGGAATTCGTATAAAAGGCGAAAAAGGCAACTATTTTGCTCATACTTTAAACAATACTGTAGTTGCACCACCAAGAATGTTAATTGCTTTATTAGAAAACCATTATAATCCTGATGGAAGTGTAGATATTCCTGAAGTTTTGTGGCCTTATATGGGTGGAATAAAAAAATTGGAGAAATAATTTTTAATTAGGGACGGTCCTTTTTTGAAAAAATTTTTGTTTAAAGACCGTCCCTAATTGAATGAAAGGACTTATTATGATAATAAAAAACGCTGAATTTGTAATTTCTGCTACATCCCCTAAACAATATCCAAATGATAATTTACCTCAAATAGTACTGGTAGGAAAGTCTAATGTTGGTAAATCATCTTTTATTAATACAATGCTTAATAGAAAAAAATTAGCTAGGACTAGCAGTGAACCGGGAAAAACTAGACAAATTAATTTTTATAGTGTTAATAACGATTTTTATTTTGTTGACCTTCCTGGTTATGGTTTTAGCAAAATGTCTAAAGCTCAGCAAGTAGAAGTTGGCAATTTTATTGAGGAATATTTATCTAAATCTAAAAACATTTCTTTAATTGTATTTCTAATAGACATTAGACATGCACCTACTGAAAATGATAGATTAATGTACAATTATATTATTAGTCAAAATATTCCGTGTATTATTATTACTAATAAAGCTGATAAAATTGCTATAACTAAAGTTGATAAAGCTTGTGAAGATTTACAAAATTCTTTAAATCCATTACATGATTTAGTATTTCTACCTTTCTCTTCTGAAAGAAAGATCTATACTGAAAAAGTTTGGGAAGAAATTGAAAAAAGATTGTAAAATTTTATAAAAATTAATATATTAATAATAATAAAATGATATATTTTAAATTCTTTGTTCCTTACTGTCGCTAATAAAATTCAAAGAATTTTATAGCTCCAAACTGCGCGGAACTTCAAAATTTAAATATACCATTTTTATATTTCTTTAATTAAATAAAATTATATAATATTTTCCATTGTATAATATCCAGGCTTTTGTCTTACTAGAAATTCTGCACCTTTTAGTGCACCTTCTGCAAATACTCCTCTTGAATATGCCCTATGAGTTATTTCAAATGTTTCATTTTCTCCAAAGAAACTAACTGTGTGCTCTCCTACTATATTTCCTCCTCTAATAGATGAAAATCCGATTTGATTTTTGTTTCTCTTTTCTCTTTTTGCAAATCTATTAAATTCATATTCTTTGCTATTACCTAATGCTTCATTTATACTACCTGCAAGAGCTAAAGCAGTTCCACTAGGAGCATCTATTTTTCTATTATGATGAGTTTCTATTATTTCAATATCAGTATCTGATAACATTTTTGCAACTTCTGCAACAATTTTTTTCATTAAATTTATATCATATGACATATTAGCTGATTGAAATATTGGTATTTCTTTGCTACATTCTTTTATATACTCATTTTCTTCTTTTGAAAGGCCCGTAGTAGCTATTACTATTGGAATTTTTTGCTCCATAGCATATTTTAAAATATTCATTGTAGCCTTAGGTACTGAAAAATCTATTATCGCATCTGGCTTTTCTCTAATATCTTCCAGTTTACTATATACTGGAAAAATATACTTTCCGTTATCAGCCATATCTACACCACAAAGAACTTCAAACTTTTCATTATTATTTATTGCATTTACTACTTCTTGTCCCATTTTTCCATTGCAACCATTTACCAATATTTTTATCATAAAACTCTCCTTCTATATAATTTTGCCTAGGAATATCAAGCATAGAAATATGTACGCGTATCTATATAGTCTTTTTGCTTCCATTTGCTTTTTATAATATCCAATCGACTCTTGAATGGCACTATATTTATCCACAAATGTTATTAAATAACTTTCTTTATATTTAGGTAAAGAAAATGTAACTGGCCACATATGTTTCAATATTATATCTTTTTCTTTTTTATTTAGTTCAAAAGTCTCTTCTGCATTCTTTAATGCTATTTTGGGATGAACAAATGCATGATATCCTTCTAAATTTAATTTTTTCTTACTTTCTCTCCAGTCATATAAGAATAAGTCATGTAGCATTGCTGCTCTTGCCATTGATTTATAATCCCATTTTAGTAATTTGCATATTTTATAACTAATATATGATACATTTAGACAATGCTCAAATGTTGATATATCATAATGTTGTCTATAATTTTCCATTTCCTTTACTTTGTCATTATTGATTAGTTCATTTATAATATCTATAAATTCAGTATCTTGTAACGCTTTTGTTACTGTTTTTAATCTTTCATTCATAATTTTCACTCCGATTAAATTTTCCCCTTATTAATATTATATGACGCCTTTTCTATTAATGTCAATAATTACTGACCAATTAATAGAATCTTAAGATTTCAACATTTTTTGCTTTATATATAGATTTTATTTTTCATATTAAAAATTGCATATTTAAATTTTGCAGTTCCACGCAGCTTGGAGAACTTGTTTAGACAACAAGGAAAAAATAAATTTAAAATATGCAATTTTATATAAACTATATATTAAAGAATTATTGTATATCTATTTTTTTAACAATTGCTTTTAACGCTTTTTCTCTAGGTAAAATCACAACTCTTCCACATTTCAAGCATTTTAGCTTATAGTCCACTCCAACTCTCACTATCTCCCATTCTTTATTCCCGCATGGGTGAGCTTTTTTGGTTCTAACTAAGTCTCCTAAATTGTATTCCATATTCATCACCTATTTTTCTATACTATATTTTCTAGATATGCCAATATAACTTTTTAGTTCTTCTTTCTCTTCATCAGACAAACTATCATCTTTTATTTTGCCATCCACTAATCTTCTTGCTCTAATAATTCTTTGTCCTAGTGGAAAATCATGTTCATAACCCATTTCCTTTAATAAATCTCGAGTGTGACTTGATATAAAAGAGTCATAATATAATTGTCCTAAAGTTATAGCTTTTCCGTTAGTTCTTAATACTAAATCCTTTATACTTTCTGCTTTCGCGGTAAAATCTGGTGAAATAATCCTTAAAACCTGCAAAAGCTCTTTATTAGCAGATTTCTTTCTTTCAAAAAGTTTTTGTAATTTTACCATCTCTTCATCAGAAACTTTATATCCACTATTATTGCCTTTTAAAATTTTTGATATTTCATTTATCTTTCTTCCTATTGGATAGTCTAATTTCAAATTTGGATATTTAATACTCATCTGCCTACAGGTAAATTCGTCTGGCCACACATCACTTAAAACAGTCCATTTTTGATCATTTCTGCCTCCTTTTTTCTGTTTTACTCTAGAAATGTCTATACCTTCTTTTTTTAGTATTTCTGCTATTTGTAAAAATTCTTGTACTGCTGATAAAGGTTTAATATCTACTTTCAAACTATTAAAAAAAGCGTTATCCATTTTTATTTTCCTTTCTATACAAGTTTCTTAAGTCTCTCTTGTATCTCTTCATTTCCTAAAACTTGCATAATTTCATACATATCTGGAGTATTTCTTCTTCCTGTTAATGCAACCCTTATAACAGTACTTACATCACCTACATGTCCTGGCCAATTTTCAGGATTTTGTTTATATTCTTTTACTTCTCTAGCATATCCTAATTTTTCAGCAACATCTTTTATTTTATCAAACCAAGTTTGTTTATCATCATCATAATTATAGACTTTCAAATATTCTGTGATGACTTTCTTAGCATCTTCGCCAGAAATTTTGTCAAAATCATAAAATTCTGGTCTTTCAAACATATAAATAATGTTGTTTTTTACTTCTGACCATTTTGATAAATCTTTTCTAGGTTTCTTTGAATTTTCTCTTTCTATTCCAAATACTTTTAACGAATATTCTTCATCTTCCAATAATTTAGCAAGTTTATCATCATATTGTTTTGCCCAAGCATTCGCAAAATTGTAAACTTCTTTTGCAGAATATTTAGCAATAATATTTTTAGATACATCTAAAAGTTTTACCATATCAAATACGGCTCCACTAACTCCCATTTTAGATAATTCTAGCTTAAATTCAGACATTTTTTTATCTGGATTAGCTCTTCTCCATCCTTCGAAACCTGAATTAATAATATTCATTAAATATTCATTAACAGCATCACTTGGGATACCCTCTTTATGATAATAATCAACTGCTGCTTCTGGATCTTTTCTTTTACTAATTTTTCTTTTCTTTCCATCTTCCTCTTTCAAAATGCTTGGAACTTGAGCATATTTAGGTACTTTAAATCCAAAATCATTAAATAACTCAATATGAAGAGGAGTTGAAGAAATCCATTCTTCTCCACGAACAACAGTAGTAGTTTTCATCAAATGGTCATCTACAACATGCGCAAAATGATATACTGGTAATCCATCAGCTTTTATTAAAACGGCATCTTGGTCGTTTTCAGGAAACTCAATTTGTCCTCTTACTCCATCTTTAACCTTAATTTTTCTGTCTTCTCTACCATTTGAACGAAGTCTAATAACAAAACTTTCACCATTTTTTATTCTTTCAATAGCTTCATCAACTGGCAAATTTCTGTACTTAGCCCATACTCCATAAAATCCTGTCCTTAATCCAGCCGCTTCCTGCCTTTTACGAATATCTTCAATCTCTTCCGGAGTTGCAAAACAAGGATATGCCTTACCTTGAGCGATTAAATACTTGGCGTAAGAATGATAAATTTCTCTTCTTGCACTTTGTTTGTATGGTCCATAATTACCTTTCTCCTCATTTTCAGAAATCA
>ERZ1643247.3728-NODE-3728-length-10519-cov-202.461487_pt1 | contig 10519 bp, 14 predicted proteins | sample MGYA00579264_ERZ1643247 | MGnify/ENA primary metagenome ERZ1643247 (study PRJEB29033, sample SAMEA4952262) | chicken gut metagenome | biome: Broiler Chicken; feature: Gastrointestinal Tract; material: Caecum | place: Ireland | collected 2018 | study: Broiler... | reverse complement strand
AAACGGATTTGTACTACCTGAACAGCCGTTATTACGATCCTTCCATTGGCAGGTTCATCAATGCGGACGACATAAGCTATATACAGCCAGAACAAATCAACGGACTTAATCTTTACGCTTACTGTTATAACAATCCGATAATGTATCTTGATTATACGGGGCATTTCCCTCTACTCGCTTTGATTTTAGGGCTTGTAGCGGTAACAGGATTGGGATTAACTATAGGAGGTGTTGCGTCAGATAATAATACGCTTACCGCGATTGGATTAACGATGGTAGCGGTTCCTGCTTTAATTTCAGGAGGAATGGCAATTGCAGCAGGAATAGGCGGAGCGACTTTAACAGGAATCGTTGGTGGCGTGACGGTTTTGGCTGGAGTAGGAAGCGGTTTGTTTGCATCAGCGGAATATCAGCAGGCATTTACGGGGAATAATTGGATGTTAGATGCTGGTATGAGCGAAGGATGGTATAATGGACTAATGTTAACGTTTGCAAGTATTGCTACTTTAGGAACATTCGCATCATCTTTTTGTTATAGTTTTAATATAAAGTCAATAGATAAGATTGGAAAGTTAATTCCGTCTAATCATCCGAATGAAGGTTATTTGGGTATCAGATTCAAGAATGCACGTGGGGCTTTACGTTCCATTGAATTGCAGAATCATATTCCACACGGACTGCATTTCCAACTCAATTCATGGAATCCGACACATATGTCTGTAAAAACAATAAGGAGATGGACATGGTTTTTAACAAGAATGTAGAACGAACACAAATCGAAGAATTCGAGAATAATATTCTTGAGAAAGTTTGTATTTCTCCTATGTTCGTTTTTTTAAAAAATGAATTGATTAGAAAAAAATTAATTTATAAAATTGAAATTCAACATAGTGAACCGGATTTAAAAAAATATCACTCGGAATTGGTGATTGACGTTTTTAATAAAAACGGGGGAAAGGTAAGTGAATATGATGAACCGAATTGTAGCTTAATGCTTTGTGAAACAATTTGTTTCGTGCATAAAGGGCATATAGTTGGAGTCAATTTGCTTACTGATAAAGATTTTCTCGAATCATTTGAATTACTTTTAAAACAAGTTGAAAAATATGTATAGGATATTCAAATAAAGTCGGATTTCCCTTTTTTGTGTATGGAGATTGTCCGTTACGGCAATCTTCATACACATTCTCATATTCCAGGCAAGAAAATTTCTCAATGGCATTGGCAACTACAAAAATGGAATCCAAGATTAAAGAAGGCTGCCGGTACATTAAGAAGATGGATATGGTGGAGTCTTAGGAGGTTTTGATTGTGCGAAAGAACATAGAAGAAACATTACATTTTTATATTTCAAATGAGATCAATTCATTTAATCAAAGCTCACTTTGTTCAAAATTATTTGACTTGGTTAATCAGCTGGGATTTCATATTGAGTGTTCTTTTGGATGTGGAGATAACAATTCAAAGGATATTTATTTTAGTTTTCTTGTTGTGGATAATAATGGAGAAGGTGTGCCTGCAGGTGAATATGATGAATTTGCGCACCTTAATGCAGCTACCCGAATAATAGCTATAGATAAAAAGGATAAAATAAAATTTTATTCTTGGGAAGAAGATGACGACTTTATCGATTCTATTAATTGGGTAGTAAAAGAATTGGAAAAAAAATTGTAAATAAAGAAGAGCGGTCGCACATTTGTGCGGCCGCTTTTCTTTGCTGGGGAATACTCCCCAAAAGAGCGGAAAGGGCTGGTATTGACATCACGGAAGAAATGTCGTATAATAGTAGTGTAGCAAAACTGAATCCGTTCCGCTACCGTGGGTATTATTACGACACGGAAACGGGCTTGTACTACCTGAACAGCCGCTATTACGATCCTTCCATTGGCAGGTTTATCAACGCGGACGACATAAGCTATATACAGCCGACCGATATCAACGGGCTTAACCTGTTTGCTTATTGCTATAATAATCCTGTTATGTATTACGATTTTGGGGGTGCTTTTCCTATTTTAATAGCATTAATATTAGGCGCGTTTACTGTTGCAGGAATGGTTACTGGTGGAGTTACTGCACATAATCAAGGGAAAACGGGTTGGGCTGTTGTAGGCGATATATTCCTTGGTGGAGCAATGGGATTTGCTGCGGGTGGCTTGGTTATCGCAACTATTGGCGCGGGGGCTGCAATATTTGGTTCTGCTGGACTATCTACCTATATTTTAGGAGTTACAGCGGCGAGGGCATTCGCTTTGGGGGCATTAGCGTATAATGCAATTGCGATGTTTGTTGCTCCAATAATTGGAATATCTATGCAGCCAATAGAATGGGGGAATCCTTCTTATAAACCGGAAAAGCCAGGAGAAACCCCAAAACATCCTGCATATAGAAAAACGAAATCTAATTTTACAAAAGTAGGAATGATAGATTTGAGTTGTATTTATATGATTTACTAAAATTAGTATGAGGAGGTTGCAATTATGCTTGAGTTTAAGGGTGAATTATCCGATATTTGTAAAAAGTCTATTTTGAAAGAACAATCAATAACTGGAGTAATTGTTGCTTTCATTGTTGCAATTTTTGGGGGTGTAATTGTTATTACATTAGCATATATACTTAATTGGATGGAGCTTTTATTTTTCCTTATTCCGTTGATTTTAATAGTACCTATAATTGCTAGTGCTCCATATCTGCAAAAAAATAAAACATTGGAGATATCAGTTCCCCAAAGAATTGTAATTGATGGAAAAGAGGAGAGTCTATATATTGCTTTAGGTAAACCGACAAGGATAATTAAAAAATCTTTACTGTCGATTAAAAGTGTGGAAGATAATGGAGATTGGTATTATTTAAAGTTACGTTTTCCTAAACTCGGCGGTTTTATATGTCAAAAAAATTTACTGACAGAAGGAAGCATAGAAGAATTTGAAGCACTATTTCAGGGAAAAATTATCCGAAAGAAAAAATAAGACCAAACAAGAGAGCGGCCGCACGTTTGTGCGGTCGCTTTTCTTTGCAGAGGTAATAACCCACAAGAGCGCGGAAAAGGTCGGTATTGACATCACGGAAAATATGTCGTATAATAGTAGTGTAGCAAAACTGAATCCGTTCCGTTACCGCGGGTATTATTACGACACGGAAACGGGCTTGTACTACCTGAACAGCCGTTATTACGATCCTTCCATTGGCAGGTTCATTAATAAGGAGTAGATTGTTATGATCGATATTATGCCTAATTATCTTAATAAGTTTGCTTATGACATACAGAAAGGGCCGCAAAGTATTTCTTTTATGATTAAATGCGAATGCAATAAAAAAGAGTTCTTTCTCTTAGAAAATGAAGAAACCATAGAAGAGAAGGTAAAAAGAGAAGAATTCGATAAATTAACGAAAGAATATGACGGAGGAGCTTATAGCAATGAAAACGGAAATATATTTCTTTACAGTAAAGGTTTTTTAGGCATAGGACGGAAAAAAATTCAATTACAAGATAGTTTTATCCCATTTCAAATTAAAGTGATTAAAGCCATTTGTCCTCATTGCGGTAGAGAAATAATACTGTTTGATAATAGATTATACGGTTATGATGCAATAGTAGATCAGCCCAATAATTTATTGGCGGACTTAAAATTTTCTGCAGTTAAGGCAAATAGAAATCCTTGTGAAATTTTCGTTAAAATCAGAAATGACTTAAGTATAGAGGAATATATTGAAACTATGAAAGGGGCTTTTACAGAGAGATACGCAGAAGCTTTTTCAGATATTTCGATTTATTCTATTGTTAATGGTAGAAAAAAACTGATTTTTGAGGAAGAAACTGCATAGTAGATTATTTAATCTAAAATTAAAAAATGGTTGCGCTATAATATGTAGAGCAACCATTTGTATATTCCAGGTAAGATAAGGAAATATTCAATGATTAAAATAAATTTAAAAGGTGATTTTCGAATTAAACAAGAAGATTTATTTGATTATTCATTAGAAAAGTTATTAAGCATTGATTGTTGGATGATTATAAAAATCAATGATAAAATTTTCTATAATGATTGGATTTGTCCTTTGGAATTTTTTGCTCAATATAAAAAATGGAAAGAGGTCAAAGGATTAAATTTAAAAAAATCTTTTCAGTATGTAACGACTGATAATTCGGAAAATCCGATTTTAAGTTTTTTTTGGTCTCCCGCTAAAAAGTCGTGGTACATTGACAGTTGTTTAAAGAAATATATTGACTCAAGCGCTTTTTCAGATGAGGATTTATATTGTTTCTTTAAACAATTTGAAAATGAAATTGAAACACATGTAATTTAGAAGCAGATCTAAAAAGAGAGCGGCCGTACATTACTGTACGACCGCTTTTCTTTGCTGTAAAGGTAACCCCCAAGAGCGCGGAAAGGGCCGGTATTGACATTACGGAAAATATGTCGTATAATAGTAATGTAGCAAAACTGAATCCGTTCCGTTATCGCGGGTATTATTACGACACGGAAACGGGCTTGTACTACCTGAACAGCCGCTATTACGATCCTTCCATTGGCAGGTTTATCAACGCGGACGACATAAGCTATATCCAACCGACCGACATCAACGGGCTGAACCTGTTTGCTTACTGCGGGAACAATCCCGTGATGTATATCGATCCAAGTGGTAATATACCTTGGTGGGGTAAATTATTGATTGGATTAGGTGTTGTATTAATCGGTGCTGCGCTAACTGCTGTTACAGCAGGAACGGGGGCTGGAGTTATGGCCGCTTTTGGATCTGCACTATTGACATCAGCTAAGGCAGTGGCTATAAGTACAACTATAAGCGCTGGCATAGGTGCTGCTATAGGCGGTTTAACAACAGGTACTTGGGACGGCGCATTGAATGGTTTAATTGATGGCGCGGTTGATGGATTTATGTGGGGCGGTATTTTCGCTGGTGGAGCTCAAATTTTGAGTGCAGGTTTTAAAGGATTAGCAAAATTAGGCATGACAACTGGTAGACATGGAGGAATAGCAAAGACAGGTTTTCTTTCCCCTGATAAACTTAGAAAATCACAAGATATTGCAAAAATTGCACAAAGAGGTCAAAAATTTTATGATTACGGTGGAACTATATTCAAATTTGGGAAATACGCACATATAGATGTTAGTACCAAATCATTTTTACATCTTCATTTATGGTTTACAGAACTTCACTTACCATTTGGTACTGTTTTAGCTGGGATAATAGGAGGATTTTAATGAAAAAAATTAAAATACAAAAAAATAATGATATCATTGCTTTTGATTTTTATTCTAAGTTATTAATTAATAATAGGTTAAGCAATCTTTGTAAAGTGTTTCTCTTGGAAGACCTGTATATGAGTATTTATATGATAGATTCGCGTAAAGGTGATTTATACAAAACTTTAATTGATAAGAAGTTGATTTCACAAATTTCATATGTATCAAAAAAACATTTACAAGATATTCATATAAAACTTACAATTAATGAGTTGCCGACCATAACTCAATTACTTTCTAATTTTGATTTTGATGAATTACTAATATGGGACTGTTATACTGATTGGGATACATATTTAAAAAATGAAACCTCAGTTCCTCCATTTTTTACTATTAAGTCGACTAATATTAAAGTTGAAAATAAATTTTTTCTTAATTATAATTTGGTAGAAAGTGATAAAGTAGAAATAGTTTGTGATGTAAGATATGGAAACAAAAAGTTGGAAAATAAATTGAGTGAATTAATTTAAAGTTAATTACAAAAACAAGATTGTGCTAAAAAAGAGCGGCCGCACGTTTGTGCGGCCGCTTTTCTTTGCTGGGAGATAACCCCCAAGAGAGCAGAAAGGGCCGGTATTGACATTACAGATGAAATATCGTATAATAGTAATGTAGCAAAACTGAATCCGTTCCGCTACCGTGGGTATTATTACGACACGGAAACGGGCCTGTACTATTTGAACAGCCGTTATTACGATCCTTCCATTGGCAGGTTTAGCAATGCCGATGACAATGTTTATTCTTTTGGTGGGAGGTGTTTAAATGTTTGTTAAAGGAATAAAGGATTATGATAAGTTTAGTAATGAAGCTGATGTTATAGTTTCAGATGGACAATATGATATACTTTGTTATTGTTATCAAACAAGCTACCATTGTATCGGAAATATGGTTGAGAATATTACTTCATTATTTGCTTGTGAAATAATGAGAGTGGATAATAATAATTTTTGCATTGATAAATTAGATACTTATTATTCATATCATTTGCAAGGGGAGATTGTAAATATTGAAAAACCAGTAATTCGAATAGGAAATTTGTATATTAATATCGATAGTCATTTACCAAAAGATATTAAAAAAGGCGAATGGATTTAACTTAAGGTTGAAAGATTAGACTGTAGTCTTTAATTGCTTGAGAGCGACTGTACAGAAATGTATAGCCGCTTTTCTTTCCTTATATTTATGATCATAAGAGAGAGCGAACACAAAAAGAACTGGTATTGACATCACGGAAGATATGTCGTATAATAATATAACAAAATAGCAGACAGGAGAAATTTAAGATGACGCAGGTAGAATTTGTGCCGAGGGTATTGTTTTGTAATATAGCATGGATGGAGAATTACTGTGGTGTTAATGGGGATAAAATAGAAGGTAATTTGCGTTATATCCAACAGTATCACACAGGAGGCGAAGTTAACAATTTTAATCCGAGAAAAGATGGTAAAGTTTATGGTTTTGTAGCGCCGAGAAAAAGAGCTGATAAGCCTTATACTATTCGTGTTGAAAATATAGCTTCGGATTATGAAAAGGATAAGATTGATGAGGTGCTTGTTATATTTTGTGCGCGCCGTCCAAAACATTCTTGTTTAATTGTTGGTTGGTATGAACACGCGACAGTCTATAGAGAGCTACAAGGCGATTCTCCCAACCAATACAATATTGTTACAAATTGCAACAATGTTACGCTTGTGCCGGTAAGCGATAGAAAAATTTCTGTTCCAAGCAGTAAAAGTAATTTTAGATATGGATTTGGACAGGCGCCGATTTGGTATGCCAAGGAACCGAACGCCCAAGGATTTGTCCAACGTGTTCTGGATTATGTATACAGTTATCCTTATGGAAATTATTATGAAGACGAGATATTGACTGAAGGAGGCAGAAAGCAGGTTTTTGTTAATTTATATGAGAGAAATGCGCAAGCTCGTGCCAAATGTATTGAGCATTATGGTGCAAAATGTTGGGTTTGCGGATTTGAGGCTACAGACATCTACGGGGCGGATTATACAGATGCGATAGAAGTACATCATGTTCTTCCGGTAAGTTCTAGGAACGGAAATTACAAATTAAACCCGATAGACGATTTAAAGCCTGTATGCCCTAATTGTCATATGATATTGCATAAAAAAGTAAGAGGTGAAGCAATTTCAATTGATGATTTAAGGAAAAAATTCCGTAAAAATTAAATATTCATTAACGAAGTCAAAAAGCGGATGCATGTTGCAGTGCAGCCGTTTTTTTATTTAGAAACTACATCTATAACAAAAAGTTCGACTCTTTTTAATCACAAAAAATCATATAAATATCATAAAATCAACAAAACAAAATATCTAAATTCGGAAATAAATTTTTTCATAGAGTATTGACCCCTTCGGCCGTTGTAACTTATAATATATTAAACTAAAATATTTTAGTATATCTAAAATACTATATTTTGCCAATTTTACCCAAGAGGAATAGAGTCGTTTACAGTAAGAAAACAATCGACCTTTCCGATTTTTTAAAAAAAGCGGCATTTATAATTTGCTATACTTAAGATGCAGGAGGGGAAAAAGAAGAGTGAGTGCTAAACTGATAAAAATACGGACTATCGTTGATTTCTTTCTGTTAAACAGTAATTTAACGAAGGATATTTTAACTAAGCAAATCAATAGGTTAATAAAAATCCATAATGCGCAGGTGGAGAAAGGTAAATTGAGTGAAGACATAATGGAACATATAAATACAGCGGAACAGTTGTTAAGTTTAAAGGAAACAAGAAAGCGAGCTTATGAGGTTTTTAGTGGTACAGAATATGAAAGAATAATGAAAGCTCGATACAGAGAGCGAGGGAACTATACATATATCGCTTATGAAATGCATATGTCGCAAGGCAAGTATTATTATATGATGAATAAAGTATATGACATTTTTATTAAAGAGTTATATAAAAACGGTTTTATAAGGTGTAAATATGGCGACGAAAGTCTGAAAGTTATTAATATGTTTTTCGGGCGTGTAAAAAAGGTGATCTTTAAGGAGGGGAGTTTTGTTAAATCCTACAGTAATTTTGAGATAAATGTTCAAGATGATTTTTTACTTTTACGAATACACGAGCGTATAATCCAATTTGTATTTTAGATAGGAGAAACAGAATGGAAACTATTGAAGAAATGATTGCAAACTATGGAATCAATAATTTTGTTTTGGCGTTACTGATAATCATAACGACGGGATTTGCAAAAATACCGCTGAAACTGATAACCGCTAAATGGCGAAATAAAGGTGTTAACCTGAACAAATATATAGTATTACTGCCGATTTTATTCGGTATAGGATACGCAGCATTGTATACATATCTATTTTGCGGAACAGCTTGGAGTGAAGATACATTATCGATAGCGCTGACCAGTACGACATTAAGTTTGTCGATTTATGCGATTACCGAGAAACTTTTTGAAAAGAAAAAGAACGAGTCTATAAAAGAGAAGCGCGATTGTATAGAGGTTACAGAAAAAACTGATTCGGATAAGACTGACCAAACAAAGCATTTTATTATAAAAAGGTGAAACTATGAAAGCATATTTACAGAAAAATAGAAGTAACGGGAAACTCATCGTGTTTGAAGGCACCGATGGTGCCGGCAAGACGACGTTAATCGAGCTTTGCAGGGAATGGCTGGCGGCGAAATATGGAAACGAAAAAATAATATGTCTAAAGCAGCCTACGGATTTGAGCCGAAAAACGAAACTCTTTCAAAAAATGATGTATTCTCCGAATCATGAAGATATAGACTACAGGGCTGTACAGTTATTGACTTTATCAGACAGACTTCAGCACGACTATGAGGTTATAAGGCCGTTACTGAAAGAGGGAAAAATTATTATCTGCGATAGATACCTTTACACGAGTATCGCAAATATGCTTGCGCGCGGATACAGGAAAGAAAAATGGTTCTTTGAAGCGGCAAAGCAAATCGTGCGACCGGATATCGTCTTTTTGATAACCTGTCCTGCAGAATTGGCTGTGCGGCGGATCAAGAAACGAGCGGAAGAATGTAACCGTTATTTGGATGAGGAACTGTTGCAAAGGGTTCGGAAAGAATTTTTACATCTGAGTAAAGGATACGGTTTTCGAAGCATAAAAACGGACAGGGAACCAGCCGAAGCTTTTACTGACGTTAAAAAGATACTGGAGGCATTTTTATGAGAGAAGGCGATTTGAGATTTGTTTTTTCGGTTTTACAGGGAGAAAAAGTGAAAAATAATCCGCTGGATTGGTATTCCGTGTTGGGATTTCTCGAATTTCATCGCGTAGCCGTTTATTTTTATCGCAAGGCAATAGAAATCGGATTAGAATTACCCGAACGAATTGCAAAAATATTATTTGAATTAAGCTCAGAACAAAAGTTGCTTTGCCAAAAGAAAAACGAGTATCTGCATTGGATTTCCGCTGCGTTGGAGCGAACAAAGATCAATCACGCTTTTTTAAAAGGAAGCGTTTTGCAAGGTGCTTATTTTCGACAGCTTACGAACGAATATTTCAGTTGCCGCAGATACCCTCAAAAGATACAGATATATAAAGAGGGGGAGAGGAACAGTAACGATATAGATATCTTAGTTTCACAAAAAGACTTATCAGCTATTGGCGAAGTTTTGCGCGAATTAGGATTTCAGCAGGGGAAATATGATTATAAGGAAAAAAAGTTTATTGCTTTTTCGAGAAAAGAGATACTAACGCGGCGTATGAACCGTGGGGAAACGGCCCCATATCTTTTGCTGACGGAAGATCCGTTACTCCCGTTTATCGAAATCGATGTGAATTTTTCACTGGACAATCTTCCTGGCGGCAAGGATGTAGACAGGTTCTTGGAAAATACGGAAACAGTAAGCGGCTTTAGGACTTTAGAGCAGAATAAATTCTTTCTACATTTACTGGCGCATCAATATAAAGAAATCTCTCTATATGATATGTGGCGTCGAAATAAAAACCAATCTCTATACAAATTTTTGGATATCTATCTTTTCTTGAAAAACGGCTTGATCTCCTATGGCGAATTGTATGGATATTGTCAAAATAAACATATTCGGCAGATATGTTACAGAACTATGACGGATACGATGATAGTTTTTGAAACATTGAAAGAGAAAAGAGCTCTGGGTGAGTTTTTACAAAGTATTAAGTCGACAGAACCATTGGAAGTAGTCGACTATAACTCACATAAGACGTTTACGGCGAAGGAAGGGATTTTTAAGAGATACTTGTGCTTTGAGCAA
>ERZ1643247.3725-NODE-3725-length-10522-cov-3.617178_pt1 | contig 10522 bp, 8 predicted proteins | sample MGYA00579264_ERZ1643247 | MGnify/ENA primary metagenome ERZ1643247 (study PRJEB29033, sample SAMEA4952262) | chicken gut metagenome | biome: Broiler Chicken; feature: Gastrointestinal Tract; material: Caecum | place: Ireland | collected 2018 | study: Broiler... | reverse complement strand
ATTCGCTCTACGCCGTCGTATCTTGTAAGCTCCCTCACCGTGCCGCCGTCGCCGCCGCCGATGACTAAAACGCTGCGTATATTCGGATTGACCGCCATCGGCACGTGGGTTATCATATCGTGATAGATAAACTCGTCCTTCTCCGCGACCATCATAAGTCCGTCCAGGGTCATAAACGTCCCAAACTCCTGCGACGTCATCACGTCTATCCTCTGAAATTCGGTTTGATTGGTATATAACTGCTTCTCGACCCTCAGCGAAAACCTCACGTCTCTGCTGTGATCCTCGGTATACCAAAGTTCCATCTCAGCCGCCTCCTCTCGCGCGTAAACCATGACTTCCATGAACCGCCCTCCCGCCTTTATATTCGGAACGGGCGTTACGCTCCGCTTTATTTTATATTAAATTTACCCGGATTTAACCCGTCTATATATAACAATAACCCCACCCCTGAAGCGGAATGCGGTTACTTTGTCTTTGACGATGTTATTATATATCTTATTTACGCCAATGTCAATAACGACGCGGCGGTTTATACGCGGCGCTAAGAAAACGTTTTGCGCGCCGTCTCGGAAGCGGAAGTCACCTATGCGGCATACACCAACGGCGGCGGACAGTTCAAGCTGATCGTGCTTGACGAGTATACGGGCGACGCGGAGACGGTCAAGGCGGCGGAGCCGTTTATGGAATTTACGACTCAGAACACCTCTTCGTGAAGCGATTACATAACCGCGGTCGCGCCCGTCGATCAGTCTAAGATAGCCGGAAGACATATATACTTATATATCGAAAAGAGCGGCTGGAGCAGAAATTACAGATCTATAACGTTTAGATAATAACCTCAATGCGGACGCCGGGCAAAGCGTCTGCATTTTACGCATATATGGACGCGGCGTTTTTTTATTGAAAAAGTCAAAACGGAAAGGATATAGGGAAATGAAAAGATAATTTGAGATAAAAATTTGCAAACGGGTGCGGATTTTAAATATTTTTATGCAAAAAACCGCCGACTTTGATTTATTCGGCGGCATGACGACGGCGGCGGAATTTTATCCGCCGCCGTAGTTTTATATCTTTCTATTAATAATTCTCCGCGTGTATCTCGAAGTAGCTCTGAGGATGCGCGCATACCGGACATACCTCGGGCGCTTTTGTTCCTACCACGATATGTCCGCAGTTTCTGCATTCCCAAACCTTGACCTCGCTCTTTGCGAAAACTTCGGCAAGCTCTACGTTCTTAAGCAGCGCGCGATAACGCTCCTCGTGATGTTTCTCGATAGCCGCCACCATTCTGAACTTGGCCGCGAGCTCCGGGAATCCCTCTTTCTCAGCCGTCTCGGCGAATCCCGCGTACATATCCGTCCACTCGTAGTTCTCGCCCTCGGCCGCCGCAGCTAAATTTTTAGCCGTATCGCCTATGCCCTCAAGCTCCTTGAACCACATCTTAGCGCGTTCTTTCTCGCTGTCGGCGGTCTTTAAGAACAGCGCCGCTATCTGCTCGTAGCCTTCCTTTTTAGCTACGGACGCAAAGTATGTATACTTATTGCGCGCCTCGGATTCTCCGGCAAAAGCCGCCTCTAAATTTTTCTCGGTCTGTGTTCCCGCATACTTACTCATTTTGTTTCCTCCTTCATCTTTCGTGATATTTTTATTATCTATATTTATTTTTTCTTCTTCGTTACAAGGGATCCTTCTAAGCAGTTCCTTCGCCGTCTCTGTCGGGAAATCCTTAGCCGGTGGGTTTTCTACCCGTTCCTTCAGCGCCGCGCGCGCGTTCACGCCCTGCGGCAGCATATACCCCGACTCCCGGCCGTCCAGCTCGGTATTCTCCGCTATCTTCTCGGCCGCTTTCTCTTGCTTCGTCTTGCTCCGTATCAACTCCCGCGCCGCGTCCGTTACCTCGCCGCTCTTTTTCTGCTGCGGCGGAAGCGTTATCGGAACCATCGAGATAGCCCCGCTCGGACAGGCCTTGGCGCACGCTCCGCAGCCTATGCATTTATCTCTGTCGATTATACTGTTTTCGGTATCGGTCGCGCCGACCGGACAGACGTACAGACACAGGCAGTCCTTTGTGCATAATCTTAAATTTCTGACCGCAAACTCTTTCATCCTCAATTCCTCCCCTCCGTTTTCTCAAACTTCCAGCTTGGAACCTTACACACCGGGCACAACTCGGGCGCGGCGTCGCCTATATAGATAAACCCGCAGACCGTGCAGACCCACACGTTCGTGTCGTAGAGCAGTCGCTCGCCCTCTCTGTTATACCTCTTTACCAGCGCGTCCAGGATCCGCGTGACCTTTCCGCCCCAGGCGCATATCCTGAGCGTTCCGCGGTCCGAGTCCGCCTCCGCTCTCCCGATAAGCTCCGGGTATCCGTTTTTAAGATCGTCTTCGATCAAGGCGGACAGCTTCTCCATATCCGCCTCCTCCGGCTTAGGCTCCGCGCGGCGGAAATATTCGGCAAGCTCCGAATACAGCTTGGCCTCCTCCGGCATATACTGCTTCTCGCAGCCCCGCGCAAGGTTCGAGCACAACACGGACAGCTCTCCGAAAGAAAGCTGTTTCATGTCCGGCTCCGCCTCGCGCATGATCGAAGGCCTCGCTTCTTCGTTCTTCGTATCCGCCGCTTCAGCTTCTTCCCGCTCCGGCTTGAAGTTCGCCTTCTCCGCGCCGCACAGCGGACACGTCCACGAGTCGGGCAGATCCGAAAACTTAGTCTTCTCCCGCTCCTCGTCGTATACGTACCCGCAAATTTGACAGACGTATTTCACTTTTAGCGCCTCCTTTTAGTTTTTTATTTAAAAGCGACATAGATCGCCGTAAATATTATTCTTTCTCCTCGGATCTGCATTCCTCGCAGATATAATTGATCTTCAGATCGTAGGATATGATATCCTCTCCGACCGCCCGCCGCAGTTTTTCCGTCATATCCTCGAGCGCGATATCCGATATCTTGCCGCACTTCTTGCATATCAAGTGATCGTGGCGAATCGTTCTGTCGTATCTGTCCGGATACCCCTCTACGGACACCTTTCTGATAAGATCGTTCTCGTACAGATAATTTAAATTATTATAAACGGTGGCGAGCGCCGCCTTTTCGTTCTGCTCGTTTAGCTTAAGATATATCTGCTCCGCCGTCAAATGCTCGTCCGAACCGTTTATGATATTCAGTATCAACTCCGCATTCTTCGTCATATTCTCACCTGTATTAGAATTATTCTAATTCTATTTTAATCCTTTTGGTTGAATTTGTCAATAAAAATATGGTCGCAAATCGTATATTTTTAATATATCAAAAAGCCTCCACGGCGAGTTAGAGCCGTGAAAGCTTGATCATATTAAAATATTTTACGGTCGTATCCGCCGGTAAATCGGGAGAACGCCTTTCTCGTTCCCGCGTCCGGCCTACAGTTTCTTCACAAACAACGCCCTGATCGCGTTTAACACCGCTATGATCATAACGCCGACGTCGGCGAAGATCGCCAGCCACATATTGGCTGCGCCGAAAGCGCCGAGTCCTAAGCAGATCAGCTTGATCCCTATCGCGAAAACTATGTTTTGGTAAACTATCCGCATACATTTGCGGGAGATCTTGACGGCCTTGGAGATCTTCATCGGGTCGTCGTCCATGAGCACCACGTCCGCGGCCTCTATCGCGGCGTCCGAACCCATGGCTCCCATCGCTATGCCTATATCCGCGCGGCTTAAAACCGGGGCGTCGTTTATCCCGTCGCCCACGAAAGCCAGCTTCGCGTTATCCGGCTTAGTTTCAAGCAACTGCTCTACCTTTTCCACCTTGTCGCCGGGCAGCAGTTCGCTGTAGACTAAGTCTACGCCCAAATCTCCGGCTACCCGCTCCGCTACTCTACCGGAGTCGCCGGTGAGCATTACCGTTTTTTGTACGCCCGCGGACTTCAAAGCGGAGATAGCCTCTTTGGACGTGGGTTTTACTACGTCCGAGATCACGATGTGTCCGGCGTATTTTCCGCCGATAGCCATATGGATAATAGTTCCGACGCTATGACAACTTAAATACTCTATTCCCAAACGCTGCATCAACTTATCGTTTCCGGCCGCTACCTCGACCCCGTCCACCTTGGCGATCACTCCGTTTCCGCTTATCTCCCGGATATCCGAGACACGGGAACGGTCTACCTCCTTGCCGTAGGCGCGCTGAAGGCTCTTGCTTATCGGATGCGACGAGGAGCTTTCGACCAACGCCGCGTACTCGATCAGCTTAGCGTTTTCCAGCTCGCTGTGATGGATCCCGTTGACCTCGAAAACGCCCTGCGTCAGCGTTCCGGTCTTATCGAACACTACTATCTTAGTCTTGGAAAGCGCCTCGAGGTAATTCGAGCCCTTTACCAAAACGCCCGCGTTACTGGCTCCGCCTATCCCCGCGAAGAACGAGAGAGGGATACTTATCACCAGCGCGCAGGGACAGCTGATGACCAGAAAGGTAAGCGCGCGGTATATCCACTCGTCCCAACCGGCGTCCAACCCCATGGCAAAAACGCGAACGAGGGGCGGCAGAAGCGCGAGCGCGAGCGCCGCGATACATACCGCGGGCGTGTAAACTCTGGCGAACCTTGAGATAAAATCTTCCGATCTGGATTTACGCGAGCTGGCGTTCTCGACCAGATCGAGTATCTTGGATACCGTGGACTCCCCGAACTCCTTAACGGTGCGTATCTTTAAAAGCCCGGTCATGTTGATACAGCCGCTCACGATCTCGTCTCCCGCTTTAACGTCGCGCGGCAGACTCTCGCCCGTAAGAGCGCTCGTGTTCAAGCTCGATTCTCCCTCGGTTACTATCCCGTCTATGGGAATCTTTTCGCCCGGCCGTACTACTATTACGGAGCCGATCTCCACCTCGTCGGGATCGACTTTCTCAAGCTTCCCGCCGACCTCAATATTGGCGTAGTCGGGACGAATATCCATCAGATCGCTGATATTGCGGCGGCTTTTTCCGACCGCGTAGCTCTGGAACCACTCGCCGACCTGATAGAACAGCATGACCGCTGCCGCCTCGGTATAATCGCCGCTGCGCTCGTAGATCGCCAAGGCGAACGCTCCGACCGTCGCGATGGCCATCAAAAAGTTCTCGTCGAATATCTGCCCGTTTTTTATCCCCTTAGCGGCCTTGATCAAAATGTCGTAGCCGATTATCAAATACGCGGCGAAATAAAGCCCAAAGCGCGGCCAGCCCTCGACCGGTATAAAATGCAGAGCGACCAACATTCCCGCCGCTATTACAATACGCGTCAGCGTCTTTTTCTGTTTCTTACTCATAACGCATCCTCCATCCTATTCGCGCGTTTAATATTGACTCCATAATTGAACATATGAGCGCTTGTTCATATGTTTTGCGCTTATACAGCGCCTCCCGGGATTGTCCAAGAGGCGCTTATCTATCGCTATTCAACCGGCTCATATATAGATCTCGCAGTCGTCCTCGACCTTTTTGCAGTTCTTTAAGACCTGCTTCATGACCGACTTCGGCTCGTGTCCTTCCTCGAACTCCACGTTCATCTTAAGCGTCATAAAATTTACTACCGCGTCTCTGACTCCCGGCGTTTTCTGCGCCGCTTCCTCCATCTTGTTCGCGCAGTTCGCGCAATCCACTTCTATTTTATACGACTTTTTCATTATGGTTACTCCTTTCGGGAATTTATAATTACAATTCAATGGTTGTTTAATTGTTTAATTATATTATATACGCATCGATCGAATAAGTCAATACCTTTGACGATATTTTTTTGTTTAAAATAAAAATTTTTTAGCCGGAAGGTCGCGAACTTACCGGAAAGGTCTTCATCGCGCGTTTAAGGCGCGGGGCCGCGAAAAATAAATTGTTGTGCGAAGCTAAAGTTTTGTGCTATAATAGAGAGAAACGGTTTTATTTGATTAAGCCGTCGATATACCGCTCTAAACGCAAGGAGGAATTTTTATGCAAAATATACCGCCTATCCACGACCACAGAAAACCTATCGAGGGGAAGCCGGAGGATATGCCGAAGGATCTGGATTTTCAGATAGTTTCAGATATATTCAAACAACTCTGCGACAGAAGCCGTATCAGGATATTCTGGACGCTCTGCCACTATGAGGACTGCGTCGCCAACCTGGCCGACTTTGTCGGAATGAGCAGTCCGGCGGTATCCCATCATCTTCGCCAGCTCAAGAGCGCCGGGCTGATCGTGAGCCGCCGTGAAGGGAAAGAAGTTTATTACACCGCCGCGGATACCGATCAGGCTCAGCTTCTTCATATAATGATAGAAAAGATGGTCGAGATCTCCTGCCCGTCCGAATAACCGGATCTTACGCGTCCGGACAAGCAAACCGAGACCATGCTCTATCTATAGCGAAAACGCCGGATCGTAAGCCGCGCGAAGAGTTTGAAATAACGCGGCGCGGCTTACCGTTTATTGGCAGGCCGCGCTTTTATATCGATTTAAAACAATTATTCTATAAATGTTAAAACCCCAAATTCCTATTGTTCCACATACGAATCGTACTCTTTAAAGTCGCCCGTCTCGGTTTTTGGCGGCGCGTCTATGCTCTTAAACGTCTTTGTCACCATAACGACGCAGATAACCAGCGACACAAATTCCGCTATCGGGAAAGCCCACCAGACATAATCTACGTTGCCGAGCATGGACAGCAGGTATGCGACCGGAACCAGTACGACGAGCTGTCTGGATACCGAAACTATAAGGCTTGAGACGCCGCGGCCGAGAGCTTGGAGAACCGAAAGCGAGACTACGCAGAATCCGGCTATCAAGAAACTCCAGCTTATCGTTCTGAGCGCGGGGATACCTATGCTGAGCATATCTTCGGACGCACTGAACATAAACAGCAGCTTGTCCGGAATGAACTGGAACAGCGCAAGCCCGATCAACATAAGGCCGATCGCGTAGCAGACCGCGTATCTCATAGTCTTCTTGATGCGGTCGGGTCTCTCCGCGCCGTAGTTATACGCGATTATAGGCACCATACCGTTGTTCATACCTATTATCGGCATAAACACAAAGCTTTGAAGCTTGTAATACACTCCGAACACCGCCGCGGCCGTCGCGCTGAACGCTATAAGGATCTTGTTCATAGCGAACGTCATCACCGACGAGATCGCAAGCATGATTATAGACGGCACGCCGACTTTGTATATCCTCGCGATTATTTTCCCGTTCGGGCGTATCTCTTTTAGACTGAACTTCAAATCCTTGTTATATTTCAGGTTAAAGATTATCGTAAGTATCATAGCCACGACCTGACCGAACACGGTCGCAAGCGCGGCTCCGGCGACGCCCATCTCGGGGAAGCCGAAAAGTCCGAAGATCATTATCGGATCGAATATGATATTTATTATCGCGCCCACGCCCTGAGTTATCATCGTAAAGAAAGTCTTGCCCGTCGCCTGGAGCAAACGCTCGCCCATTATCTGCCCAAATACGCCTATCGAGATTATAGACACTATTCTAAGGTAGCTGTTTCCGTAGTCTATTATCACCTCTATATCCGTCTGCGCCCTGAAATAAATATCGGTAAAAAATATTCCGAATACTATAAATACCAGCCAGTTCATCAGCGCCAAGAACACGCTCACGTTAGCGGTTCGGTTGGCCAATTTAAAATCCTTCGCGCCCAGACTCTTTGACAAGAGCGCGTTTACGCCGACTCCGGTACCGGACGCCACCGCGATCATCAGATTCTGCAGCGGAAACGCCAGCGAGACCGCGGTCAGCGCGTCCTCGCCTATCCGGGCGACGAATATCGAATCGACTATGTTATACAGCGCCTGTATAAGCATAGATATGACCATCGGGATCGACATAGTCAGGAGCAGCTTATTGACCGGCATGGTCCCCATTTTATTCTCCGTTGTTTGAACAGCTTTTTCCAACGTCTTATTACCTCCCATTTTCTTTCTGTTTTGATCTTAACCGTTTATATACTATCATAATTTGATCTTATGGTCAAACCTATATGCGCCGTGTTATATGTCAAAAAACTTCCCGGTTAGCGCTTGATTTTTGTTATATTTTATTATAAATTATATATGTAAGCTAACTCTAAAACTTCCAAAGGAGAAGAATCAAATGGAAAACAAACAAATCCTAAAACAATCCATTCTAAATAACGATCTGGCTCAAATCAAAACTCTTCTGTGGCGCGAACCGAAACTCGTGAACGCGGAGGACGAGGACGGAGTATCCATGTCCCTGCTGATCGCGCGCACAGGGGATATAGAGATTATAAAATATCTCGTGGAATACACGGTGGCGAGCTTTAACCTGGCCGGAAAAGACGGACGCACCTGCCTGCACGAAGCGGTTCTCTCCGAAAGTCTCGAGGCCGTTAAATACTTTGTGGAAAGAGTCGGCATGTCTCCGGTAAAGGGCGATAAAAACCTCGTTACGCCGTATCAGCTCGCCTACGAAAATAACCTCGGCGAAATTTTAGACTACTTTGAGGAAGTCGTAGGCGCAAAATATGAAGATATGTACCATAACCCGATCCGCACCGGTTTTTACGCGGATCCGTCTATAGTCCGGGTCGGAGAGGACTATTATATGGTAAACTCGTCGTTCGTCTTCTTCCCCTGCATCCCGATCTCGCACTCTACAGACCTCGTTCACTGGAAAGTTATAGGTCACGCTATAACCAACCCGGAGTGGGCGTACATAGACGAGCTCGAGGGCGGCAGAGGTTATTGGGCTCCCGACATCTCATATAACGACGGCAAGTTCTACATAACCGCGACGCTCAGGCTGAACGACGGCGGCGAAACGATCCGCCGCCAGATAGTGGTCTCCTCCGACAAGCCGGAGGGTCCGTACTCGAAACCCGCGTTCATAGACGAGGACGGTATCGACCCCTCGATCTTCACCGACAGGGACGGCAGACGCTATATGCTGCTAAACCGCGGCGCGAGGATATTCGAACTGAATCACGAAGCTACCGAAAAGATCGGCGAAGCGTCGCTGCTCTACTACGGATATAACAAGCGCGCGCCCGAGGGTCCGCACCTACTGTATAAGGACGGCTACTATTACCTGTTCGAGGCCGAGGGCGGAACGGGGATATTCCACCAGATAACGGTCTCGCGTTCCAAAACGCTGATGGGCGTATACGAACCTTGCCCGTACAACCCCATAATGACCCAAAGGGATAGTCAGGAAGCGATACAGTGCTGCGGACACGGCAAGCCGGTCATGACCCAAAACGGCGACTGGTACATCGTCTTCCTGTGCAGCCGTTTCATCCGCGGCGAAAAGATAGACGGAACGCCGGAGGACTTCGGCCTGCTCGGCCGCGAGACCTGCCTCGAACCGATAACCTGGACTCCGGACGGCTGGCCTATTATAAACGGGAACAGAGGTCCGTCCGCGCTTCAGATAAAACCGAACCTGCCCGAGACCGTATCGGAGGAATCCTCCGACGGCTACTGGTTCGACGACTTCGACGGCCAAACTCCCGAAAACGGCGAAAACGCGCTCAGCGGTATGCGCCCCGACTGGATAACGTCCCGCACTCCCGAGCCGGGATCGTTCGCTCTAAGCGGCGGCAAGCTAAAGATCAAAGGCTCTAAGTATCCGCTCAGTTCGACCGACGCTAAGGGCATGGTCGTTCGCAGACAGGAGAACTTCGACTTCGACGTAACCGTCAAAATGCCGGCGCCGAAATTTACGGACGCGTCCCAAAACGCCGGGATAACCGGTTACTACGACGAGAACACCTACTTTACCTACGGCGTATACAAGACCGAAAACGGCTATTCTCTAAAGCTCTTCGAGAAGATAGACGAGCTTGAAAAGTATACGTTCGAGGCGGATATAGCTGATACCGAAAATATCTATCTCAAGATATGCACTACCGGGCTCAAACGCCGGTTCCTCTACAGCATAGACGGCGAGAACTGGAACGAGCTGGGAACGGTAGAAAACCTCTACTACATATGCAGTCAGGCGATAAACAAAGGCAAACGTTTTACCGGAGCTATGATAGGGCTCTACGCCTATGCCGGAGAAAACGAAGCCTGCGCCGAGTTCGACAGTTTTGAATACAGAGGATATTGATTCATAACGTTATTTAAAATATACACCCCCGTTTGCGTATCGCAAGCGGGGTTTTTTGTTATCGCCAAAATATTGATCGAACCATTATTGCGTTGATTTTTAGGAAAGTTTAACAAAATAACCTTACTCTACCCGATTACAATATGTTATAATTATATAATAGGCTAATTGCAAAATAACAATAGAATGGACGTGCGGATCATGAAAAGAAAGAAACTTATCGCTAAAATTCTAACGGCGCCTGCGCTCGCCTTGTGTTTGAGCGTCTCCAGCGTCGCCTCTGCCGAAGAACCGATCCTTGCGGTCTCCGATACGATCGAGCTGGCGGCGGCTTCGATACCCGCTTTTCCTGGCGCGGAGGGCGCAGGTATGCACGCGACCGGCGGGCGCGGCGGCTCGGTGTATCATGTGACCAACCTAAACGACTCGGGAGCCGGTTCGCTC
>ERZ1643247.3721-NODE-3721-length-10532-cov-3.520473_pt1 | contig 10532 bp, 11 predicted proteins | sample MGYA00579264_ERZ1643247 | MGnify/ENA primary metagenome ERZ1643247 (study PRJEB29033, sample SAMEA4952262) | chicken gut metagenome | biome: Broiler Chicken; feature: Gastrointestinal Tract; material: Caecum | place: Ireland | collected 2018 | study: Broiler... | reverse complement strand
CTTCATATTCCTTCAGGATTGTTTCCGAACAGCGTCCCACCACCACAAAGGATTTTCCATCCTCCGCCAGCTTTTTCAGAAAATCGAACTGCATGTTCGCCACATTTTCCTGAATGGAATTGGAATATCCGCGCACTGTCCTGGAAAAAAGCCTGTTCTTCGGACGCTCATCGTACTTCTTAAGCGTATCGCCTCCCACATTTTTTTCCTCTGCGATGTGCTCCAGCAGGTTATTGTCATACAGATCAAGCTCAAACCTGCGCGCCAGCGCTTCCGCAATCACATGCCCCCCGCTGCCGAATTCACGGCTTATGGAAAGAATCAACCGCTTCCCCATATGTACACCCCTTCCTTTTTCTCTGCCGTCCCGGAGACGGCTCCCGGCTCATGATGTCCTCAGAAATATCTCACGTAAAGCGCGATCATGGAAAACAGCACCACCAGCGCCGTGGCAGGCGCCGCGTATCTGCAGTATTTTCCCCAGCCGATCACATGGCCTTCCTTCGCGGCCACGGAAATGCCGACCACGTTCGCGCTGGCGCCGATGGGCGTTCCGCTTCCGCCGATGTCGGTGCCGATGGACAGCGCCCAGGCCAGCACGGACAGATCCACTCCCTGGGCCGCAGAAAGCGAACGGATCACCGGTATCATGGTAGCCGCAAAGGGGATATTATCCACGAAAGCGCTTGCAATCGCCGAAATCCACAGCACAATCGCCACCATCAGCATGGCGTTGTCTCCGCTGACATCCGCGATGAAGCCCGCGATGATTTCCAGAATGCCCGTCTGCTCCAGGCCTCCCACCACGATAAACAGGCCGACGAAGAAGAGCAGGGTCTTGTAATCCACCTTTTTCAGAAGTCCCACGGCCTCCCGTCCTGCGGTCACCAGCGTCACCGCTCCGATGAAAACGCCGATGGTCGCCACCGTCAGCCCGGTCTGGGCATGGGTCACCAGAAGAATGACTGCCGCCGCGAAGATCGCGCTGCTGATCGCAAAGTCCTTCCGGTTTTCAATGGCGTCTTTGGGGTCCGGGCAGGAAATCTCTCCCTTTCCTCCCGTGTTCTTTTCCAGCTCCTTCCGGAAGCAGAAAAAGAAATAGAAAATCACCAGAATCAGGGAAAACGCCGCGATCACGCCCGTATTCGTGATGAAATCCGCGAAAGAATATCCCAGCGATGTTCCGATGATAATATTCGGCGGATCTCCGCACATGGTGGCCGATCCGCCCAGATTCGCGCAGAAGATCTCCGAAATGATCATGGGGACCGGATTAAACTTCAGAAGCCTTGCGAGCTCCACCGTCGCCGCGGCCAGAAACAGAATCACCGTAATGCTGTCGATGAACATGGCCAGAATGCTGCTCATCACCATGAAGACCACAAACAGCGGTATGGTCCTGTACTTCACCAGCCTTGCAAGCTCCAGACAGAGCCAGCGGAAAAATCCCGCCTTTCCCATTCCTTCCACCATCAGCATCATGCCCGCGATGAACAGGATCGTGGACCAGTTGATTCCGGAAGAGGATTCTCCGGCTTCTCCAGCCTGATACCAGAAATCCAGGGAGAAAAAATTCTGCAGACTCAGCGTGTTCCAGATCGCCGACGGACTTCTCATGCAGATGCCGAATACCAGCACCATCATCAAAAGTCCGCAGCCGAGGGATACCACATGCCGCTCGATCTTCTCACTGACAATCAAAAGAAACATCACCGCGAATATAATCACGGCCAAAATCTGTGCCGCTGCCATGAGACACATCCTCCTTGTTCCTTCGAAGCTTCCGCAAAATCCCGCTGCGGTCTTCTGTATTTTCCCTTATTTTAGCACAGATTTCCCTTTTGGTGAAGTTTTTCTCCTTTTTCTCCATCGTTTCCTCCGCAGCCGCGTACCAGCTTCCAGGCATAATGTTTGATTGCAAATACTCCGATCACGATCAGAACCACACAGATAATTCCAACTGCCATAAACGTTCCTCCTTACATTCTTGTTTTATCCTATGAAACTCCTGGTTTCTTTGACTCTATTTGGTTAGTCTTGGCTAACTCAATTTTATAATAACACCATTCCTTCCTTCTGTCAAAAAGCCTTCTGAAAATTCCCGCTTGACTTTTTCCGAAAAAATGTGGTTTACTGAAATCAATCGTGTAGCACAGTTTTTCAGCAAAGCGTATGATATCCCATTTCGGGATGTTGTATGCTTTTTTTCATGAGGGAAAATTCGTTTTCGAACGAAGCTCCCGGTGGCCGAAACCAACCGGAGGCCGCTTCTGTGCTGTACATGAAACCGACGATTCAATCGCAGAAAGAAGGTACGATTTTTATGATAAAAACAAAAACGCAGGGAATTATTTTCGGAGTGATCATGTCCTATGCGATGGCATACGGCATGGAGGTCTACAACATGGCCATTAAGATGGGATTTTCACTGCAGCCCGGAGGGTTCAGCAACATGACGAACATCGTGTTCTGGGAGGCGTTAAAGGAAGCCGCCTACATGGGCCTGTTTGTCCTTCTGTTTTCCAGTCTCTGGGGCAACCGGCTCGGCGCGGCGTTTGCTGCCCGCCACTGTGACCCGGCAAAGGACAATCCGTACTTCTGCCGGCTGCTCCGCCAGGGCGGGACGGTAGCCGTCATGTGCCCCACCATGAGCCTGGTGGCTTCCATTCTTTTCAGCATCATTCTGGGCGGCGCATCCTGGGTGCAGCTTCCCGCCATCTGGGTGGGAACCGTTCTGAAGAATTTCCCCATGGCATTTCTGTGGAATTTCTTCGCCGCGGCTCCCTTCTCCCACTGGCTGTTCGGGAAAATTTTTCAGAACAGCTGAATGCTCCAGGTATTGCGGTATACGCCCTTTCCTTTCAGATGGACGAGGCCCGGCTGTTCGGACAGCTCCTCCACCACATCCTGCCGGGAGGGCAGGGAGGACCATGGTTCAATACATACATAAGGCGCGGGCTTCTTCACCGCATGCCAGAAGCCGATATAGGGCATCTGCGGGAAGCGCACCCGCACGCCGCGGCTTCCTTTCTCTGAGCGGAGAGCGACACATTTCGGCGTTCCGGTAAGCACGATGGCGTCATCGTCAAACAGGTCATGCCGGAGCGGGATCCTCCGTCCATCCTGCAGAGGATAAGGCTGATCCTCGCCATTCAGAAAGCATGCGGCAGAAAAGCCGACACGGACCGGCGTTTCCATCACTCCGTTTTTGGCACCGTCCTTTTCCGGTTCAAATTCCAGAAAATAGTCCTCAAAGGAAAGTCCGTCCTCCAGCGGCACCTGAAAGCCCGGATGGCCGCCGATTCCGAAGTACATCTCTTCCTCTCCGCCATTTTCAACCTCATAGGTAACCTGGAGGGTATCCCCCTTCAGCTCATAGATAATCCGAAGGGTGAACGCAAACGGATAGCAGGCAAGCGTTTTCTCATCCGCATCCAGGCGCAGAACAAGGCGGACAGCCCTGCCGTCCTCCTGGCACTCCTTTTCCTGTACCTCGGCCGTCAGCTCCGTGGAAGGCAGAAAGCCGTGAATGGGCATCCGGTATGCCTTTCCATGGACCGTACAGGTCTCCTTCGTCAGTCTCGCAATATAGGGAAACAGGTTCGGCGCCTTGCCGTCCCAGTAGGCAGGATCCCCCTGCCATAAATATTCTTTTCCGTCCTTTTTCACCGACTGCAGCTCCCCGCCGAGCGGGCTCACCCGCACGGAAAGCGTGCCGTTATCCAGACAATACTCCATCTCTGCCTCGATTCCCGCCGAAAAATCAGGCAAACAGTGTCCTGCTTTCAGCGTTTCCATACTTTTGTTAATTGTTCAGAACGGCACATCTTCCTGCCAGACCAAAGGCCGGACAGGAAGATGCGCCGTCCTGAACCGCTACGTTTACCTAAAAGGATTATAAAAACGGTTTCCATCGTGGAAAGTGATCACCATCGCCACGATCACAAAGCAGATCACAAATGCGATCGCCAGGTAATCATTTCTGGAAAGCGGCTTTCCCATATACCAGGTTCTGGTCTTTTTCTTTCCGAATCCCCTCAGCTCCATGGCGTTGCTGACCACGTCGATTCTGTCCATGCTGGAAAAAATCAGCGGGAAAATGATGCTCGCCATACTCTTCAGACGTTTGAGGAGGGAGGCCTTGGAGGACATTTCGATTCCCCTCGCCTCCTGAGCATGCTTGATCTTGGTGAAATCCGCCTGCACATCAGGGACGTAGCGCAGGGCGATTGCCATGGAATACCCCACCTTGTAGCTGACGCCGAGACGGTTCAGGCTGGCCGCGAACTCGCTGGGGTTGGTGGTCACCATGAACATCAGAACCACAGGCACCACCGTGAAATATTTCAGCATGATATTCAGCTCATAGAAAAGCTGCTCCGCCGTCATGCTGTAACGGCCCGCGATATGGAACAGCTCCGTTCTCGAGCCGTAGATGGAACAGCCTTCATAGGGAGAAAACAGATAGACGATCACGATGTTCATGCACAGGAATAAAAGGATGAATTTGAACACCGTGCCCACCTGCTTCCATTCCGTTTTGGATACCTTAAAAATCACGAGACTGAACAGAAGCATGACCACCAGAATTCTGGTATCGTAGGTCAGCATGCCCGCCACGGACCACAGAATGAAAAACAGCATTTTCGTCACGCCGGACAGCCTGTGAATCCAGGTATCCTTCGGCGCATAGGTAAGCAGTCTAGCCATTTGCCCTCTCCTCTCTCTCAAAATGAATGAATCTTTCCACAAAGCCGGAGGCATCAGAAATGCCGCACTTTACAGCCAGCTCGTACAGGGAGGTCTCTTTCAGGTAAGCCCTGTCCGCAATCTGTCTGTTCGTCAGCACTTTTGCAGGCGTATCGTCCGCAATCATATGGCCGTCCGCAATGACGATTGCACGGTCAGTATATTCCAGCATCAGATGCATGTCATGGGTGATCATGATGATGGTGATTCCAAGGCGTTCATTGATATCCTTCAAAAATTCCATGATCTCCGTATAATGCCTGAAGTCCTGTCCGGCCGTCGGCTCATCCAGAATCAGCACCCTGGGATTCATCACCAGGATGGAAGCGATGGTCACCCTCTTTTTCTGTCCGAAGCTGAGCGCCGAAACCGGCCAGTTTCGGAACGAATAAAGACCGCAGATCTTCAGGGTCTCATATACCCTTTCCTTGATCTCCTCCTCCGGCACGCCGCGCACTACCAGCCCCAACGCCACCTCGTCAAAGATCATCGGCTTGCTGATCATCTGGTTGGGATTCTGCATCACCAGACCGATAACTTCGCCGCGCTCCTTGATGGAAAGCCCGGAGATATCGGAGCCCTCCAGAAGAATTTTTCCCGCATCCGGTGAAATAAAGCCGCAGATCAGATTGGAAAGCGTGCTCTTTCCCGCTCCGTTCTTTCCGACGATGCTGACCATTTCCCCTTTTTCAATTCTGAAATTGATATCCTGCAGGACCTTTTTCCCGGGAACATAGGAAAAGCTCAGGTTCTCCACCTCAAGCATGGGTTCCGTCTGCTGCCTTGGCGGCGGCAGCTGCGCCTTCTGAAACCAGCCCTGCACCTGATCACGGTAAGGAGAGAGGTCCATTGTCTCAATATGCTGGGGTAGGGTTTCCGGCTTCACCGTACAGCCCGCGTGCTTCAGCGCCGTGATATAGAGCGGTTCCCGGATGCCTTCCTTCTCCAGCACATCCGTACAGAGCAGCTCGTCCGGCTTCATGTCCGCCACAATTTCCCCTTCTCCAACAACCACAATGCGGTCCACATCACGGTAGAGGGCGTCCTCCAGCCTGTGTTCAATGATGAGCACCGTCTTTCCGGTGGATTTGCTGATTTTGTCGATCAGATCGATGGCACGCTTTCCCGTTGCAGGATCCAGGTTCGCCAGCGGCTCGTCAAACAGCAGAATATCCACATCATCAATCATAACGCCCGCCATGGACACACGCTGCTTCTGTCCGCCCGAAAGCTCCGTGGGCGCATGCTCCAGAAGGGATTTCACATCCACTATGTCCGCTACCTCATCCACACGTCTGAACAGTTCCTCCTGGGGAACGCAGTCATTCTCCAGCGCAAAGGCGATATCCTCCGCCACCGTCAGACCGATGAACTGCCCGTCCGTATCCTGCAGCACGGTTCCAACCAGCTTCGACATGCCGAAGATTCCTTCTTTTGCCGGATCCTTTCCGCTTACGGTCAGGCGTCCCGTGCTCTCGCCGGGAAAAGAAAAAGGAACCAGTCCGTTGATACAATGCGCCAGAGTTGATTTCCCTGAACCGGACGGTCCCACAATCAGAACCTTCTCTCCGGCATTAATAGTCAGATTCACATGCCGCAGGGTCGGTTCCACCTGAGAGCGGTATTTAAAAGTATAATCCTTGAATTCGATAATAGGGGTCATTGCTTACCTCACATTAAAAAAGTGTGTGCCCTGATGCGCTCCGCATCATGCGCATCCGCAGCGGAGCGTCTTTTTATTTATACGGCAGGGAATGAAATTTCCTGCCGTATAAAAAGGACAGCCGGCCCGTTATGGGCCGGCCTGATTCTTTGTCCAGTCGGACACGCCGCACCGCTTCCGTTTTCCGGATCAGTCCTCCTTGGAAAGGCTGGAGGATTTTGCTCCGATCCTGGAATATGCATAAGCCAGCAGAGAGCCCAGAACTCCGGCTACCACGATATTTCCCACAAAGGCCAGAACGCCCTGGACAAATACCTTGTTTGCAGGCTCCGCATAAATCAGAATATCAAGCACAGGCGCAAGGATAATCCATGCAAGCGCGTTTGCGATTACCTGGACCACGTTGAACAGAACGATGGTCTTTCCGGAAAAGCCGCCTTCCTTAATCGCATACTTCGCAGCGAACAGGCCGACGATGATGCCGAACAGTCCATCCGGGAATACCCAGCTCCACCACACGCTTCCATAGAAAAGCGCGTCGCCCAGCGCATGGCCGATGATTCCGATGGCTCCGCCTACAATGGGGCCGAACACTGCGGAGAAGAAGGTCAGTACCGCTACTCTGGACTGCAGAGCCGTGTTGGGAATAATCATGAAAGGAACCTGTACATTCGTCAGAACAACGAACAGAGCGGTTCCAATACCGATTGCAACGACTTCCTTGATGCCAAACTTCAGTTTCATGGTGAGTTTCCTCCTCGTTCCTCATAAAGGTATATACAGGCCTCAGTTTTCTGCCGTCCTGCCATCCGCCGCATGACGGATTTCCGGCAGTCCGGACGCCTCCGGCCTGTTCTGTGTAATGCTTCCTATTAACTATATACGATTTTCCTCAATTTTGCAATGGCAAATCAACCGTTGGTTGGCAGGAAGAGGAATTATCAACCTGAGTCGGACATTGCCCGGTTTTATTCAGTATGGTAAAATTCAGGAAAAGGAAAATTCCGGAGGAAATCTGATGAAAATACTGCTTACAGGCTTTGAGCCATTTAATAAGGAACTGATCAATCCATCCTGTGAAGCCGTCAGGCGGCTTCCGGACCGTATCGGCGGCGCGGAAATTGCAAAAGCGGAAATCCCGGTATCTTTTACGCGCTCCGGCCCTGTCCTGAAGGAAGCCATAACGGCATGCAGGCCTGATATTGTCCTCTGTATCGGCCAGGCAGGCGGCTATGCCGGCATCGCCATAGAGCGGATCGCCGTCAATCTTCAGGATGCCTCCATTCCGGATAATGACGGTGTGCAGCCGCATGACCAGCCCGTTTCCGCAGATGGACCGGCCGCCTATTTTTCTTCTCTCCCGGTAAAGGAGATCGTTGCCGGTCTGCAGGCCGACGGCATTCCCGCTTTCCTCTCCAATTCAGCCGGAACCTATGTCTGCAACCATCTCATGTACACGCTTTTACATCTGATTCATCACGAAAGCAGACCCATGCAGGGCGGTTTCATCCATGTTCCCTATTCCATGGAGCAGGCAGCTGCCAAAACACCCGTCCCGCCCAGCATGGAGCTGAGTCAGATTACCAGGGCACTGGAGCGGGTTGTCCGGATTTTGATTTGATTCATCAGCACCTCCGCCAGATATTCTGCCGTCGGCGCCAGAACGCTCTTTTCCACCGCGAAGCCCGGCTGGTGGATCAGCTGGCCCTTCCCGGTTCCGATCTTGATGTAACAGCACGGAGCCTTTTCCTCATAGAAAGAAAAGTCGTCTCCGCCCAGGGACTGCTCCTCCGGCACCACTGAAAAGCCCAGTCTGCGTGCGGTTTGGGCCGCATATTCCGCCATTTCTTCATCGTTGATAACGGCCGGCGGTCCGGGAATCCACTGTACCTGCGCCTGTGCGCCATAGCTTTCCGCCGTTTTCCGGGCGATCAGCTCCACCTTTTTTTCAAACAGCTCCCGATCCGCCCGGTCCATGGTGCGCACCGTTCCCTCCAGCTCAGCCGTTTCCGGAATCACGTTCCATGTATTGCCCGCCTCAATCCGGGTCACGCTGATCAGCGACGGATGAAAGGCGTTCACATTTCTTGTCACGATGGTCTGCAGCGTCTGTACAATGGCGCATGCGGCGGGAATGGGATCCACTCCGTCATCCGGGTGAGCGCCGTGGCAGCCCCCACCGCGCCCTCCCGCAGGCCGATGACGCCGGCCTCATTCGTAGGGTCCGCATGGAGTCCCCAGAAGAGCTGCACATCATCACATACATCCGTTTCCAGGATTTTCAGCGCGCCCAGGGAGGATTCCTCTCCCGGCTGAAACAGAAGCTTCACCGTTCCGGCGAGCTCCCGCCTTCTTTCCTGCAGCAGAAACGCCGTGCCGATTCCTGCCGTAATGTGAAAATCATGCCCGCATGCGTGCATCCTTCCCGGCGTTTCAGAGGAATAAGGAAGGCCTGTTTCTTCCATTATGGGAAGAGCGTCGATATCACAGCGCAGAGCCTGCACCGGCCCCTCCTTTTCCCCACGGATCACGGCAGCCAGTCCCGTTTCCAGCGGAAGCGGCAGAATTTCGATCCCCGCATCCGTCAAAAGCTGCCGGATCCGCTCCGTGGTGCGGTATTCCTCATATGACAGTTCCGGATTTCTGTGAAACCATTCGAATATTTCCTCTAATTTTTTCTGCATTTTTCCCTCCATGGCGGAGCGTCCTTTACCGATTGAAAAATGCGTCATCAGGCACATTTTTCAATCATTCCTCCGACCAACTCGTCTTCTCCATATCAAATCAGGCGTTCCCCGCCCTTCGGCGGAAAACGCCCTTTTCCTGCGGCAGCCCGGGCAGGCCCGTCGCCGCCTGTTTTCGTTTCAGTTCCTGCTGTTGGGGTCCAGCGCATCGCGCAGGGCATCCCCGATAAAATTGATGGCGATGACCAGAACCACGATCATCAGTCCGGGCGGAATCCACAGCCAGGGCTGCTTCGTCAGCACGGTCAGGGACTGGGCGCCGTTGAGCATGTTGCCAAGGCTCGCCGTGGGGGGCTGCACGCCCATTCCCAGAAAGCTCAGCGCCGCCTCATCCAGCATGGAAAGAGCCAGCACCGAGGTGGCGTACACCAGGATGGGAGCCGCCGTGTTTGGCAGGATTTCCGAGAACAGAATATGCCGCAGAGGCATGCCTGCCACCAGATTTCCCTTGACAAAGTTGGTCTCCCTCAGAGAGAGCACGTTGCCTCTCACCAGTCTGGCGATTCCCGGCCAGTCCACAAAGCCCAGAATCAGGATGATGCTCCACAGGCCGGGCTTGAAGATGGACGCCGCCACCAGCACAAGCAGGATGTAGGGAAAGGACATTACCATGTCTGTAAAGCGCATGATCACCATATCCACCGCACCGCCGAAATATCCGGCGAGAAGACCGAGCACTACTCCGATCACCGTGGAAATCAGTGTGGCCATCACGCCAACCAGAAGGGAAATCCGGGTGGCATACAGCAGGCGGCTCAGCACATCGCGTCCGATCTGATCGGTTCCCAGCCAGTGCTCCGCACTCGGCGCACCGGAAAAGGAACCCACAATGGCATCCGGATCATAGGGAGCGATCACCGGAGCGAGCAGGGCAGCTCCGACGATGATGACGAGAACCACGAAACTCACCGCTGCCAGATGGTGTCTGCGGAATCTGCGGAATACGGTCTGCAGATAGCTTTCATTTGTGATATCCGTATTATTTCTTTTCATCTCTTCAAAATTCACCCCCTGACCCTATTGAAGCTGAATCGTGGGGTCAACCAGCGCGTACAGAATGTCCGTCAGCAGGTTTGCCACCAGAACGACGACGGCGGAGAGCAGACACACGCCCATGATCACCGGATAATCCCGGCTGGTGATGGCGCTCATGGTCATGAGGCCGAGACCGGGCCAGGAAAAGACCTGTTCCACGATGACCTGGCCGCCGAACAGCATCGGAATCTCCATGCCGATCACCGTCACGATGGGAATCAGGGCATTTCTCAGGGCGTGCTTGTTGATCACCTTAAACCTTCCGATTCCCTTCGCCCTGGCCGTGCGCAGATAATCCTGCTGGAGGATTTCCAGCACCGCGCTGCGGATGTAGCGGATGT
>ERZ1643247.3719-NODE-3719-length-10534-cov-228.330184_pt1 | contig 10534 bp, 15 predicted proteins | sample MGYA00579264_ERZ1643247 | MGnify/ENA primary metagenome ERZ1643247 (study PRJEB29033, sample SAMEA4952262) | chicken gut metagenome | biome: Broiler Chicken; feature: Gastrointestinal Tract; material: Caecum | place: Ireland | collected 2018 | study: Broiler... | reverse complement strand
AGGAGGTGAAAGCATCGGTTATTTTCTGATTGTTGAATTTAAAGATACTGAAACCGCAATTTTGCATCAAGTTCTATCTGTTATTAAAGAACATATTACGATGGAGGAATATAGATCGGACTTGAGATATGCGACCACTTTTCCGGGACTTTCTATTCTTCTTGATTAGCGCAGGATATTGGTGGAAGGAAAAGAAATATATCTTACGCATCATGAGTTTGAGACGTTGCTTTTTCTTACTCGGCATCCGAAACAGGTATTTACCAAAAGACAGATTTATGAGGCAGTCTGGGATGACATCCCTGTGAGTGTGGATGCCAAGGTCGAGTGTATGATTTACAGTATCCGGAAGAAGCTTCGGGCATATACCGACAGAGAATACATCCAGACCGTCTGGGGAGTGGGATACAGATTTGATCCGGGAACATGAAAAAGAGCCGTCCGTGAGGGCGGCTCAAAGTCATTTAGTCTTCGCCAAGAAAATAGTCCACTTTCTTAGCATATTCTTCCTGTTCTTCCATAAACAGTTGCTCCAGAAGTACGGTCTTTCCGGTTTCCCGGTATTCCTTCAGCCCTTCGATGTATCTGCCCCGGAACTTGTCCTCAATGACCACCGGCGTCAGATCTGCTTTTAAGCATTCCCGGAACAGGATCAGCCTGCCGGTTCTGCCGTTGCCGTCCTGGAAGGGATGCAGCGCCTCATACCGGGCATGGAACTGAGCCATGACGGAAAGAGTCTTGACTGAGATTCCGTGATACCAGGCGAGAAGTTCCCGCATTTTTTCCGGCACCTCTTTAGGAAGGGCGGTTTCATACATTCCCACCATATTTGGACGCTCTTTATAATCCCCGATGGCATAGCCGTTGGCACGGTCTTCAAACACACCGCTTTTCAGCTCAAAATGGAACGCCTTGATGAGTTCCTCGCTCAAAGGCTCATCCAGCGTATCGATCATCTTATTGAACATCAGGAAGTGACCGTTGGTTTCCTCTACATCTTTGGCCCGGTAATAATCATCACTGCGGGGCAGCATACCGGTGTCAAACAGAGAGGCTGTCTGCTCCTCATTCAGTGTGGAGCCTTCGATCTTATTGGAGTTGTAAGCCAGCGTCCGCTGGGTATAGGCGTAGATACCGGAGCGGTCAAATTTCTTCCGCTCAATCCGGAAACGCCGGATCAGTTCTTCGTTCTTCATAGGAAAGCGCTCCTTATTATTCTCAATGAGTCTATTTTACCATACTGCCGGGACATGATACAGAGGGATACAGAGAGGCTGTCACATATATCTTTCTGATATATTGACAGACATTAAAATCGGGCGTATAATACAAAAAGTCATTTAGAATTTATTCGAAATGAGAACGTGGTGATAGAAATGAGCTTACCTAATGTATTCAAAGCACTAAGTGATCCGATAAGACGGGATATATTGATACTGTTAAAAAAGAGAGGGGAAATGTCAGCCGGAGAAATAGCTGCTGAATTTGATATTTCAAATGCGACGATTTCATATCATTTATCCTTGTTAAAAAAGGCTGATTTAGTATTTGAGAAAAGACAACAAAAGTACATATACTATAAACTTAATGTATCGGTATTTGAGGATATTGTTCTTTGGTGTATGCAATTTAATGAAGGGGCTGTTAATGATGATGAAAAAAGATAGGAAAACGCTTTTAATTACTACATTAGTATGTGTTTGTACCTTGTTTGTTTATATAGCATTTTACAAATTCTTTCCTTTGGTAGATACACCGGTATTGGATTATCGCATTGATTTTATTTTATTAACAGGAATTGCTTTTAATATTATTCTTAATATAGGGTTAAATTTTACGGTTTGTAAAAAGATGGGAGCGAAATTTTTGGTTGGATTAGGAAAATGGATTATGCCATTTACAGCAATTTTTTTGCTGCTTATATCCATCTATTCCAGCATGTTTCCAACATCTTCAATTACAGATAGTGCGATTTATGTTTTTGTTGGTTTGTTATTTATTATGAGCGGAAATTATTTTCCTAAAAATCATGTAAATCCATATATAGGTTTAAAATTTCCGTGGCTGTTTAATGATGAGAAAAGTTGGGATAAAACTCATAAATTAGCTGGTTATACATGGATTCTAGCAGGTATCATTTGCATTGCCCAACTTTTTATTAGTCCACTGAAAGTAGTATCCATTCCATTAGTCATTATATTAGTCGGTATCTTGCCGCTGGTATATTCTCTAATGCTGCATTATACGAGGAGGTAATGAAAATGAAGAAACATATAGCCATTGGTAGTGTCATCTGCCTTGCAACCTTGTTAATCTTTTTAGTCTTTTGGGGGCAATTACCAGCAGATGTACCGATTCATTTTGATTCTGCAGGTAATGCAAACTCTACATTGCCAAAAGCAGTTGTAGTATTTGGTATTCCTTTGATTTGTGCATTATTAAATCTTATTTCGGGCTTTTCTTTAATCAAAAAGAAAGAACCCAAAATATTCATGTATTACATAATACCTGTGATTGCGATTATTGTAGCAGTTGTAGTTCTAATACTGTCATTATAAGCGTATATATTGAGATTATGTGTCTTGTGGCATATAGAAATGGGATGGAATTATTTTTTTGCTTATCATTTTGAAAATTTTCAAAATGATAAGCAAATCTAAAGGAGGCTTTCTCACTATGCTAGAAATTAAAAATTTAACCAAAACATATCCTAATGGGAAGAAAGCAGTATCAAATCTGAGTATGACCATAGAAGATGGTGATTTATTTGGATTTATAGGTAAAAATGGTGCTGGAAAAACGACTACGCTAAAAGCCTGTCTTACGATACATGATTTTGATTCTGGCGATATTCTTTTAAATGGAATATCCATCAAAACGGCTCCAACAGAATGTAAAAGAAAAATGGCATATGTTCCTGATTCTCCAATTTTGGAAACATATCTGACCGGATTACAGTATCTAAATTTTATTTGTGATATTTATGGCGTACCAACACATACTCGAAAGAAAAGAATTTATGACTTGTCTGAACGTTTAGGTATGAGCGATAAACTGAACGATTTGATTTCTTCTTATTCACATGGTATGAAACAGAAAATTACTTTAATAGGTGCGTTTGCTCATGCTCCCCTTTTGCTGGTTTTAGATGAACCTTTTGTTGGACTAGATCCGGAAGCATTTATACAGTTAAAATATTTAATGAAAGAATTATGTTCTTCAGGTGGTTCTGTTCTATTTTCAAGTCACATTCTGGATGTCGTTGAAAAAACTTGTAATAAGATTGGAATTATCCAAGATGGAAAATTAATCAGGAGTGGAAGTACAAAAGAAATTTTAGGGACAAGTGATTTAGAGGATGTTTTTATGGAGATAAACGGAAAATGAAAACATTGAATTTGCTTATTAAAAGAGAATTATTACAAATTTTTAAATTTAATAAAATTTTACATGGTGAAAAAAAGGAAAAAAGAGTTTACATTTCTATTTCATGTACCATTTTAGTAGGTATGTCCATATTCGCAGTTTATTGGTTTAAAACAATTTATCAAATTTGTTCGATATTTCAATCATCACAAGAAGTATTAAACTATTCTATTTATCCCTTAACGCTTTTGTGCAGTTGCATAATCTTTTTTTCAACAATTATAAAAGGGAGTGGTGTACTGTATTCAGATAAGAGTATTGATATATTATTTGCATATCCAATAAAAGAACGTGATATAGTTGTTGCAAAACTTTTTTGCCTATATCTGTGGGGGCTTGCTATATCTATTGCCCTGCTGCTTGTTCCGTTAATCCGCTATGAGTCATTCCAATATAATATTTTATTTAGTATTATGGATTGTATACATATACTTGTGTCGCCGATTATACCAGTATTACTAGGAGTGATTTTTGGGTATATCATACACAGCCAGTTTGCAAAGTTTTTTCGGTCTATCTCATATGTCCGCAGTGTTTTATATCTGATTTTATTTATTGTATTTATGGTATTGGTGCTTTTTGCTTTTAATAATATAAATCTCAACTTTTTATATGAACAGATCATTGGAGTTGATGATATTTGGATTATGATTAAGGGGGCATTTTTTACTCATGAAATAGAAACGCTCTTATCTCTAACTATGGTATTATTAATTGGCGGTTTGCTATTTACTTATATTTTGATGACTTACAAAAAGAAATGTATACGAATACAAATATCCAGCGAAAGAAAATCTGAAAAAAAACAACCATTAAGGGAAAAAACCAAGTTATATTCTCTTTTAATAAGGGAAATGAAACGATATTTTTCAATTCCTGTGTATGTAATAAATACCATGCTGGGAATTGTTTTGCTTCTGTTATTTACTGTATATTCATGCTTTGAGCCTAAAGAAACTCTTAGGTACGTAGAAATGATAGGAAATATTTTTAAAATTCAAAATATTAAAATTCTGCTTATTTTTGCAATAAGTTTACTGATTGTTTTGTCGAATACTACCTATGCCAGTATTTCAATAGAAGGTAAGAACCGTGATGTATTAAAGGCATTTCCCATATCACTGAGGGAATTATTAACAGCAAAATATTTATTCCATCTCTCAATGACAATTCCTGTTATATGTATAGTAGCATTTGTTATGGAAATAGTTTTTAAAATGAATATAGCAGAAATGATTTTGTGCTTGGCATTACCAATTACGGTTTCCGCATTTGCTGGGATGTTAGGCTTATTTTTAAATCTATTATTTCCTAATTACAATTGGGAAAATGTAACCTATATTATTAAGCAAAGCATACCTGCGGTTTCAACGATTTTTCTTAGTATTTTGATTATTGGCGGTTCGATATGGTGCTTAATGAAATTTTTTAATCTACATATGTTGATTGCGTCATATATTTTGATGGTTCTTCTTTTGATCTTAACAATTATTTTGGCTCTATGTTTAAGGCGAATAAGAAAAAATTTTTAATTCATAAAGTGGGGACTAAAAATGACAGAAGGTTCATTAAATCTTTGTTTTAAAGCGTTATCTAGTGAGACAAGGCGAAAAATCCTTTCCTTATTGGCGAAAAAAACTCTTAGTGCTGGAGATATAGTTAAAAATTTTAATCTAACTGGAGCTACTATATCACATCATTTAAAAATACTGTCCGAAAGCAAGCTGATTAAAAGAAAGCGTATGGGGCTTAGTATATATTATTCTCTGAATATTACAGAATGGAACTTTATAAAAAATTGGTTTAATTGCATTTAATAATTTGTGTGGGTAAAAGATTATGAGTGGATTAAATAAATATAATGAAATTTCAGAGACAATTAAATCTGATATTTTTAATGGTAGACTAAAAGAAAATATGGCACTACCTAGTATTAGAAGATTAGCACAATATTATAATGTAAATCCAGCTACTATCGTTCGAGCTTTGAATGTACTTAGAGAACAGAAACTTATATATAATAAACGGACAACAGGTTTTTATGTATGTTCAGATATTCTAAAGATACGTGAAGAAATGGCAAGGGAAGTGATTTTAGGCTTTTTACAAGATATGTCAAAAATAGGATATTCAAAATTGGAGATACAACAGTTACTCAAGGGTGGGGCTAAATGGGAAAGTGATAATTCTGTTGAAAAATGAAAATAAAAGTCCGTTGCATACAAAAATATCTGTACTTTACAACTAGCCAGACATTATAAAAAAAGCAGCCTGCAATGAGAAGGAGCCGTCCGTGAGGGCGGCTCAAAATCATTTACTCTTCGCCAAGAAAATAGTCCACTTCCTTAGTATATTCTTTCTGTTCATCTGGAACTTGTAGCTCCAGTTCCGCAATCTGCCATTCCATCCAGTCGCCATGCACAACAGCAGTAGCAGACCAGCCTTCCAGAAAGCTGTATTCCCGGTCAGAATCTTCTTGTTCTACCCCGTCCAGGGCGCTTTCATAGGCAGCTTTCATTGCTGCGTACACTTCCTCGTAGTCGGTGCTGACAATGGGATCTGTCAGACCGTCCGTATACCCGTGTAAAACATAAATCTTTATCGGTGTATTTCCTTGCGTATTCTTGCAGACATTTGTCATCAGGCGGCCTCCTTTTCACGTCCGGGCCAGGTAATATGGCACTCACATTCGGTCAGCTCCGGATCGTGCTCTAAAGCTCCATAAACTGCCTCCCGCTCTTCGGCGGAATCATATTCCTTGTCCAGTTTAATGACTTCTGCCTGAATAAAGGGAGCGTTTGTATACGAGGCGGTAACAATGCCGTCCTCCATGACCAGCACCACACGGGGCGCCGGTTCTGTATGCGGGCGCAGTTCGCCGTTTAAAATCTGTTTCTCGATTGCATCGATCACGTTCTCCATCGTAACATGATAGGAAACATTGCTGTCCTCCAGTTTCTCATACAGTTCATAGGCTGTACACAGGATATCTGTCTCATGTTCCAGTGTCTGATAGGGAAGGTTACAAAGTCCGATCCTGTCCTGTCGCCGGTCTTCGCATTGCCCGATAAAATCCTGGAAAAAGCAGTGCTTTTTGTAGATTTCATGCGCTTCCCGTATTTGCGGAAAAGTTAGTGCAAAAGCGAGTTCTTCTGGTGTTTCATTTCTTTCTAATATCATAACTATTGTTCTCCTTTCTGAAGGAGGGCTGCGCCTGGCAGCACAGCATCCTCCTGTTTCCTGTAAATCAGTAATGTTCCCCGCAGATCCAGCGGCTGGTCTATCCATCCCCCGTCCTGGTAGACCTGTCTGGTCAAGGTATTATAGATGACCGGCGTTTTTTCAATATCCGCAAGGTCAGCCACCAGACAGGTTTCCCGGTCAATATAGGGCCAGAGTGCCGCTTCGATCTCTTCCCGCAGCTTCAGTGCCATCCGGTGGATCTTCGACACGTCATAGTCCCTGGTGATACTTCTCCCGATTTCCTTTGGGATCCGGGAGCGGTCAATGGCAGCCTGTACCACAGCTGTCTGTTCATCCAGAGAAAAATTCGGATTGATCAGAAGGTGGTGGCAGGCGACCAGAAGGACAAATTCCTGGACGCTTTCCCGGATCTGCGCCTTCAGCTCCTCATAAGGAATACGGTATACGCTCTTTAAAGTTTCCAGAGGAACCCGTTCCCGGTTGAGCTTCAGGGTGGAGAGCAGCTTTTGCAGGCTGCTCCCCCGTTCATAAATATCAGTCAAGCGCACATCACCTCAATCTCTGCCGGACGGCGTGCATAGGTCAAATGGTAAATGGTGTTTTCAGTTTCAAATACGACGCCGTCCTGCGATACCTCCAGGATCTGCTGGACCAGGGAAGTAGACAGGGACCGGGAGCCTGTTAGGATCCAGGCCCGCTCATGCAGACGCAGGGGCAGGCTGAGAGTGGCGGTCAGATGGATCTGTGTCTTTTTTACTGGCATAGCCGTGATTTTTTCATTCGTCATAAAAGAGTCACACCTCCATTCCATCCAGACTCCGTACTTTTCTGCGGAGGCGGTAGAACCGGCTGTGTACCCCGTGGGATGTAATATTACAGATCTCGGCAATTTCGTGGTAGGTGTAGCCGTCCGCCTGCAGATGGACCACCTGGCGTTCCTTCGGCGTCAGATAAGCCAGAAGCGCCAGCAGGCGGTTCCGGTCATCCATTGCCTCTGCCAGACGTTCCTGCCGGACAGGAAGGAAAACGTCCAGTTCAGCGGTATCTTCCTGATACTCCTCCAGATAAGCCCGGCGCATGGGCCGGTTCTGTTTTTTCCATTCCGTTGCCAGTGCATCCCGCATGGCGATGCGGGCGATGGTGGAGAAGCGGTACTGCTGAAGTTCCGGTTTCTCCAGATAATCCTGTACGGCTTTCAGATAGCCAAAGACAGCGGTATCGTAGTAATCCTCGATATTCAGGTGGCGTCCGTTCAGATACTGATAGATAAAATCATGGTGCTTCTCTGCGAAAATTCTCTGTTCTTCTGTTAATGGGTGCAATGCTTTCATAATCATTCGTCCTTTCTATTCATTCGGTTTGTATTTCCGGGTAATCATGTTTGCTATCAGGCGTGTGCAGTTACACTCGGCGCCCGATAAGCACCGTCCTGGCTCCGGGATCAGCAATAGCGCTGCTTTTTTAGAAGCCAGAGCTAAAGTGACCGGAAACAGTGCGGCAACCTTCCGGGAGCAGTCGGGAACTGGCGGGCAGAGGCCTGATTGAGAAAACATTTCTCTGCCCTCCTGGATAAGAGAGCGCAGTTCCTCTGTGATCTGTGCGCCTTCTGGCAGATAGCAGCCTTTGGATGCCAGGATGCAGTCAGTGCTGCTGATGGCAAGCCCGCAGCGGATGTTCTTATAGAGAGGCTCCAGGAAATCCCGGAGTTCTTTGGAACCGGTATTCCGGGGCATACACTTCCGGATGCGGATGGTTGTCCCGTCCGTGGCAATCTCCAGGGTGCTGCCGCTGCGGATGCCTGTTTCTTTGCGGATATCCGCAGGGATGATGATGCGCCCCTGGGTATCCATGTTTCGTATCACGGCAATACTCATAAAAACCGTCCTTTCTTTTCCGCCGGAACAGAAAAAGAAGCGGGGCTTCCGCTTCCTTTCCTGCATGGCTGTATCGTGTGTTTCTATGCTGCGTATGGGTAAGGCTGCCGCTGCATCTGCTGGCGCTGGGCCTGCTGATTTGCGAGCATCTCTTTCCCGTTTGAGATCAGCGGCGGGGCAATGCAGCGCTCCCACTCGGTCACATACGCATCCACCCGCTTTAAGAGCAGGTAGAGATCCATGTCCGTGAGCAGGATAAAGGCCGATTTTTCCATCTGGAAGCTGCCGGACTGCATATAGGAGCCGCCGTTTCGATTCTGTACTTTGATCCCCCTTCCGTTTATGATCTGGATCCGCCACGGGTTCTTCATTTCCCTGCCGTCGGATGCCCGAGCGTGCCTGGAAATGGAAAACTGCTGTGCGGTGGAGTACCCATACTGATCGGGTTCCCCAAAGATCTTGCTGATACTCCATTCAAATTCCTGAAAGCCTGCGGTAAGGCGGGTGAGGAAAAACTGCACCTGCTCCGGGCTTAAATGGAACCGGGTGATGATATTGCGTTCCCCGGTGCCGTTGGAATAATCCTGGATAGATACGCCGATGAGCGAGTGAACCTTATGGTTGTTCTCTGAGAACTCTCCTTTGGCGTGTATCTGTGCATAGCTGCCAGGCAAAGCGGCCCGCAGCCGGTCATGAAAAGAAATCAGTTTTTTGTCATTCTGGACCTTACAGATCTGGTCCGATGCCAGATTCTGATAAGACTGGCTCATAAGTTATCCCTTCTTTCTATGATTTATTTGAGGTACTGCTTGACAAGCAGCGTCAGGTTTTTCGGCAGGTCATCCAGACGGGTAATGTCCAGGAACCCTTCCTGATAGATGCGCTGGATGGCATCCTTGTCCTCGCCAATGGCTGCCGCAAACAGAACGATATTCTGTCTGGCGTATTCCTTCTTGATTCCCCGCAGGTCCGCCTCTGCCTCCGTGCCGCGATAACCGGTATCGGCTGGCTGACCGTCGGAGATCAGGATCAGAAGTTTCCGGTTCTCCGGTCTTTTCGCCAGATGCTCTGCAACAAAGCGGAGCGCTGCGCCGTCCCGGTTGCCGTTGCGGTCTATCATATCCATCAGCCGGTAGCGGTCATTCTCGTCCACAGAGTCAAACTCCGCATAGGAATAGAGGGCTACGCCCCGGTAATCCGTGGAATGGCCATAGATGGTCACCGGGATCCCCAGGCTGACACAGAAGTCATAAAGGACAATGGCTGTCTTTCTGGCGTGAGTGATACGGTCACCCCAGCCCATAGATCCGCTTTCGTCAATCAGGAGCCCTACTGCCAGCCGCTGTTCATCGGCTGGGAGCCTGGTTCGGATGAAGAAAGAACCGTCCTGGTGATGGAAGGAGCGCATATCCAGCCGCCGTCCATACAGAAGGTTCTTCTGCTTTCCGCCTTCCGCCTCCTCTTTTAAGAGGGGCAGTATGGAACTCTGCAGGCGCTTGGAAGCCCTGAGAAGAGGAGGTGCAACTTCCTCATACTGCCGGATCAGCCGGTCTGGGATGTCCTGTACCCGATGAATGGTCACATGGATACCGGCATGGGCATTTCCGTAATGGATATCATTTGCTGCTTTCTGTAATTCTTCTGTCAGCTGCTGCTCATAGGCTGCCTGCGCTTTTTCTGTTGCGGCTTCATTTAAGACACGGGCAATATCTGATGCCGCATCCTCATAGCCGGTGCCGGCATACTGGGATGCGTAGGTTACGCCCGGATCATTGCCGTCTAAAATAGCGCTGGTCTTGGCAAGGGCAATCCGCCCGCCTTCCTCCGCCATCACTTTTTCCGCTTCCTTCAGGCTTTCCTGACGGCCTTTGGAAGAAAAGAAATCTGCGTCTTGCGGATCGGTGCCTGCGCCTCCTTTGGCGGAAGGGATATTTTTTACCTCTCCACCACCTTTTCCCAGAGGAATGGGCGTGCCGCCCGCAATCTGCTGATCCAGAAGATCCTGAAGCTCCTCTGTTGCTTCCGTTTCA
>ERZ1643247.3714-NODE-3714-length-10544-cov-4.944132_pt1 | contig 10544 bp, 10 predicted proteins | sample MGYA00579264_ERZ1643247 | MGnify/ENA primary metagenome ERZ1643247 (study PRJEB29033, sample SAMEA4952262) | chicken gut metagenome | biome: Broiler Chicken; feature: Gastrointestinal Tract; material: Caecum | place: Ireland | collected 2018 | study: Broiler... | reverse complement strand
TGCAGGCAGAAGCGGCGAAGCGCGCTTTGACGGAAGGGCCTATCAGGCGAAGTCTGATTTTTTTTGCGTTGCCCATATTTTTGAGCAATCTTTTTCAACAGCTCTATAATTCAGCCGATTCTATCATCGTCGGCGCTTTTCTCGGGAAAGAGGCTTTGGCGGCGGTTTCGTCGTCGGGCAATCTCATCTTTTTGCTGGTGGGATTTTTCAACGGCACGGCGGTGGGTGCCGGCGTCGTCATCGCAAAATATTTCGGCGCGAAGCAGTACGACGACATGCGCAAAGCCATACATACCGATCTGGCTTTCGGAATCACGGCGGGAATTATTCTCACCGTGCTCGGCGTCGCGATGACGCCCGTCATTTTAAGGTGGATGGGTACGCCCGAAAACGTATTGCCGAACTCGATAGAATATTTCCGCGTTTATTTTTACGGCGCTTCCGCGGTCGTCTTGTATAACATCTCCGTCGGTATTCTGCAAGCGGTGGGCGACAGCAGGCATCCGCTGTATTATCTGATTTTTTCCGCACTCCTCAACGTCGTTCTCGACCTCTTGTTTATCGGCGTATTCAAGATGGGCGTAGGTTCTGCGGCGGCGGCAACGGCGATTTCTCAGGCCGTAAGCGCGATTTTGTGCATCGCGCAGCTTCTTCGGACGAAGGAAGTGTATAAGGTCTCCGTCCGGCAGATTCGTTTTCATAAGGGAATGCTCGGCAAAATTTTGCGCTTCGGGCTTCCTTCGGGCGTGCAGAATTCCGTCATAGCGATTGCAAACGTAGTCGTGCAGTCGAACATCAACGCTTTCGGAGATAACGCCATGGCCGCCTGCGGAAGCTATTCCCGCATAGAGGGCTTTGCCTTCCTGCCGATTACCTGCTTTTCCATGGCGCTCACGACTTTCATCGGACAAAATCTGGGCGCGAAAAAATTCGATCGAGCCAAAGCGGGGGCGAAGTTCGGAATTTTTTGCTCCGTAATCATGGCGGAAATTATCGGTATCCTCATTTGGATTCTGGCCCCGTATTGCATCGACTTGTTCATCGAAGGAGACGGGGCGGAAGAAGTCATTGCCTTGGGAACGCGACAATGCCGAACGGAAGCTCTGTTTTATTGCCTGCTTGCGTTTTCTCACTGTATCGCGGGGATTTGCCGAGGGGCGGGCAAAGCGAATATTCCCATGTTCATCATGCTGGCATGCTGGTGCCTCGTACGTATCATCTATATTTCCATAGCGGTTCACTTTATTCCGAGCATCGGGGTAATCTTTTGGGCATATCCGATTACCTGGGGACTCAGTTCCGTCATTTTCCTGTTCTATTATCTGCGTTCCGACTGGGTGCATGCTTTCGAGCGGAAGGCGGCAAAAGAGCAAAACGAATCTGAGGCTGAGGACGCCGTTTCGGAATAATTTTTGCCTTTTCGGCATCTTTTCCGAAAAAGCCCGAATTTTGTCGTTTGTCATATGCCCGCCCGTGCATTTGTCGCGAAAAAGAGGACATATGCGCGGGCGGGCATGGATTAAACGAAAGAAAAAAGTCGGATTTTGCCGAAAACTTTTTCCGACAAAATCCGACAAGAAAAGAGGTCGGGACGCTTTATGCGATTCAGAAAAAATATTTAAGTATATCCGTCATACGGCATGTAGAGGAGGAAAATCATGAAATATGTATTGGCGCTCGATCAGGGTACGACTTCGTCCCGCGCGGCTTTGGTGGACGAAAACCAGTGTATCGTATCTATTTTGAGCCGCGAATTTCCGCAAATTTATCCCGAGGAAGGCTGGGTGGAACACGACCCGATGGACATTTGGTCGAGTCAATACGGTGTGATGATGGAAGTGGTGGCAAAGAGCGGAGTGGCTCCCGAAGACATTGCCGCCATAGGGATCACCAACCAGCGCGAAACGACCATCGTCTGGGACAGGGAGACGGGCCGTCCCGTGTATAATGCCATCGTGTGGCAATGCCGCCGTACCGCGCCGATCATTGCGGACTTGGAAAAGAGGGGATATAAAAGGAAAATCATCGAAAAGACGGGACTTATCCCCGATGCCTACTTTTCGGGCAGTAAAATCAAATGGATTTTAGACCATACGGAAGGCGCGAGGGAACGCGCCCGCCGCGGCGAGCTGTTGTTCGGCACGGTGGATTCGTGGCTCGTATGGAAGCTGACGGGCGGGAAAGTACACGTCACCGACCGCACGAACGCTTCTCGGACGATGCTGTTCAACATCGATACGATGGAATGGGACGACGAGCTTTTGAAAATTTTGGATATTCCTCGCGAAATGCTGCCCGAAGTGAGGAGTTCTGGAGAGGTTTACGGAACGGCGAACGTAGGCGGCATGGCTGTACCTATCGCGGGAATAGCGGGCGATCAGCAGGCGGCGCTGTTCGGACAGGGCTGCTTTGAAAAGGGGGAAGCGAAAAATACGTACGGAACGGGCTGCTTTCTCCTGATGAATACGGGATATGAGCGGCCTGTCAGTAAAAACGGACTTTTGACGACGGTTGCCGCGACGCTCAGAGGCGAGCGTCCGAAATACGCGCTGGAAGGTAGCGTCTTTATCGGCGGAGCCGTGATCCAATGGCTGAGGGACGAACTCCGCTTTTTCACGGAAAGCCGCGATGCGGAATATTATGCAAGGAAGGTTCCCGATACGGGCGGAGTGTATATCGTGCCCGCCTTTACGGGCATGGGTGCGCCGTATTGGGACATGTACGCCCGCGGGACGATCGTCGGCATTACCCGAGGCACGAAACGCGAACATCTCATTCGTGCCGCGCAGGAATCCATCGCCTATCAGTCTGCGGATCTCGTGGCCGCAATGGAAAAGGATACGGGGGTGGAGCTCAAAGCCCTGAAAGCGGACGGAGGCGTCTCCCGCGACGGATTTTTAATGCAGTTTCAATCGGATATTCTCGGAAAGGAGGTTTTGCGCCCCGCGGTGCACGAGACGACGGCCTTGGGCGCGGCTTCTCTCGCCGGTCTTTCGGTAGGGGTTTGGAAAGACGAACGGGAAATAGAAAAGCTGAGAAAGACGGAGTCCTCCTATTTTCCCGCTATGGAAAAAAGGGAACGGGAAGAAAAGCTCAAACGTTGGCATCGCGCCGTCGAACGCAGTCTCGGCTGGGATCTTCCTTGAAATTCGTAAATCGGATCATCCGTGACGCTTGGGCGCTTCATGAAAAAAAATTTTTATGTATAAGTATTGACAAAGTTTGTTTTGCATGATATAATGGAAGAGGAAATGTTAAACAGGCTTAAAATCTCCAAAACGGAACAGATTCTTTTCAAGGGTGCCGTAACGGCGGCAGTCTTGCTGGCGGGGATTTTTGCGCTTTTTTACGGTATTCCCTGTCCTTTTGCGAAAATGGGGGTTCCGTGTTTCGGATGCGGCATGACGCATGCTTTTCGCGCGGCGCTTTCGCTGGATTTTTCGGCGGCCTTCCGCGCAAACGGAATGTTTTGGTCGGTTCCGCTGCTTTGGGCGTATTGGGTAGCCGATTTCCGATTGTTTTCGAAAAAAGCCGTCAACGACGGATTTTTTGCGGCGATCGTCGTCGGGTATGTCGTCGATTATTGCCTGCGGATTATTTTATAAATCAAGGGGAGGGATAGAGTATGTTTTGTTCTCATTGCGGAAAGGAAATCCGCGACGATGCGTCTTTTTGTCCGGAGTGCGGGGCTCCCGTCTATCGGAAAGAGGACGAGCAGAAAGCGGCAGAGGATTTGGAAAAAAGCTCGGCTGCCTCCGAAGCAAACGGAAAATCCGCTGCTTTCGGCCCGGACGGAACGATTTCCGATTCGAGGCAGACTTCTGCGTCGGAGTCCAAACAAAGTTCGGCGGGGGGGGGGGACTTTTATTCGCCTCAGCCGAATCCTTACGGCGGAGCTTATAACGGCGGGTCGCGGCAAAATGCATACGGAGAGCAACAGAGAAAAAGCTCGAAGAGCAAGATAGCCGCGGGGCTTTTGGGAATTTTTTTAGGCTCCATCGGCGTGCATAATTTCTATCTCGGCCGAACGGGTCGGGGGATCGCGCAGATCGTGGCTACGATTTGTACCTGCGGAATCGCGGGAATATGGGGATTTATCGAAGGAATACTCTGTCTCTGCGGCAACTATACCGACGCGGACGGACTTCCCTTATCAGACTGAAAGTAAATGAAATGTGCCCTCCCGCATATGCGGGAGGGCACAAATTTTATAAAATTCAGTCGGTAAAGACGGGAATGGTATTCAGATAAATGACGTCGGGGCGTTTTGCCGCGTCGCCTTCCGCGAGGACGAACGCTTTTTTCGTCACGATTCCGCCCGCTTTTTCGACGAGGGCCACAAGACCCGCAAGGGACGCGCCCGTGGACACCACGTCGTCCACGATTCCCACTTTTTTCCCTCGGATCAGCTCGACGTCGTGACGGGAGAGATACAATTTCTGTTCCTTTCCCGTGGTGATGGAGGATTCTATCTCGACCTCTATGCCGTCCTGCATATATAATTTTTTGCTTTTTCTCGCTACGGCATAGAATCTCTGTCCGAGATTTCGGGCGATGCAATGCGTAAGCTGTAACCCTTTGGATTCAGCCGTAATGAGTACTTCGCAATCCCTGAGCTTTTCGGTAAGCAATTTTGCGCAGTGCTCGGTCAACGCGCTGTCGCCGTGCAGATTAAAAAATGCGATCGATACGCCGCTCGGCAGAGGCAGAACGGGCAGTTTCGCCTCGAAACCCTGAAAATCCACCGTATAAAATTCCCGTTTCATGGAACAGACTCCTTAAAAGTAATCGTTTTCAAACCCAATCTATTGTAGCACAATTTTTGTCGAAAGTAAACTTTTTTTGAGCTTTTCCTCGTTTACTTTTTTACCGTCCGCCGTTTTGTTTTTCTGTTTTCCGTATTGTCTGTAAAGAGATTTTTACCAATTTCTTATAAATGAATTTTTTTCCGAAAGTCAACGGATATGCAATTTTTTTGCGCATAACGAGGGTTGACTTTTACTTATAATAATGATACAATATTTTTATATCCCGCGGGAACATTTTTTTGCTCGGGGAAAGGAGGCGCTTTTTTTGAGCGAGATTACGGCCATCACGCCGCAGGTGAAGGATAAAACGAGGTGTAATGTTTTTGTGGACGGTCGTTTTTATTGCGGCCTGACGTTGGAAGCGGCCGTGAAAAACCGGCTCAAAGCGGGACAGATCGTGGATTTGGAAAAACTCTCCGCCATTCAGTTGGAGAGCGAAAAATCTACGGCGCTCGATAAGGCGCTCACGCACATTTCCGCGGCGCAAAAGACGGAAAAGCAGGTGAAGGAATACCTCGAAGGCAAGGGGTATCTCCCCGCCGTGGTGGAATACGTGCTCGGAAAGATGCGGGAATACGGCTTTCTCGACGACGGTTCCTATGCGGAAAATTACGCGCACGCCGCCGTAAAGAAGAAGGGCGTGAGGCTCATTCGTCTGGAACTGAAAAGCAAGGGCGTAGCCGAAGAACACATATCGGCGGCCACGGAAGGATTGGAAGGAGAGGAAGAGACGGCGGGGCGCCTTCTCGAAAAATATATGCGCGGAAAGCCCTGTGACAGACCCACGCTTTACAAGGCGTTTCGGTATCTGCTCGGGAAAGGGTTTGAATACGAGACGGCCCGCGCGGCATTGTCCGCCTTCGGAGATACGGAAGAGGAATAACGGCATGAAAAGAATCGACTTGAAAGAGACGACTTCGACGAACGAAGTCGCGAAATCCCTCCGCGAACGAGGTGAGAATTTAGTCGTGACGGCGCTTCGCCAGACGGGGGGGAAGGGCACGAAGGGCAGGAGTTTTTCTTCCGCGGCGGGCGGCGTTTATCTTACGAGATTGACGTTCTATGAAAATTTCCCTGCCGCAGACGCGTTTTTGATCATGGCGAGCGCCTCCGTCGCCGTATGCAGGACGCTGGAAAAGTACGGCTTTGAGGCGGAAATCAAATGGCCGAACGACGTTTACGTGCACGGGAAAAAGATTTGCGGAATCCTCATCGAAAATACATTTTCGGGGAATAAAATTTCTTGTTCCGTCGTGGGAATCGGATTGAACGTCAATAACGAGCTTCCCCCCGAACTTTCGGGAACGGCGATTTCCATGCGTTCGGCGGCGGGAAAAGTTTTTGATCGGGAAGAAACGGAAAACGTTCTGATAGAGGAGTCGGGCAAAATTTTCCCCATGGAGGAATACCGAAAGCGGATAGGCTTTCTCGGCCGTCCCGTCCTGCTCCTTTCGGGAGAGCGAAAAATTCCCGCCCGCGCGGTCGATGTGGATGAACGGGGCGGATTGCTCGCGGAAGTCGGCGGGGAGATGAAGCGGTTTGCGGCGGCGGAGGTCTCTCTCCGTTTTGAATAGAGGAGGAAAAAATGCGTTACGTACTTACAAACGCGCAGATGCGCGCGGCGGACGGATTCACGATAAACGAATTGAAGGTACCGTCTTTGACCTTAATGGAACGGGCGGGAGCGGCGCTCGCGGCGGAAGCGGAAAGAATGTGTCCCGAGGGCGGGGACGTGCTCTGCGTCTGCGGCGGCGGAAATAACGGCGGGGACGGGTTTGTTTGCGCGCGGCTGCTTTTGCGAAAGGGAATATCGGTCGCGGTTCTGTGTACGGCGGAAAAATTTTCCGCCGAATGTAAAAGGAATAAAGAGGAATTTGAAAAATCGGGCGGGGAGGTGTATTCGGTCTTTCCGCGCCGCCGCTTTTCTCTCGTCGTGGATTGCCTGTTCGGAACGGGCTTTTCGGGCGAGCTTCGCGGTAAAGACGCCGTCGCGGCCGATTATATCAACGCTTCGGGCGCGAAAGTGCTGTCCGCGGATATTCCTTCGGGCGTATCGGGAAACAGCGGTATCGCCGCGGAAAAAGCCGTAAGAGCGGACAAGACGCTCTGTATCGGAGAATATAAGGCGGGGGTATTCTTGGGCGACGGAATAGACCTTTCGGGCGAGCGCGGGAGGGCGGATATCGGCATTTCTCTGCCCGAACTTTCGGACGGGCAAAACTATGCCTTTCTCGTCGGACGGGAGGAGGTCGCCGCACTTCTTCCGAAGCGCAGTCGGAATACCCATAAGGGAACTTACGGCCGCGTCGCCGTCGTCGCGGGCAGCGAAGCCTATACGGGGGCGGCGTATCTTTCCGCCGCCGCGGCTCTGCGGAGCGGGGCGGGATATACTTTCCTGTTCCTGCCCGAAAAAATTCTGCCTTCGTTCGTTCTCAGACTTCCCGAAGTATTGCTTTCTCCGTTCGGAAAAGGGGGCAGGGTTTCGTTCAGCGAAACGGAGTTTGAAAAACTGCTTCCGTTTTCCGCGGTGGCGTTCGGAATGGGAACGGGCGTGTCCGAGGACGTGTTTCAAGGCGTGTGTTATCTTTTGAAGGAATATACGGGGCGCCTGCTCCTCGATGCCGACGCGCTCAACAGTCTCGCGAAATACGGAAGAGATCGCCTTTCGGAAATTTTTGAGAATAAAAATAAAAAATGCGACGTTCTCCTCACGCCGCACATAAAGGAATTTTCCCGTCTGACGGGAAAGGAGATTTCGGAAATCTCGGCCGCAGGGCTGGACGCCCCGAAGGAATTCGCCGAAAAATACGGCGTTACGGTATTGTTGAAGGGCGCGGCGACCGTCATTTCCGACGGCCAAAGGACGGCGGTTAACGTTTCGGGTACCCCCGCTCAGGCCAAGGGCGGAAGCGGCGATGTGCTTTCGGGGCTCGCCGCGGGGCTTTGTGCGGGCGGCTTGTCCGCGTTCGACGGCGCCGTTGCGGGCGCGTATCTCGCCGGAAAAGCCGCGGAATTCGCGGCGGAAACGACGGGGGAATATTCCCTCACGGCCTCCGACGAAATCGAGTTTTTGGGTAGAGCGTTTTTGAGTCTTGAAAAATCCGACGCGCTTTGAGAAATGTAAGTCAACCCCGTAAGAGAACCGAATAAGCCACAAAAAATTTTAATATCGGTTTCAGATACGGCGGACGGGCTGTTTTCGTTGAAAGATTTTTCGGCTTTTTGTCAGCGGTATCCGAAAATGCGTACAAATACGGAAGAGAGGATCAGCGCGCTTCCGAAAATGAGATAGTAGAGGGGGAAGGGTGTAATGAGCGAGGTCAAAAGAATGAGGATTCCGCCGAGGAGAAAATGTCGGCTGTTGCTTTTTGCAAAATACAGTTTGAGGCGTTTTTTCTTTTTCTTGGCAAATGCTTCCTCGCAGAGGTAATGTTCGGGCAAAGCGTTTCCCTCTTTGAGCATGGCGTATACGTCCTTTGCGACTTTTGTTTGGATATTCAATCGGGCGCAGAGTTTTTCCGCTTCGGGGGAAAGCTGTCCGCAGAGGATACATTTTTGTTTTTGGGTTTTCGCCCGAACGACGGCCGCGGCCTCGTCTCCGTCCGCGGGGCGTACGGTAAAGAGGGGAAAATAGAGAGTTTCCGCCGTTTCCACGGCGTAGAGTCCCGCTGCCGTACGCGTTTTCGTCTCCCCGTTTTCCTCTTTTGCCGCAAAAAAGCGGCGGAAGAATTCGGCGTTTTGCCGCGGGGTGGACAGAGCGAGATGCAGCATGAGTTTTTCCATCGTCTCTTCGTCCTGTTTTTTCAAAAAGAGTTTTTCGCGCTTTCTGTCGAGAAAGAACCATACGGGCAGAGCGACGAGGATTCCCGCGGCGGCCGCGAACAACAGCGAGGCGGACAGCGGGATACGTAAGTAGCGGAACAGGCACAGCGCGGGGATAAAGGTCACCGCGAAGGCGAATAATATATCTGAAATAAAAGCGGATTTTTTCATGTTTTTATTTTTGACGGAAATTTCGGCTTCTAAACTTGAAAAATCCTTAAATATATAGTATAATGGAAATATGAATATCGGAATTTTCGGCGGGTCGTTCGATCCGCCTCACCTCGAACACGTGCGGCTTGCCGCGGCGGCGGTGGAGAGCTTGAATTTAGATAAGCTGTTTGTCGTTCCCGCGCATACGCCGCCGCATAAAAAGGATAAAGTTCTTTCTTCCGACGAGGATCGGCTTGAAATGTGCCGTATCGCTTTTAACGATTGTCCGCGGACGGAGGTCAGCGATTGCGAGATCCGACAAGGCGGGACCAGCTACACTTATCTCACCTGTCGTCGTTTTCGGGAGTTATACCCTTCCGCAAAGCTCTTTTGGCTGGTGGGAACGGATATGCTCCGCGACTTTCCCACTTGGCGGAATCCGGAGGAAATTTTGTCTCTCGCCGCTTTGGCGGTCTGCGCGCGCGCGGAAAAGCCGGGCTGGACGGAAAAGGAGCTGAAAGATTTTACCGCGCGTTTCCAAACGGATTTTGCGATTATCCGTTACGACGGAAAAGACGTTTCTTCGACGGAGGTTCGGGTGTTGGCCGCGGCGGGAGAGGACGTGATTTCCCTCGTCGGCGCAAAAACGGCCGAATATATCCGCAAAAACAGATTATACGAAATTCCGCATGCGCGAGAAGCTCTCCTTCTCGAAAAGCCGTCAAGGCGGGCGCACAGTATCCGCGTCGCGTTGTTCGCGGCGGAATATGCCGCGAAATTCGGAATTTCCGAAAAACAGGCGGTGACGGCGGCGCTCTTTCACGACTGCACGAAAAATCTTCCGCCCGATTCGCCGTATCTTCGCGGCTTTCGCCCGCCGAAGGGAGTGCCCGAACCCGTCCTGCATCAGTATTCGGGCGCATACGTCGCGGAAAAATTTTTTGAGGTGACGGACGGAGAAGTGCTCGATGCCATGCGCTATCATACCAGCGGACGGGCGGACATGACTTCCCTCGGAAAATTAGTGTTTCTCTCCGATATGCTGGAAAGCGGGCGGCAATTCGACGGGGTGGAAAAACTTCGCAGAATTTTCCGCGAAGAGGGCTTGGATCCGTGTATGCGGCAGGCGCTGAAAGATACGCTTTCCTATCTCGAAAAATCGGGCGGAGAAATCTATCCGCTTACGCGTGAGGCCTATGAGTTTTTGAAGCGGGAACAAGCATAAATTTTGACGGATAAGGTTCGGAAAAAAGGAAGAATCGAACCAAAAAAACAACGAAGAAAATAAAACGGACAAGGAGAATAATTATGTCGGAAATCAGCAGTAAAGAACTTGCAAAAGCGGCCTGTAAAGCACTTGCGGATCGACGGGGGAGAGATATCGTCACGATTTACGTGCGCGATAAAACGGTATTGTGCGACTATTTCGTGCTCGCCAGCGGCAGCAGCTCCACGCAAATCCGCGCGCTCGGCGAACACGTCGAAGAGAAAATCGAATCTCTTTATAATCTTCAACCCACCCGCACCGAAGGCGTTCACGACGGACGTTGGGCAGTCATCGACTACGGCGATGTCATCGTGCATATTTTCAACGACGAAACGCGGCTGTTTTATCACCTCGAACGGCTGTGGGAGGACGGCGGAAATCTCGAAAAATACGTAGAGGAAGAAGAAAAATAACGCTAATAAACGGGGAAGGGCATTATCGCAATTCCGATAGGGAATTTTGGTAAAGGCCGCCCTTTGAAAAAGAGAGCAGGC
>ERZ1643247.3713-NODE-3713-length-10545-cov-41.099237_pt1 | contig 10545 bp, 19 predicted proteins | sample MGYA00579264_ERZ1643247 | MGnify/ENA primary metagenome ERZ1643247 (study PRJEB29033, sample SAMEA4952262) | chicken gut metagenome | biome: Broiler Chicken; feature: Gastrointestinal Tract; material: Caecum | place: Ireland | collected 2018 | study: Broiler... | reverse complement strand
TATCCTCTTTCTTCAGCATCTTCGAGCAGAAGTGAAAGTATTCATACAGGTTGAAATTAAAATCCGAATTAAACGCCGCTTTACCTGCCAGCTTGCTTTCACCGTTCTTGTTGTCTCCGCCGTTGTACCACATAGGATTGCTTCCGTAAAAGTTATTCCCGACATTATACGGAACATCCGCTATAATCAACTGTGCCGGAGGTATTGCATATTTCTTATAATTCTGCATCGAGTCTCTGTATAACTCGCATTTGATCTTTTTCTGTCTTTCCATTTTTTCAAGAAGCCCGGTATACCCTTGCCCCGGCCGGAGGCTGGCTCCTTTCTCTGCTATTTCAACTCAATCCCACATTCTTCTTTCAGCACCTCTGTAAAGTCGTTCACGCTCTCCACATATCCACTGTTATACGCATCCAGCTGCTTCTGGTACTCATCAATGAACTTGTTCAGCCTTTTCTCTCCATAGCCAAACTTATCATGCAGCACCATAAGCGATATGATCATGTTGGCTTTCCCTGCCGCGCTGATCAGCATGTTGTCCTTCCTGATCTGCGTCATTCGCGCTAAAGCTGGGTTCATACCCTTTCGTTTTATCATTCGTAACCTCCCTCTTTTTCTTTTGCTTTCCTGTCTATCTCATCAATGACTGCAATCACTATCGCTTCTGAGAATTTTGTGTTGTATTTTTTATGAATCAAATCAGAAGCTTTAATGAATTCATGCAAATCATTGTCTGTCAAATCCGTCTGACAGAAATTCTTGTACAATTTATAACAATCGTTAAATAGTTCGTTGACTTTTTTCAATTCCAAAAATATCACCTCTGGTCTAGTAACCCTAATGAAATTTAACTAAAAGCTCCCAGAACCTTTGATTTTACTGGGTTTGTTGGCATTTTTGTTATATTCAAAATCCATCTAAGGTTACTAGGGTTATCTTATTTCCCTATATTATCCTTTTTATATATTTCTTATTTTTTTTACTTTATATGATTTTCTAGTAACTTTAGTAACCCTAATATAAGAAATGGCGTATTTACAGGCTTTATCAGGGTTACTAGAGGGTTACTATCCCGTTACTATCCGTTACTATCTTTTGCGCGCTAAAGCGTTAAACTCGTACTATTCCCACGGTAGTTTTTCTTGTAATGCTTCAAACCCATCAGAATCAACCTGTGGTTTATCCCTCTCGTAGCACACCTGCGTTCCATACACTCCACACTTCGCCCTACCTCCGTTCGAGTTGTTCAGTCTGTGCCATCCTTTTATCGAATTGAGCATAATACTGTGAAGGTCATTTGATTCCATCCGGTTTGGCTTATGGTCTTCGTTTCCAAGCGCTTTTTGATATAACATAGCCACACAAACACGATCTTCTTTTGCATGATCGAGCCATTCCTGTATAATCCCTACCCGGACATCTTCTTCCATAAAAACTTCCTGCATTGTCTCAACGTATCCTTGCAGCGTTTTTGGCAAGATAAGCGTTGGATGCTCGTTCTCCGACTTAAACAAAGCCATAGCCTCTCCCCATGCCTGTTCAAAATCATTTATGACTTCGTCTTTATTCTCAAACATGGATTTTTTAACATATTCCTTCCGTGTCACGATCGGCAGAAAACGTCTGTTTCCCGTCCGGTCAGTCAAGAAATGATCATTATTGGTCGTTCCCGCAAACACGCACACCCGCGGCCGCTGCTCCGTCCTCCTTCCGTATGGTGGGCGGTAAGTATCTACTGTAGAAGTCAGGAAGGCCTTAATGCTCTCTACCTCTTTTGCCTTCTTCGTGGCCAACAACTCTGCCAGTTCTACAATCCACATGCCGCGGAGCTTTTCCGGTGCTTTATCGCCTTCCACGGTATTAAAGTTGTCGTTAAACCACGCATTATTCATAGACAGAAGTCTCAGAAATGTTGATTTTCCAATTCCCTGCCGCCCCACAAGTACAGGCATATAATCAAACTTGCACCCCGGATGAAATGCCCTGCTTATTGCTCCCAGCATAAATAATTTCATGCACTCTACGGAATATTGGCTTTTTTCCACGCCTAAATAATCTGGGAGAAGGTTCTCGATATGGTTCGTGCGTCCATCCCATTTCTTATATAGTGATTCAAGCATTTCTCTGACTGGATTATATGGATTCCTGTTTACTACAATGTTTAACGCCTCCATGATCTTCTCCATGCTTTTTAGCCCGTATCGTGCCTCAATAAAACTTTTGAGATTGCTGTCGTCCGAGTTGTTCCATTCTCTGTATGTATTTATATGCTCCCACGGAAGTGAACCGACAATAAATGGAGAATATGACAGGACGTTATATTTAATTTTCCCATACAATTCAGGGTTATATTCTATCGCTTCGCACATGTTAGCTATTGTCTGCCTGATATGCCCTTCATCATCTGTTGAAAAAATAGGATCTCTTTGCCCTTGAGTTGCTTTTCCATTCTGATTTATAAATATCGGTTTCCCTTTTTCGTATTTAAGCGCACTATTAACGATCTGTTTTAATTCTGTTTCTTTTAATGGCGGGATGCATTTCGCATTGTTTTCAGCCATTGTCGCAGCATATACAGCTTGATCGCTTACGCCTTTCGCTTGCATCATGCACGCAAAGCGGAATAATGTCTGGTTTCTAGCACCGTCTTTGATAATTTCAGGAGCAGAAAAATGCTCATTTTGCTTTTTCCCTGTGTTGATAAAATATTGCACAGTATCATTTGCCTCAGCCAGATCAATATCTTCTGGTGCATACTCCCATTCATACCGATTTCCATTACTGTGTATGGAAGGAGGCGCAACAACATACCCTCCCTCTCCTCTTATATCAACTCCATCAATGATCCCGGCACGGTTTCTTATGTCCAGATCCGTCCTAAAATACAGATGGTATCCGCCGCGCCCTGTTATTGCAATCCAACTGTCCGGAAACTTTCCATGCTCGCGCTGCCAGTCTTCTAAAGTATGGTATCCGTCTATCCCTTTGTCTTCATCAACATCAAGGTCGATCACAAATATTCCACCACTGCGTTTCCCCGTTGCAATCCCGATATTTGCGTTTGGATGATCCTGCCACCATGCCTTTACTTTTGCTGCGTCTAATGTAGCATCTTTGCACCCGTTTCTTGTTATTGGCTTCTTCCCGCGCTCTTCGAGTGGAAATACTGCAAGACCCATCTTGATATATTCAACTGCTGCACTGTACATTGATGGATATTCCATTTTGTTCCACCTCCGAGTCATAGAACCCCTGTTCAAGCCTTTCTTTCAGTTCACGGTACAGGATTTCTTTGATTATTGTTCCACTTGTCTCGGATTTGCAGAATATTGTCTGAATCTTATATCTGGCCTGCCAAGCTGTGATACTGGCAAAATATGCTTTTGGATTATAATGGGTATCATATTTCCCATTTATGAGGTTCTCCCATGTTGCATCTTCAACAAGAAGATACATAGATGCATTATTTTTTAGTGCTCTTTCAAACTCCCGTTCAAATCGTTGGCGGGATTGGCAGAAGCATTGAGACAATTCCACAAGATCCGCTTTTCGCTCGATTGAAACAGGCGGAAAGATCCTCTTATCAGGCTCATATACCCATTTTTTGTTCGGAAGCATAAAATTATATGTATAGTCACCATAATCAATCTTTTGGCGCCTATACGGGCAACCAAATGTCCGATACCGTTTTTCTGCACGCTTGGACGGCTGCTCGTTTGAGTCGACAATAATCTGCATTGATCTGAGACAGTCTTCTATCTCAAAATTGTTCATCAGAATGGGATTTCCTCCTGTGTTCCGTCAACATTCATGAACCCTTCGTCTCCAGTCACTTCCCTGTTTTCTTTTGGTGAAGCTCCATTTTTATACTGTGGTTCCGGGATTTTGAAATTGTCTTTTCTTATGTTATCTACAGTTGTTGTGAAACGGATTGCATTGTATGCTATATTTCTTCCATCGATTTCTGTATGGATTTCCCCCACGATCGCACCGAAGACTTTTCCTTTTAATGTGTTCTCATCCCAATTCCATGAATATCCTGGGTTGGATTCCTCGATATGCTCCATAATCGTTTTGAAACGGCGCTTTGTCCAGTTATCTCTTTCGGATCCATCGTCTTTGGGGCAATAGATCGTAAACGTTCCTTTCCACTTTTTATCTTCCCCTGTCTGGCTTTCATACTGTTTTTTATAAAAATCCTTGTACTCTCCATCATTAACATCAACCATAAGCACGAGACGGTCAGAATTTCCGTTTGTTCCTTCCTCGAATCTGACATTCTGCACCTTCACGACATATCCGCCGATTGGAAGTTTTGCACTCTCTGAATAGCTCTGTGTTTCGTCATAGTCCTTAAATTTTTTCATGGTTTAAATCTCCTTTTACATTTTTTATTGTTAAACATACAGCAAAGCCATATAGCTTCTTCTTTGTTCTCGCAAGTTCTGTATTCGTCTATTGCATCATCTGTAAATAATTCATTGATATACCATGGCTCGCATTTGATCCGGTACATATATTTCCCAATACGGAACACGTACCATTTCAATATCCTCATCAATAATCCTCCAATGCTTTGATTACCAATGTGATGTCATTATCGATTTCATCCTCTTCAAAGCAGCCGATCGGGCTTTTGACCGTGGATCTATCTGCGTGAGTATGGAAAATATATCTCCCGTCCTTCTGATCTGCGAGAAGGACCGTGGTCAGCTTGCTTTCAAGCACGATCTTGTCCAGCTTCCGACCATTGGTCTTGATCCTCGTAAACAGATAGCCGTTATCGTCGGATATTGTCTCCGAGTGAGCGAGAATTACAATTGTGATATCCTCTCTCATGGTCAAGCAATAGTCGATAATCCCATATATATACTGCGCAAGATCTGTCCATTTTCCATAACCCTGTACTTTTGCATTTCGCATCTCTTCCGCTACCATAATCCCGTTTATGGTATCAATCACAGCGGTTTTAATATGTTTCATGTTCTCCTGCGTATTTAGCTTTTCGAGCAGGTTCTGAACAACTGAAGGACTGTCTGTCTGCCAATAGTTTTTTGCTTCCACGTTGTACTGCTTGCGCCAGCCTTTCCAATTCAACCCTTTTTTATCGCAATCTATGTAAAATGTTGTCTTGGGGTCTAAGTTTCTCAAAGATGTCGTCTTCCCCGCTCCAGACTCTCCAATGATTCCAATTACTTTTGCCACACTTATTCCTCCCTGATGTATTCATATAAATTATTCTGGATCACATACAAAATCATCGCGCTTGCCACCTGTTTGATGTTGGACGTAGATTCGTTTACAACGTCAATTAGTGCCTGGTGCGCTTCTTTTGTGAGCTTTATAGCTCCCTGCTCGTTTACCGAATATTTTTTTGCTGGTATCTGCAATTTTTCCATAGCCCTATCTCCTATCGTCTGCCCTGTGAGCATCTTCCTGACTATTGTTTTCGCTCGTAGTGGCTACTCCTCACAGGTATATGGCTCACAGTATCGGGCGCTTTCGGCATCTCCCGGCAGCTCAATTTTATTGATCACACATTCCAATAATCGCCTTCACAACTTCCGTGTCGAGATTCGTTGGATATTCCGGTGTAAGCTTTTGATTTTCCCGTTCCCTGTGAGCGATATAGGATATAAGTGCGTCCATCATTCCGTCTACCCGACAGAGTCGTGAATATTCAAAACATGATACATAAATTTTACTGTCTTCCATTTCTCCGTCCTTTCTGCTAAAATAAAGTTGGTATTATATCTGAGTGCCCGAGCTTGCCGGCTCATGTGGGCGCTCATTCTTTTTCTGGGAAACCAAGATCAAAGATCCTCCGGAGCTGCGCGCCTGTAAATGCTATCTCGCATCCGCCTGCGCCCTCTACAGCGCCGATCAGCGCGATCCGCTTCGTATCTCCCGGTTTCATATACGCCAGTTCTTTCTTCGTGGCTTCATAATACCTTTCAAATTCCGCGTACCCCATGATTCTTGCTGCCACAATGTCCACCTCCTTTCAGATCGGCCCCCCCTGCAGGATGTATGCCAGCACCGCAAACGCTCCGATGATAAACCACTGTGCTGCAATTACCTTGTCACGCCAGTCAGCTTTATGTCTTTTTCTCCTCTCTTCTTTTATCTTCCTGTCTCTCCACACGGGTATTACCTGTATTTCTCCCATATTTTTCACCCCTTTCATATTCTGTACACGGATACATCCTGCTTCTTTCCATACACCGCTTATATCTTCTGCATGTCCTACAGTTCACATTACGCCCGCCCTTCTGCTTTGTGCCGCCGATCTCCGGCAGGACTCCCACCAACAGCGAAACGCTTTTTCATCGACCAGTATCGGCGAATTTCTCGTCAGCGGATTGATTTTGCTGAATGATTCGGGATGTTCTTTCTCGAACCGGTCAATCGCTCCCCGTGGGATTCCGCTTTTAACCAGTGCGCTCCGTCTGGTCAGTTCTTCCAGTCTCACTATTTTCTCCTTTCTGTGGTATAATTCTCCCCGAAGGGAGGTGAATCAATGGCTAAGATAGATTTTGATACATCCGGATTTGACAATATGATGAACGATTTACGTTCACTTTCTTTTGATGTTGAATGCCCCGGATGTAGAAAATCATTTTCTGTCTCTGTTCGAGATGTAGGTTCAACAGTTACTTGCCCTAACTGCGGTTCTACAATAAAGATAGAGTCAGAGTAGTTCTTTTCTAAGCTCGACAGCTCGTTCAATCGTCCTGTTGAGCTTTTCTGTTTCTTTCCTGATATTGCGGATACGTCTCATAAATTTCTTGTATCCTTTCAACTTGATCTTTGCTGTTTGAGTTTTCAAGATTCCGTATTCCCTCCTCTCTGTCCTGTTTATTGGACATGCTATCTGCTACACTACTCAAGGAAGTACTCGATAGATACTCCGAAGTAGTCAGCTACCTTTTTCAAAGTATCAATCCTCGGAGCGGATTCATCCCACCGTTTAATAGTCGCATTCCCGATACCGCAGTCTTTTTCAAGACGGGAAATTGAAATTCCTTTTTCTTTGCATAAGGATTCGACTCTCTGTAAAATCACATCTTTGCCCCCTTTCTATAGATAAAATTCTAGTTTTATATTGACAATATATAGAGAATAATCTAAAATGAGAGTACCACCAATCATGAGATTATCCTCTATATTATCTTGAAAGATTTAGGTGTTCGCCTAACTCTTGATATCATTATATAGGGTATTCTCTAATTTGTCAACCTATTTTTTAGGCTTTTGCCTATTTATTTTATGGAGGATACTATGAACAGTGTAGAGAGAGTAAAAACTATATGTAAGGAACGTAAAATACCTATTTCAAAAGTTGAACGGGATCTCGGATATGCAAATGGATATATTGGTCAACTAAAGAAGGGCATATTTCCTGCAGATAGGTTGCAGGATATAGCTGAATATTTAGGTGTTTCATCTGAGTATTTATTAAATGGCGATGAAAAGGAGGAAAATAAATATTATATAAATGAAGAAACAGCAGAAATGGCGCAAGCGTTATTTGAAAATCATGATTTGAGAGTATTGTTTGACGCTGCAAAAGATGCCAAACCAGAAGATTTGAAAATGACTTATGATGTGCTTATGGCACTGAAAAGGAAAGAACGTGGAGAAGATGACATTTGATTATCAAATATTTTTCATAGACGGAATGAAAGTTAATGAAGTAATAACCGAAAATGAAGACGGATCATATACGATATTTGTAAACAGCAATCTTTGTGAAAGCAAAAGGTTACACGCTATTCGACATGCGTTTAAGCATATCAAAGGACGCGATTTTAGCAAAGAGGATGTTCAAGAAATTGAAGCACACTCTCATAATTAAAAGTGGAGGTATATACATGGGACTGTTATTTAGAAAAAGTTTTAAAGTAGCTCCGGGAATCAAGTTTAATATCGGGAAGAAAAGTATAGGAATTAGTGTTGGTGAAAAACATGGTGGTGCTTCTTATAATACAAAATCAGGAGTAAAGGGAAGAGTATCAATTCCTGGGACGGGATTGTCATATCAAGTTTCGCCAAAGAAATCCAAAAAGAAAGGCGTAAAAACTCAAAAATCTTATAAAAAAACCTCAAAATATGATATACGTATTTTGCAAAGAGAAGTTGAAATATTAAACAATTGTGCGCAGATTTTCCAATCCACTTCAAATCCAGATACATTTTTTTCAAGATATGACCTGTATATTCAAAAATTAACACTGTTATCTGACGCAGAACGTGATGGAATAAATTTTGAAGGTGATAGTCCATCAAAGAAACTGTCCGAAGTGACAAGAGATCACGGAAAAATAGAACTTGTAAATAATATGATTGACAGGTACTGGGCTAAAACAATTTCAGAAATTCAAAATTTAAAAACTGATAATGGAAAGAAAAATAGAGTATTGAAATTCAAAGATAATTTATCGAAATATGATTCGCAGATGCCTCAATCATCCATATATTACTACAAAAGTAAAATGATATAACCGCATAAGCGATTATATAAATAGGTGTTTCTCGGAAATACAAAGGAAAGAGAGGAAAGATTTATGAAATGCCCGAAATGTGGACAAAAGCTCAGACAGAGCAAGAAGAACCCTGACAAGATGTTATGCGACAACTGCCGCAAAAGTTACTGGATTGACGATTTAGAAGACGAATACTCGACTCCGGCCGCTCCGCTCAAGACATGGAAGCTTGTATCCGGTATATTGTCAATCATACTGTTTGTATTCGTGACATTCCAGTCATGTGCCGCCGGACTTGCGAACACGCTTGAAGAAAACGGGGAAGTTGGTGGGTCAGCAGGAGTTATTGTTGCGCTTATGCTTCTGGCGGGCGGCATCGTGTCTATTGCCACGCGAAAAGGCGGGAAAGGCGGCAACATCGCTCTGATCGTGCTGTTTGGAATCGGCGCGCTCTGCGGATTCACTATGGCGGGCAGCTATGGGGATCTGTACATCTGGGCGGCATGGTGCCTGATATGCGTAATACTTGCAATAGTCGCATTGATAAAATCTAAAAAATAATAAAACCGCCCGGTACTGGCAATACCGAACGGCTAATACATATCCGAAGATATGCAAATCTGTGACAGGAATATTGTATCATCTTCGGGGCAGCCGCGCAAGTGGTCTGTGCAAAAGTTGCACATTCCACTGGCTGTTATTTTTATACGCAAAATTAAGGTCTTGACTAAACCTTGACTAATCTTAACTAAAAGGAGTGATACAATGGCAAGTGCAAAATATCATAAAGGCAAGGACGGATATTTCACAGCACGGGTATGGGACGGCACCTACAAGGATAATAAAAAGCACTACAAGGTGATCCGGTCGAAAATCAGCAGTAAGGATCTGGAACGCAAGGTATCCGATTTCAGCCGGCAGGTGGAAGAGCGGAAGAACGTCCGCAAGACGGATATCCTCTTTCTAGACTACGCCCGGAGCTGGCAGACGGTCTACAAGTCGGACAGGACGCATAATACTAACGCAATGTACAGCAACATCATAGGCAAGCATCTGAACAGCCTGATCGGAGTCAAACTGATGGACGTTCACCGGTCGCACCTGCAAGCTGCACTGAATCAGGCGGCAGGTCACGGGCGAACGCAGCAGCAGATTTACATGACCGTCAAACAGGTATTAGAATCTGCCGTTTCAGATCGCCTGTTTCCGGCGAACGTATTTGCTGACATATTCGATCAGGTCAGCCGACCGGAATATAGATCAGGGGAGAAACGTCCATTGTCCTGTGACGAGCGTAGCGCCGTTTTTAAGGCAGATTTCAGGGAGATGGATAAAGTATTCGTCTATATCATTTACGGATGTGGATTAAGGCGTGGAGAAGCTCTGTCACTGACTGTGTTTGACGTTGATCTGAAGAATAAGGAATTGACTGTGAACAAGTCACATGAGTTTGTGGACGGAAAGCCACGTCAGAAGCCGCCGAAGAGCCGGAACGGGAACAGGACAGTCCCGATCCCGGACAAGATATTTCCGGTGGTACGGGACTGGATAGAGAAGATCAGGGGAAACAGGACATACCTTTTCACGATGCGGAACGGAGAGCCGATCACGCACAGCAGCTATGCGAAAATGTGGGAGCGGATCCGGAAAGCGATATCAGATGTGACCGGAGAACCCTGTGACCTGACCGCCCATATATTCCGGCACAACTACTGCACGCAGTTGTGTTACCAGATCCCCACTGCATCTATCAAGCGAATTGCTCAATTGCTCGGAGATACTGAATCAATGGTACTGAACGTATACAATCATATCATGCTGGAAAAAGAGGATTCAGCCGGAGCGATCAACGCAGCACTATGAAACCAAAATGAAACATCTGGTCAGAAATGGAACCGAAATGGAACATTTACAATCTATTACAACCTCTACATTTTACCGCGTGAAAATAAAAGAAAAAGTCCGACAAACAACGTATTTACGCCATTTATCGGACTTATGGTTTACTGAGCGTGCGGGGATTCGAACCCCGGACAACTTGATTAAAAGTCAAGTGCTC
>ERZ1643247.3708-NODE-3708-length-10551-cov-7.711128_pt1 | contig 10551 bp, 12 predicted proteins | sample MGYA00579264_ERZ1643247 | MGnify/ENA primary metagenome ERZ1643247 (study PRJEB29033, sample SAMEA4952262) | chicken gut metagenome | biome: Broiler Chicken; feature: Gastrointestinal Tract; material: Caecum | place: Ireland | collected 2018 | study: Broiler... | reverse complement strand
TGCGACCTTCGGGTTATGAGCCCGACGAGCTACCGAACTGCTCCACCCCGCGATAAAAGCCGCTTCAGGAGAAACGCTATCTAATTTTATAGCAAGAAAGCGGGTTTGTCAACTGTTTTTGCGCTTACTTTGCGGCAAATTTTTTGCGGAAAACCCTATGCCGCCCGTTTTGTTGCTTCGAAGGAACGCTTCCGCCCCCTTCGGCGCCGCTTTTCCGTCTGTCGGAGCACCGTCTTTGAAGGTCCGCCGTCTAAAGGAGCGTTCTGCCGCCTTCATGCGGCAGGGGAAGGAAGGGGAAAGGGCAGAACCCGAAACCGGGCAAAGGGTGGGAACAAGGCAGAGCGACAGCATAATGATAGGGCAACGGCAGGGCAAAAGGTATGGAACGGCTGGGGCGGCAGAGCAAGGATAAAGCGAAGAACGGAAAGGTCAAATCGGCAGAGTGATGATAAAGCGGCGGCGGGGCAAAGGGCGGGACGGTGCGGCGGCAAAGGCTGAACGCGGGCAGAAACAAAAGACGGAACAAAATCGGAGCAGGGGCGGCGGCGTCTTTTTCCGCGGCGCACCTTTGCCGCGGGAACGACACGGCGGGAGCGGCGCTCCTTTGCCGCAGGAACGACACGGCGGGAGCGGCGCATCTCTGCCGCAGGAACGACACGGCGGGAGCGGCGCACCTTTCCCGCAGGAACGACACGGCGGGAGCGGTGCACCTCTGCCGCAGGAACGATACGGCAGGAGCGGCAGAAATTTCCGCGGCGTTTTTTGATTTTGCCGTTTGATATTTTTGTATCTTCTTGACGAAACGGCACGAATAAGGTACAATAGACCATATAGATAAAGAGTGCGGAACGCGGCAGAAAACCGCGTGAAACACGGCGGCCGTCCGCGCGCCGTTCGTGCGGCGGAAGGGTACGGGATGAGAGAAACGATGAATACGCTTGCCGATTACGAACCCCTTGCATATTATACGGGAACGCTGCGCGCATCCTTTGAAAAGAATGCGGCGGACTACTTCGACGCGCTTGTGAAACGATCGGGCGTGAACGAACAGGAAAATGCCGCCACCGTCGCGCGCTACAATGCGGCGTGCGTCAAGGCGCAGCACGCCGAAAAAAAGCTGAAGTCCTGCAAAGTCCTGCGCGGGTTCGTCATCTTTTTCATCGTTGCGGCGCTCGTTGCGGCGGCCGTGCTCGCGGTGCTGTACTTCATGGCGGAGCAGCCGGACTGGATTTTGCTGCTCATTGCGGGGATCTGCCTGCTCGTCGGCGTCATACTCATCGTATTGCTTTGCACCAAGCTCAAACAGGTGCTGCAGACGCGGCAGAAAAAGTACGACAAAGCCGTTTCGCTCGCCGAGTCGATCAAAGAGCAGGCGATGACGCAGATGCGCCCCCTGCACGCGCTGTTCACCTGGAACATGACGCGCGAACTCATTCAGCGCTCCGTGCCTTTTCTGAAGCTGGACGAGACCTTCGACGTGAAAAAGCTCGACCTGCTCCGGCGTAAGTACGGGTTCGGCGCGAACAATGACCCGAATACCTCCACCGTGTTCCTGCTTTCGGGTTCGGTGGACGGCAACCCCTTCCTTTTCGAGCGCGTGTACCGCTGCTCGATGGGGCAAAAGACGTATTACGGCTCCATCGTCATCCATTGGACGACGTACGAGCGCGATTCGGACGGGAACACCCGTGCGGTGCACCACACGCAGACGCTGACCGCGTCCGTCACCAAGCCCGCGCCCTTCTACGGGTACGATACGCGCCTGTATTACGGCAACGAAGCCGCGCCCGACCTGCGCTTTTCGCGCCAGCCCACGCATGCGAACGAGCTGGACGAGGACGAGATCGAAAAGACGGTCAAACGCGGCAAAAAGAAGCTGGAAAAGCGTGCGCGCAAGGCGGTGGGCGCGGGCACGCAGTTCACCGAAATGGGCAATGCGGAATTTGACGTGCTGTTCGGTGCCGTCGACCGCACCAACGAAGTGCAGTTCCGCCTGATGTTCACGCCGCTCGCGCAGCAGAACATGCTCGAACTCATCAAATCGGACGACGGCTACGGCGACGACTTCGCGTTTTATAAGACGGGCTGCATCAACTGCATCCGTTCCGAGCATGCCCAGCACTGGCAGACGGATACCGATCCCGCCCGCTACAAGAGCCACGACCTTGCGGCGGCGCGCGCGGCGTTCGTCGAGTACAACGCGGCGTACTTCAAATCGCTGTACTTCGACCTGGCGCCCGTTCTTTCGGTGCCGCTGTACCGCCAGACAAAGCCGCGCGAATTCATTTACCGCGACGTATACCCCGCCAATTACACGGGATTTGAAGCGGAGGTGCTTGCCAACAGGCTGGGCGCCGCGCCCTTTGCGCACAGAGCGGCGAAAACGGACAGCATTTTGAAAGCGTCCTTTGTCAGCAAGGACGGCGGGGCGGACAGGGTCGCCGTCACGGCAAATTCTTACGATACGCGCGAACACGTGGAGATCGTGTCCGTGTTCGGCGGCGACGGGCGCATGCACGCCGTACCCGTGCGCTGGATCGAGTACATACCCGTTTTCAATACCCGCGAAATGGCGTTGAAGGCGGTCGGCGGCACACGCGAAGGGTACGAGGCGCTGCGCAGCGGTTCCGCGCTCGCTTCCTTCGTGCGCAGGTATGCGCCGAACGGAGAATCGGCGTACTGCGACGGGCTTATCGCCTTCCCGCTCGGCGGGAACGGGTTCGGCGCCAAAGCGGATGCAGAGCTTTCGGGCATCTTCGGGCAGCGCGCGGCGGCAGCCGCGGGCGCGGCGTTCCTCGTCGGCGCCGAGGCCGTGCGTGCCGCGGCGGATAAACTGGACGCGGCGGACGACGAGGCGCGCAAGCGGCGTGCGGAGCAGGCGGCGGAACGGACAAACGAGGCGCCCGCGCCTTCGGGCGAAGGGGCAGACCCCGCCGTGCAGAAAACAGACCCCGCGACAGACCCCGCTCCCGCAGCACAGAAAACAGAAGCGGCGGGCGCCGCCCCCGCGGAAAGCGTTTCCGAAGGGAACGCCACCGCCCCGGAAGGGGAAAGAACGGACGAACCGTTCGCCGAATACACGGAGAACGCCGCGGACCCGTTCGCGGAATTCGATACCAACAACGAAAAGAAAAAGGAGGAATAAATCATGGCAAACGAACTTGACGAACTGACCGGCCCCGTCAATCAGCAGGGGCGCGACGTCGCCGTCATCGAAAAGCAGCTCCCGATCAAGGTCGGGGTCGGCTCGCGCATTTTCGAGGTGATCCTGTGGATCCTGGGGATCTTCCCCGGGCTGATCTTCCTCATCATGAAGATCAAGGCGGGGAACTACCTTTCGCAGCTGCAGCAGAAACTGCAGCACGACGCTTCGCAGATCGATAACTACCTCGAACAGCGCGTCGTCATCCTGCAGAACTGCGCGCGCCTCCTGGATAAGGCGATCGACCTCGACAAAACGACCATGACGCAGATCGCGGCATACCGTTCGGGCGCAGATCCTTCCAACGACGGCGCCCGCAACGAGATCGCCAAGCAGATCGATTCGGTGGGCAGGAGCATCAACCTCGCGTTTGAAAACTACCCCGACCTGAAGGCGCATGCCGAGATCGCCGACGCGATGCAGCAGAACGCCTATCTGCAGAAGGAGATCACCGCCGCGCGCGAACTGTACAACGATACGGTAAACGTGTGGAACAGGGATATCTACGCATGGCCGACCAAAATGATCGTCGCGGCGCGCCGCGGCTACACCACGCGCATCCCGTTCACCGCCTCGGCGGAGATCAAGGCGCAGGCGAGGAGCGTGTTCTTTTAAGAGCGCACCGCATTTTTGAACAAAAAAAGCACCCCGCGGGGTGCTTTTTGTTTTGCCGTGCCGTACTCCTTTGCGTGCGGTTTCATACGTTATCCTGCAGGCAGAGGATATAGGCGGGGTCGACGTCCAGAACGGCGCAGAGGTTTGCAAACGTGTCGAGCGCGGGCATGCTCCTTCCCGAAAGATACTGCCCGACGGTCGGCTGCTTTATCCCCACTTTTGCGGCGATCTCCGTCTGCGTCATGCCGCTTTGCCGGATGGCTTCGGCAAGGCGCTGCTGTATCTGACTTTGTACGATCATAGGTACCTCCTGTTTAAAAGCTTAAAGCCATTCCCTCATGTTCGGGAATGGCTCATTTTTCGGGCGGGAAGGGGCGGAACAGCTCTTCCATCGGTATCTGCAAAATTTGCGCAATGGCAAACACTTCCTTATCGGTTGCGCAGCGGAGCTGCCCTTCGAGCTTGGAATAGCTCGTCGGGTTGATGTCTACGCCGAAAATCTGCAGCTTTGCGATAAAGTCTTTTTGTGCGATACGGCGTTCTTTCCGCAGCCGTTCGGCATTTCTGCCGATCAGGTTTGCCGTGCCGTACTCCTTTGCGCGTGGTTTCATACGTTATCTTGCAGGCAGAGGATATAGGCGGGGTCGACGTCCAGAACGGCGCAAAGGTTTGCAAACGTATCGAGCGCGGGCATCTTTTTGCCCAACAGATACTGCGAGATCATCTGTTGGCTCACCTGCATTTCCCGGGCGATCTCTTTTTGCGTCATGCCGCTTTGCCGGATGGCTTCGGCAAGGCGCTGTTGTATCTGGTTTTGTACGATCATTTCTGCACCCCGTATACAAAGTATACGTCTATTGGGTGTAAAAATTCTTGACGTACAACCTACGGTTGTTTTATAATGACAGGGTGGGAGGAAAAACCGATGGTAACAAAAGACGTTGCCGCCGCGCTGGACGAGATACGGCAGGGGCAGGGGATCGGCATGGCGGCGCTCGCTCTGCGGACGGGCGAGGCGGAGGAGGCGCTCGCCGCTTTTTTCCGCTGCGGCGGAGAGGAGCGCCTCGGCAGAGCTGCGGCGCGGGCGCTGGGGCTGCGCGCCGACCGCTTTGAAACGTGCGCGGGCGCGGTCATCGACTATTATAAGAGCGGCATCTACTTTTCTTCGGACGAAATGCAGATGATCGCCCTGTTCCGCCGCGCGGACGCGGCCGTGCGGGAACGGCTGCTGGCGCTTTTGGCGGCGCTATGAAACGAAGGCGCGCTCCCGCGGGAGCGCGCCCTTGCTCATATCAGTTTTTCGTAGTCCGCATACAGGGAATCCAGCGCAGCGTGCAGCGTTTCGAGCCGCGCGCAGGCGTCGCCGAGCGCCTTGTAATCGGCGGCGACGGCGGGGTCGGCGATGGCGGCCTGCAACGCCGCCTCCTCCGCTTCGAGGGCGGCGATTCTTGTTTCCAGCTCCTTTACGCGCTGTTTGCGCTTCGCCTCTTCGGCGCGTTCCGCCTTTGTGCGGTGCGCCGCCGCGCCCTGCTTCGCCCGCTCCTCCGCCTTCTTCGCATTGGCTGCCGCCGCCGCTTGCTGCGCGGCGCGCTTTTTCTGTTCGGCGTACTCCGCGTATCCGCAGGGGTACGGGGTGATGCGCCCGTCCGCCGCGTCCAGCACCTTTTCCGCCAGGGCGGCGGTGAAATAGCGGTCGTGCGAAACGAACAGCAGCGTGCCGCGGAAGGCTTTCAGCGCCGTTTCGAGCGCCTCGCGCGCCTGCAGGTCGAGGTGGTTGGTCGGCTCGTCCAAAATCAGCACGTTCGCCCGCTCCGCTTCGAGCAGGACGAGCGCGAGTTTCGCCCGCTCCCCGCCCGAAAGGGAGCGCACTTTTTTGTCGACGTCCTCTTCGCCGAGCTTCGCCTGCGCCAACAGCGCGCGCGCCTGCGTCTGGCTCATGCCGCGGTGCTTGTTCCACAGCGCGCCGAGCACCGTTTCGTCGGGGTCGAGCGCGGCGTTCTCCTGGTCGTAATACCCGAGCTTTACGAACCTGCCCCAGCGCACGGCGGGGTCGCGCCCGTCCGCGAGCGCGCGGGCGAGGGTGGATTTCCCCGCGCCGTTTTCGCCGAGCAGGGCGACCTTTTCGCCGCGGCGCAGGGTGAATTCCACGTCGCCGAACAGTTCCCGTTCGCCCGCAAAAAGGCGCAGGTGCCGCACTTCGAGGGTGCGCTCCTCGCTTTCGGCGTCCGTCGCAAAGCGGAACACGGGCGGCGCGGGCGGCGGCAGGGGCTTTTCGAGCAGCTCCATGTTCTCCAGCTTTTTCACGCGCGACTGCGCGCTGCTCGCCGTGGTGGCGCGCACGATGTTGCGGGCGACGTAGTCTTTCAGCTCCGCGATCTCCTTCTGCTGCTTTTCATAGGCGCGTTCCCCGGCGAGGACGCGCTCCGCCTTCAGAATTTTGTATTTGGAGTAGTTGCCGCGGTACATGTGCACCCGCCCCCGCTCCAGCTCGTAGATCTTGCCCATCAACGCGTCGAGGAACCAGCGGTCGTGCGAAACGGCGAACACCGCGCCGCGGTAGCCTTTCAGGTAGTCCTCGAGCCAGAACAGCGTATCCGCGTCGAGGTGGTTGGTCGGCTCGTCCAGAAGCAGCAGTTCCGGCTCTTCGAGGAGCAGGCGGCACAATTTGAGCCGCGTCTTTTCCCCGCCGCTCATGGTGGAAACGACGCGCCCGTAACACCCTTCGAACCCCATGCCGTTCAGCACGGTGCGGATGCGCACGTCGATATTGTACCCGTCGGCGGCGGCGATGCGCTTTTCGAGCTTTTCGTGCTGCTGCGAAAGGGCGCGGTACGCCGTTTCGTCGGCGTGGGCGAGCGCCTCTTCCGTCTCGCGCAGCTTCCCGAAGGCGGCGTATACGTCCGCGAACACGCTCTTCATCTCGTCGAGTACGGTGCGCTCGCTCTCCAGCCCGCCGTTCTGTTCGAACAGCCCGAGGCGCAGCCCGCTCTTTTTCAGCACCCTGCCCGCGTCGGGCGCGAGGGCGCCGCTCAGCAGGCGGATGAGCGTCGTTTTGCCCTCGCCGTTCGGCCCGATGAACCCCGCGCGCTCGCCCTCCGAAAGGGTCAGGCTCACGTTTTCGAGGATGGGCTTGTCGTCGTATCCGAATGTAACGTTTTCCAGTTGAATGAGCATAATTCCGAAAATCGGCGCAAACTGTGTGTATGCGCAGCCTCAAACAAAAAATCGAACGGCTGGAGGGGCGGCTCGCCGCCGCGCCCCCGTCCGCCTGCGCGCCGCTCGTGCGCAGGCTGGTCAAATACAAGCGCAGGTTCCTGCACCTGCCCCCGCCAAAAGAGCGGGGGAACGGGAAAAAGCTGCAGGACGGGCAGAGCGCGGTCAGAACAGGGCGCTCTTTCCCTTCGTAAAGTCGGGGATAAAGCGCTCGTCCGCCGCGGCAAGCTCCTGCACATAGGCGTGGGGGATGCCGCTGTTTTCAAGGTACGTCCGCACTTTTTTGTACTCGCGCGGCGTGATGCGGCGGCGCAGCTCGGGGTATTTGTCCGCCTCGCCGCAGGGCGTGTACTGCGCCATCAGCGAAAAATACGCGGGGGAGCGCAGCTGCGCGAACCAGTCGATGATATGCAGACTGTCGTCCGTGCACAGCGGCAGGATCAGGTGCCGCACGATGCACCCTGCAAACATCTTCCCATCGCGCACGTCGGGCGTGCGCGCCGCCATAAAGGCGACCGCGCGGGAGGCGACGGCAAAGTAATCCGCCCTGCCCGTATAGCGCGCGGCGATCTTCGGCGCATAAAATTTGAGATCGGGCAGCCACACGTCGATGTACGTGTCGAGCGCGCGCAGCGCCGCTAAGGTCTCGTAGGCGTGCGTGTTGTACACGACGGGGATCTTCGGGCGGTACAGGCGGAACGCCTCCAAAAGCTGCGGCACGAAGTGCGCCGCCGTCACGAGGTTGATGTTCTCCGCGCCGCGCTCTTCCAGCAGGCGAAACACCTGCGCCAGGCGCGCCGCGCTCACCGCCTCGCCCGTCTGCGCGCGGGATAGTTCATAATTCTGGCAGAACGCGCAGCGCAGCGCGCACCCGCCGAAAAACACGGTGCCCGACCCGTTTTTGTACGAGATGCACGGCTCCTCGTAGGGGTGCAGCCCGTATTTGACGAGCAGGAGCTCCTTCCCCGCGCCGCATGCGCCCCGCCCGTTTTCTCTGTCCGCCCCGCAGTTTACGGGGCAAAGCCTGCATTCGCTCATACACGGCATTGTAGCACATTTTAAAAACATTGACAACCTTTCCGCAATGCGATATAATAAAGCGGCATCAAACAGAGGAACGGAAAACGCAGATGAAAAAGTTTTTTACGAGCGAAAGCGTGACGGAGGGACATCCCGACAAAGTGTGCGACCAGATCGCGGACGCGGTGCTGGACGCGGTGCTCGCGCAGGACGGGAACGCCCGCGCGGCGATCGAATGCTGCGCCACGACGGGCATGGTGCTCGTCATGGGCGAACTCTCCACAAATTGCTATGTGGATATTTCGCGCATCGTCAAGGATACGGTGAAGGAGATCGGCTACACCGAAGGGCAGGGCTTTTCCTATAATTCCCTCGCCGTCATCACGGCGATCCACGCGCAGAGCGCGGACATCGCGCTGGGCGTAGACGCCTCTCTCGAACGCAAAGAAGGCGGCGGCGCGTACGACCAGATCGGCGCGGGCGACCAGGGCATGATGTTCGGCTATGCCGTGAACGAAACGCCCGAACTCATGCCGCTGCCGTACATGCTCGCGCAAAAGCTCGCGGCAAAGCTCGCCGAAGTGCGCAAAAACGGGCTTTTGCCCTACCTGCGCCCCGACGGGAAGACGCAGGTCACCGTCGAATACGAGGACGGGAAGCCCGTGCGCGTCGATACCGTCGTCGTTTCCGCGCAGCATGACGAGCAGGTCTCGCAGGAGCAGCTCCGCGCGGACATCAAAAAGCACGTCATCCTGCCCGTCATCGGCGACGCGTGGCTGGACGAAAACACGAAATACTTCATCAACCCCACGGGCAGGTTCGAGATCGGCGGCCCCGCGGGCGACAGCGGGCTGACGGGGCGCAAGATCATCGTCGATACCTACGGCGGGCGGTGCGCGCACGGCGGCGGGTCGTTTTCGGGCAAGGACGCGACCAAGGTCGACCGCAGCGCGGCGTACATGGCGCGCTACATCTGCAAAAACATCGTCGCGGCGCACCTCGCGGACGAGTGCGAGATCGAGCTCGCCTACGCCATCGGCGTGGCGAACCCCGTCTCCGTATATGTCAACACCTACGGCACGGGCAGGGTGTCGGATGAACGGCTCGTGCAGATCATCCGCGAAAACTTCGATCTGCGCCCGCAGGCGATCATCGAAAAGCTCGGGCTGCGCAGGCCCGTCTTCAAGGCGACGGCGGCGTACGGGCACTTCGGGCGGGAAGGTTTCCCGTGGGAGCGGACGGACGCGGCGGAAACGCTGAAAAAATACCTTTGATACAGTCGGAAAAGGGCGGGGCGTGCAGGCTCCGCCCCGCTTCGTTCAGGGGGGACGGATGAAAAAGAGCGGGATCGCCGCACGGCTGCGGCGGTTTTTCTTTCCCGAAAAACTGACCTGCGCCTGCTGCGGCGAGGAGCTGTACGCAGACGCGTACTTCTGCCCGCGCTGCCTGGCGCGGCTGCCCTTTAATACGGGGCACATCTGCAAAAAATGCGGCAGGGCGGTCGCCGAGGAGGCGCCCGCATGCCTCGAATGCAAGGCGGATATGCCCGCCTACGAAAAGGCGCGCAGCGCCTTCCGCTACGAGGGCGACATCGTGCGGCTGATCAGAAAGTACAAGACGGGCGCAAAGCATCTCGCCGCCCCGCTCGCCGAGGCGATGCTCCCGCTCGTGCGCGCGGAATTTGCGGAGGCGGACTTCCTCTCGTCCGTGCCCATGACAAAGCGAGCAAAGCGCAGGCGCGGCTACGACCAGGGCGCGCTGCTCGCCGAAGAACTTGCCGCCCGTTCGGGGCTGCCGTACGAGGCGGAGCTGCTCGTCAAAACGCGCGAAACGCGGGCGCAGAAAAAGCTATCCCGCCGCGAGCGGGCGGAGAACCTGCGCGGCAGCTTCCGCGTGCACGAACGCGCCAAGTGCCGCGGCAGAAATATCCTGCTGGTCGACGACGTGCTCACCACGGGCGCCACGGCGTCCGCCGTGGCGGAGGCGCTCCTGCGCGCGGGCGCGGCGCGCGTGTTTGTGCTGACGGCGGCGGGCGTGCCGTATGCCGCTCTGCGCGGCGGCGCGGGGCAGGGCGATCGCGGCTGAATTTTCTGTTTTTTCGGGGAAAAGCGCCCCCGCCCCGAACTTTTTTCGCGAAAGGGGAAGTTTTTCTTTTACATTTTTTTGCAAATATAGTAAAATAAAAGCGTTTACGATCAAACTGGCGGACTGCGCCGTTTTATGCGGCGCGCAAGCGGCGGAGCCGCCCGCAGAAGGGAGGTGCCCTCATGGGGCTTATCAATTATCTTTTCAATAACGACAGCAGGAAGAGCCTGCGCCAGATCGATAAGATGGCGGACAAAGTCATGGCGCTCGAACCGAAATACGCCGCCATGACCGACGCCGACCTGCGCGCGCAGACGGGCGTGCTCAAAGGGCGGCTTTCGAAGGGCGAAACGCTGGACGACATCCTGTACGACGCCTTCGCCGTCGTGCGCGAAGCGGCGTGGCGCGTCCTCAAA
>ERZ1643247.3707-NODE-3707-length-10554-cov-4.384227_pt1 | contig 10554 bp, 8 predicted proteins | sample MGYA00579264_ERZ1643247 | MGnify/ENA primary metagenome ERZ1643247 (study PRJEB29033, sample SAMEA4952262) | chicken gut metagenome | biome: Broiler Chicken; feature: Gastrointestinal Tract; material: Caecum | place: Ireland | collected 2018 | study: Broiler... | reverse complement strand
TCTATTGGGAAATCGTCGTGACGGGTTTTCCGTCCTTCTGCCGTCAGATTTTGTCCAGTTTATGTACGGTTCTTCTCAATTGGGCCGTCAAGCCCTATGGCGACGGAGCCTTTGCCGCGATGGGCGTCGTTCAGAAAGTATTCATGTTTGCGTTCTCCATAGCGCTCGGCATAGGGCAGGGGTATCAGCCGGTACTCGGATACAATTACAGCGCAAAACGCTTCGACCGCGTTTCCAAGGCATACCTTTTTACTTTGATGTTTTCTACCGCTTTGATGACTCTCTTTGCCGTTATCTGCGCCGTCTCCGCGCCCTTTATCATGCGGGGCTTTCTCAAAGAGGAAGAATCGATGGCGATAGGCACGCTCGCTTTGCGCCTGCAATGTATCTGTATGCCTCTTTTGCCGCTCAACTTCATGGCGGGGCTCACGTATCAGGTCGTGGGAAATAAGGCGCTCGCTTCGCTTTTGTCCTGTTCGCGTCAGGGATTGTTTTATATCCCCGCCGTGCTCGTTCTTCCCCGTTTGTTTGATTTGTTCGGCGTACAGTGTTCGCAATCCGTTTCCGATTTGCTCGCTTTTTTATTCGCCGTTCCTTTCACCGTGATGTTTTTCAAAAGGCTTCGGATTTTACAAAAGACTGAGGGACGTTCGGCTTCGCCTCTCCCTTCGTCGGAAGAAAAATAAAACGAAGAAAACTCTCCCGAATTCGGGAGAGTTTTCTTTTTACGGAAAATCAGAGCGTTTGAGAAAAATAAAAACGGGTTATAAAAAAGTACGGCAGACGAAAGTTTTATAAACTGCCGTTGAAACGATTACGGAGGTACATTGAAAAATGATTACGATTCATAAAGATAATTTTGAAAGCGAAGTTCTCGGCTCTGCCGTTCCCGTCGTGGCGGATTTCTGGGCTCCTTGGTGCGGTTATTGCCGCAGGCTTGCGCCCGTCTTGGAAAGACTTGAAAAAGAATACGGGGATAAGGTGAAATTCGTGAAAATCGATACGGACGATAACGCGTCTCTCGCGGACGAATACAGCGTGGATACCATTCCGACCCTGATCGCATTCCGCGGCGGCGAGGCGATCGGCAGCATCGTCAATCCGACTTCCCAGGCAACCGTAGTGGATTGGCTGAAAGAAAAAGAAATTCTTTGACGGAGCAAGAGCATGAACCGGAGAAAATACGACGTTGTCGTAATCGGCGGCGGACCTGCGGGATATACGGCCGCTCTGTATTGCGCGCGGAACGGTTATTCCGTCGCGGTGGTGGAAAAACTTTCCGCGGGCGGGCAGATGGCTTCTGCCGACCGAATCGATAATTATCCAGGCTTTGAGAATGGCATAGACGGCTTTGAGCTGGGCGAACGCATGCAGCGCGGCGCGGCACGCTTCGGAGCGGTTACTCTGTTCGAGGAGGTTACGAACGTTTCCCTTTCGGGAGAAAACAAGACGATTTTTACAAATATAGGGGAGATTTCCGCCCGTGCCGTGGTCTTGGCGACGGGGGCCGAACCCCGCGAATTGGGACTGAAAGACGAAAAAGAACTGGTCGGACGGGGCGTAGCGTATTGCGCGACGTGCGACGGAATGCGTTATAAAGGAAAGACGGCCGTAGTTGCAGGCGGCGGAAACAGCGCGGTGGCCGACGCTTTATATCTTGCGAAGATCTGTAAGAAAGTGTATCTCGTGCATCGGCGGGATAGCCTGCGCGCGTCTAAGGTATATACTGTGCCGCTGTCCGAAAGCGGCGTGGAAATTTTATGGAACAGTCGAATAGAGGAGATTTTACACGATAAAAAAGTGACGGGAGTGCGCATTTCCGACGTCCGTTCCGGCGCGGAAACAATCCTCGATTGCGATGCATTGTTTGTCGCCGTCGGAAGGAAACCCGAGACGGAAATGTTCGGAAACAGCGTGGAACTCGATTCCGCGGGATATATCGTTGCGGACGAAAGCACGAAGACTTCCCTTCCCGGCGTGTTCGCGGCGGGAGACGTGCGGACGAAGTCTGTCCGACAGATAGCGACCGCGATCGCGGACGGCGCCGTTGCGGCACATTTTATAGAAGAATATCTCCTTTGAGAAAAGACAGGGGTAAAGATGGATATAGTATATCGGCCGATTGAATTTTCCGAAACGGAGATCGGATTGTTTTCCTCCTTCGAGAGAACGCAGAGCGTTACCGATTGTTGGCGTAAAATAGAGGGGAAATGGAGGATCGTCAGCGCTCCCTTTACCGACGATTGGAACGAAGGCGAGTATATAGTTTTGACGGAGTGCTTAAAAAATACAGTGAAGGCGGGAGGTTTGGTTTACGGCGCTTTTGTCGACGGCCGCCTGAAAGGTTTTGTTTCCGTTGACGGCACGCTGTTCGGGAAGGAAAGACAGTACGCGGATCTTATGTACCTCTATGTTTCGCGGGATATGCGGGGGAGGGGAATCGGCCGCAGGCTGTTTGAGACGGCGAAAGAGTATGCCCGAAAAATTGGGGCTGAAAAGTTATATATTTCGGCGCATTCGGCAGTCGAAACACAAGCGTTTTATAAAGCTGTGGGGTGCGTCGAAGCCTCGGAATATCAGAAAAAACACGTTGAAAAAGAGCCGTTTGACTGTCAGCTCGAATGTGCTTTGAACGATTGAGCGGTTTTATCGGTAAAGTAGCCAAAAAGCGCGGAAATTTTTTGAAAATTTCCGCGCTTTTTCATTTGAATCAGAGATTAGACCTGTTGTTCTACCGGCGTATTTCCGAGCCCTGAATCCTCTTTTTTATAGGTGAGCTTCAAAAGCAGAGGAGCGAGAATGGAGGTCGCGATAATGATGATAAATACGAAGGGATATACGGCAGGATCGACCAAGCCTCCGTCTATTCCTTTCTGCGTACAGATCAGAACGACTTCCGCGCGCACCATCATACCGATGCCGACGCGCAAACTGTCCTTTCCCGAATAATGGCAGAGCCTTGCCGCCGCCGCGCAGCCTCCCAGCTTTCCGACGAGTGCGGCCACGACGTAACAGGCTCCGAACAGGACGAAAGACGAGGAGAAGCCCGAGAAATCGAGATTCATGCCGATCGTCGCGAAGAAAATGGGAGAAAAGAACATGTATCCGAGCATATCTGCTTTATTTTCCACATACGGGGTTTCCTGCAAGGTGCCTCCCAGCATGATGCCCGCGACATAGGCGCCCGTGATGTCCGCGACGCCGAAAATTTTTTCCGCAACGTAAGAGTAAATGAAGCAGGCGGCCAGCGCAAGAATCGGCACTCGGCGGTTATGCGGATATTTGCGTTCTATTCTGTTGAACAGTTTTCTTAAAAGAATACCCGCACCGATGGCGATAATGAAAAATGCGACGATTTTGATACAGACGAGCCACCAAGCCGCATTTTCCCACCAGGAAGGCAGGAAAGAGACGAGGGAATCCTCTCCGCCCGCATCGGAGGTAAAGCCCGTGAGAACGGAAAGAATGACGATTCCGATGACGTCGTCGATGACGGCGGCGGCGACGATCGAGGTCCCGATTTTGGTGTTGAGTTTTCCGAGCTCTTTGAGCGCCGCCACGGTGACGCTGACGGAAGTCGCCGTCAGAATGGCACCGTAAAAGAGGTATCCCAGAAGTCCTCCGCCCTGATGGAAGAGCCATGCGACCAATGTGCCGAGCGCCATGGGTACGACGACCCCGAAGGCCGTAATGACCACGGAAGCCGCTCCCGACGATCTGAGCTGTTTTAGATCGGTGCCGAGGCCGGTGGAAAACATGATGAGAACGACGCCGACTTTGGAAAATACGCTGAGTTCTTCTTTTATGGGATCGGAGAAGAACATATTTCGCAACGGCTCACAGGGAATATATTTCAAAAAGCCGAGCAGGAGTCCCGCAATCAGCATGCCGATGACGGCGGGAAGTCCTATTTTTTGCGAACCGAGCCCTAAAAGTTTTGTCGTGATAAAGATGACCGCGAGGGGCAAGAGAATTTCAAAGGGGGACATAAAAACTCCTTAAAACTTATCGGTAGGTAAAGCCGAAAAGGAAACAACGGCAAGAAAGTTCGTTCACTTTCCGTTCACTTCTTTTTCGATCGTTTATCATTATACACCCAACGCTTTCGAAAATCAAATGTTTCGATATGCAAAACGGGAGAAAGAGAGGGGAAATTTAGGAGAAATCGAGAAAAGTTTTTGATATGGTATTGACAATTTTGAAAAATGTGATATAATAAAAGGCGGTGCTCGAATCATGAAACAGAGGGCATCGGTGAAAGATAAACAAGGAGATGTTGAGGATGTATCGTATAGTCAAAAAACAAGCGCTGAACCCGACGGTTACCTTAATGGAAATCGACGCGCCGTTCGTCGCGAGAAAAGCTCTTCCCGGGCAGTTCATCATTCTGCGCGTGGACGAAGACGGGGAACGTATTCCCCTTACCGTAGCGGATTATGACCGCGAGAAAGGCACTGTGACCATTATTTTCCAGATCGTGGGTGCCACGACGGAAAAACTGAACCATAAAGAAGAAGGCGACTTTTTGGCCGATTTTGTCGGTCCCTTGGGTCGTCCCACCGAGACGGAAGGGCTGAAAAAGGTCTGCGTGGTCGGCGGCGGCGTCGGCTGCGCCATTGCGCTTCCCGTTGCGAAAGAACTTGCCGCTCAGGGGTGCGAGGTCACTTCCATCATCGGCTTCCGCAGTAAAGACCTCGTCATTTTGGAAGACGAGTTCAAGGCGGCGAGCAAGAAGTTTTACATGATGACGGACGACGGTTCCTATGGCCGTCAGGGAAACGTATGCGTGCCGCTCAACGAAATGCTTTCCGCGGGCGAGACGTTCGACGAAGTCATCACTATCGGACCGCTGATTATGATGAAATTCGTCTGTGCGGCGACCAAGCCTTACGGGATTAAAACGATTGCCAGCATGAACCCGATCATGATCGACGGAACGGGCATGTGCGGCGGTTGCCGTCTGACGGTGGGAGGAAAGATGAAATTTGCGTGTGTGGACGGGCCCGATTTCGACGGCCATGAAATCGATTTCGACGAGGCGATGAGTCGTTCGAGAACGTATGCGGATTTTGAACAGCGCGAGAGAGAAGCCGCATGCAACCTGTTCAAAAAGGAGGTAAAGTGAGATGCCCAAGTTTAATATGAATCCTTTGAAGAATCCGATGCCCTCACAGGATCCCGACGTCAGAAACAAAAATTTCCGGGAAGTCGCGCTGGGCTATACCGCGGAAATGGCCGTGGACGAGGCGAAGCGCTGTCTGAACTGTAAAAATCGTCCCTGCGTGGCGGGTTGTCCCGTCAATATCGCCATTCCCGAATTTATTTCCAAAGTGGCGGAAGGTCAATTCGAGGAAGCGTATCAGATCATAGCGATGTCCAGTTCCCTGCCCGCGGTCTGCGGTCGGGTCTGCCCTCAGGAAACGCAGTGCGAGGGCAAGTGCACGCGCGGAATCAAGGCGGGTTGCGAAGCGGTGGGCATCGGTCGTCTGGAAAGATTTGTCGCCGATTATCATAATATGCACGCGACGGAAAAAGCGACTCCCGTTCCCTCCAACGGTCATAAAGTGGCGGTGATCGGTTCCGGTCCCGCAGGATTGACCTGTGCGGGCGATCTCGCAAAAATGGGGTACGAAGTCACGGTGTTTGAAGCGCTTCATGTGGCGGGCGGCGTTCTCGTCTACGGAATCCCCGAATTCCGTCTCCCGAAAGCGATCGTGCAGAAGGAAGTGGACAACTTAAAAGCGCTCGGGGTCAAAGTAGAAACCAATATGGTTATCGGCAGAGTGCTGTCTATCGAAGAACTCAAAAACGAATACGGATTTGAAGCGGTGTTTATCGGATCGGGCGCGGGGCTTCCCAAATTCATGAATATTCCCGGCGAAAATTTGAAAGGCGTCTATTCCGCCAACGAATTTTTGACCCGCTCCAATCTGATGAAAGCCTATAAAAGCGACAGCAGCACGCCCATCCAGCACGGCAAATGCGTGGCGGTCGTCGGCGGCGGGAACGTCGCCATGGACGCGGCGCGCACGGCGAAACGTCTCGGCGCGGAAGTACATATTATTTACCGCCGCGGCGAAGAGGAACTTCCCGCCCGTCGCGAGGAAGTAGAGCACGCGAAGGAAGAGGGAATTATTTTCGATCTTCTCACCAATCCTACCCGCATTTTGCCTACTCCGACGGATAATCCCCGCGATCCTTCCTACGGTTGGGTGAACGGGATCGAATGTATTCGCATGCAGCTCGGAGAACCGGATGCGAGCGGCCGCCGTTCGCCCGTGGAAATTCCGGGAAGCGAATTTACCATTCCCGTGGACTGCGTGATTATGTCTCTCGGCACTTCTCCCAATCCGCTCTTGAAACATACGACGCCGGGGCTTGAAACGCTCAAACGCGGCGAGATCGCGGTAGACGAAAACGGAAAGACCTCCATCGAAGGCGTATATTGCGGCGGCGATGCCGCGACGGGTGCGGCTACGGTCATCAAAGCCATGGGTGCAGGGAAAGTCGCTGCTAAATCCATCGACGAATATATCCGCGGCAAACAGTAAAATTTGAACAATAAAAGCGACTTTCCGATTTCGGAAAGCCGCTTTTTCAAGGAAAGAAAATGGAAATAGTCATCAGGAAAGATATAGGAAAATATATGGAGGAACTCAGAAGCTGGCTTGAAACGCAAAGAGAGATTCCTTTGGAAGATATGGACGGATTTTTTGCGTCCAGAGTAAAAATATACGATGAGCATATGTCTTTATGGAAAGAGGCCTATCGAGTTTTGCCCGACTATCTTCCCGAAAAAGTCAATACAATTTTGGATCTCGGAATCGGTACGGGATTGGAACTCGAAGCCATATATCGGAAATTTCCCTCCGTGTCGGTAACGGGAATCGATTTGAGTCGGGCGATGTTGGACGAACTGGAAAGAAAATATCCCGACAGAAAATTTACCGCGGTATGCGGAGATTATTTTGAAGAGAATTTCGGGCCGGACTATGACGCCGTCGTTTCGGTCGAATCTCTGCACCACTTTTCTCCGACAGAGAAAGGGAAATTGTACCGTAAAATTTATCATTCCTTAAAAAGGAGCGGAACGTTTCTCCTTTGCGATTATATTGCCTGTTGCGAAGAGGAGGAGACGCTTCTTGCGGAAGAATGTATGCGAAAAAAGAAGGCGCAGGGAATTTCGGACGGCGAACTCGTCCATTTCGATACGCCTTTGACTCTGGCTCGTGAACTTTCGCTGTTACGGGCCGCGGGTTTTGTTTCCGCCGAGGCCGTAAACAGTATTGAAGGCGCGACGATAATTGTTTCTGTAAAGTAATTTCCGACGAGAGATTTTCATGATTCATTGTGCGCAATGTGTGGACTGTCTGCTTTGCGCGGCGCCGCGGGGGGGGATACTTCCGACGGAAAAACGTTTGATACGGAATCCGATCCTCAAAGCGCGGTTAAAATGACGTCGATGGGACTTTGCGGCGGTTTACGAAAAACTTTGAAAATTTTTATCGGGCGGAGAGGAAAAGTTATCGTACTATTTTAATGAAGAAAAGAAAAAGTCTTCTTTGTTGGGAAAAGATAAAAATTCATGCAACATTTCTTTTCGGAAATTCTACTTAATTGATAGGGGGAGACGGAATAGGATTGACGTTAAGGGGGAAAAATGTTAAAATAAAATTATGGATATGACGAACCGAGAAACAGAGATGCAGACAGAAAGCGGGCAAGTTTCTTCCTCGGAAGAAATGTTGTGCGAAGCCGAACCTGCCGTCGGCAAGGCAGAGGGGCTTACTGCCGTATTAAAGAGAAAATTTCCGAAGCCCTTTTCGTTTTTTATGAAATATTGGGGGCTTTTTGCCGCGCCGTTCATCGCTTTTGTGCTTTATATGGTGCAGCTGGCCGTTTCGGGCGTATATCCGTTCGGTTCGGATTACGTGGTCGCGAGTTATGACCTTTCGGCACAGATTTGTCCGTTTATCGAACATCTTTTCGATGTCTTTGACGGAAAATCTTCGCTCTTTTATTCCTATGCGATAGCGGGCGGAGCAGACGTGTTCGGAACGTTTGCCTATTTCTTTATCAGTCCGTTCAGCTTTATCTTTCTGTTATTCGGCGACGGAAACGTATATAACGCCTGCGGTATCGTCATGGCGTTCAAACTTGCCGCTATTGCTTTTTCGGGGGCGTGGTTCGTCAAAAAACTTTTTTCGGAAATTCCCGATTTTATGGGCGTGGCAATCGGAATCGTCTATGCTTACTGCGGATATACCTTTGTGGCAAATACCTATATCAATTGGGTGGATTTTCTCATCTATATGCCTTTCTGTGCGGCGGCCTTCGTGCATTTTGTCCGCACAAATAAATTTCTGCCCCTTTCCGTATTGATCGCCTGCTGCATTTATACCTGCTTTTCGATTGCCTGCTTTTCTATGCTGGTGGCGTTTCCCGCTTTGGTGACCTATGCCTTTTTCTGCGTGGACAAAGAGAAAAGAAATTCGTTCGTCGCATACCTGTGTCTTGCGTTTTTTGTCGCCGTCCTGATTGCACTGCCGCTCCTTATCGCCGCGTTGATGGCATATCTCCGCAGCGGCCGCGGGGGAGGTCTGTTCGATGAATTCTGGTATGGAATTACGGAACAGGACGGCAGCTACGGCTTTGATATCGGCGGATATTTCAGCCGCAACGGAGAGGCGTTATATCGTAAATTCAGCTATATTTTCAGCGATTCGGTCTTTGTCTTTCTGACGATTGTATATTTTGTCCGTTCTAAGTTAAAGACGCCGCTTTCTAAATTTATGCTCGTGGCGGGAATATTCACTTTGGTTCCGGTCGTCGTCGACGAAGCTATGCTGCTCATGAATATGGGTTCATATATGTCCTATGCGCTTCGTTTCGGCTTCCTCAATGCCCTGTACTTTCTCGGCGGAGCCTGTCTTGCTTTGAGAGGAGTTTGTTTTCGGGCCGATACGGCGTTTGACGGAACGGAACTTGAAAAGAAGGGAAAAGAAGGCTCGATGACGTTTTATGCGGTCGTTACGCTCATTGTGGCCGTAGTGATATGCTGTTTTGTGTCCAGCGATGCCTATCTTACGATTTGGGACAATTTCATTTCCGATTCCGTCGCGCTGGATAATGCGCATGGTTTTTCGGGAATGTTTGCACATTCCCTCGGCGGTTTGCAGGTCGTCGCCGTTTTGTTTATTCTCGTCGGATTTTCTGCTTTGCTGGGGACTTTATTGGTAAAGAACAAGGAAATCAGCGCGCGCGTTATGTCGGTTTTGTTGCTTTGCGTCGTCGCCGTTCAGGTGGTGTTTTATAACGAGCAACTGGTCGTCGGGAACCGTTCTACTCATTACAATTTCAATCACTATGAAACGATGACCGCCGTTCTCAACGAGCGCGACGACGGTTATTTCCGAATCAAGGATTATAACGACAAACTGACCGCCGACGTGCCGTTTACCTGTAATTCAAATTCTTTCAGCGTATTTTCCTCCGTGATCGACGGCGATAACTTTGAAATCGTCGATTTGTTCGGATATTCGGGAAACGGACGGAACAGCATGAAAAGTGCCCGCGGTAATTTTTTCGGGGATTGCTTTTTGGGCTATAAATACTTTTTTGTCAATGAGGAAAGCAACGATTCGGTTTCTAAACTCAGCTATATAGATCCGCTCGAAGGTGCCGACGGAACTTTTGAAAGGGATGAGGAAGGGAATATCGTCACGCTTCATTCCGGGGCTTTTTACATGTATGAAAATACGTCGGTATTTCCGTTGGGATATACCGTGGCGGACGGGGAATTCCGTTTTCCCGAAGAAAACACCTCCGCCAATCGCGTGAAAAATCAGTTGGCACTGTATAAATTTTTGGGCGGGGAAAGTAATTCTATCGGTTCCGTTACGACGAATATGGTAAAATCTCTCGGAAAAGATTTGTGGACCCGTGCGGCGGAAGTGCAGGTCGGGGCGGGGGAAATCACTGCGACGGTAACGGCCGAAGAGGGCGAATATCTGTTCCTCAATTTTGTGGCTTCCAAGGGCTATACAGTGACTGTAAACGGCAAGGAAGCGGAACTCGTCGACAACGATTTGCATTTTCTTTCCGTGGCTTTGGAAGAGGGGGAAAATGTCGTAAAATTCACCTATTCGTCTCCTTACGTCAAATATTTCGCGATAGGAGCCGCCGTCTCTGTCGCGGCGCTGTTGGCCGTGGCGTTCGTCGTTAAGAAAACGAGATTTATGGAGGCGGCATCGGGCATTATCGCTTGGACGGGAGTGGCGCTCGCGGCGGGAGTGGTACTTTTCTTTATGGTATTCCCCGTCGTCGCAGGCGCGGGAAAATTGATCTTTGCGCTTTGGACAAAACTTTTCTGAAACGGGAAAATAAAAAATTCTTTTGAAAAATTGCCGAAAAACGCTTGACTAAATTCCTCCGTGTAAGTATAATAGTTTATGCTGTTCCGCGAGAAATATCGTAGAGCGATAAGGCAATACTGAGGCATAGCGCAGTTTGGTAGCGCGCTTGGTTAGGGACCAAGAGGTCGTGGGTTCAAGT
>ERZ1643247.3706-NODE-3706-length-10555-cov-4.793905_pt1 | contig 10555 bp, 9 predicted proteins | sample MGYA00579264_ERZ1643247 | MGnify/ENA primary metagenome ERZ1643247 (study PRJEB29033, sample SAMEA4952262) | chicken gut metagenome | biome: Broiler Chicken; feature: Gastrointestinal Tract; material: Caecum | place: Ireland | collected 2018 | study: Broiler... | reverse complement strand
GTAAAACCATTTGCAGTATTATTATATTTTCTATCAGAACTAGGATATCTAACAAAAGATGAGTTTACTTATATTTTACCATTATGTACTAATAGAGAATATACAGATATAATGTTAGAAAATATCAAAATGTATAGAAATAATAAAAAAACAATAGAAGATATTATACAAGATAAGATGGAAAATATGTCTAACTATAAAGCAGCAATTGATTTTATTAAAGAAAATGGAATAAATAGTATTGAAGAATTCTATCTTATTGACATGGGAAGAAAAGGTACTAAATATGTAAAACCAATGTATAAATTTTATAATGAATTATATGAAATATCTCAAAGAAACTTTGATGAAGAAGCTTGTGATACAATAATAAATTTCATAAAGGAACAAACAAAGAAAAATTCTAAAGTAGCAAAATATTGGAAAGATTATCTTAGATATTCTTCAAAAATGCTAACAGAAGAATATTTAGAAGATATTAAAGAAATACCGTTATTTAATTTTAAGAATAAAACTGAATATACAATAGAATTTTTTAAGGTAATGCATACTGCTAAATGGAAAGCCACATTAGAAGATTATGCAGATTTAAATAAAAGGTATATTTCATTATCTGACATAGTTATTTTTGAAGATGATAAAATTGAATTAGATGTATTTCCAAAATATTTCTTTTTGAATATTTCTAAGGAAATAGTAAATACTGAAATTTTAGATAAAGATAAATACAATAACTTTATTTCAACAGATATAGAATTAAACAAAATTTATGAATGTTTAAATGTAAATGTTGATGAAATTATATATCAAATTCAAGCTGATTATCCAGATAGAGTTGTAAATAAAGATAGTATTAAGACATTTATTGAAGATGAAAAATTAAGAAGATTTAACGAATTAATTGATAATAAATTTAATGAAAATCAACTTGTTCAATTATTTACATATATTGAAAACAACGATAGAAGTGCAATTAATGAATATGTTGATTGGAATTCAGATGTTCCAACTATATTTGAATATATTTTAGGTATCACATGGTATAGGTTTAGTAATAGAAGCGGAAATATATTGGAATATATGAAATTAAGTTTAGATGCTAATTTATTGCCAAAAACTCATGCGGCAGGAGGAACTGCTGACATAGTATATGAATATAATAAAACAAACGATTATCCAGAACATAAAGTTTTATTAGAAGCAACTCTTACAGAATCAACATCTCAAAGAAAAAATGAAATGGAACCTGTATCAAGGCATTTGATGAGAGAAATTCAAGAAAATGATAATGATGATACATATGCTGTTTTTGTAGCTAATATATTACAAGAAGAGGTATTAAGTGATTTTAGATCAAGAAAAAATTACCAATTTAGAGGTAAAAATTCTGTAAAAAGTGGATTAAAAATTATTTCTCTTTCTATTAGAGATATAATTAAACTAATAAATATAAAAATTCAGTATTCTAAATTGTATAAAATTTTTGATGAAGCTTATAAAGATACTAATATCAACGATTTAGAATGGTATGAAAAATTATTAAAAAATAAAATCAATAATTTATAAAAAAAGAGTTGAAAAACTCTTTTTTTATTGCTATAATTCTAGTGTGCATTAGATGCCTGGAAAGGAAATGATAAACGGATGAGAAAGTTAGATATAAATAATAGAAGATATTTAGGAAGTAAGTATAAATTATTGAATTTTATAGAAAAGATAGTTAATGAAAATTGTAAAGATATTAAATCTGTTATAGATGTATTTGCTGGAACAGGAGTTGTAGGAGATTTATTTCTAAAAAAAGGAAAAGAGGTTTATTTTAATGACTATCTAAAATCAAACTGCTATAGTTATAAAGCTTTTTATGAGCCTGTTAAAGTTGATATCAAAAAGATAGAAAATATAATAAACAAATATAATGCTATACACATTGATGGAGAAAATTATTTTTCGCAAAACTTTAGTGATACATACTTTAGTAGTAATGATTGTAGGAAAATTGGTTATATAAGAGATGATATAGACAAAAAATATAATGAGGGAAAAATCAATGAAAGAGAAAAAAGTGTTTTAATAACAAGTTTAATATATTCAATGGATAGAGTAGCGAATACAGTAGGACACTATGATGCTTATAGAAAAATTGAAAATATACAAGATAAATTTTTTATGTATATGATTGATATAAATAAGAATGGAGAAACAAAATCACGCATTAGCAATGAAGATGCAAATGAGTTTATAAAAGAAGTAAAAGCTGATTTAGTTTATATTGATCCTCCGTATAATTCAAGACAATATTGCGATGCATATCATTTATTGGAAAATGTTGCAGTTTGGAATAAACCACAAGTATATGGTGTTGCAAAAAAAATGGACAGGACTAATTTAAAAAGTAGGTACTGTACCAATAAAGCAGTAGAAGCTTTTGATGATTTAATTAAAAATTGTAATTGCAAATATATTTTAGTATCTTATAACAATACTGGTGACAAGTCTAATAGCAGGAGTAATGCAAAAATATCAGATTTACAAATCAAAGAAATATTAGAGAAAAAGGGAAATGTTAAAGTATTTGAGCAATCTTATAATAATTTTACTACTGGGAAAAGTACTTCAATAGACCATAAAGAAAGATTATTTTTGTGCGAAACAGCAGAAGTTTCTGAAAAAAGCCAAATTCAATTAGAAGACAATAATAACTTTGCAAAGTCTCCATTAAATTACACAGGGGGAAAATATAAACTATTACCACAGTTTAAAAATATATTTCCAAAAAAAATAGATACATTTGTGGATTTTTTTTGTGGAGGTGCGAATGTTGCTGTTAATAGTAATGCAAATAAAATAATAGCAATAGATAATGAAACTAATCTAATTAGAATACTAGATCTTTTTAAAAACTATGATTATATGGAAATTGTTAATAAACTAGATTCAATTATCGAAAAATACAATTTAAGTAATACTTATAAAAATGGATATAAATTTTATGGAGAAAATAGTTCTTCAGGACTTGGAAAATATAATAAGCCATACTACTTAAAATTAAGAAATGACTATAATCATATGAAAGATTCAAGTGAAAGAGATTTTATGTTTTTGGCTTTAGTAATTTATGCTTTTAATCATCAAATTAGATTTAATAGTAATGGCGAATATAATATGCCAGTTGGAAAAAGAGATTTTAATAGTTCAATTAGAAAAAATCTATTGGAGTTCTGTAGAAAATTAGCTGTTAAAAATATTTCGTTTGTTAATACAGATTACAAAAAATTCAAACTAGATTCATTGACTAGCAACGATTTTTGTTATTTTGATCCACCTTATTATTTAGGAGATGCAAGTTATAATGAAAATGATGGCTGGAATGAAAATAAGGAAAAAGAATTATTAGAATATCTAAATGAAGTAGACAAACATGGGATAAAATTTGCACTTTCAAACGTAACAGAACATAAAGGACTTAAAAACGAAATGTTAATAAATTGGGCGATAGAAAATCAATATAATATACATAATCTAAATTATAATTATAGAAATTCAAATTACCATTTGAAAAATAAAAATCAAGTTACAAAGGAAGTATTAATAACGAATTATTAGATGAATAGGAAGATGATAAAATGGAATATGAATATAAAAATTTAAAAAGTAATAAAATGATTAAAATTGATATAAAAAAGCCATATTCATTAATTTATGGACCCAATGGTACTGGAAAGACGACATTTGCACGTTTTTTAAATTCAAAAAAAGAAGAAGTTATTAATGGAAAAAAAATAAAATATTTAGTTTTTGATCAAGACTTTGTTAATAATAATATATATATTTCAACAGTTGATAAAGGGTATAAAACTGATCCACAAAATAAGAGTAAATTAAAACAGATTTTTTTAGGCGATTCAAGTAAAGATGATAATGAAAAATTAAATTTGATTAGAAAAAAGAAAAGAGAATTTAATAAACAAAATGTAAATTTTTTATTATTTAAAAATGATTTTAAAAATATTGTTGAAAAATTGCTTGAAGATGAATCATATGATAAGGAAAATAATAAATTTATTATGAATTATATTGATGATAATTTAGCTAAAAAATATATAGAAAAAATATTAAAGAATATTGAAAATAAAGAATTAAAGGTAGATTTTGAAAAGTTAGAAGATGATAAGTATATTGATGAATTAATGTTACCTGATATCGAGGTAACTTATAATACTGAAGAAATAAAAGAAGAAATAATTAAATTTTTAAATGATGAAAAAAATAATGAAGAGAAATCGATTAATTCTGCCATAGATAATCTAACTAGAAAATTCAAAAAAATTTTAAATACTGAAGTAATAGAAAAAGAAATAACAATAATAGATGGTATGATTAAAAGTTTAGATGTGGAAAAAGAAGAAGCTACTTTAATAGGAAAATTAGAGTTAGAAGAAAAAGATTTTTTAGAAGAAATTACACAAAAAAATGAAAGAGAAGTAAAGAAGATACAAAATTGGATAAAAGATGGTCATGAATATCATAAAGAATTAGATTTTAAAAAATGTTTATACTGCAGGAATGATATAAAAAAAGAAATAAAAGATAAATATAAAAGTATCATATCAAATAAATATATGTTAATATTAAAAAATTTCAAAAAAGAAATAGAAAAGATTTATGACATTTTTAATGATTTAAATTCAGAGTATTTAAATATAGAAAAGAATAATTGGTTTGAATTGACGAAAAGACTTGAAGAAAGAAAAGTTTATAGAATTTTATTAAAAAGGGGAGAAAAAACATATAACATAATTAAAAATTTAACAGAAAAAGGGGAGTATAGCGATTTAATAGTAAAAGAATTATGCAAATTAAACGAGTTTTTAAAATATATTAGTAAAAAGAATTTATTAAAAACATTAATAGATAAAGAGAATAATGAAATAAATAAAAATTATAAAGGATATCAGTTGTTCTTACAATCTTCTATATTTCAGAGACAATTAAAAGTTGAAATGATAAAAAAACAACTTCTTTTAGAAGAATCTAATTTAACAACTAAAATAATAAAAGACACAGAAGAATATATTAACAAAATAAAAGACTATATAGGTGATTTTGAAAGAATATATGAACCTAGACTTAAATTAAAAATAAATGCAAATATAAGTAAGAAAGATTCGGCTGAATCTACTATTGAAATAGAAACACAAGAAAAAGATTTTTTAAATCAATTGAGTGAGGGAGAAAAAAATGTTTTATCTTTAATAATATTTTTTAGTTATGTAAAAAAAATAATAAATACATTAGAAGAAAATGAGTCAATAGTTATGGTATTGGATGACCCCGTCAATAGTAATGATTGGAATAACTTTTTTAAATTTAAATCAATAATTGAAGATTATTTTTATTTTGATGTAATGAATAAAAAAATATCTAATATTATTATTTTAACACACAATATCGATTATGCTATTATACAATTGCAAAGTGATAAACTTTTGGAACATTTTGAATTGTTGCGATTATTTTGTACAGATTGCAAAGAAATAGATACGAAGTTTTTGTTTATGAATGATATAAAATTAGGCTCAAAGTTATTGTGTGACTTACTAAGTAATGTAATGGAGGAAGAAGAAAAAATATATATAAATAAAAAAGCATTACTAAGAGTATCAATATATATGAGAAAATTTTTGGAAAGTTTTCTTTTTAATATTGTATCAATATCAAATCCTAATCTTATAGGAGATGAAAAAAATTGTTTTAAATTTTTAAAAAATCATACGAATTCTGATTCAATAAAAGAGCTTATAGATATATCAACGAATATAATGAAAGACTTAAAAAAAGGAACAATATCTGTTGATGATTATATGAAGAAGTTACTTAAAGCACTTGCTGATATAGTTTCTAATTATAATTTATTTAAAGAAGATGCTTTCTTAAATTTACTGATAAATAAATATAAGGATTCAAGTAAAATTTTTAGCATTAAAGATAGTAAAAATCAATATATTGTGGCTGATGAATTTGAAATAGAAGAAAACGAAGAATATAGAGAAGTTTTAATAGATATATTAATAAAAGGACTTATTGTAAATTTAAAAATTAATGAAAAAGAAACTGTTGAGAGGACTAAAAAAAGTGCTAGAATATATTATTTGAATTATTTGAGACATGTAAATGATAATGTTGGAAGACCAGTCTTAGCTGTAAATTCAGATGCTATAATTGAATAAAGAAAAAACACTTGCAAAATCACTAAAGTTATGTTAAATTATAATCATAGAATCAAACTATGAAATATAATTATAAATACAAGCTCGTATTCTTCGCGAACGGAAGCGTCAAACGAGCCATAAAGAATAGCAGATAAGAAATTATCTGTTATTTTTTTTTGTAAGAATTAAACCAGAAATAAAGTGTTCTTTGGTAAGAATGTCCTATTTTACTTTTGATTAAATTTTAAAGTAATATCTGGAAAATAATTGTAATTATAACAATTCTATGATATAAGTAATAAAAAGAGGAGGTTGATTTATGCAAGATTTAGAAACCAATCGTATAGAAAACAAAGAACAACTAAACGAAGATTTTGAGCAAGAAGTAATAGCTTTTCTAAATTATAAAGAGGGCGGAATTATTTATATTGGAATTAGAAAAGATGGACAAGTAGTTGGCGTCGATGATATTGATAGAATACAGTTACAAATAAAAGATAGAATAAAGAATAATATACAACCATCTACATTAGGATTATTTGATGTTATTGTAGAGAAAATAGAAGAAAAAAATGTAATAAGAGTTGTAATATCAAGTGGTACAGAAAAACCTTACTATTTAAGAAAAAGGGGAAGAACACCAGAAGGATGCTATTTAAGAGTTGGAAGCAGTAAAGAAAGAATGACTTTTGAAATGATTGATAATATGTATGCTAAAAGAGTAAAAAACACATTAAAAGAAATTGAATCACCAAGGCAAGAACTAACTTTTTATCAATTAAAAATATATTATGAAGGACAAGGTTTACAATTGAATGAAAACTTCTTTAAAAATTTAGATTTATTAACAAGTGATGGGAAATATAATTATAATGCATTTTTACTTGCTGACGAAAATAATGTTTCTATTAAAGTAGTAAAGTATTTAGGAACAGACAAAATGGATTTAGTAAAAAATCAAGAATATGGGTATTGTTGTTTAATTACTGCTACACAGAAAGTGCTAGATAGATTAGATGCTGAAAATACTGTTTACGCTAAAATAGAATATAAAGGAAGAAAAGAAGTGGAAATGATTGATAGTAAAGCATTAAAAGAAGCGGTTATTAATGCTATTGTCCACAATGATTATTCTTATGGTAATTCACCAATAATAGAACTATATTCTGACAGAATTGAAATTACATCTGCAGGAGGTTTACCACAAGAGTTATCTAAAAGTGATTTCTTTAAAGGTGTTACCGCACCAAGAAATAAGGAATTAATAAGAGTTTTTAAGGATGTAGATTTAATTGAAAATATAGGGTCTGGAATATTAAGAATTTTGAAAGCTTATGATAAAAGTTGTTTTATTTTTATGGATAATTTTTTAAGGGTTTCATTTAAGTATAGAGAAAATCCATTTAAATATGAAAAAACGACTACCCAAGAAACTACCCAAGAAACTACCCAAGAAAATTATGCAATGTTAAACGAGACACAAATACATATTATAAAATTAATAAAAGAAAATCCATCAATAACTCAAAAAGAAATAGCAAAAGAATTAAAAATGACAAGAGATGGAGTAAAATATAATATGAATGTTTTAAAAGAGATGAGTATAATTTCAAGAGAAGGTTCTACTAAAAAGGGAAAATGGAAAATTTTAAAATAAATAATCTAATGAGGTAAATATGGTAAGACAAGAATTATATGGTATGTGTAAAAGTATTATAGACTTGAATAAACAAAGATATGTTATAATAAAAGATGAAATAGAAGATATTATAAGAAATAACCTAAGTGATAATATGCAGATTGAAAGAAAATTAGATGAGATGTTAGATATATTATTATTTTATGAAAATGATGATACTTTACTAACATTTAGGAAACTTTGCAAGTATTACTTTGATATTAATCCACAAGCCACAGTAGATTATATTAATTATTATCGAGAGCAAAATGATCCAGAAGATGTAAAGTTTGGAAATAAAGTAGAAACGAAAGTTAAAGAGGAGAGTTAAATCATGGATAGAAAATTTGCAGAACAATGGTTAAATAATTTAAAAGAAGCGTGGTGGAATAAAGATATAGAAAAAGCAACATCTTTATTTACTAAAACTACATTCTATCAAGAGGCACCCTTTATGAAAACATATACAACATTTGAAGAAATAAAACAGGAATGGCAACATATTAAAAATCAAAATATAAAAAATATAGAATTTAAGATATTGGCTATTGATAAAAATGTTTTAATTGTAGAGTGGTTATTTGAAGAAGATATGACAGCTTATGATGGTATTTATGAAATAAAATTTAATGATAATTTGGAATGTATTTATTTTAAAAGTTGGGAGATGGAAAAATAAAATGGAAAAGCATGAACTAGTTGACAGGATTGGAAACAAAACAGGTAAGATACTAACTCATATAGAAGCTCGTGACCCTAATAATGTACCAGATGGATATTATATATCAGTTGTTAGAGTTATTATAATCAATGATGAAAATGAAATTTTACTGTAGAAACGTAGTAGATATAAAAGAGCTAATCCTAGCAAATGGGGAATATGTGGTGAAAAAGTAGACTTAGGAGAAACACCACTTGATGCAGGAATTCGTGAAACATTTGAAGAAATAGGTATTCATTTAAAGAAAGATGAGTTTAAATTTTTAAGTATGAATACAAATGAAAAATCACATTTTACAGTATATTATGTTAGAAAAAATGTAGATGAATGCCAAATACAGCAAGAAGAATTAGAAGAAGTAAGATATTTTAAAATAGAAGAATTAAAAGAACTAGATAATGAAGGGTTTGAATGGTTAGATGATTTAAAGAAAATTATATAAAATTTGCAACATTATGTTGCAAAATTTGAAGAATAAAAAAATTGGAGGATAACTAATATGGAAAATATTATAAATGAGAAATTTATTGATTTTTTAATAAGAGCAAAGAAATCAACTTATGCTAATAGTACAATAGAAAAAGTCAAGTCAAGCAGAGTAGGTTCATCAGATTATCATTATGAAGAAAAAATAGATAACAAAAAATACATATATCATGATACATACTTTGGTGGAACTAAATTTATGGGAGAAGAAGTTGTATATTGTGACAGTAATAAACCTGTATGGGGAATGAACTATTACGGTGTTACATTTGATGATACACTTGGAGAAGAAGCAATGGACAATGCTTTAAGACCAGCACTTATGAAAGTTGGAGAAGACAAAAGTGTTATTCCTGTTAGAGGTATAAGTCAATTTGAGAACAATGGATATGTTTATACATTAAAAACTACAGGAACAATAGAAAATTTTGATGGAATAGAACAAATATATAAAGATAATAATTTGATTTATGAACTTCATTGTTCTGGGGGATTAATAAAATAATAAATGGAGGTAAGAAATGAAACTATATTTATCATCATATAAACTTGGAGATAAAACAGAAGAACTAAAAAGATGGATTGCAGATCACAATAATAAAATATGTTTAATTCCTAATTCAAGAGATGTATTTCCAGATGGAGAAAGAAAAGTAACAGGAATACAAGCAGATGTTAAGGACTTAGAAGACTTAGGATTTGATGTTACTGTAATTTCATTAAAAGATTATTTTAATAGAAAAGAAGAATTAAGTAAGAGATTAGAGGAATTTAATGCCTTTTATGTAATTGGAGGAAATACATTCGCATTAAGACAAGCAATGTATTTAAGTGGGTTTGATGAATATTTAAAATCAATAGAAGATAAACCAGATTATTTATATGCAGGATATAGTGCTGGAATATGTGTATTTGCAAAAAACATGCACGGCTTAGATGTTTGTGATGACCCAAGTATTAATCCATATGGAATAGAGACAATATGGGAGGGATTGGGATATTTCGATTATATATTTCTTCCACATTATAAATCTAATCACAAGGAAACAAAGTTAATAGACGATTCAGTAGAATATTGCAACAAAAACAATATAAAATATAGGACTCTTCGTGATGGAGATGTAATAATTGCAGATACTTGTAAAAGTATAGAGCAAGAAGAGGAAAGATAATAATAAATCTAGTTAAAAGAAAATTATAAGTTGTTATATAAAAAATGAAATCTAAGTATTACAAAAAATAATTTAAAGAATCTTGCAAATTCTATAGATTTATGTTAAATTATAAATAACAGTTGTAGCAAAAAATTGCCAACTTGTACATACAATTCTTGCAATATATTGCTATAACTACATTTGAAACGGAAACAAGTAACTTTTTTGCGATAGACTTTTCGAAAACGTCTCTCGTAAAGGAGCCATAAAGAATAACAGATAAGAAATTATATTTTATTTTTTT